>Ga0210396_10000179_pt1 | contig 106173 bp, 85 predicted proteins | sample IncBWH17OmetaG_FD_155466 | JGI IMG/M metagenome (GOLD analysis project Ga0210396, IMG submission 155466) | Forest soil microbial communities from Barre Woods Harvard Forest LTER site, Petersham, Massachusetts, United States - Inc-BW-H-17-O ...
GAAGCACGTTTTGTTTTTCCGCTCAATTTTTGTGCCTTCGCTTGCGTCCGCACTGGATCGCGTACGATCGGGCGATGCCAACGCACTGCGTATTTTCAGCGACCAATTGGAAGCGCGTCTCAAGCGTCGCATCGCGAGCCAACCAAGAGCGATGCACTCCTTCGCGCAGGCTATCGTTCTGGCCAAACAGACCTGACGGAGTTATCTCGCGCCAGCGCGCCATTTGCTCACGCCGATTGGATTAGGGCCAATCGAGGCTGCATCCAGGCGCCTTCATCGAGGCCAAGTGCACAATCGGAAAGCGGGCAGCCTGGAACGGACGATGGCGCCCGATGATTGTGATAAAGTTGCCAGCCGATGCGCATCTTCGTACTGGGAGTGGGCGGCGCCGGCTCCTTGCTTGCCCATTTGCTTCTGCGCCAGGGACACACCGTCTGGTGCGGCGATCGCGACCCCGACCGCGCGCGAAAGTTTCTCGGCAAGAAAAGCAAGATTGAAGTCAAAGAGACGAACGCCCGCAACCTCTGGTCCATCGTGCGCGCGGCGCGCGGCTGCAACCTGATCGTCAACGCCTCTCCCGCCGTTTTCAATGAGATCATTCTGCGCGCCGCTCTCCGCTTGCGCACCCATTACGTGGACTTGAATTCGCATCTCAATCGCAATCCTTTCCGGCCCGAACAATTCCGCTTCCATAAACGGTTCCTTGCTAAGAATCGCGTGGCTTTGATCTGCACAGGCGCCGCGCCGGGGCTCACTAATCTGCTGGCCAAGCGCGGGTCCGAGCTTCTCGATACGGTCGAGTCGGTTCAGATTCGCCTGTATGAAAGTACAGATAGCAAGGGACCTGTCTCCACCTGGTCGCCCGAAGTAATGTATGACGAAGCGATTTCCAGCCCGCGGGTGTATCGCCACGGACGCTTCCTGCTGGCAAAGCGCTTTGCGGACCGCGAGAAATTTCGCTTCCCTCCGCCGATCGGCGAAACAACCGTGTACCTCGCAGCGCAAGACGAAGTTTGCATGCTTCCCTACGTCGTCCCCATGCACGACATGGACGCGAAGATTGGCGGAAACGATTTCGATCGTCTCTACCGTTGGTATCGTCAAGGACGTTTGAACCGTTCGCAGGGAATCGTGCGCAAAAGATTTCCGAAAACGCTCACGCCCAAGGGCGTTGCAGGCATGATTCGCCGCGGCGCTCTGGAAAACGCGCGCTTCGCTGCGGCCGTGTTGGTGCAAGGTGTGAAGGATGATCAACCACTGCTGGTGCGCTATGACGCCAGCTTCCCCACCCTTTATCAGATTCGGCAGCGGGGGCTCATTTCCACTCCGATCGCGTACGCGACGGCACATCTCGCCGCGATTTTCATTAAGCATTTTCCGCGCGATATGGCAGGAGTGCTTGGCCCCTCGGAACTGCCGCCTGAAACGCGCCGCGCCATTCTGGCCGATGCTCGTTCGAGCGATTTTCGCACCACGCTGAAAATGAAGCGCCTGAAGACGATCGAAGAAGACGAATACTAGCTGGCGTTGAGCTCCTTTCCGCAAACTGATGCGACCGGCATCGTTCGATGCCTACTTCTGCCGGAAACCGCCGAAAGTGGTATGCTTTGCAAACCCAGTCCGAACTGCACGCATCGCGCGTTTCAGTTTCGAAGCGCCAAGACCAATTCGACCTTCCTAATTCACGAGGACTCCCATGCGATGGACACCCGGCGGCACCAGCGGCGACATTGAAGACGATCGAAACTCGAGCGGCGGTGGCGGATTTCCCGGCGGAGTTCACATCGGCATCGGAGGTTTGCTCATCCTTCTGGTGCTCAGCTTCATTTTCAAGCGGGACTTGATCACGCCATTCCTGAATTCAGGCGCGGGGACGAGCTCTGCGCCGGTCACACGCCCAGCCGATCCGGCTCGCGATGCGGCCGAGCAACGGGAAGTTCAATTCGTTTCCTTCGTGCTCGATGACGTGCAACACACATGGAGTCAAACGCTCTCGCAATACCGCCACGCGAAAATGGTTCTGTTTCGTGATGACGTCAATTCCGCTTGCGGCCTGGCGCAAACTGCCACCGGACCGTTTTATTGCCCCGGCGATGAGAAGGTGTACCTCGATCTCTCGTTCTTCAACGAACTGAAAACCCGCTTCGGCGCTTCCGGCGAATTCGCGCAGGCTTACGTGATCGCTCACGAGCTTGGCCACCACGTACAGAAAATCCTGGGCACGGAGAGCAAGGTTCGCGCCGCGCAGCAGCAAAATCCGCAAATGGCCAATCAGCTTTCGGTGCGGCTGGAGTTGCAGGCCGATTGCTACGCGGGGGTCTGGGGACATTCCACCGAGCAGCGCAATATCCTCGAACAAGGCGACGTGGAGTCAGGCCTTAACGCAGCGGCCGCGGTCGGTGACGATCACATTCAGAAAATGACCCATGGCGAAGTGATGCCCGAAAAATTCACGCACGGCACGTCGGCGCAGCGCGTGCAATGGTTTAAACAGGGCCTGACCACCGGCCGTGTGGACGCGTGCAACACCTTCGCGTCAACGCAATAAAGACGAGTATTTGCCGGTGCCATTTGAAGCGCCGGCGTTTACGGCGTCGCAATCTTCTTGAGCAAACCGAAATCCGTGAGTCCGTTCGCGACGAACTGGACAGCGAGCGCGACCAGCAGCAATCCCATCAGCCGCATCAGGATGCGAATCCCCGTTTCGCCCAGGTATTTCCGCACGCCGTCGGCGCCCGACAGGATCAGATAGGAAACAAACGCGGTCAGCAAAATCGTCGCGTAAATAATGACGTGCTGCCAGATTGAATGGGATTCACCGACCAGCACCATCACTGTCGAAATCGCACCCGGGCCCGCCAGCATCGGCATGCCCAGAGGAATAATGCTGGCGTCGGATTTTTCCGCGCCTTCCTGTTGCTCTTCGGCCGTTGCTTTCGTGCCAGATTGTTTGGCCTGCAGCATGTCCAGGCCGATGCCCATGAGAATGATACCGCCGGCAATTTTGAACGCCGGAAGCGTGATGCCGAACATCTTGAAGATCAAGCTGCCGGCCAGCGCAAATGAGCACAGCACGATCGCGCAGGTTATCGCCGAGCGCCGCGCCACAGCGTGGCGTTCTTCCCTGGGCGAATTGGCGGTGACGGCCAAAAACATGGGAATTACTGCGAACGGATCCACCAAGAAAAACACAGAGGTGAGCGCCAGCAACGCGAATTCGAGGACCGAAGTGATTGTTGGCATAGAAGTTGGTCATGCACCGCGAGCGCAAGATCGTCCTACGACCAAACCGACGACGTCGCAGCCCGTTCAAAGTAGCATTTTTGCCCTCGGGATGATTCGGAATTTTGCGCGGCCCTGAAGATTGAACCGCGCTTGACTCCGACCCACCATTGGGAGCAACGTATCATCCAAACCTGATGGGCGCAGGATTTTGGCGGGCATATGAGTTCCTCTGCACTCCCCGCAGCCGGGCCTTTTCCAGTCAAGAGGGCTCTCTTCATTGACGCTGACCCCGAAGTGCGCGCGATGGTTCAAAACATACTCGATCCCAAGGTATGGAGCATCCGTCATGCTGCGGACAACAAGGCGGCCCTCGCGTTGGTCAAGGCTGCGCCGTTTGACCTGATTCTCACGAGCGGCAAAACCTCCGGCAAAGACGACGTCGAACTCCTGCGCAAGATTCGGCTCGTCCGGCCTCACACTCGCCTGATTATTTTGACTGACGAAAGGTCGCCCTCTTACGTCATTGACTCCATGCGTGAACGCGCCTTCAGCTATTTTTCCCGTCCGTTTTCGCTCAATGCTCTTGCGGATATGGTGCAGAACGCCATCGAAGGGCCGTGCTGGGATGATGGAATCGAGGTTCTTTCAGCGACGCCGGAATGGATACGTCTGTTGGCGCGCTGCGATCTAAAAACGGGGGACCGATTAATCCAATTCCTGCACGAAGTGGCCGATTTGCCCGAGGCGGAAGGCAGGGCTGTGGCGTTCGCATTTCGCGAAATTCTTCTGAACGCGATGGAGTATGGCGGACGGTTCCAGCCCGACCAGTGGGTTGAAATTTCGTATGTTCGCGCGCGTCACATGGTGATGTGCCGCGTGAAAGATCCGGGAGAAGGTTTTTCGCTCGATGAGATCGAACACGCCGCTATCGCCAATCCCGATAACGACCCCCACCGTCACGTCACTCTGCGCAATGCCAAGGGCCTGCGTCCCGGTGGTTACGGCGTATTGCTCGCTCAAAAGCTTGTAGATGAGCTGATTTACAACGAAAAGGGCAACGAAGTGCTGCTGGTGAAGTATCTAGAAACGAACGAGCAGTGACATACCCGTGCGCCGCCGCTCTATTGCCTGAATGTGGCGCTACTGCTACACTGTCGCGGCAAGAGCTATATTGCTGCTCCTGCCATACTTCCCTTAAAAGGTTCACCATGTCTGGACACTCAAAATGGGCCACGATCAAGCACAAAAAGGCGGCTACCGACGCCAAGCGTGGCAAAATTTTCACCAAAATTATTCGTGAACTAACGATCGCAGCGCGCACGGGCGGCGCCGATCCTGACACCAACCCTCGCCTGCGCACCGCCATCCTGGCCGCCAAGGGTGAAAACATGCCCAATGACAACATCGAGCGCGCCATTCAGCGCGGTACCGGCACCCTTGAGGGCGAAACTCTCGATGAAGTGACCTTCGAGGGCTACGGGCCCGGCGGCGTTGGAGTTCTGGTGCAGGTCGTCACCAGCAATCGCAACCGCATCGTCAGTGAAATTCGCCACATGTTCTCGAAGAACGGCGGCAACATGGCGGAAACCGGCGCGGTCGGCTGGATGTTCCACCGCAAGGGTGACATCGTGGTGCCGAAGGAAGCCGCGGACGAAGAGAAGATGATGAGCATCGTGCTCGATGCCGGTGCCGAAGATTTGCGCGATGATGGCTCGGCCTGGGAAGTCACCACTCCTCCCGAAGCGTTCGAAAAAGTGCGAGAGGCCCTTCTCGCGGCAGGCGTCACACCGTCAACCGCGGAGGTCGGCTGGGTGCCGCAGAATTACGTGAAGTTGAGCGGCCAGCAAGCACAACAGATGGTCCGCATGGTCGAAACGCTCGAAGATCACGACGACGTGCAGCACGTTTACGCGAACTTCGACATAGACGAAAAAGAAATTCAGGCCGCCGTCGCCAGCTAATCCTTGGAGTGCGGCGGCTTGCCGCCGCTTTCTCAAGCCTCGACGTCAGTTACACAACGCGCTGGGCGAGGCAAGCCGCTGCACAGCGAGCGCCCCCCAGTCGTCTCTGCGCCCCTGGGTCTCTGCGGTAATGGGGTTCTTCGTGCTCTCTCCTGGTTTTCTCCGTGAACTCTGTGGTTAGCTTTGGAAGTTCATGCCGCCAGGTTTCTCATCGCGCATTGCCGACCCGAAAAAACACTACCCTCCGCTTCCAGCCCGCACGTACACTTGTGCCGACCGATGGCGCACAATTCATCCTCGAATTCGAACGCCAAGTCAGGCCGCTTGTGTGTTCTGGGCGTAGACCCGGCCGCGGCCGGCGCGACGGGCTACGGCGTAGTTGAATTTCTTGGCTCCAAGCCGCGGCTGCTACGTTTCGGCGCGTTAAAGTTTCCCTCGCGTGCGACGTTTGGCGTGCGTCTGCGTGACATTCACGATTTGATCTCGCAGCTGGTTGAAGAGTTCGCCCCGGACGCAGTAGCTGTCGAGTCCGTCTTCACCGCGCTGAATATGGGCACAGCGTTGAGGCTGGCAGAAGTCCGCGGAGTCGTCCTGCTCGCGGCCGCGCAAGCTTCGATTCCGGCGCACAGTTATTCGCCCCGTGAAGTGAAATCCAGCATCGCAGGTTATGGCGCCGCATCGAAACAACAGATGCAACAGATGGTAAGCTCCGCGCTGGGGTTGACGGAATATCCCGAACCGCCCGATGCGGCCGACGCCCTGGCGGTGGCGCTTTGCCACGCACACGTCTGCCGCGCACAGGAACGTATGGCTATAGCGATTTCATCTCACAAGGCGTCAGCGCGCCAAACGAAACACTCGCTTCGAAACCAAGCGCGCGCTGCGCGCATCTCTGGTCTGTGATGCGTCCGGTATCGCAGCGTTCCAGAGGCTGTGCCCCCGCAACTACGTGGCTCGTTGTGTCTATGCTCTCCGCGTTCTTCGCCACAGGAGCCGCAGCAAAAACCGCGGACCCTGCGAAATCAGCGCCATCGCCCACGTCTTGGTTCGGGACCACGTCCGCCAACGCGCAACCCTCCGGCACCGCCGCAATCACCTATCGCAAGATTTTCAAGACCAGCTACCCCGAGTTCGTGGAGATCAAGATCGGCGCGAATGGCTCTGGCACTTACGATATACGCCAGCTCGACGAAGAAGCCAACCCGCAGCCTTTTGAAATCGGCGCGCCGCTTGCCCAGCGAATTTTTTCGTTGGCCGCGAAACTACACAATTTCCAGGGCGTGGATCTGGACGTACACCGGCGGCTCGCCAACCTCGGGGAAAAAACGCTGCAGTACGAAAGTGGTGCCGAGAAGCATGAGACAAAATTCAATTACACGCTCGATGACTCTGCCTCGCAGCTGGTGAACATTTTCGAAGGGCTCGCGCGGCAAACGTCGGACATCTCTGATCTCGCTCGCACCATGCGTTACGATCGCCTGGGAGTCAATGACGTGCTGATGCAGATCGAGAGCGACCTCAATAACAAGCTGATTCCTGAGCCGGAACGCCTGCTTCCCACGCTCGACCAACTCGCCGGCGACGACAAATTCATCGAAATTGCGCGCCAGCGCGCGCGTACTCTCGCCGGACGTATCCGTTCCGCTCATTAGGCACGTCACGCGGCGCTCGTCCCACGCGTTGGGCGAATATCACTACTTAGTTCGGCTCACTCCTGCGAACTCTATCCCCAAGTACAACTTGACACTTCTTATAACTTACGTCTATTCTCCCTCGCGTCCTCAGGTCCAAAAATTGCACTTCAGGTGAACAGAACCATGCGAACCCAACCCGCACGATTCTTTCGAATGTTACTGTGTTTTGCCTTTGTTTCGCTTCTACCGGTGCGTTCATTCGCGCAAACCAGCCCGGCGGCAGCGCGCATCACTCAGGCCGTTGACGAGTCGCAACTCACAATCCTTAAGGGCAATACGTATTTCATGGCGCGCGCGCAATACGATCGTGGCCCTGCTCCTGCAAGCCTGCCCATGAACCGCATGTTGCTGGTTTTGCGGCGCAGTCCTGAACAAGAAGCCGCCCTCGAACAATTGCTCGATCAGCAGCAGGACCAATCCTCGCCGAACTACCACCAGTGGCTCACGCCGCGGCAATTCGGACAGCAATTCGGCCCGGCGGATCAGGACATCCAGACCGTAACTTCGTGGCTGCAATCGCACGGGTTCCAAGTCACGCGCATTTCGAACGGCCGCACTGTGATCGAATTTTCCGGCACAGCCGGCCAGGTTCAGGAAGCGCTGCACACCGCAATTCACAAATACGCAGTCCCCGGCGCAAACGGGACCGAAGAGCACTGGGCCAACTCGAGCGATCCGCAAATCCCCACGGCTCTCACCCCTGTAGTCGTCGGTGTCAACACCCTCCACAATTTTCCACGGAAACCGATGCACGTGCTCGCTGGCGTGTTCAAGAAAAATAAGTCCACCGGAGAGACCAAGCCAGTCAACCCGCAATTTTCATTTTCATGTGGAGCTTCAAATCAACCACAGACTTGCTACGGCGTGGGTCCATACGATTTCGCAACGATCTACAACGTCCTGCCTCTCTGGAATGGCAGCCCCGCCCCTGTCATAGACGGAACCGGGCAAACGATTGGGATCATCGGCGAGACGGATGTGGATCCGAAGGACCTCGCCGCCTTTCGGAATCTTTTCGGTCTGCCTCCGAACCCACCGGTCGTTGTGTTGGATGGACCGGACCCCGGCGTTGTGCCGGGCGACGAGACAGAGTCCGATCTCGATCTGCAATGGTCCGCCGCAGTCGCCAAGGGCGCCACAATTAAGTTCGTCACTTCCGCCACCACGAACACAACGCTGGGCGTGGATCTCTCCGCGCAGTATGCTGTGGATAACAACGTCGCTTCCGTATTAAGTGAAAGCTACGGCATCTGCGAAGCGGGGCTTGGCACGGCGGGCAACCAGTTTTACAACGCGGTGTGGCAGCAAGCCGCCGCCCAAGGAATCACTGCCTTCGTTTCTAGCGGAGACAGCGGTTCCGCCGGTTGCGACAACCATGATGCTGCGGCTCCCGCACCTGCTGAGTTCGGCCTGCAAGTCAGCGGTTTTGCGTCCACGCCCTACAACGTGGCCATCGGCGGCACAGATTTCAACGATCTTTCGAATCCGAGTACTTACTGGAGTACCACCAATACTTCCTCCACTACGCAGCTGTCCGCCAAAAGATACATTCCTGAAGTGCCTTGGAACGACAGCTGCACCAGCGCGGCGCTCGTGTTTTTCGGCTATTCCAGCAGCCCGTTAACAAATTGCAACGATCCGAACTTGCTTCAGCTTAATGTGTTTACTCTTGGCGGGTCCGGCGGAAAAAGCAACTGCACGACGGGAGACGGCCAGGACATCACGAGCTGCGCGGGGGGTTACGCCAAACCATCGTGGCAAACTGGCACGGGTGTACCGAGCGACGGTAAACGGGATATTCCAGACGTCTCGTTGTTTGCCGCCACCGGATTCTATACTAGTAGCTTCTACATCGTCTGTGAGGCCGACCAAACCAGCGGCGTTTATTGCGACGCGAATCCCGCGAGCCTCGAGTTCCTGGGTGTTGGTGGAACGTCGGCTTCGTCGCCAGCCTTCGCCGGCATCATGGCTCTCGTTAACGAAAAGATAGGATCGCGCCAGGGCAACGCCAACTACGTTCTGTATCAACTTGCCGCAAAATCGGGGAATAGCTGCACTTCTTCGGGCACGCCGGCGAGCACTTGCGTTTTTTATGACGTAACCACCGGGACCAACGCGATGCCGTGTGACGACACCGTCGCCAAGCCGGTTAACTGCGGTTCCTCAGGTGCCGAAGGTATCGGCATTTTGTCCGGTTATAACTCCACGACAGGCTACGACCTTACAACTGGCCTTGGTTCGGTGAACGCTGCCAATCTCGTTAACCAATGGAGCACCGTCACGTCGGCGCTAAAGGCCAGCACCACAACTTTGTCGCTCAGCCCTATGTCGCAGATCCCGCATGGCTCCGCCGTAACTGTAAGTATTAACGTCACGCCCACTCCTCCCGCTACTGGAACAGCCTCGGGCAATGTGGCTCTGACGGCCACGTCAACCGTTGACCCGGGCGTCACGGATTTTGCACTCGCGAATGGTGCGGTGAACACAACGACGAACGTGCTTCCCGGCGGCAGCTACAACGTCACGGCGCAATATCCCGGCGATGGCAACTTCGCCGCTAGTGACTCTGCGCCAGTCTCGGTCACCGTGATCCCCGAAGGAAGCAAAACGGCGGTTTCCTTCATCACCCAGAACGCTCAAGGCAATCCTCTACCGTTCAGCTCCGGCCCGTACGGTTCGGCGGTATATCTTCGCGCGGACGTTAGCGGCAATTCCGGCAACGGCGTTCCTACCGGTGCCGTCACTTTTCTCGATGGTGGGAAGTCCATAAGCGGCATTTCTGCTCTCGCACTCAATAGTCAGGGTAACGTGTTGCCCACAAATCCCACGTTGACCTTCACGGCGGGCACGCATTCCATCACCGCTGGATACAGCGGCGATTCCAGCTTCAATGCCAGCACTTCGCCCGCCGGATCGTTCAGTATCACGCAAGCGGTGACGACGGCAGCTCCGCCAAACGTTGGGAACGGAACGTCTGTTCTTGGATCGAGTGCCCAAGTTTCGGGTACGGTGAACGCCCAAAGTTGTGGAAATCTTCCCACCGGCACGATTACTTTCTTCGATGGCTCGACGCAACTCGGGACTGCTCAAGCCGTTCAATCCGGCACGACCGCAAGTTGTGCTGTACAAGCCACGGCGTCCCTTGTTACCACCGCGTTAACGCTCGGTAACAATTCGATTACCTATAAGTACAGCGGCGACACCAACTATGCACCTACGGTTTCAGCCGCGGCTCAGTTGGATGCGCAAATAGGTACAGGCCTAACACTCACTTCGAGCGCAACGACAATCCAACAGGGCCAGTCCATCACATTCACCGCCAAGGTCACGCCCGTTCAATCAGGACCGGCCATGACCGGCACCCTATCGTTCCTCGCGAATTCCAATTCGCTCGGGAGTGCGTCTTTGACGAACGGGCAAGCGCAGGTTACTACCACGAGCTTGACAGCCGGCAACGATCAGATTGTCGCGAATTATTCGGGAGACACGAATTACTCGTCTGCGACATTCACGATCAACCAGCAAGTTACGCCCGGCCCGGACTTCAGTGTCTCCTTCGCGCCTGCCACGGTAAATGTCAGCGCTCCAGGCTCATCCGCGACGACGATGCTTACGGTGAGCGGGTCGAACGGATTTAACTCGCAGGTCAGCTTCTCCGCCACATGCGCGGGCCTTCCCAGTGAGAGTAGCTGTTCCTTTAGCCCATCTATGGTTGCAGTCGGCGGCTCCACGACCCTGACCGTTTCCACGACTGCTCCCAGCTCGCTCGTGCCAGTCAGCCACCGCATTGATATGGGCGGTTGGCGACGAACGCCGGGAGCGTTTCGGCTGTTGCTCTTCGGCCTCGTGCTTCTCGCGTTGGGGATTCAAGCGCGGCGGCACCGATGGAATCTTGCTGGCGCGACGCTGGTGCTAGCATTGCTCGTCGTCAACGCAGCCTGCGGTGGTGGGGGCGGCGGTGTCAAAAATCCGGGCACGCCACAAGTGAAAAACCAGGTCGTCACCGTGACGGCGACCAGCGGAACGACCACGCACACGTTCACGTTCACGCTCAACGTGAACTAAGGCACACAGACTCGATCAGCACGATTTACGTGGAGTGCGGCGGCTGGCCGCCGCCTTGCAGTGGCGCGAAGCAAGCTTCGCGTGTTCGTGACGAGGCACGAGGTGAGCCAGAAAGCCTGCCGCTTGGCCTCGACACCAGGCCTGCGGTTTGAGGGGCTAATCGGTTTCTCCGCGTCCTCGCTTTTCCTCTGATGTGCCCTCTGAGAGGTGTTAGCTCTCCTGACTCTAACTCCGCCCGCCGAGCCTTGCTCTAATCGCGAGCCGCGACTTCACCGAACGATCAAACCCGCATATCCCACAACCTCGTCGCGGTCTCCCGTCACATCCCCGGAAGTTGCATACCGCACGAGTCCCACATCCTTCGCCCCCAAGTCGCGCATCGCCACCAGCATTGCTGTGGTCGCCGCATAACCGCACATCGAGATTCCCTCGCCGCGTACCGTGTCGTACAGCCCGCGCGGATCGAGCGCCAGCACCTGTGCGATCGCGCGTTCATCCTTAGCCCGCGTGATCGCATCGTTCTCGTAATGATTCATGTCCGTGCTGGCAATCACCAGCACGCGTTCCGACGCGTGGGCCGCGACGACTTTCGCCACCGCATGTCCCAATTCCTCCAGCACCGCATAACGGTCAACCGCCAGCACGACCGGCACGAATCGAAAATCCGGCGCTAGCTGCTGCAAAAATGGAATCTGCACCTCGAGCGAGTGTTCGCGCTCGTGCGCCACCGCGTCTTCGCGCAAGCCCGGACACGCCCGCTTCAACTCCGCAGCCAATTCTGAATCAATCCGCGCTTCGCCAAATGGAGTGCGCCAGCTTCCCTCCGATAAAATCGCCAGCGCCTCGCCGCGCGGATAATGGCGAGGCCCCAGTAGAATGCAACGCGAAGGAATTTCGAGCATTCCATACACTACGCCGGCCACGTGGCCCGAGTACCTCCAACCCGCATGCGGAACCACACAACCACGCGCCACAACTTTCGAGGCGCCGCCACGTGCGTATTCGGAAACTAAGCGCGATAGTTCCTTTGCGTCAGATGGGTAAAAGCGGCCGGAAACGGCGGGAGGGCGAATCATTTCGCGATGCCGATTTACATTGAGATGGAACTTCGCGGAAAACTGCTCAGCACGGGGCCCACAAAATCAAATCGCCGGGGAAGGTTTACCTTTAATGTCCAATGCTTCCGAAGTACCCGGTATCCAGCGAATCTTCACGTGGTCGCCGCTCTGGTAGCCGCCCTGCTCGAGGATGTTGCTCATTTTATCTTTGGCTTTGTCCGCGTACGTGAAGGTATGAATCTTCATCTCGTTGCCAGCCTCGCGAACGATCATCGTGGTCTGGTCCGCGTGAATCACTTCCGCTCTCAACCACTCAGCCTTCACGGGCCTCTGCTTTACGATCACTGGCGCCGCGGAGGAATCTCCATTGATCTGCGCGCGAACGGGCGCGGCCCCCAGAGTTGACACACCGGCACACAGAATCACAGCCGCGAAAATTCTATAGCTCTTCATCGAAGGAAATCTTCAGGGACTTCAGGAATTTAATGTCCTGCGCCGTAATTTCCACGCGCGGCTCAATGGTTTCTTCGTCCATGATTTCGTCGTCCACGCGAATGTGTAGGGATTCCAGGAACCGGCGGTCTTGCGTGGTCATTTTGGCGTCTTGCGCGGAGCGGCGCGCCAGGCCGATCGTCGCGTCAAGCTTCAGCACGATATCGAAGCCGGCCGAGCGGACCCCCGAAATCGCTTCCGCGATGCGGTCGGAATCAGACACGGTGTCATTGATGGCGTGTCCCAGCTCTCGCAGCAACTGCTTCATGCGATCGTCGAGTTGCAAGGGCATCACCTCCTATGGAAACCCTTTCTATACCAATCTTAAAGCGCGCGCCAGCCCGAAACAAGACCCTGGTGCGCAACCAGAACCCCTTCAGTTACCTGACCGTACGCTCAGGTTTCCGGCATCAAACGCGATAAGCAGCATAAACAGGCTGCCGAACGCGGCAGCGATCAGGCGCATTGTGTACTAGAATTGTGGCATGGCCGCAGGCTTCTATTCGGCGCTCTGGAACTCGGCGAAAATCGCCCTGCGCGTCATCTGGCGCGCGACACGCCAGCTTTTTCATGAAGCTACTGGAGCGGTTTTCGGCATGTTCGCGCTCTACGGCGCGATCGCCGCGTGGCGTCAGTGGCATACCCGCCCGGCCGCCTGGCTGCTGGGTTTCACAGTCGTTTACGCCGTCACGATGCTGGTATTCGCGTTCACGTCTTTTCGCCGCGCCCGCCGCGTACGGTGAAGCGGAAATTGGAAAATAGAAAAGTGACAACGGAAAATCGCGACCCTCAAGGCACATCGAGACGGCGCGTTATGATTTTCGATTCCCTTCGCAGAGAAGTCCGGCTGCCAACCCATGCCTGCAATGACGCCGAGGAGCCGGGCCATTTTCCATTTTCTTTTCCCTTTTCGCCTTGCCGCTCCCAATGACTGAGTCCACGCACAAATCAGCAACGCAATCCGAACCGAAGCCTGCTTCGCCATCCGGCCTGCCCATGGAAGCCGTCATCACGCCTGATGACTTGCGAGCTTGGAACGCCGAACGCGACCTCGGCTATCCTGGCGAGTTCCCTTTCACTCGCGGCGTCTATCCCACGATGTATCGCGGACGTCTGTGGACCACCCGCCAGTACGCCGGCTTCGGCAGCGCCGCGGAATCAAATCAGCGTTATCGCTATTTACTAGCGCAGGGCGTCAAAGGCCTCTCCGTCGCATTCGACTTGCCCACGCAAATCGGCATGGACTCCGACCACGCGCTCGCGCAGGGCGAGGTCGGCAAGGTGGGCGTCGCCATTGACTCGCTCGAAGATATGCAGACGCTCTTCAATGGCATCCCGCTCGAAAACGTCTCCACTTCGATGACGATCAACGCCACCGCCGCTATTCTGCTCGCGCTATACGTTGCTGTCGCGAAGCAGCAGGGCGCGAATCTGAAACGCCTGGCCGGCACGGTGCAGAACGACATCCTGAAGGAATACATGGCGCGCGGAACCTACATCTATCCGTTGCGGCCCGCCATGCGCATCGTCACCGATATTTTTGCCTGGTGCCGGCACGAAATTCCCAATTGGAACGCCATCTCGATTTCCGGTTATCACATCCGCGAGGCAGGCTCGACGGACGTGCAGGAAGTCGCTTTCACCCTGGCAAACGGCATCGCCTACGTGGAAGCCGCGGTAGCGGCGGGGCTTGCCGTGGACGAATTCGCGCCGCAGCTTTCCTTTTTCTTCAATTCGCATAACGAACTGCTCATGCAAATCGCGAAATTCCGCGCGGCACGCCGCCTGTGGGCTCATACAATACGCGATCGCTTCCACGCGCGTAATCCGCGCTCGATGATGCTGCGCTTCCATGCGCAGACCGCGGGCTCCTCGCTCACCGCGCAACAGCCTGAAAATAATTTGGTGCGCGTGGCTTTGCAATCCCTCGCAGCGGTTCTCGGCGGCTGCCAGTCCTTACACGCAAATGCGCTTGACGAAGCCCTCGCGCTGCCCACAGAACAGTCCGCACTCCTAGCGCTGCGCACGCAGCAAATCATCGCGCAGGAGACAGGTGTGGTGAATACGATTGATCCGGTCGCGGGCTCTTACGCCATCGAAAAGCTGACCAATGAAATCGAAGCCGGCGCGCAGGATTACATTTCGAAGATTGATGCGATGGGCGGAATGTTGCGTGCCGTCGAGACCAGTTACGTCCAGCAGGAAATCCAAAAGTCAGCCTACGAATATCAGCAAGCCGTGGATTCCGGCGAGCAGGTCATCGTCGGCGTGAATCGCTTCCAGGCGGAAGAAGAAAAAACAATCCCCACGTTGCGCATTGATCCGGAGATTGAACGCACGCAGGTCGCGCGGCTCCATGCGCTGCGCTCCCGCCGCGACTCCCCGAAAGCAAACGCCGCCCTCGCCGAGATCGAGCGCCGCGCGCACACCACCGAAAACCTGATGCCCGCAATTCTGGCCGCCGTCGAATCCTACTCCACGGTCGGCGAAATCTCCGACGCCCTCCGCCGCGCCTTCGGCGAATACCAGGAATCCATCGTCATCTGACGCTGCTCCCTGCGAAATTCGCTGCGCGCTCATATTCAGCGCTGGTGCCGTAGAATAGGCGCGCATGAGCGCTGGGGCTAACTCTGACAATCTTCGCGTGGTGCTGGTTTCCACGCGCAATCCTTTGAACATTGGCGCGGCGGCGCGCGCGATGAGCAATTTTGGGTTTTCGCATCTGCGCGTGGTGAATCCGTACGAGCCGGCGTATCGCGAGGCGCGTTCGGCGGTGGGCGCCGCGTCGGTCCTCGCAAAAGCTGAGGAATTCGATAGCGTGGCGGAGGCTGTCGCCGATTGCGCGCTGGTCGTCGGCACTACTGCCGTGGGCCATCGCGAATTGCACCACCGGCTGTGCCGCCTGGAAGACGCGGCGAAAATCATCCGCAAGTTGCTCGCGCGCGAATCGGCCAGCCGCGGCGCGGAAACCAGACGTAAGAAATCTGCGCGCAAACGCGCAGCGCCGAATCGCGTGGCGCTGCTCTTCGGCTCCGAGAAATTTGGACTGACCAACGAAGATTTGAGCCATTGCAACTGGCTGCTGCACGTTCCTACCTCGACGCAAAATATTTCGATGAATTTGGGGCAGGCCGTCGCGGTGTGTTTGTACGAACTGATTCGTGGCTCGAGGAACGCGTCTGCAAAAAAGCCGCAGTTCGCGGCGAAATTCGCGCCCAGATTTGAGAAGGCGTCGGAGAAACCGCAGCCAGCCACGGCGGGCGAGCTGGAGCGATTTACGGCGGTCCTCACCGAAGCGCTCAGCGCCAGCGGGTTCCTCGACCTGCGCAAAGTCGCGGACGCCGACGAAAGAATCCGTCGCCTGGTGCGTCGCCTCAATCTGCCGTCGCGTGACGCTGACATGTGGACCGGGATCATGCGACAGATCGCGTGGAAGCTGGGGAGAAAAGCGTGATTTGGTGATTAGTGAGTGGTGAATGGTGGCCCGCGAATATATCCGCCGCGCGGACGGCGCGATTTGTGACCCGTACCCCTTCAAAAAAATAACGGTGAGAACGTGTCGCCGTGCTTTGTTTTGTTCGAGTTACAGCGCTTGCCATGGTTTGTTTTCTGCAAGATTCGAAGAATCGGGGAGAGGAGTTCAAAAGCTCCCACCCTTCCCAAACTTCGGGAAGGATGGGGCAGGTGGAAATTCAAGGACATCCGCTCCAGTGGGCGGAAGGGTGTTCACCCGGCTCCTTTCGCGCCGGCTATTTTACGTCGACTTCCATACGCATCCACGGGTGAATACAGCACTGAAAATAATGTTTACCTTTCGACAGGCCCGTGATGTAGCTCTGGCTACCTTGAAGGATTCTCGTCTTGGCCACGGCAACGCTTGAGAATCCCGCGGCACATTCGGGAACCACGTCCTCTCCGGGCCCATTGAGCCCCGGTATAAATCCGCCGCCGAAGTGGGCCACCTCGGTGAAGGTGTGAGGCTCGCCGCCCTGGTCAACGACGTTCAAATCGGTTCCTTCTTCGATGGTGAGTTTGTCCGGTTCGAAGTCCCAGTTCGGGTTCGGCTTTCCGCTGTGTGCCTCTGCAAATAAGTCCGAGAATGTGGTCGCGGCTCCCAGCGCGATGTTCCGGCAGAAGTCCGCCCCAACCGCGGTCGGAGCATTAAAGGTGGCCGGATCGCATTCGTCCAAAGCCACGACTGGTGCGACATGTGCTCGATTTCCTTCGTGCGGCGCATCAAGTAAAATCAAACAGCCAGCGAGTAAACCGGCCTTCACTACGATATTCATTGTTATCTCCTCTATTGGACCGGAACCCATCCTGATGGGTCCCTCGAATGCATGGAGAATCCAGCAAAGCGACGCGTACCTCAATAGGCGGAAACTCAAATCTTCCTCCATCTCCAACCCACTGAAAGCTAAACAGTTCAAGGGATTGCTCGCAGGCGAACTCTCGCTTCGCCTTGAGGCCGTGGTACACTCCGCAGCAAGAAACGCTCGCCATGGCAACAGAATCAACCGCGCGCTCCCGGATTGTCCGATTTGGCATCTTCGAGACAGACCTGAGTACACGCGAACTGCGCAAGGGCGGAGTGAGAATTAAACTCCACGGCCAGCCATTCGAAGTTTTGGCCTTGTTGCTCGAACGGCCCGGCGAAGTCATCCCGCGCGAAGAGCTTCGCCAAAGGCTGTGGCCCACCGACACATTTGTGGACTTTGACCATGGAGTGAACACAGCCATCAACCGGCTGCGGGAGGCTCTTGGCGATTCCGCTGAAAATCCCCGCTTCGTCGAAACACTTTCCCGACGCGGCTATCGGTTCATCGCCCCCGTTGATTCACAGACACGCGGCCGCTTCTCGGAAGAATCATCCAAGCTGGTGGAAACGCGCCCTGCAAATATTCCGGTACAGCGAACCGGGTTTGTAGGGCGCGAAAAAGAGGTAGCCAGCGCAAAAGAACTGCTGCTGCGTCGGGATGTGCGCCTCGTGACCGTCACCGGTCCAGGCGGGATCGGGAAAACGCGTCTTGCGCTGGAAGTCGCGAAAGACCTCACCGAGAACTTTCCAGGTGGAATATATTTTGTTCCGCTGTCCGTGCTGCGCGACCCAGGATTGATCTCTTCCGCAATCGTTCAGACTCTCGGAATCCGCGAAGCGCGAGGACAGTCGCCACTCGAAATCCTCAAAAGAAATTTCCAGGACTCGCGGCACAAGCCCGCGCTCTTGCTTTTAGACAATTTCGAGCACCTGATGCAAGCGGCGCCTACAGTCGCAAAACTTCTGGCCCTCGGAGCCGATCTAAAAATTCTGGTAACCAGCCGGGCCGCGTTGCACGTTTACGGTGAACATGAATTTCCGGTGCCCCCACTGGCCCTGCCGGATTCGCAATCGAAGCCTTCGGCCGAAGTCGTCGCGAGATATCCCGCAGTCGCACTGTTCGTGCAACGCGCCGTTGCCGCCCGGCCGGATTTCGTGCTGAACGGGCAAAACGCGTCCACCGTCATCGAGATTTGCGCGCGCTTGGATGGCCTGCCCCTCGCGATTGAGCTTGCAGCCGCACGGGTCAAAGTGCTTTCACCGGCTTCGATGCGGACGCGTCTCGCAAGCCGGTTGCAGCTACTTACGGGCGGGGCGCGCGACCTGCCGCAGCGGCAGCAGACTCTGCGCGCCACCATCGATTGGAGCTATGACCTGCTAAGCGCCGCCGAGCAGAAACTTTTCCGAAGATTATCGGTCTTTGCCGGGGGCTGCAACCTGGAAAGCGTGGAAGCGGTGTGCGACACCAAGGGCGATCTCGATTTGGATCCACTCGACGGCACGGCCTCTATGGTGGACAAGAGCTTGCTGCAGCGGATGGAACAAGCGAGTGGCGAATCGCGCTTCGTAATGCTGGAAACGATTCGTGAGTACGCTCGGGAAAAACTCGAGGAGAGCGACGAGGACGCCTTGACGCGGCGTGCGCACGCTGCCTATTGCCTGGTGCTCGCAGAAGAGGAGGCTACGGAGCAGGGCGGCGCTGACAGACCGGAATGGCGGGAACTCCTCGCGTTAGAACATGACAATCTTCGGGCGGGTCTGGAATGGCTGATAGAAACCGAAGACGCTGAGTGGGGCTTGCGTCTCGGCGCAGGTCTGTTTCGCTTCTGGGAGGCGCGCGAGTATCTCGCCGAGGGCCGGGACAGTCTGGGCAAGCTGCTGAAGATCCCGGGAGCGGCAGCTCCCACTAAATGCCGAGAGCGCGTTCTATTTGCCGCCGGCGCACTCGCTGCCGCGCAGGGAGATTTCATCTCGGGAGATGCGCTCATCGGGGAAAGCCTGGACATCGCGCGTCAGTTAGGAGACAAGCAGGGTGCCGCCGTCTCAGTCAACGCGCTGGCGGTCCTCGCGCGGGACCAAGGTGACGTCGCACGTGCCCATTCGCTGTTCGAAGAAAGCTTAGCGCTGTGGAGAGAACTAGGCGACCTGAAAGCCATCGCTCGTTCCCTCAGTAACCTGGCGAATGTCGTCGCATTCCAGGGTGATTATGCCCGCGCACGCTCCTTATATGCGGAATCTCTATCAATCTTCCGAGGATTGGGAGATCGCACCGGCGTCGCCTGGTCGCTAAACAATCAGGGAGACGTCGCCCGCGATCAAGGCGACTTCGCGGCTGCGCGAGCACTATACGAACAGGGCCTGGCGATTTTTCGCGAGCTCGGTGATTGCTGGGGCACTGCGGGCACGCTCGCGGATCTGGGAAATTTGGCCAGAGAAGTGCGGGATTGCGCAACAGCACATTCTCTCTATCGCGAAAGCCTGAAGATTTTCCAACAGCTGGAGCATAAACGCGGAATTGCCCGACTGCTGGAATGTTTTGCGTGCTCGGCGGTTGCTCAACAGCAACCGGAGCGTTCGCTGCGGCTGGCGGGCGCGGCCGCCGCGCTGCGTAAAAATGTTGGCGCACCGCTCACGTGCGCGGAGCAGGCCAAACTGGACGCCATTCTGGATCCGGCGCGTCAGGCATTAGTGGACACGACGGGCACGACCGCTTGGCGCGAGGGTTGGGATATGCCGCTGGAGAAAACGATTGCAGAGGTGCTAATGCCGGAGGCTCACGGCCAGTAAGTTTCGATGTAGGTCGCGGAGAGTTCCGCGAGGAATTACACGCCGAACTCGCGATTTTATTCCCACGCTTTCCTCCCGTCACGACCCTAGGCTTTCGCGCCGAGCGTTAATCACAGCGGAGATAGCCGAAAGTTGAGGGTCGAATGTTCGGGACAGCGTGCGGAAGTGCGTGAAAGTTGGCGATTGAAGTGTTGCGGTTGTTTGTTTTCTGCGAGCTACGAGGGATCCTAATCGCCCGGGTTAGCGATTGAAAGAGGCGTGATCGGTGATTCGTGAGTGGTGATTCTCGGAATTTTTGTATATCACGTCCCCGGCGCTTCCGCGCCGCGCTAACTTATGCCGCGCCTACGGCGCTGGTTTTGGGATAAATGGATCAGTTCTAACTGCCCTGCAGTCGCTGCTTTTCAGTTCTTGCTCACTTCATGTATTCTGCTTTGCCTATGCTGGATCTTGGATTTGTGCGGGATCATCTGGATGTCATCGAGAAGATGGGGCGGGAGCGCGGGATTGCGGTCGACCTCGAGCCTTTTCGCGCTATCGATTCGGAGCGGCGGGCGCTTATTACTTCTGCTGAGCGTTTGAAGGCGGAGCGCAATCGGGCTAGCGAGGAGATTGCGCGGAAGAAGAAGGCTGGCGAAGATGCGTCGGAGATTTTGGCCCTGATGAAGGAAGTCTCCGACAGAATCAAGCGCGATGACGAGCGCATCAGCTTGCTGGACGAGCAACTGAAGGACCTTCTGCTTACCATTCCGAATATTCCACACGCGAGCGTGCCGGTGGGCAAGTCGGCGGCGGACAATGTGGAGGTGCGGCGGTGGGGCGCGCCGCCGAAGTTCGATTTCAAGGCGCGTCCGCATTGGGAGATCGGCGAGGGCGCGGGGATTTTGGATTTTGACGCGGCGGTGAAAATTGCTGGGGCGCGGTTCGCGGTCTATAAAGGATTGGGCGCGCGGCTGGAACGGGCGCTGGCGAATTTTTTCCTGGACATACACACGCGCGAGCACGGCTACACGGAAATTCTGCCGCCGTTTCTGGTGAATACGGCTTCGCTGACGGGCGTGGGGCAATTGCCGAAGTTCGCGGCGGACATGTTCCACATCGAAGGCACGGATTTGTGGCTGACACCGACGTCCGAGGTGGAATTGACCAGCCTGCATCGCGAGGAAACCTTGAACGGCGACGATTTGCCGATCAAAGTGTGCGCGTGGACGGCGTGTTTCCGGTCGGAAGCAGGGGCTGCTGGTCGTGACACGCGCGGGCTGAAGCGACAGCACCAGTTTCAGAAGGTGGAGATGTTCAAATTCACGCGGCCGGAGCAGAGTTACGACGAACTGGAATCTTTGGTGCGAAACGCGGAAGCGGTTTTGCAACGGCTGGGCTTGCATTACCGGGTGATGCAACTTTGCACCGCGGACATGGGATTCGCGTCGGCGAAGACCTATGACATCGAAGTGTGGCTGCCTTCTGCGGGCGAGTTCATGGAAATTTCGTCGTGCTCGAATACGGAAGCGTTTCAGGCGCGGCGGTCGGGGATACGGTTCAAGTCTCCTGGCGGGAAAAAATCGGAGTTTGTGCATACGTTGAATGGGTCGGGATTGGCGGTGGGGCGGACCTGGATCGCGCTGGTCGAAAATTATCAGCAGGCGGATGGGTCGGTGGTGATTCCGGAGGCTCTTCGGGAGTATATGGGCGTGGAGCGAATTCCTGGGGCGGCTAAGGGCTGAGCGTCTGCCGCGGAGGCACAGACACACAGAGGAAACTTTTCGGACTGCAGCACCGAAAACCGTACAGCTAAAGAAACATTTACCGCAGAGACGCTGAGAACGCAGAGAACGGCCACCCCAAAGGCAAAGGCTCTAACACGGAGGACACCAGAGAAAGGCAAAATCGAGGGCACCGAGACTTGGTGGCGCGATTTAGCAAGGGGGATTCTCTCTAGATTCTATGTGCCTCTTTGGCGTTTTTTCGCGTGTGGCGGCTACGAGATTGGGCCTACCAGGACCATGGGGCCAGTGGGTTGGGGCATGCCACCTGCTGGTTCTAGCGAGACGGCGAATTCTTTTGCGGTTAGTCCTGCTGGGACCTTCATCATCATGTGGCTCATCTGGCCGCTCTTGGGGTTGAAGACTCCGGCGCTGATGGGCGCTCCGTTCATGGGAACCAGCCAGAGCTGGTAGCTCTTATCCGCGGGAGCGGGCGGCAACATTCCGTCGCACACCATCATTCCTTCGCGGGCGTTGTAAACGACGCGCGCGCCAACCGTGTTTGGCGTTTTCTGCTCCCAGAGCTGAACGACGATGGTATCGCGCATGGCCAGCAGGGCGGCCATGTGGCGGGCTTCATCGAGCTGCGCTTGCTGATGCCGGAGGGTCTCGCGCGAATCGGCCAGCTGGCGCTCAAGCTGGACGTTGTGGAGCCAGAGCAGGATGGTGGCGAGCGCGAGTGCCGAGGCTACCGGAACGAGCACGGTCCACCAGCGGCCTAAAATTCCTGCGGCGGATTCCGGTATGACGCGAGGGACGGCGCTGGCGCCGGAGCCTTCAGCGGTCGCGTGCAACTGGCGCATCAGGCGTTCTTTCACGCCGGGCGAAGGCTCGACGCGCGGCGCGGCAAAGGCGAGGATGGCCATACGTCCTTGCGCTTCGGCGAGCTTTTGCGCGCAGTCGGGACAAGACGGCACGTGCGCTTCGATCAGTACCCTTTCGTCGGCGTCAAGGGCGCCGAGCGCGTAGAGATCGAAATCTTCCAGCCGAGTTGGATGTGGGCCGCTCATATTTGCAAATTCCGTTTTAGTGTCTCCACCGCGGTGCGCAACCGCGTTTTTACCGTGCCGAGCGGGTCGCCGGTGCGCGCGGCGATTTCGCTGTGCGTGAGGCCTTCGAAATAGGCCAGTTCGAGCGCGGCGCGCTGTTCTTTCGGCAAACTTTCCAGCGCACTTTTTACTTTGCTGAGCAATTGCTGCTGTGCGACCGCGTTTTCGAGATTTGCCGGCACGATGACCAAGGTCTCCAGGAGTTCTTCACCCGCTGCGGGATTATGCCGCCGCAAACGCGAGATGGCTCGATTGCGCGCAATTACCAGCAACCAGCCCGGCAAGGAGCCGCGCTCGGGGTCGAATCGAGAGGCGGTGCGCCACAACTGATAGAAGATGTCCTGCAGAATCTCTTCAGCGGCCTGGGTGTCTCGCAGAATGCGGTTCAGGACGGACGAGAGCATGCCAGCGTAACGGTCGTAGAGAGCTGCGAGCGCTGACTCGTCACGTTGGACAATTCTGGCGACGAGCATGGCGTCCGAGGCCTTCAACTGCGCTCGCGTCTCCCCAGTCTGAGTAATTGCGGCTCCTATTAGTACGCGCGCGGGCGGCTTCCAGATTGCGCCGCGTGCGTCGTGGCAACACCTGCTGCGTGGTGCGATGGAAACCCCGCTCGGTGCGAAGTGCGGGAAACAAGCTTGGGGAGCGTAGCTTGCGATGGATAGTGGGGTCAATCCAGATTTTGGCGAGATGCTTAAATAAGAGGGTGACGGGAATGTGGGCGAACATTCGATTTCGGCCAAGACGCAAGTACTTAACACATAAGGGTTTAACCGCTATTGCGGGGTGGATGTGCGGCACGAATCTGTTGTGTGGCGCGACGAACATTTCGTGAATTAACGGCGGTTTCCATTGACATCCGGCATGGCTCGAATAAACTTCGATTCGCGTAAGAGTTACAGGCCCTGGGAATTACCTTTCACCACCTTAGGAAGGAAGACTTGATGGCCACACTTGCCAAACCAGCGAGTACGCAACCCATTCCGCGGATCGCACCGCGCGAGGACCTGAATCCTTACCGCATCTCGCAAATCCAGTTCGATATCGCGGCGGAATATTTGAAGCTCGACCAGGGGCTGCGGCAGATTTTGCGCACGCCGAAGCGCGTGCTGGAAGTTTCCATTCCAACCAAGATGGATAACGGCCAGATCAAAGTGTTCACGGGGTTCCGCGTGCAGCACAATTTGGCGCGCGGCCCGGCGAAGGGCGGCATTCGCTATCACCCGAACGTCACGCTGGACGAAGTGAAAGCGCTCGCGATGTGGATGACCTGGAAAACCGCGACGGTAAATATTCCTTATGGCGGCGCGAAGGGCGGAGTGATTTGCGACCCGAAGCGGATGAGCAAGCCTGAGCTCGAGCGCATGACCCGGCGGTTCGCGGCGGAAATTTTGCCGATCATCGGACCGGAACAGGATATTCCGGCCCCAGATGTGTACACCGATGCGCAGACCATGGCGTGGATCATGGACACGTATTCGATGACGAAGGGACATTCCTCGCTGGGCGTAGTGACGGGCAAGCCGATTTCGATTGGCGGCTCGGAGGGGCGCAACGAAGCGACCGCGCGCGGCTGCGTGATCGTGGTGGAAGAAGCGTGCAAGGTAAAGAAAATGTCGCTGCGCGGCGCGAGCGTCGCCATTCAGGGATTCGGCAACGCCGGTTCGATCGCGGCGAAATTATTCTCGGAGAAAAAAGCGCGCGTGGTGGCCATCAGCGATTCGCGCGGTGGCGTGTTCAATTCTCGCGGGATCGATCCGCTGAAAGCGATGCGCTACAAGGAGCGTTCCGGCACGGTGGTGGGGATGCCGGGCACGTCGCGGATTTCGAATGACGATTTGCTCATGATGAAGTGCGACATCCTGGTGCCCGCGGGATTGGAAAATGCGATCACGTTGAACAACGCGGACCAGATCAAGGCGAAAATTATCGCGGAAGCCGCGAACGGACCGACGACGCCGCATGCCGACGAAGTTCTGGCGCGCAAGGGTGTGATGGTGGTGCCGGATGTACTGGCGAATGCCGGCGGCGTGACCGTCAGCTACTTCGAGTGGGTGCAAGACTTGCAGAGCTTCTTCTGGTCCGAAGCGGAAGTGAACGCCAAGCTGGATTTGGTGATGCGCCGCGCGTTCCATGAAGTGCACGAAAGCGCGCGGAAGCATCGCACGCATCTGCGCACCGGAGCATACGCGCTGGCAGTCGGGCGCGTCGCGGACGCCACGCTTGTGCGCGGTCTTTTCCCGTGATCAATCCTCGCAGTTAAGATTTTTTTCCGTCGTCGTTGCTTGCCGCTTCGTACTCGCCATCGAAGCTCAAATATTTTTCTTGCGCGATGCGCAAGAACGCGCGTACATTTTGCTTAGCCGGTGCGCCAATGCGGAAAATGGCAGCGCCGGCGTAGTTGTCTGCGGAGGCCTCGCGCGGAGGGACTTCGAAATGAGCAACAATCACGCCAACCACGCTCCACCAATTCTCTTAACTATAGCCGGATTCGATCCATCCTGCGGCGCTGGTGTTGCGGCCGATCTGAAGACTTTTGTGGCGCACAATTGTTACGGCGTTGCGGCAGTGACGGCGCTAACGGTGCAATCCACACAGGGAGTTGTTTCGGTGCACGCCACGCCCTCGGCCACGTTGCGCGCGCAACTCGATACGCTGGCGGACGATGTGACGATGGCCGGCGTGAAAATCGGGATGCTGGCGAACCGCGCCAATGCTTCCGTCGTTACCGAGTTTCTGGACAAGCACAAATTCGCACACGTCGTGCTCGATCCTGTCTTCCGTCCTACGGCAGGCAATGCGGAATTGCTGGATACTTCGGGATTGAAATTTGTGCGTGACGAACTGCTGAAGCGCGTGAGCGTGATCACACCCAATATTCCAGAGGCGGAATTTTTGACTGGCATGGAAGTGAAAGATCTCACGGGGATGAAAGCGGCGGGCTTGAAACTGGTCGAAATGGGCGCTCGCGCCGTGGTGGTTACCGGCGGACATCTGGATAAGCCGATTGATGTGCTGTGCATCGGCACCGAAGTGGAAACGTTCGGCGGCGACCACGTGAAAAGCCCCAACACGCACGGGTCGGGCTGCACATTTTCATCGGCGATCCTGGCGCAAATGGCCAGCGGCCAACAGTTGCGCGAAGCCGTGATTCTGGCGAAGGCATATGTTACGAAGGCCATCGAAAAATCCTACGCGATCGGCAAAGGCGCCGGGCCGCTGAATCAACTTTTCAGATTTCATCAGGAACAACCGCTACGTGGCGTCCACGAAGTTCCGCAACATGGGATGCATCCCGCCGCTGAACCTGCCGCCCATTAACGCGCTACACCTGCCACTGAGGACTGAGAATCTCTAGCCACACCGCATACGCCTTGCACTTCTACACATCGTATGATAGACATGTAGAAGGACGAGGTGTCGTGATGACTGCGAAGTCGGATCTGCCCCAAGGGACTTTGGATCTTTTAATCTTGAAGGTTGTGGCGTTGGGACCGGTGCATGGGTACGCGATCGCGCAGCGCTTGCAGCAGGTCTCGCGCGATGTGGTTCAGGTGCCGCAGGGGTCGCTGTACCCTGCGCTGCACCGGCTGGAAAATCGCGGGCTGCTCACCGCGGATTGGGAAGAGACCGACACGGGGCGAGAGGCAAAGTTCTACCGCCTGACGCGAAAGGGCCGGGCGCAGCTCGAAACGGAAGCCGCGAGCTGGGAGCGCTTGACCTCAGCCGTCGGCCTGATCCTCAAAATGTCCGAGGGAGGCGTTGAATGAACTGGTGGCAGCGCCTCTGGCGGCGGGAACAGATGGAACAGCAACTCGAGCAGGAACTCCGCTTCCATCTCGAGCAGCACGCGAACGAGCTGATCGCGCAGGGACACAACCCTGAAGAGGCCCGGAGACGAGCCAAGCTCGCTCTCGGTGGTTCGGAGCAGGTAAAGGAGCAGTGCCGCGACGCACGCGGCACGCGATGGGTTGACGACTTGCTGCAAGACATTCGCTTTGCGCTCCGCCTACTCCGCAAGAATCAGGGATTCGCAGCCGTTGTCTTATTGACGCTTGCTCTAGGAGTCGGAGTGACCACCGTGATGTTCACGGTCGTCAACGGCGTACTTCTGAAACCGCTGCCCTATCCCGAGCCGGACAGGCTGGTGACCGTGCACGGCCACACAGAAACGTGGAATTCACAGATTTACGGCGAACAGAATGTCGCTTATCTCGATTTTCTCGATTGCCAGCACGACAGCCGCTCTCTGGAGATTGCCGGGACACTCTATAACGGAGCGACGCTCAGCGAGCCAGGACAACCCGAATATGTTGACCTCCGGGAGATTTCGTCCAACCTATTTTCTGTCTTGGGCGTAAAGCTCGCGCAAGGGCGCGCATTCCTGCCTGAAGAAGACCGACGCGGCGCCGGGCCCGTGATGATCCTGGGCTACAGTTTCTGGCAGCAGCACTTCGCTGAAAATCCGGAAGTGGTCGGTACATCGGTGGTTCTGGATCAAAAGCGATACACGGTGGTGGGCATCGCGCCCGCGGAATTCAGGTTGTACGGAGATGAGGCGGACGTGTACACACCGCTAGGGCAAGACACCGCAGAATATCTGCAGAATCGCGCAGTCCATCCGACCGGTATCGTCGCGCGCCTACGGCCCGGCGCGACCCTGGCCCAGGCCCGAGCAGAATTGTCTTTGGTTGGGCATCATTTGGCCGAGGAATACGCGGACACAAACGGAGGCCGCACTTTTGCGGTATCGCCGTTGCGCCCGCCAGTGGATGATGTGCGGTCCACGCTGTGGCTATTGTTGGGCGCGGTTAGTCTTGTGCTACTGATTGCGTGCACCAACGTTGCAAGCTTGCTACTGGCCCGCGCGGTTTCGCGCGAGCGTGAGCTTTCGATGCGCCTGGCACTCGGTGCAAGCCGCGGACGGTTGGTGCGGCAATGTTTGACCGAGAGCGCGGTGCTGGCGCTTGCGGGAGGGGCCTTCGGCGTCCTGCTTGCGGCTCTTGGCATCGGCCCATTTTTGGCGCTCTGGCCGGGAAGTCTGCCGCGAGCGCAGGAAGTGCATCTCGACTGGCGGGTGATGCTATTTGCGATCGTGGTGTCGCTGCTGAGCGGCCTTCTGTTTGGGATGGCGCCCGCCTTGCGCGCTCCGGAGCACGGGCTGGAACAAGCCCTCCGTGCGGGAGCCCGCACCATCGCCGGAACCGCGCGTCATTTACACGGCACGTTTGTGATTTCCGAAATCGCGCTTGCCGTGGTGCTCTTGGTTGCGGCAGGCATGTTAGGGCGCACATTGCTCCGCGTGTCAGCGCTTCACCCGGGCGTTGACATCCGAAACGTGCTGGTGACGCGCATGGCGCTTTCGCCAGGAGTGCTTGCGGATCCCGGCAAGATCCGTCCCGCATGGCAAGATGTATTGAGCCGTGCAAGCCGCGTGCCCGGAGTGCAGTCGGTCGCCATCGTTGACACTGTTCCGATGCGCGAGGGCAACAATCAAATCGGCTACTGGATAAGCGCGGACGTGCCACCGGAAAATCGGCGACCGGTGGCGTTAGCAACGAGCGTTTCGCCGGATTATTTGAAGGTGATGGGAATATCGCTGCGCCGAGGCCGATTTTTCAACGACGAGGATCGGATGGGCGGCGAGCTTGTCATCGTAATTGATGACGTTTTGGCGCAAAGCGCTTTCGGAGAGCAGGACCCTATCGGAAAACGCCTGTGGATGCCAGACATGGACTATGGCCCGTTCACGGTGGTGGGCGTAGTTGGTCACGTGCGCCATTGGGGGCTTGCCGGTGACGACCAAGCATACGTACGCGCGCAGTTTTATTATCCTTTCTCCCAGCTTCCGGACCAATCCTTGCGGCGCTGGTCTGAACTTATGTCTGTGGTCGTGCGGACCAACGTCGCGCCGTTGAGTGTGGTTGATTCACTCGGTCACGAAGTGCGAGGAGTTACCGGCGATCAGGTTCTGTACGAAGTACGCACGATGGAGCAGCTTGCGCGAGGCACACTCGCCCGGCAACGTTTCCTATTGTTGCTGTTCGGCATATTCGCCGGTTTGGCTCTGCTATTGGCGTGCATCGGGATTTATGGCGTACTGGCGTACTTGACCGGACAGCGCGTGCCAGAAATCGGCGTGCGCATGGCGTTGGGAGCGCGTCCCGCCGATGTAATTTGGCTGGTGCTGCGGCAGAGTCTTGGAATGATTTTTGTCGGCGTCGGCGTGGGATTTTTTGGAGCTGTCGCGACGGCGCATTTGCTTGAACGCTTAGTCGAAGGAGTGCGCCGGGCAGATCTCTCGACTCTCGCGATTATGATTCCGCTGCTGGTGATTGCCGCGCTGCTAGCGAGTTTCGTGCCGGCACGCCGGGCGAGCAGAGTGGATCCGATAACCGCCTTGCGGCAAGAATAAACGTGGCGCCGGATTTCGTGCTTGTCGTCGTGAGGGGGTGGCCGCCGAGGGCTTCAGTCGAATGGCAGGCGGCTTTTTAATTGCTTTTCCAGGTCTTGCAGCTGGTCGTCGGTGATCTGAGCTTGAGCATCCAGCGTGACGATCAGGCGTCCCGAACCGGCATCTCTGAAGCGACCATCCTGGATGGTGACGCTGCCCTGGAGAACCGGCGGAAGGATTGCGTTGAAATCCAAACCTTTTTGCATCGCGGATAAAATCGCGTCCTGAATCCTATCGCGGATTATTCCGCCGAGATTTCCCGCGCGGAGAAGTTCGCCCAACGATCCGTCCGCTTGAATGGGCCGAGTTCCGGCGTGAGCCGCAACTCGCTATGATTTTCTGCCACCGAAGGCGTGAGCTTCACCTGAATCACAGCGTTGCCGCCAATCAGCTTCTGCATTTGCTGCTTCCCAAACAACTTCGCGCAGACCCAGCGCTCGTAGTGAAGCTGAACGGACTACCAGGCTGGCGGGCTCGTTTGGAGTAAGCGTCGCGCTCTGGATCTGGATGCGGTCCGCGCAACGATCGTCTTTATCGAGTTCGGCGCCGAGCAAGGCGGTCAAATTCTGCTGCAGGTCTGAAAGATCGGCCGTGAGTTCGAGGTTCGCGACGTTGAGGCCGTGGGTCTTTGGCGCCATGGTGATAAGTCCCAATGCGACGATGGTGACGCGCTGGTCTTTGATATTGAGCGGGATTTTTACAGGAGGGATTTTAAAGGTTTCGTTTTTCGGAAGTGCGAAGACCGGCGTGGCGAAGGCGGCAAGAAGCAAAACGAGCTCGAGCATCGATCGCCCACAGAAATCAGAAATCCAGCAACGCCCCGCGGAAATGTGCATAACTATGGTTCACCCGTTTCGTTGATGAGATTGCTGCAGGCGGAGGTTGCCCGATTTTTTGATCAGGGCTACAAGCGCGGCAATAGTTACGGCGCGCGACCTGGCCTTGCGATGGGCGAGCGCGCGAAATTGTGGAACTCCGAGCTTATCTGCGGTCAATATACTGTGGGCTGGTTTGACTGTACGACGCCGCATCGTTGGAGACGAGTGGACGCAAAGGAGATTGCGGGATGAAAAGGCTTCGGTTGGGATCTGCGGGCTGCTGCATGATCGCGTTGCTGCTTTCGATGGCAGCCTTCCAGGTTAAAGCGCAGGATGCTAATTTTGTCGGCACATGGGACATGACCATGACCGGGGGCGGGGACGGCCAGGGTAGTGGCCAAGGCGGCGGCGAAGGACGAGGCGGCGAACGCGGGGGCGGTGCTGGCGCGCAGTCGCTCATGATCGCAAAAGACGGCGAGAAACTCAAAGTGACGCACAAAACCCCGCGTGGCGATAACACCTCTGAGGCCACGGTATCGGGCAACACGATCTCATGGACCGAGCAGCGCACTGGGCGCAACGGAGAAACCATGAAGATCGATTTCAAGGCCACACTCGAAGGCGACACCCTGAAAGGCGCCGTAAGCGGCGGACGATTCAACCGCGAATTCACGGCCAAGAGATCAAGCTAGAGTGGGCGCTCCGCACGTTAACTCGAATCTGCCACTGACGTACTGAGTCACACAGAATTCAAAAAAAGAATTGTGCCCGTGCACTTCGCTGCGGATGCCGCTTTGCCGGAAATTGGGACGTGGTCAACCAGACTGGGCCGCTTTTTCAATCGTGACGAAGCCAGTTGCTTTGCAGTTTGGGCGCATGCGTAAGGGTCTGCATCACCACGCAGTATTGTTCGGTTTTTTCTTTGAGCGCGCTTATTTGTTCCGGAGTTGCGTTGGGCGCGGCAACATCAAAATGCAGTTGAATGCTTTCGAAGCCGACGGGCACGTCTTTCGATATGCCTAGCGTGCCGCGAAGATCCAGGTCTCCCTCCACAGTGACTTCGATCTTTTCGGTCGGTATGCCCATCGCCGCGGCAACCATCTGACAGGTGATTTGCGCGCACGCTGCTAACGCCCCAAGCAATAGATCGCCGGAACACGCGCCAGCGCCTGCGCCGCCGACACCCTTGTGGGCTTCCGCCTTGTAAATGGCGCGTCCGAGATCCACCGAGCAGGCCACCGGCACATCCGTTTGTCCGCCTTTGGCGCGGAGAGTGATGCGCGAGGCGCTGGGGTCACTGCGGTATTGATCTTTCAGCGGCTTTTGTAACGATCTAAGATCCATGACAGCCTCATCTCTATTCTTAGACATTGTTTATTGGGGCGGCTTCGGCCGAGCTGTATTGAAGCCACTCTATTCGCATGCTAGCATCCGTTCATGCCCAAATTCGTTATCGAGCGCGAAGTTCCCGGAGCCGGAGAGCTGACCGACGCCCAATTGCGCGAGCTTTCCCAAAAGTCCGTGAACGTGTTGAAGGGAATGGGTCCCGAGATTCAATGGCTCCACAGTTACGTCACCGGCAACAAAGTGTACTGCGTTTATCTCGCTCCGGACGAGGCGAGTATCCAAGAGCACGCCAAGCGCGTGGGCCTTCCTTGCAATCGCGTCTCTGCAGTCCGCCGGCTGATTGACCCGTCGACGGCAGAGTAAGCAAGGGACTGGGCGCCGATCGAAACTTCCGCTCAAGCATCAGCGGGTCGTCTGCCGCCGTCGCTAACTCGAAGTAGACGCCGCTTCGGACAAAATCACTTCATCGATCGCTTTTTCGAGCGGCATATTCCAACCCTCTAACCAAGCCGTCGCGCCCGACGCATTGGTCAAGGCGCGCCGCGCGGGATCCAGGATAGCGTCCAGTTTGGCCTGTTCTGCGGATGTGAGCGGGGCCCCGATACTTTGGCGTAGTGCGGCCGCCGCGCCTGCCAGCCGCAGTGAACGCTCGGCTTGGCGTTGCGCCGCGGCAGAACAGGCACAACATTCGAGCAGACGAGCGACGCCGCGCTTGTGATCCAGTTCCCGAAAAATTTTCAGGCTTTCCTGATACAGAGGGTGCGCGGTGGCGCAATCCTGCCCTTCCCTCGCCAAGTTGCCAAGATCGGCAAGCGTGGCGGCGATGCCCCAACGGTCGCCAAGCTCGCGAAACATTCCCAGGCCTTGTTCGTACAATGCCCGCGCAGCCACGGAATCGCCCTGGTCGCGGGCGACGTCTCCCTGATTGTTGAGCGACCAGGCAACGCCGGTGCGATCTCCGAGTCCTTGAAAGATCGCCAGACACTCCGCGTGGAGGGAGCGCGCGTGATCGTATTCGCCTTGCAGCTTGAGCACAATCGCCAAGTTACTGAGAGCCCGAGCGATGGCCTTCAGGTCGCCCAATTCTCTCCACACACCCAGGCTTTCCTGGAACAGAGCGTGCGCTTCGGCGATCTCACCGTTGTCCCGGGCAACTACCGCGAGCGCATTGAGCGACACGGCGACGCCCTGTTTGTCTCCGAGTTGGCGGGCGATGTCCAAGCTGCCCCTCATGAGCGCATTCGCCGCAGAATAATCTCCCTGCTCGCTGGCGAGCACACCAGCGGCAAACAGAGCACGCGCTCGCGCCTTTGTGGGAGCCGCCGCGCCCGGTATCTTCAGGAGCTTGCCCAGACTGTCCCGGCCTTCGGCGAGATACTCGCCCGTTTCCCAGAAACGAAATAGTGCCGTGCCCAGACGCAGGCCCCACTCGGCGTCTCCGGTTTCCGTCAGCCACTCGACGCCCGCGCGAAAATTATCGTGTTCGAGCTTGAAGCGTTCCAGCCACTCCGGTCCCACCGCGCCGCTCTGGTCCGCGGCTGCTTCTTCGGCGAGCACCAGGCAATAGGCGGCATGGGCACGCTTCGTCGAAGCGTCCTCGCCGCTGGCCTGGAGTTTTTCGCGAGCGTACTCGCGAATCGTTTCCAGCATCGCGAAGCGAGATTCGCCGTTCGCGTGCCCGGCCTGCTGCATCAGGCTCTTGTCCACCATGGATGCGATCCCATCGAGCAGATCCAGATCGAGATCGCCCTTGGTATTACACACGGCTTCGACGCCCTCGAGAGTGCATCCGCCGACGAACACCGATAGTCGACGGAAAAGTTTCTGTTCAGCGGCGCTCAGCAGGTCATAGCTCCAATCAATCGCAGCGCGCAGGGTTTGCTGACGCTGTGGCAAGTCGCGGGCGCCGCCGGTTAATAGCTGTAGCCGGCTGGCGAGACGTGTCCGCATCGAGGCAGGCGAAAGCACTTTGACCCGCGCGGCTGCGAGCTCAATCGCGAGGGGCAGGCCATCCAACCGCGCGCAAATCTCGATGACGGCGGATGCGTTTTGCCCGTTGAGTTCAAAATCCGGCCGAGCCGCAACGGCGCGTTGCACAAATAGCGCGACAGCTGGGTACTCCGACAGCGCCTCGACGGAAGGTTTTGATTGCGAATCCGGAAGCGCCAGTGGCGGCACCGGAAATTCATGCTCTCCATAGATGTGCAGCGCCGCACGGCTGGTTACCAGGATTTTGAGATTGGGACCCAAGGTCAGGAGCTCCGCAACGGTGGGTGCCGCCTGCATCAAGTGCTCGAAATTATCTAAAAGCAAGAGCGCGGGCGCTCGTTGCGAGTCCTGCAAATTTCTTTTGAGGATTTCCAGCAGCGGCTGGCCTCCCGCCTCGCGGATTCCGAGCGTCTGGACGATCACGGAAGCGATCAAACCGGGATCTCGCAAAGCAGAAAGCGCGACAAAATGAATTCCTCCGGGAAAGGTCTCCGCCAAATCTTTCACCACCTCCAGCGCAAGACGCGTTTTCCCGATCCCGCCTGGACCGGTGACCGTTACGAGGCGCACATCTTGACGCAGCAGCAGTTCTTTAGCGGCGGCTACTTCCTTTTCACGTCCTACAAATCCGGTTCGCTGCACCGGAATGTTTGCGGGGCGAGTTTCGGCCTGTTTGATCGGTTTCTCCGAGAAGCGATCGCGTATCGCTGCAAGTTCGCGTGCCAGTTCCCGCGTCGAGGCGTAGCGTTTATCCGGCTCTTTAGCCAGGCACCTTTCGATTGCCCAACACAATGGCGCGGGAGCGTCGGGATTTTGGGCGCCGATCGGCTCGGCCTGTTCGCGCATAATGGCTACGAGAATCTCGGCGGCGGTCTTGCGGGCGAACGCGCGTTTTCCCGTGATCATTTCGTAGAGCACCAGGCCGAATGAGAACTGATCCGACCGGAAATCGAGTGCGCCGCCGCTGGCTTGCTCCGGCGACATGTAGTGGACCGTGCCCAAAATCACACCCGCCCCCGTCTGCCACCCGGAGGTCGTGAGCGTTTGCGACATGTCTACGCCGGATGACGCGAGTTTCGCCAAGCCAAAGTCGAAAATCTTGACGAATCCGTCCTGGGAAACCATGATGTTTTCGGGCTTCAAATCCCGGTGAGCGATGCCTGCTTCGTGGGCCTTCGCCAATCCCTCCGCAGCTTGCGACGCGATTTCGATCGCCTTGCGGATTGGCAGCGGACCGGCGACGAGCAGCTCGCGCAAGGTCTTTCCTTCGATCAGCTCCATCGCAATGTAGCGAGTCGCGTTGTGCTGGCCCAGCTCATAGACGGTGACAATATTGGGATGATTTAGCGCGGAAGCGGAGCGCGCTTCGCGCTCGAAACGGTGCAACCGATCGCTGTCTGCAGACAACCCTGCCGGCAGAATCTTGATCGCGACGATGCGATCGAGGCGCGCGTCGCGGGCGCGGTACACCTCGCCCATTCCGCCGGCACCCAGAAGCTTCACGATTTCGTAGGGGCCAAGGTATGTCCCCGGATCGAGAGGCATAGTTGTTCGCGATTATACCCCTGCAACCTCGGTTGGGTATCTCTCCCCGCGGCTCAAGCTGTGATGCACTACCAATGGGAGCGGGGCGAGCTCGCGACTTAGGAGGCGCTGGCGCTTTGCTCGCGGCGATAAACGATGCGGCCGCCGACGATTGCGGCCATGGGTGCGCCGCGGAAGGTGCGGCCATCGAAGGGAGTGTTGCGTGATTTGCTGGGCGATTCGGAGGCGCGGTACGTCCAGGGATGATCGGTAGAGAAAATGGTGAGATCGGCAGGCTCGCCGGCGGCAATTTTTCGTTCGATGCCGAGAACAGTGGCGGGGCCGGTGGTGAAAAGTTCGACCATGCGCACGAGCGAAATCTTCCCGGGATGAACCAGTTCGCTGAGCGTGAGGGCGAGCGCGGTTTCAAAGCCGATGATGCCGAAGGGCGCGCGATCGAATTCAACGTCCTTGCTCGCGGGATGATGCGGCGCGTGGTCGGTAGCGATGGCGTCCACGTTGCCGTCGGCGATGCCCACAATCAGCGCCTCGCGGTCGTGGCGCGAAGCAAGCGGAGGATTCATTTTGTAATCCGTGTCGTAGCGAACATCGTCGTCGCACAGCGTGAAATGGTGCGGCGTGACTTCGCAGGTGACGCGCAGCCCCATTCTTTTTGCCAAGCGCACATATTCGAGCGCGCCGGTGGTGGACATGTGCGCGATGTGCAGACGCGAATGCGTGAGCGCGGCGAGTTCTACGTCGCGGCCGGCGCAAATGGATTCGGACTGCGCGGGAATGCCCTTCAAGCCAAGGCGAATTGCGCGCGGGCCTTCGCGCATCACGCCACCGGCGAAGAGCGAGGGATCTTCGCAGTGGTCGATCACCGGCAAATCCAGCGTGTTGCAGTACTCCATTACCTGGCGCATCAGGCGCGCCGTGGCCACGGGCTTGCCGTCGTCGCTGACGGCGACGATTCCGGCATCTTTCATCGCCGCGATTTCCGCAAGGGCTTCGCCTTTGCTGCCGATGGATGCCGCGCCAATCGGCCAGACGCGCACGCTTCCGCCAGCTGCGCCGCGCTCGACGATTCCGCGCGTGATGGAAGCGTTGTCGTTCACCGGTTGTGTATTGGGCATGCAGCAAACTGCCGTGAAACCGCCGCGCGCTGCCGCGCGCGTACCGGTCTCGATGGTCTCGGACATTTCCTGACCTGGTTCGCGCAGGTGGCAGTGCAAGTCAATGAAACCGGGCGCGACGATCATTCCAGTGGCATCGAAAAGATCGGCGTCAAACGTCGTCAAATCAGGCCCGACCCTGACGATGCGCTGGCCATGCAAAAGCACATCGTGCCTTGCATCGGTCTTCGACGCAGGATCGATCAAACGGCCATTCTTGATGAGCAGCAATCGGTCATTCCTTGGTGGCATCGTTGGGCCTCATTGCACCTTGTCGGGGACTTTGTCCGCAGCGGTGTTCTCAACCGGCGCGCCGCCCACAAGATGGTAAAGAAGCGCCATGCGGATGGCGAGGCCGTTGGTGACCTGCTCCAGCACGCAGGATTGCGGACCGTCGGCGACGGCATCGTCAATTTCGAGGCCGCGAATCATGGGACCGGGATGCAGGACCAGCGCGTCCGGGCGCGCGAGCTTCAGGCGCCGGGGCGTGAGCTGATACCGCAGGATGTATTCTTCGGCCGCTAGCGCGGGCTCGTGCAGACGCTCGGTTTGCACGCGCAGAGCGATGATCGCGTCGGCTCCGTCGAGCGCTTCCTCGATGCGCGGGACGCGGCGCAGATTCGGAGCGAGGCTTTCCAGTTCGCGCGGCACCCACATCGCCGGGCCGCATAGCGTGATGCCCACGCCGAATTTACTGAGCAAATGAATATTGGAGCGCGCGACGCGGCTGTGCAGAATGTCGCCGAGAATCGTGAGGTTCCAGCCTTCGAGTTTGCCCTTGCGGTCGCGAATGGTGAGCGCGTCAAGCAGAGCCTGCGTGGGGTGTTCGTGCGTGCCGTCGCCAGCGTTCACGATGGGAATGCCCAGGCGCTGGGCGATGAATTCGGGCGCGCCGGACGAGCTGTGGCGGATGACGATGCCGTCCGGACGCATCGCTTCGAGCGTGCGGACCGTATCGAGCAGCGATTCGCCTTTCTTCAAGCTGGAGGATTCGGCCTGAAGATTCATGGTATCGGCGCCCAGGCGGGCGGCGGCGGTGGCGAAACTGATGCGGGTCCGCGTGGAACTTTCAAAGAAGGCTAGAGCGACAGTTTTACCGCGCAGGGTGGCCAATTTTTTAAGCGGATGGCGCTGGAATTCCTGGAATGGCTTGGCTTGGTCCAGAATAAAAGAGATTTGTTCGCGGGTGAGATCTTCAATTCCGAGCAGGTGTTCCAGGCGCTGCAGCACTTTTTCCCTTTGACTCGTTAGCTTCCGGCCTCCGTGAGGATTGCCAGGTCTTAGGGAACGCGGTCCACGAGGACGACGCGTTCGTCACCATCCACTTCCTTCAGATGCACTTCCACGATTTCGGTGTCACTGGTTTGCACATGGCTGCCGACAAACGACGCCTCAATGGGCATTTCGCGGTGGCCGCGGTCGATCAGCACGCATAGGCGTATTCGCTTGGGGCGGCCGAGGTCGAACAGGCCATTCATCGCGGCTCGAATGGTGCGCCCGGTGTAGAGGACGTCGTCCACGATGACCAGGTCGCGGTCATCGACCGGGAAATTGATTTCGTTCGAGTGGACCACCGGCTGCGGCCCGACTGTCGAAAGATCGTCGCGGTAGAGGGTGATGTCAATCGTGCCGACCGGGATGTCGACCCCCGAGGAGGTGCGAATCGTTTTCGCCAAGCGCTCGGAAAGGGGGACACCGCGGCGGCGCACGCCGATCAGCGCGAGGTCCTTAGTCCCGCCGCTTTTCTCTACGATTTCATGGGCCAAACGCTGGAGGGTGCGTCCGATTTCGTCCGCGGAGAGGAGCTGTCTTTTTTCTACGACGCGCATTTGGCGCATCATCGTAACACAGAGAGCGGGAGTCTGCAGCCGAGGAATCCCTTGGGAACTCGGATGGGACCAATCACTGCGTTCGAAGGCGCAGTGGGCTAACTTGGTGCAGGATTGATGGCAGTGCGTCAGTTTCTGATAACCGCAGCGTTCATCAGGCACACCCGGACCGAAATGGGTCTCGAAGCTCCCAACTAATTCTCGATAAGTGCTAGAATCCCGCCTCGCGTCGCCGTCGATGAAAGCACCTTACTTACCCCTAGTGATTTCCGGTAGCCGAGGCCGGTCTGCGCTAGCCGCCTTGCTGCTGATTCTTGCGGCGGAACTTGCATTTACCGCGCGGCACGAATCGCAGACTGTTGATGAGGGCATCCACATTTACGCAGGCTACCGGCACTGGTGCGGCGACTACGGCATCAATCCCGAGCATCCTCCGCTCGCCAAGCTTGTCGCCACCATTCCACTCCTGTTTGACCGCCCCAAAAGTCCCGGCCCCGCGTGCGGTTCGGATAATTCCGATAAATCGGGCAATTTTGCCATGGGCCGCCAATTCCTCTATTCGAATGATGCAGGCAGAATCCTCACCGAAACGCGCTCGTTCATCGGATTGTTCCCTCTGTTGCTGGCCGTGCTCGTCTTTGTAGCGGCGCGCCAAATGTTTGGCGGCTGGGCCGGGGTACTTGCCATGCTCTTGGTTGTATTTGAGCCGACCATCATCGGCCACGGCACGCTGGTCACCACAGACTTGGCGGAAACGTGCTGTTACTTTGCCGCAGTTTACGCCTTTTACCGCTACACCCAACAACGCACCAACTTGCATTTGATTATCGCCGGAGTTGCTGCAGGACTGGCACTCGCCGCGAAGCATTCGGGGATTGTTCTGCTGCCCGCTCTCGTTTTACTGGCCGCAGCGAACCTCTGGCTTCGCCGTCGCGAGCTTCGGGATGAAGTGTCCGGCCGCGAAAGCCAATTGAAAATACAACTTGTGCGGCAAGCGGTGGCGCTGGCGGTAATTTTCATTATCGCGTTTGTGACCCTGTGGGGTTTCTATCGGTTCCGTCCCGCGCCCCGGCCGCGCGGGTACGAAATGTCGGAATCACTCTCGGCCTTCATCCAGGATGGAGTCCAGTATCGCCACGCCCGCGGCCTCATGCTGACGCGCGTTATTCCGCTATTGGCGTACGTGCTGCCGAAATCCTATGTGTACGGCATGGCGGACATCGCCATCGACAATTCCGTGGGCCGCACCGCATACGTTTTCGGCCGGCTCTACACCACCGGTAAATGGTTTTACTTTCCGGCCGCAATTATGGTCAAAGCCACGCTGGGTTTTTTGCTCCTCCTGCTTCTCACAATTCCCGCGGCTGGTTATCTGTGGCGCCAGAAGAAGCGCGAGACGCTCTTCCTGCTCATTCCCGCTATTTTCTTTCTTGCGGTGAGTATGACCTCGAAGTTGAATTTCGGCATCCGCCACATACTTCCGATTTTTCCTTTGCTGATTGTGCTCGCCGCGGGAGCAGCATGCTACCTCGCCGGCCGCAACCGCGTGTGGCCTTACGCCCTCGTTCTGTTCGTGGCATTTCATTGCGCGTCATCGCTGCGCGCCTTTCCCTATTATCTCTCCTATTCGAACGAAGCCTTTGGCGGCCCGCAGCAAACCTACCGCTATCTTCTGGATACGAACTCGGACTGGGCGCAGGGCTTGATCGACGACCGCGATTATCTGTCGCGCAACCGCATCGCCGATTGCTGGATCGATTATTACGGACCTCTGGATCCCGACTACTACGGCGTCCCGTGCAAAGTGTTGGCCCTGTATCCAAGTAGACGTGCCGGCGCGCTTCCCCTCCCCTTCGAAGGAACGCTGATTGTTAGTGTTGCGGATTTTATGGGATACGCATGGGGCCCGCCGGAAATGGATCCGTTTGGCCCGCTGCATCATGTGCAGCCGATCGCGCGGCTCGGCGGTCACAGCCTCATTTTTCAGGGCCAGTTTGAGTTGCCGGTGCCGTCAGCCGAAAGCCATTCGGCGCTCGCGCAGATTCTGGCCGGTGAGGGACACATGGAGGAGGCTCTCACCGAAGCGCGAACGGGCGTGGCACTGGCTCCGCAGGCGATGGATACGCACCTGTCGCTTGCCCAAATTCTGGTGCAAGCCAAACAATTGCCTACGGCCCGCGCTGAATATCTCGAATCGATACGCCTGGCCGAAGCTCAGGGGGAAGGTTATTGGTGGGCTTCGATCGGCCCCGCCCGCCGGGGCCTCGCACAGCTAGATGCTGCGCACTGATCGCCATGTCCCGATAAGTTCACCTGGAACTAGCTACTGCTGGATTGGCTTGTCGTTCCTAGTTGTTCGCCCCGTATGGTAAGCTTCGGCTGTGAGTTCGCCGGCGCCGTCCAGCAGTCCCTCACGGCCCGCTTCAGTTGACCTTCGCGTCAGCGTCGGTAGTGTTTCCCTGAAAAATCCGGTTATCGCGGCTAGCGGCACGTTTGCCTACGGGATCGAGTTCGCTCAACTGGTGGACCTGAACCGGCTCGGTGGCATCGTGGTCAAGGGGCTGTCCGCGCAACCAATGGAGGGAGCGCCAGCACCGCGAATCTGCGAAACCGCAAGCGGCATGGTAAACGCGATCGGATTGCAGAATATCGGGGTACGGGCGTTCGTCGCCGAAAAGCTGCCGTTGCTGCGCCAGTTCGATACGGCCGTCATCGCCAACGTCTTCGGCCACACCATCGCCGATTATGTCGAGGTCATAGGGGTGCTGGAAGCTGCCGAGGGGCTAGCCGCCTACGAATTAAACATCTCCTGCCCCAACGTCGAACGAGGCGGGATTGAATATAGTACCGACCCGGCCCTTACGTCCGCGGTCGTGGCAGCTGCCAGGAAGGCTGCGAAGCGTCCGCTCTGGGTGAAGCTATCTCCGAACGTTAATATGATTGGACTTACGGCAAAGGCATGTGAAGCTGTAGGAGCCGACGCCTTGGTCGTTGCCAACACCTACCCCTCGTTGTGTATAGATGCACACACCCGGAGGTCCCGTCTCGGTAGTACGACGGGAGGGTTGTCGGGCGCGGCGATAAAACCTATAACCATGAGGCTGGTTTATGAGGCTTGTCGGGCGGTGAAAATCCCGGTGGTCGGACTGGGAGGGATTGAAAAACCAGCAGATGTGGCGGAATACTTCCTCGCTGGAGCCTCAGCAGTGGAGGTCGGCACAGCACATTTCGTGGACCCACGAGCTTCTGAACGGCTTGTAGCTGGTCTCGAAAGGTGGTGCCGGGAAGAAAGTACATTTGAAATCAGCAAGTTACAGGGAGCTCTACAGCGTTAAACTGATTGCCAGCTGTACCCTGGAACAGGTAAAATTTAGCTGATTCAAATAAGGTTAAGGTGAACATGAGATCGAAGATCTTCGTGATTCTGCAGACGGTGTTTTTAGGAACGGGTCTGCTCGTCGTGATCCCGTCCGTGAATCCCACGGTGCCGGGAAATCCGGGCAACCCTCCTCCAGCTGATGCCGCCGCGCTGCAAACCACCTCCAAGACCAACAATCAAGTCGCCTCGAAGGGCCAGCCGAAGCCCTTGGCCATTTGGGAGTGCACGACCAGCTGGTATGGCGAGGACTTTGACGGCAAGCAAACCGCCAACGGCGAGACGTACGACATGTATGCAGATACCGCTGCGCATCCTACCCTTCCTCTCGGGTCGATCGTTCGGGTTGTAAACACGCGCAACCACCGCAGCCAAGTGGTCCGGATCAACGACCGCGGACCTTACGTTGAAGGACGCGAATTAGATGTTTCCTACCAAGTGGCACGTAAGCTAGGATTCGATCAGCACGGACTCGCCAAAGTCCGGCTGGAACTCCTAAAGGTGCCAGAACGCCCAGCAACAGTTCATCCCGGAAACTGATCGTAGCCCTGGATATTGACCACCTCAGTCCCGCCATTGCGTTGGCGCGGAAACTACGAGGGGCGGTGGGAACGTTCAAAGTCGGGAGCCAGCTATTTACCTCCGAAGGTCCGCGAGCGGTGGAAAAGCTCGCGGGCTTGGGTTTCGGCATCTTCCTGGATCTGAAATTTCACGATATTCCGAATACTGTTGCTCATGCCGTGGCCGCGGCCGCACGCCTGCCGGGTGTGCGCCTGATGACTTTACACGCGGCGAACGGCCTGGCCGGACTGCAGGCGGCCCGGGAGGCCGTGGGTAGCCGGAAGAATCGTCCGGCGTTACTGGGAGTGACGGTGCTGACCAGCTTTGACGCCAGGATGCTGCAGCAAATTGGGATGGAGGGCTCGCTCGAATCGCGGGTCCTGGCTCTGGCTCAGCTGGCGAAAGATGCCGGGCTGGATGGCGTGGTCACTTCGGCGTATGAAGCTCCGGTAGTGCGCCGCGAGTTCGGTCCGGGATTCAAGATTCTGGTGCCTGGGGTGCGGCCTGCCGCGGCTGACGTGAACGACCAATCGCGGGTGGCGACTCCTGGCGATGCAGTGCGAGCTGGCGCTGATTACCTGGTGGTGGGAAGACCGATTACGGCCGCCAAGAGTCCGCGAGAGGCGGCGCTGGCAATCCTTAAAGAGATTTCCGCTGCGGCTGGCTCTTCAGGCCGCTTGATCGGGCATGGGAAAACAAAAACGGCCAGCGCGTGATTAAGTCGCAGGTTGCCGATGTCACAGCATGCCGTGAGCACAGTGCCCGGCTGTTCCCCAGCATCGTCTGAAGTTCCTCGGCTGAAATCGCGCGCGGCAAACCCTTGCGGCCGAATTGGCCCATAGGACGCATGTTGAGTTCGGTTATACCGCTCTCGCTTACCACCTTCAATAGCGAATAACCGGCAGCGCAGTGACATCCCGTTCGCGCTCTCGCGTCTTGCTATTGACAAAGTGCTACGTACGGTACAAGGTCTCTGACGGCAATTTTTCCATCGAGGAGTTCCCCATGCAGATTGCGTCAAAATGTGTAGCTGGCTGGATGGCTGCGTGCGCGCTGGTTGTCGTGCCGGTACTTCGCGCGCAGGAAGTTGGCGCGCCGCCGACTCCGCCGAAGCCCGCCAGCGTGGAGATCGCTCCTGCCAACGCTCACGCGCACGTGGGCGACAAAATGAAATTCAGCGCGGTGGCGAAAGATGCGTCAGGAAAAGTGATCGACGTGAAGCCCATGCTGTGGATCGCGCTACCCCCGGACATCGCGGGCGCCGATGGCGACGGCAACGTGATTTTTCGCGCAGCAGGCACCGTGACGGTGGGAGCCGTGGTGGCAGGCAAGCCCGGATTCACGACCGTGGATGTGGCGACGCCTCCGCCGGCAAAAGTGGAGGCTGCGCCGATGGCGCAAGCGCTGGCCGTCGGAGGATCCACAGTGCTCGTTGCAACGGCGCGCTCGGCCAACGGCGACCCACGCACGGATGTGCCGATTCACTGGACTTCAAAGTCGCCTGCGATTGCGAAGGTGGATGACTCGGGACTGGTGACGGCTATTGCGCCGGGCACCGCCACGTTGGTTGCGACCGGTGGGCCTGTGAGCGGGGAGGTTTCCGTCCGCGTCGTCGCGGATACGGTGACAAAGATTGTGTTGGAACCGGCCACGACGACCGCGAAGACTGGTGACGTGGTGCATTTCACAGCGAAGCCGGAAGGCAAGGGCGGGGCGGGCGCGAAGGAATTTCTGACAACCTGGAGCGTGAGCGGTCCGCGCGCGACGATTTATCAGGACGGCGGATTCGTCGCGGAACTGCCCGGCACATATGAGGTAACTGCCTCCATCGGACGCCATAGCGCCGTGACTTCGATTGACGTGGCTCCCCGCAATGCGGAACGCGAGTTGGAAGTGGTCTCTCGTATTCCCTCGAAGAACGCCGAAGGCAACGTGATCCAGACCACTGAAGAGTGGGTGGTCGGCAACCATTTGTACGTCGCGACGTTTGGCGAAAAAATCTACGCCTACGATGTTTCCGATCCCGCGCATCCGAAGGCGTTGGACAGTTTGAAAGCGGACGCACGGTTATTCAATGACGTGAGCACGACGCCGGATGAAAAAGTCGGCGTGTTCACGCGCGAAGGCGCATCCAATCGCAAGAATGGCATCGTGCTGTTCGACGCTTCCGATCCGGCGCACTTGAAGGTGCTTTCGGAATACACGGAAACGGTGACGGGCGGAGTACACAGCGCGTTCATCAATTTGCACTATGCTTACATCACGGATGACGCCACCGGTTCGCTGCGCGTGATTGACTTTCAGGATGCGGCGCACCCAAAAGAAGTGGCGCGCTGGCAGACGGAAAAATCCGAAGAGCAAACGATTGCTTCGCCTTTGGGCGAAGGAATGATCACCACGGGCCGTTACCTGCACGATTTGTACGTGAAGGACGGCCTCGCCTATCTGGCTTACTGGCGCGACGGACTGGTGATTCTGGACGTTGGCAATGGAATGAAAGGCGGCAGCCCAGAGCATCCGCAACTGGTGGCCCAGTACAAATTCAATCACTACGAGCTGTACGGGAACGGCTGGCTCGCGGGAAGCCACACCGCGTTCCGTTACAAGAATTATGTGTATGTGGGCGATGAAGTGTTTCCGGGCTATTTCGATATCAACAGCAAGGAACGAATTCCGGTGCGCGGAATCCTGCACGTAATGGATGTGAGCGACATCGAGCATCCGCGGGAAATCGCCAACTACGAAGTGCCGGAAGGCGGGATGCACAACGTCTGGGCCGACAACGATATTTTGTATCTGGGCGATTATGCCGGCGGGGGGCGCGTGGTGGATATTTCCGGCGAGCTGCGCGGCAATTTGTATCAGCAAGGCCGAGAGATCGCGAGCTTTTGGACCGGCGATCCGGCGGGATATCGCGCGAATTTGCCGTTTACCTGGGGCGCGCAGCCCGCGAACGGCCTGATTTTCTTCAACGATATCAATAGCGGCATCTGGATCGTCAAGCTAGGCAAACCGAAATTCCAAGGTTCGACGACAGCGCCGCCGTTGCGAGAACAATCAAAGGCAGCCGCAAGCCCGTTCTGAGCGGTAAGCGGGGAGACGTGGCCGATGAAACGCGTTCGACGGTCACCACAAACCGCTCACGGGAACGTACGGAGTTAATCCACGGCGTCGTGTATACTCCAGCGCAAGTGTTTCCATGCGGATTACTGGCTAGACCAATATATGGGTGAGGCTCGAAGCCCGAATGGCAGCGCGCGTTAACAGCAAAAACAAACAAATCTCCGACAATCGAATTCCGCCACTTCAGCTGGTGTTAGCGTTCATCGTGGCGCTCGCCTGTTTTGTTTTTCTTCCGACCGCCAATGCCAATCCGCGGCTCGAGTGGTCTCTCGTATCGGCGGCCGGGGCGCTGTTCGTGTTCTGGCTCTTCTTGCGCAGGCAGGTGGTTCGAGCGGGACGCCCATTGCACTATGATTTCCTCGCCAGGCCCGTCCACTACGTTCAACTCACAATGCACTCGTGCATCTACGCCTACTGGGGCTGGTACTGGCGCGAGGTGTACCACCAGATCCCTCTGATCATCGCTCAAATCGTTTTCGTGTACGCGCTCGATATGTTGGTGTGCTGGTCCCGTCGCGACGAATGGATCCTGGGCTTCGGGCCGTTTCCGATCGTCCTGAGCACGAATTTATTTCTGTGGTTCAAGCCGGATTGGTACTTCCTGCAATTTCTGATGCTGGCAACAGGCGTGCTGTGCAAAGAATTCATCACCTGGAACAGGGATGGGCGCCGCGCCCATATCTTTAATCCTTCGGCGGTTGCACTATTCATCTTTTCAGTGGGCTTGATCGTGACCCACAGCACGCACATCAGCTGGGGGGAAGAGATTGCGGTAAGCTTCGACAGCCCGCCGCATATCTATCTGGAAATTTTCCTGCTTGGCCTTGTGGTACAGGCGCTATTTTCAGTAACGCTAGTCACGCTATCGGCCGCGGCTTCGCTGTACCTGATGAACCTGGCGTTCACGCACTCAACCGGACTTTACTATTTTATTGATACGAATATTCCTGCTGCTGTATTCCTTGGCCTGCACCTTCTGGTCACTGACCCTGCGACTTCGCCCCGCAAAAACTTTGGAAAAATCGTTTTTGGCTCCTTATATGGCGTGGCAGTGTTCGGTCTTTACTGGCTATTGGGCTGGCTCGGAGCGCCTACCTTCTATGACAAGCTGCTCTGCGTGCCGCCGCTGAATTTGACTGTCCGGTGGCTCGACCGGGTCAGCCAGGCACTGGCTGCCAAAGTCCGCATACCGAGCTGGACCCCAAGGCTTGAAAACTTTGCTCATATGGGAGTTTGGGTGTGCTTATTCGCAGTCATGTACACGACCGGCTTTTTGGGTGCGCACAATCCCGGTGCGGATCCTGAATTTTGGCGTAAGGCATGCGCGAACGGTCGTGGAAGCGCGTGCCAGACCTGGGTACGTATGATGAATGTGACGTGCTCGCACGGTTCGGGAACGGCGTGCATGACGCTGGGTATTGCGCAGTACGAGGGCCGGATGTTCCCGCGCGACGCGGCAGGGGCGGGCAAAAGCTTCTCGCATGCTTGCGAGCTTGGATTGTCGAACGGCTGCGGCGGTGTGCTCCGCGTGGCAGGCGAAGGCAATGGGAAGTATTTTCAAGAAGCGTGCGATCGAGGGGACGGCGAGAGTTGCTTTCTGCTCGGGTCGTTGTATTTCGCCGGAGGCGGCGTTCCTAAAGACCCGGCCCGCGCATTCGCTTTGCTCGAGCAATCCTGCTCGTATGGTTGGTGGCGGGGATGCGGCGGACTCGGCGAATGCTACCGCGCCGGGGCGGGCACATCGGTTGATAACGGCCGGGCGATCGAAGAGTTCGACAAAGCATGCCGAAGGGGGGTTGCTTCCAGTTGTTTTTCGGCGTCCTCGATGTACCGAGGACTGAATGACTCGGCGAACGCGGAAAAGCGGTTGAGGCAGGGTTGCGAAATCAGCGCAGGCTTCTCGGAATCGAGCGCAGCGTACTTGGAAAACGGGGCGCCGATAAAGGTAGCCGTACCGGCAGTCTGCACTTCGATTGAGAGATAATCGTGAAGGCTTGCTTGAACTGATTTGATCCTCCCCCATGCGAGTTCCCAGAATTTTGCGTTGGAACGTTAGATTTTCGTTTTCGCCGGCGATTACTTTGCGCCGGGGCTTGGCGCGTAGCCGGAAACTCCCAGCTGCCAGAGGAGGAAGGCCACATCGTCGGCGCGTTCGGAATCGCGCTGGGATTTGGTCGAGCCGATGCCGTGTCCGGCGTCGTAGTCCACGCGCAGCAGAATCGGCTTATCGCTGCTGCTGGAGGCTTGCAACCGCGCCGTCATCTTGGCGGCCTGCCAGGGAGCGACGCGCGGATCGTTTACGCCCGTAGATAGAAGGACTGCCGGATACCGAGTATCGGCTTTGACATGCTGATACGCATCCATGGCATACAGCGCCTTGAAACCATCGGCGTCTTTTACAGTGCCGAACTCGGGAATATTCGCGGGACCACTGGCCATCGTTTCCGAGCGCAGCGAATCTGAATCACCGACGCGAATCAGAGCGGCGCCGAAAAGGTCGGGCCGCTGCGTGATGGCGCCACCGATCGTGATTCCTCCGGCGCTGGTTCCCTCTCCTGCGAGATGGGCAGCAGACGTATATTTGTGCTCGACGAGATATTCCGCGCCAGCGAGAAAATCATCAATTGTGTGCTGTTTGGTAAGCTTCTGGCCGCCCTGGTGCCAATCTTCCCCGTACTCGCCGCCTCCGCGTACGTGGGCCACCGCATAGATCCCGCCCTTCTCCAAAAATGCGAGCCAGGTCGGCTGAAACGAGGGGTCGTAGGTGATCCCGTAAGCGCCATAGCCCGAAAGCCACGTGGGATGCGAACCATCGAGCGCCATTCCGCGTTTATGAATGATCGAGAGCGGAACCGTCGTGCCGTCGGCGCTCTTGCACTTCACCTCTTCGGATTCGATCTGCGAAAAGTCTACCGGGGATGGCGGGACCAACGCCGTGTCGGTCAGCTTGCCGGTCTGCGAATCCAGCGCATACCAAAGCGGCGACTTCGTCCAGGAAGTGAGCTCCAGCCAAGCGCCGGCCGTCGTGGGACTCGTGACCAGGGATTGAATCGCGCCGTCAAACGGCAGCTTCACCGGCTGAACGCTTCCGCCAGTGTAAGGCAGGCGGCGCAGACGTCCGATGCCACCGTCGAGGTCCTGGATGTAGAGCGCGTCCGTGGCGGCGGAGATGCCGGTGACCACAACTTCGCTCGCAGGCACCACAACCTGCGCGTCAGCCAACTCAGGGGCACCGAGGCTTAAGCGCAGAACCTTGAAGCGTGAAGCACCCTTGTGGGAGAGCAGATAAATCTGATCCTCGTGGACATCGAACCCAGTGACTTCGTCCGATTGGTCCGCGACTTTTTTCCAAACCGTGTTTGCGCTGGGATTCCCATCGAACGCCACAGTGTAAATGTCTATTTCCCTTTTTACGCCGTGGATGACCAGCCCGACCAGATATTTCGGCGCACCCGGCGAATAGGCGATGACCGTGAAGTCGTTCTCGTCGACTTTCACGCTGGGATTTGCCTCGTAGCCGAAGACAAGAGGTTCGGTCTCCGGATCACTTCCCAGCGTGTGACGGTAGACTTTCAGTTTTTGATACTTTGCGGTGGGAGGCGCGTCGGGACCCAGCTTTTGCGCCCGCGTGTAGAAGAAAGTCTTACCGTCCGGCAGCCAAGCGGGCGACGCAAACTCGGCACGATCGATGCTGTCGCTCAAGACTTTCCCGGTAGTGCTCTCCAGGACGTGCAGGACGCTTTCTTCCGAACCGCCCGGCGAGATGCCGTAAGCGACAAATGCTCCATCCATGGACGGCTGGAAATAATCTATGGAGTAATGTACGCCTTCGGTGGTGGTCATTTTTTCGGGATCCACCAACAGCCGCTCGGGCGCGGTGAGACTGTCGCGGACGAAGAGTTTGCGATTATCCGAACCGGGCTCCGTCTTGAAATAGAAATAGTGTCCGCCCCATACTTGGACCCCGGAAATCGTGCTGCCGGCGTTGTCGAGCGACGTGATCCGCGCGAGTAGCTCATCCCGTCCCGGGATGCGCGCCAGAACGGAGCGCGTGTAGTCGTTCTGCGCCTTCATCCATGCCACGACTTCTGGGTCTGAGGTCTTTTCGAGCCAGCGATAAGGGTCCACCACTTTGACGCCAAAGTAGTCCTCGGTCACATCGCGCACAGGCGTTTTCGGTAATTTCGATTGCGCTGCGGTCAGAAGCGGCAGGAACAACATCGTAGAGAGCAAAATGGGAATGAGTCGTCGCATGGATTTTTCCTTCTCAGCCAGAGCAGTCGAAGAGCAGTCCAAGACCATATCTTGGACGTACGGCAAAGCTCAAGGTGTTTATTAAAACACGATGCCTAATCGCTTTTTTCGCTCACCTGCCGCTGCCTGCAAGTCCTGATTTGACCGCATGTTGCCATCTCCGATAGCATTGATAGGCGCGCCTGTCTCCATGGAAGTCGTCAAACACATCATTGTCGGGACCGCCGGGCACATTGACCACGGAAAATCGGCGCTGGTCGAGGCGTTGACGGGAACCAATCCCGACCGCCTGGAAGAAGAAAAACGGCGCGGAATCACGATTGACCTCGGATTTGCGTTTCTGCAACTGCAAGGCGCGCGGCTGGGGCTGGTGGACGTGCCGGGGCACGAGCGGTTCGTGCGCAACATGTTGGCGGGCGTCGGTGGGATCGATCTGGTGCTGCTGGTGGTCGCAGCGGATGAATCCATCAAGCCGCAGACACGCGAGCATTTCGACATTTGCCGGCTGCTGGGAATTCCGCGCGGAATCGTCGCGATTACGAAATCCGACCTCGTTGATGCCGACATGCTCGGATTGGTGCGGCTGGAAATCGAAGAATTCGTGCGTGGATCGTTTTTGGACGGGGCCCCGATGGTGGCAGTGAGTGCACGAACGGGGGCGGGACTCGATCAGTTGCGGCAGCAATTGGTGCGCTTGGGCGAGTCCGTGCCGGTAAAAGATGCGAGGCAACATTTCCGGCTGCCGATTGACCGCGCGTTTGCGATCAGGGGATTTGGAACGGTCGTTACCGGGACGCTGATTTCCGGTGCGGTGAAGGCCGAGGATGAAGTGGAGCTGCTGCCGTCGAACAAAGTGTTGCGCGTTCGAGGACTTCATTCCGGCGGCGAACGGATCGACCGCGCTGTGGCCGGCCAGCGCACGGCATTGAACCTGGCGGGAATCGAACGCGAAGAAATCGAACGCGGCATGGTTCTCGCGCCCGCCAGGGTGTTCGATACCACTGAGCGGCTGGACGCGCGAATTGCGCTTCTTCGTTCAGCCAAGCCGCTCAAAAATCGCGCGCGTGTGCACTTTCACCAGGGTACGGCGGAAGCGATTGCGGAAGTGATCTTGCTGGATGGCGCAAATCAACTGGCGGCAGGCGAATCCGCCTTTGTGCAATTGCGGCTCGATAAGCCGGTGCTGGTGCTTCCCGGCGACCGTTTCATCCTGCGGCAGTTTTCCCCGGTGGTGACGATTGGCGGCGGCACCGTGCTGGATGCTCGTGCTCCGAGGCACAAGCGCAAGGACGCAGCGGTCACGCCGTTTCTGGAAATCTGGGAGTGCGGCCGACACGACGACATTCTTCGGGCGCTCGTGGAAATTACACCGCGCGGTCTCACTTATGCGGAGATTGTGGCGCGGACGGGGTGGACGGACGCAGACGCGCGCATAACAGCACAAAAACTGGCGGCGGAAAAGCGGGTGAGAATTCTGGTGGCGGAGCCGGCGCTGGTTGCGTCCCCACAAGTGGTCGCAAATTGCGCGGCGGCCATGCGCAAGGCTGTGGAAGCATTTCATCGAGCGAATCCTTTGCTGCCGGGAATACCGAAACAGGAACTCCGTGCGCGCGCAGCAGACGCCCGCATCGAAATATTCGAAGCAGCGTTGGACGATCTGGTGAAAGCGCACGCGTTGGCGATCTCCGGCGACCTGGTGCGCCAAGCGGGGCGCGAAATCGAACTTTCATCTGAGGAGGCGCTGGCGAAGGAGTTGATCGAAGGTGAATTCGCACGCGCTGGGCTGACGGTGCCGGAGCTGGCCAGCGTGCTGGCGAGATTGCCGGTGGACGCGCCACGCGCGCAGAAGATTTTGCAAATTCTGTTGCGCGAAAAAGTGCTGGTTAAGATCGCGAACGATTTGGTGTTCCATCGCAGCGCGCTCGCGCGATTGCACGAAATGCTGACAAAGTACCGCAAGGAGCGCGGCGAACGCCTGCCGATCACTGCATTCAAGGAACTTACGGGCGTCACGCGCAAGTACGCGATTCCCTTATTGGAGCATCTCGACCGCGAGCACGTCACGCGCCGCGTGGGGGATGAGCGTGTTATACTTGGTTGATTGGCGGGCGCGAGGGTTGCGGACCGCCCTGGAAAGTTCAGAAAGAATTTTGAAGGTAGGTGACTTATGGGTGAATTCAGCCCAATCCATTGGTTAATCGTGCTGGCGATCATCGTGCTGCTCTTCGGGGGCAAGAAAATTCCCGAAGTGATGCGCGGGCTTGGCGAAGGCATCCGCAACTTCAAGGATGGGATGAACAGCCCGCATCCAAACACGCCTGCGGCAAACCCGCCCGCGAATCCACCGGCTGCTACTCCTGCACCGCCACCGTCGGTTGCGACCGAAGAAAAGAAGTAAACGGGGCGTTCGATTTCACGGCATTGTGACGGCGGCCACGCGGCCGCCGTTTTCTTTTGGGGCGCCTCGGCGATTCCGGCCTGCGATTATTCCGCGATAGGATCTCTCCATCCGAGGGCGCGGATTACGCGCCAAACGCGCGAAAGCGGTAAGCCCATCACGTTGAAGTAACAGCCGTCGATCTTCGCGACAAACCTTCCCGCGATTCCCTGGATGCCATAGGCGCCAGCCTTATCGAACGATTCGCCCGTGCCGAGGTAACTTTCGATCTCGTCATCCGAAATCGGCAGCAGCTCAACACGTGTTCGTTCGATGTGCACAGCCTCCGCCCCATCGGGAAGGCGCAGGATCGCAAGTCCGGTGAGAATCTCGTGGGATTTGCCGCTCATCATGCGTAACATGCGGCGCGCGTCCGCGGCGTCCTGCGGCTTAGTGAGAATCCGTCCTTGGGCCGACACGACGGTGTCAGCCGCAATCACGATCGCCGGTTCGCCTGGGGCGCGCAGCTGCTGGCGGGCCGCGTGGGCCTTCGCTTGAGCGATCCGGCGAACGTAATCCTCGGCCGCTTCGTCAGGTTGCCGGGTTTCATCCGTGTTGGTCGGAAACACCTCGAATACAAATCCGGCATTGCGCAGAATTTCGGCACGGCGCGGTGAAGTGGAGGCGAGGATCAGTTTCATTCGCATCAAGACCGTAACACAGAAGACCTTTCGCACACTGGCGGCCCTCGTTTGCGCCTTTGCGACCTGTACTTCTGGACAGGTTGCGGTTGTTCCATGGACACGTGGCGGATTGTACGCACGCTCGCGGGTCCGTCGTGGCGGCGGTGATGGAGATGGTCTAGGCTCGTATAGTTGGGCCGCCGGCTGCGGATGCGGCGCGATCATCATGAACCGTGCCTATGAAGACTGGCGGGGTTCACGAGCCGGAACCGTGCGCGAGGCTAAAGAAAAGCAGAAATGGGATTCCTGTTCTACGCAAATTTCGTGAGATTCGTGTTGGAAGGCGGCTACACGCACGTCCTCGTGGAGCGCGCGCGTGTGTGGATGAAGGCCGCAGTCATGGTGCCGCCGCGCGATTAAGTGAGCCGGAAGCGAACGGTTTTTGGACTCCACTACAATACAAATTAGCCGGCGGGCGGCTGCCTGCCGCCGGGGCTACGCGAGATTGATGAAATACCAAGGATCAAACCGATGGCATTAACCAGAGAAGCGCGCGGGCGTGGCGTGGACGTGCGAGGACCGGAAATGCTGGGAACGCTGGCGACGCGGCCTCCGCTGCTCGAAGATTTTCAGTTCGTCAAGTTCCGCCTGGAAGGTGAGGTGGCGCACTTGCGGCTCGATCGCCCGCAACAGAATCTGCTGAATGAACGCATGCTGATGGAAATAGCCTCGGGCATCAACTCGGTGAGTGAGAAACACCAGATCAAATTGATCTTGCTGGATTCCGAAGGCAAGACTTTCTCTGGCGGAATCGAGTTGGGCGAGTATACGCAACGACGCGTGTTTCAGTTGCTGGACGCTTTTCACAACGCTTTTGCAGCGATGCTGGATACTTCGAAACCGGTGCTCGTGGTGGTGAATGGCCCGGCGTTTGGCGGCGGCGCGGAACTGGCGGCGCTGGGCGATTTGGTGATTGCGACGCCGAACGCACGTTTTGCGCAACCTGAAATCAAGCTGGGTGCATTCCCTCCTCTCGCAGCGGCCGTGCTACCTTACATTCTCGGCCCCAAACTGGCGCTAGAGTTGGTCCTGACCGGCGAAGCGATGTCTGCCGAACGCGCCCGCGAAGTGGGCTTAGTGAACTGGCTCGTGCCGGAAGATAAACTGGTCGAGAAAGTCGACGAGGTTGTGTCGCGCGTCACCGCGCAGTCTGGCCCGGTGCTGACCATGGCGAAGAAAGCGATTCTGGGCAGCCTGGGATTGCCGTTGCGCGAGGGCGTGCGCAATTCGATGAAGGTTTTCTTGAACGAGCTTGCCGATCTGGAAGATTCGCAAGAAGGTTTGCGCGCACTGGTGGAAAAACGCGCGCCGAAGTGGAAGAACCGCTGAAGTTGTCCCAGCTACTTATTTGCTCCGAGCCTTTGCGAAACACGGCGGCCTCGGAGCAATCCTGACAAGCATCCTTTCGTCTCTGGAGTTTCGGTTTTCGAGTTTCTGTCTCCGGTTGATTGACAGCAAAACACGGGGCGCTTACACTCGCGATGGACAACTTAGCTGGCTCGGGTAGCTCTATGAGCGCGGAAGATACGCTCTTAGAGTGAAAATTGAAATCGGTGCAAGCTGTTTTCAATTTTTGGGGAAGGCCGTGAAAATCGGCCACGGTCCCGCCACTGTAATCGGCTGTCGCTGGAACCGGTGCTTCTGTTGCAGGCGTGCCGGGCGATGAGTTGAAAGTCAGGAAACCTACCCGAACTGGTCGAAGCTGACACTCTTCGCGAGAAAGAGTGTGGCGAGACGCCTCGCTCTATTCCGCGAGGCTTTTTTATTGCCTGGGAGAATATTTTGGCTTTGGAAAGATCTATACGGCGTTTTCTAACCTCCGCGCTCATCATCGCGTGTGCTGGAATCACATGTAACATTCAGCCGACAGCATCGAGCGCATCGCTGTTCCGATTGCGGCAGCAAAACGCGCCGCCGGCCGCGAATCCTCCGATTCCTCCAGCGACGACCCAGTCCACTGCGAGGATGATCACAGACGAAACCGGTCGACACATGGCGATTCCGTTGAATGTGGAGCGCGTGGTGACTCTCGCGCCGAACCTGACCGAAACGGTTTACGCGTTAGGCCTGCAGGACAAGCTCGCAGCCGACACAACGTATTGCGAAATTCCGCCCGCCGCGAAAGAAAAGCCGCACGTAGGCGGGCCGCAGAATCCGAGCCTGGAAGCGATTGTGGCGATGCATCCCGACCTGGTCCTGGCGAGTACGTCCATCAACCGGCCGCAAACGGCCGACGCGCTGCTGAAACTGGGAATTCCGGTTTACACCAGCGCCCCTCACACGGTGACCGGGATGCTGAACTCCACGGCGGAAATCGCGGACTTGATGGACGCCAAAGATCAGGGCGCGAAGTTGGTGGCAGACTTGCAGCAGCGGCTTGATGCGCTGCACGCGCTTTTGCAGGACCGGCCGATGGCTCACGTGCTTTTTGCAGTCTGGGAGGATCCTCTGATCTCGATCGGGCAGAATACGTTTATTGCCGATGCGCTCCGATGGGCTGGCGCGGAATCCGTGATCACCTCCGATCAGAATTGGCCGCAGGTAAGCATGGAAGAAGTCGTGCGCTTGCAGCCGGATTACATCGTGCTGACCGCGGACCATTTGAAAGCTGAAAATGCAACGCAGGGCGCCGATCTGAGCACGCGTCCCACGTGGCGCGATCTGCAAGCGGTGAAACTGGGGCGCGTCGTAATCGCCAGCGACGAAATGGACAGACCTTCGCCCGGATTGATCGGTGCCATCGAGCAGCTCGCGCACGATTTTCATCCGGAAGTTTTCGGTGCCAAACCGCCGGAAAATGGAAAAGTGAAAATTGAAAACGGCCGTTACTTTGCGACCGTGCCCCAATCAATGAAGGAGCGTAACGCGTGCGCCCGTTGACGCCGAACCGCATCATCGGAATTTGCGCGGGGCTGGGCGCACTGCTACTGATCGAGGTGGTGATTTCACTGCGCATGGGCGATTACCCGCTCGCTGTGCGCGACATCGTAGCGACGCTCTATCACGGAGCGGCGGGGCGCTGGGACGAAATTCCGTCGGAATTCAAGCTGGTAGTGTTTGGGCTGCGATTGCCACGTATCGCGTTGGGAATTCTAGTGGGCGCGGCGCTTTCCACCGCCGGCGCAGGATTTCAAGCGCTGTTGCGCAATCCGCTGGCCGATCCGTACGTGCTGGGCGTTTCAAGTGGCGCGGCGCTGGGTGCGATGCTGAGCTTGATTGTTGCTCCACACATGGTCGGCGCAATTCAGTTTGCGGCATTTGCGGGCGCGGCGGCGACGATCGCGGCGGTTTATTTCCTGGGACGGCGCGGCGGACAACTCGACAGTGCAACGCTATTGCTCGCTGGGATTGTCGCGGCGTCTTTTCTGTCAGCGATCATCATTTTTCTGCTAACCATGGTCACCGGCACCGAACTTCGCAGCATGACCTTCTGGCTGATGGGTGATCTCACGGCGCCGCCTCCGACGACAAACGTGATCGGCTGGTTCGGCTTTCTATTTTTGATTTTTGTGGTTGCGGCGGGTGCGATGTACACCACGTCTTCTGATTTGAATCTGATTCTCACCGGCGAGCAGGAAGCGCGGCACCTGGGCGTGAACGTCAATCGCGTGAAGATGGTGGTTTACGTGGCTGCTTCCGTGCTTACTGGACTTGCAGTTTCGGTTAGCGGTGCGATTGGTTACATCGGCCTGTTGGTGCCGCACGTGATGCGAATGCTTTTCGGCACGGATTATCGGCTGCTGATTCCGACTTCGGCAATCGGCGGCGCGATCGTGATCGTGCTGGCCGATACGCTGGCGCGCACGGTAGTGGCTCCTACGCAACTGCCCGTAGGGGCGATGACGGCGTTGGCCGGCGCGCCGGTATTTATTTACTTGATGCGCAGGAGAATGCGATGAGTCCCGGTGCGGGAAACGGAGCTTCGCTGGCGCCGCAGCCGATTCCGTTCGCGGCTCCGGCTCATGTGCGGCTGAAAGTCGAACAGGCCAGCTATGCGTATTCCGCGACAGACCGCTCCGCGCCGAAATTTACGCTGGGCCCAGTAAGTTTTGAAGCGCAGCAGCGCGAGCTAGTCGCGATCCTCGGTCCGAATGCCAGCGGAAAATCGACGCTGATGAAATTGCTGGCGGGACTGTTGAAGCCCTTGTCCGGACGCGTGGAAGTAGACGGCATGGAGGTGAGCGAACTCGAGCCGCGCGCTCGCGCGCAACAGGTCGCGCTGGTGGCACAGGAAAGCGAGTTGCTGTTTCCTTTGCGTGTGTGGGAATACGTGCTGCAAGGGCGCTATCCCTATGGCAAGAGATTGCGATTCGAGTCCGACGAAGATTGCCTGATGGCTGGAAATGCGCTAGCGCAAGTGGGCGCGGATGGGCTGCGCGACCGTTGGATGGATCAGCTTTCCGGCGGGGAAAAGCAGCGAGTGATTCTGGCGCGCGCCCTGGCGCAGAGGCCGGAGCTGTTGCTGCTCGATGAGCCGACGCAACATCTGGATATCGGCGGCAAAGTGGAATTGCTGCGGCGTTTGCGGCGGCTGGCCGACGCAAACCGCTACACCGTGGTGGTGGTGACGCACGAATTGAATTTGGCCGCAGAATTTTCCGACCGCGTCGCACTGATGCACAAAGGCAAGTGTTTGCGGATCGGTTCGCCCGCGGAAGTATATCAACGCGAAGTCCTGGAAGAAGTTTTCGAGGCGCCGCTGGAAGTGGAGATCCGTCCGAGCGGCCGCCCGCGAGTGATTTTGAGCGGTAACCACTAGTTCCTTACTTAGCAGCGGCGTTCGCTGATTTTGGCGCGCCGTCCACAATCACAGGAGACTCCGCGCACGGGAAGACGGTGAAAAGCCGTCGCCGCCGCGCGACTGTAAGGCGGAGAATTTTCGGCGCGCACCACTGTCCGAAGCGACGAATCGCGGCACACGCTATGCCAGTGACTCGGAGTGACGGATGGGAAGGCCGCGCTGATGCCGGATTTCATCGAATTGTTGCGGTGAGATCGCGGCAAGCCGCCAAGCCAGGAGACCGGCGGAGTCTCAATCCGGATATGCGCGCGCTTGGCGCACGCGCACGCATCACCCGGACAACCTTCAACTCCCGCGCGAGAGGGAGAGGAGGACAAAATGAGACTGCATCGTCTTTCGGCTATTGTTTTTCGAAGCCCATTCAGAAGTCTGCTGGGAATTTTGCTTTTCCTGCCCGTCGCGACCCAAGCGCAGCAAACCGCCACCATCACCGGAACACTGACGGACCCAAGCGGCGCGGCGATTCAAGGCGCGCGCGTTTCGACACAGTCTCTAGATTCCCCGAACGCGCCTCCCAGGGAGACAAGCAGCGCGGCCGATGGCAAGTTCGAGCTTACCCTGGTGCCCGGGCGCTATCGCGTGAGCGTTCAGCATCCTTCATTCACGCACGCCGAAGAAGATTTCACGCTTGCGGCCGGCGACACTCGCATTTGGGATGTTCGTTTGGAACTTGAGCCGATGTCCGCCGACGTCGTGGTTAGCGCTTCCGCTGAACCCGCAACGATCGAAAACACTGCGGCACTCGTGACCATCGTCACGCGAGAACAAATTGATCAGCGCGGAGAGATTTGGTTAACGCCCTTGACGCAGGGCTTAGCAGGAATCAGTTTTTCGCAGTTGGGGCCGATGGGCGGCTCGACTACGTTTTTCCTCGACGGCGGAAATTCGGATTACACCAAAGTGCTGATCGATGGCGTGCCGGTGAATCAGCCGGGCGGTCTCGTGGACTTCTCGAATTTTTCGCTGGACGGCATTGACAAGATCGAAGTGGTACACGGAGCGGCAAGCGTGCTTTATGGGTCGGACGCGATGACCGGCGTGCTGCAGATTTTCACACATCGCGGCACCACCAGTCATCCGGTGTTGGAATTGGCGGCGGACGGAGGAACGTTTGGGACCGGACACGGCACCGGCCAATTGAGCGGCCTCGCGGGCGCTTTCGACTATTCGGCGGGTGCGGCTTATTTCAGCAGCGATGGGCAAGGACCTGACAATTTTTTCCGCGATACATCACTTTGGGGCAATTTCGGCTGGAAATTTTCCGACACCGACACGCTGCGGCTGACGCTGCGAAATAGTTCAAGCGACGCGGGCCAGCCGGGGCAAACCGCGCTCAATCCTCCGATTTTCGTGGCAGGAGAGAGCACGGGTCTGCACGATTTCGCGGCGGGACTTACGTGGGATTTTCAGACCGGTCCAAATTGGGAACATAAGCTGAGCGGATTCGAATCGCGAGACAATTCGATTGATGTGGTGCCGCCGTTCGGGTCATTTCTTTCGACGTTCAATCGTGCGGGGCTAAACGAGCAATCAAGCTACATTTTTCACAACGGCGGCGTTTCCGTGGGCTATTCGTTCGAAGTGGAAAATGGCGGCGCGACCGCGCGGCATAATCAAGCGGGCTACGTCGAGCTGCATTACCGCTTCGGACAGCGGCTGACGGTGATCGCAGGCGGGCGCGTGGACGGCAACGGATTTTACGGCGTGCGCGCGGTGCCCCGAGTGGGCGCGGCGTATGCGTTGCGTTATGGCGAGGGATTCTGGGGCTCGACGCGGCTGCGTGCGTCGTACGGCCTGGGCATCAAGGAGCCGGAACTGCTGCCGCCGGATTGCAGTCCCCTACTCGATCCGGAGCGCAGCCGGACGGTGGACGTGGGATTCGATCAAGTGCTCGCTTCGGACCGGATTCGTTTTTCGGCCACCGCGTTTTTCAACCGCTTTCAGGACATCGTGAGCTTCGCGAATGTCACCACCAACCCGAACTGCCCCGCGTTTGGCGGAAGCTTTTTCAACACTGACCTGGCGCGGGCCAACGGAATAAATTCGACCATCGAGACCAAGCTGTTGCGCTGGCTGAACATCGTTGGGAACTATACGTACGATGATTCGAAGGTGATCAAGTCGCCCAACGCGACCGATCCCGCGCTTGTGCCCGGCAATCGGCTCTTCAAGCGGCCGCTGCATTCGGGGAGCCTCATCGCCAACGCGCATTTTCGGCGCGCCAACGTGAACTTCGGCGGATATTACGTGGGCCGGCGCGCGGACAGCGATTTCGACGGCCTCGGCATCACCAGCGATCCGAGCTACGTGCGCTGGGACGTGGCGACAACCGTTCCGGTGGCTGCGGGGCTTTCGGCGACCGCGCAGGTGCAGAACCTCTTCGACCGGAAATATCAGGACGCGGTGGGATATCCCGCCCTGGGACGAAATTTTCGCGTGGGAATTAAGTACATCTGGGGCGGAAAGGAATAAACGGCAGCGTGACTCGCGTAGCGGATCGGAGCCATTGGGGGAGTGCGGCAGCTTTGTTTTTTCCGCGCGGCGTACCCGCCCCGGCGGACTTGCCTGTCTTGACGTGAGCAGGCTCCAAGCCGCCGCACTTTAAAATGTTGGTCGCATGCGAACATCCGTGCGATTTTCGTTCAGATTGTTGCCCCTCCGTGCATTCCACCACGCCGCGTATGGGGCTCGGTGCGAGGCACTGGTGCGGATGCTATAATCTTTATTACGCGGCGCACCGCGTCGAGTGCCGTTCAAAATGACACGAAACACACAGGAGATATCCGGCGTGACGCCCGAGGTCATGGCGAAGTACGAAGCCGTGATTGGCCTCGAGGTCCACGCGCAGCTCAAGACGCTGACGAAGGCGTTCTGCGGGTGTTCGACGCGCTTTGGCGATCTGCCGAACAGCAATACTTGCCCGGTGTGCCTGGGTTTGCCAGGAGCGCTGCCGGTGCTGAATCGCAAAGCGCGCGAACGGGCCATCCGCGCGGCGCTAGCGCTGCATTGCGATGTGCAAGAGCGGTCCATTTTCGCGCGCAAGAATTATTTTTACCCGGACCTGCCGAAAGGCTACCAAATTTCACAATACGAGCTTCCGTTGGCGATCAAGGGCTGGCTGGAGGTCGAGGCAGGCGGCCCGGCGAAGCGTATCGGCATCACGCGCGTTCACATGGAAGAGGATGCGGCGAAAAACCTGCATGAGGGCTTCGCGGATTCCGACCGCTGGAGCTACATTGATTACAACCGCTGCGGCATGCCGCTGATAGAAATTGTTTCGGAGCCTGATATACGGACGCCCGCTGAAGCGTACTCATATTTGACGACCTTGAAACAGGTGCTGGAGTACACAGAAGTGAGTGACTGCAACATGGAGGAAGGCTCCTTGCGCTGCGACGCCAACGTGAGCGTGCGGTTGCGCGGCGCTCCGAAATTCGGGACGAAAGTGGAAGCCAAGAACCTGAATTCGTTCCGCTACCTGGCGCACGCGCTGGAATACGAAATCGAGCGACAGATCGGCGTGATCGAGGCGGGCGGCGCGATCGTGCAGGAAACGCGGCTGTGGAACGTGGCCGCCGGACGCACCGAGCCGATGCGATCGAAGGAATTCGCGCACGACTACCGCTATTTTCCGGATCCCGATTTGCTACCGCTGATTTCTTCGCAGGCATTGGTTGAGAAAATCCGGCGGGAAATGCCGGAACTGCCGGACGCCAAGCACGCCCGGTTCATAAGCGAATATGGTATCGCCGCGTACGATGCCGGTGTGCTGACGGCGACGCGCGCTTTGGCCGATTATTTCGAAGCCGTAGTCGGTGCAGGCGCTCCCGCAAAAGCGGCGGCGAGCTGGATCTCGGTGGAATTGCTGCGGCGGCTGAAGGACGCCGGAAAGGAGATCGAGGATTGTCCCGTCGCGCCCGCCGCGCTGGCGGAGCTGTTGGCAATCGTCGAACGCGGCGAAATCACGGCGGCGAGCGGCAAGAAGGTGTTTGCCGTCATGTTCGATAGCGGCAAGAAAGCCGCTGACATTATCGCCGCGGAAGGCATGGCGCAGATTTCGGATACCGCTGCGATTGAAACGATTGCGCGCGCGGTGGTTGCGAAAAGCCCGGACAACGTGGCAAAGTACCGCTCCGGCAACGAGGGCGTGTTCAAGTTCTTCGTGGGCCAGGTGATGAAGGAAACGCGCGGGCAGGCCAACCCGCAGATCGTCAACGAAATTCTGAAGCGCGTGCTGCTGGAGGGGTAGCAGCGAGCGCAGCCGAGGCAAGGCGTCGATGGGCGGAAGGAGAAACATCGTGCTGAAGGAAGGCGATCAGGCTCCGGATTTTCGAGTGCTGGCAGACGATGGGCGAACCGTCTCACTCGCCGACTACCGCGGCAACAATCTGATTCTGTATTTTTATCCAAAGGCGAATACGCCGGGTTGCATTCACGAAGCGAACGGCTTCCGCAACATGTTCGACGATTTTCAGGCGCAAAACGCGAAGATCGCCGGAGTGAGCGCCGATTCCGTCGAGGCGCAATCGAAATTCAGCGAGAAACTGAACCTGAATTTCCCGCTGCTTGCCGATACGGAATTCGAGCTGATCGAAGCGTACGGCGCCCGGCGCATGAAAAGTTTTCTCGGCAAGACGTTCTTGGGAATCGTGCGGACGACCTTCTGGATCGGCCCGGACGGCAAGATCGTGAAAATCTGGAATGGCGTGGTGCCCAAAGGGCACGCGGCCGAAGTGCTGGAGGCGCTGCAAGGCGGCCAGCCCGCCGACGGCCACAACGGCGCTGCGTCGGCCGCCGCGTCGACCGGTAAGTCGTAAACACATTTCCTGTGCGCACTGGCGGAGTCCTGGCTCGCACCCGGCGCGGAGAATCCATATGCTCAAAGAAGGCGACAAAGCACCGGACTTCAAGTGTTTTGACGACAGCGGCGCGACCGTTTCGCTGAAGGGTTTTCGCGGGAAAAACCTGATCCTTTATTTTTATCCCAAGGCGAATACGCCCGGTTGAACGAACGAAGCGTCCGAGTTTCGTGACGCCCTCAGGGAGTTCGAAAAGCTGAACACGGCCATCGTCGGCGCCAGCGGCGATTCCGTGGAATCGCAGGCAAAATTCAAGGCCAAGCACAAGCTCACTTTCCCTTTGCTGGCGGACACCGAATTTGAAGTGGTGGAAGCTTATGGCGCGCGGCGGATGAAAAGTTTTCTGGGGAAATCATTTCTGGGAATCGTGCGCATGACGTACTGGATCGGGCCGGACGGCAAGATTCGAAAAATTTGGGACAAAGTCACACCGAAGGGGCACGCCGCCGAGGTGCTGGCGGAAATCGAAGGGAAAGACTAGGGCCGCCCGTGCGCAGGTCCCGGCCGCGGCGCGCGACCGCGATACCGCACTACACCGACACTCGGAAGCCTTCACCCTCCTGCTCGATCAGTGCATTGTCAATTAGCCGCGTGTCTCCTACCTTGGCCGCGATCAAGACGTAGCAAGCGCCGCGCAGGCTCACGACCGGTTCCAGCGTCTCGGCATCCACAATTTCCGCGTAATCCAGCGTCACTCGCGGTTCGGCTCCCAACACTTGGCGCAACGCGGAAAGCAATCGCGCGACATCGCGCTCGCCCGTATTGATTTGGTCGCGCACCGCCACCAGTGATCGCGACAATACCGTCGCCGCGCGGCGATCGTCTCCTTGCAGGTACACATTCCGCGAAGAAAGCGCCAGCCCATCGCTTTCGCGCAGAATCGGACGCACGATTACTTCTGTGTCCAAATTCAAGTCCGCGGCCATCTGCCTGATGATGCGCGCCTGCTGCGCGTCTTTGCGTCCGAAATAGGCCCGGCGCGGCTGCACAATGGCGAAAAGCTTTAGGACCACGGTGGCAACGCCGCGAAAATGGCCCGGACGCGTGCGGCCTTCGAGCCGGTCGCTCCATCCTTCCACCGTAACCGACGTGCGAAAGCCCGGCGGATACATTTCCTGCGCCGTGGGCGCAAATAAATAATCGACCGCGAGATTTTCCAGCGCCGCGCGATCGTCCTCCATGCGGCGCGGGTATTTGCTGAAGTCCTCCGACGGGCCGAATTGCGTGGGATTGACGAAAATCGAAACCACTATCGGCGAGGACTCGCGTTTCGCGGCGCGAATCAGCGAAAAATGGCCTTCGTGCAGCGCGCCCATCGTCGGCACGAGGCCAAGGAGACGATCGGACGCGCGTGCTGCGTGTGCAATCTGCTTCATCCATTCAATTGTGTGGATTGTTTCCATCAGTCTAGTACGAGATGAGAATCGCGCTGCATGGAGTGCGGAAGTTTGCTTTCGCGCAGGCGAGGCTTGCCTCGCCCCATTTGGGTGCTTCGATCATAGTTTTGGGTGCGAGCGTCTGAATTCGCCAGGCGGCGGCAAGGCGCCGCCCTCCTATTGATCTCGCCGGCACTTGGGGTGCGAAAGTCGGCTTGCGCTTCCACGACAGCTGATGCGAATCACGCCTTGGCCTGCGCTGCGCGCTCGCGGTAGAAAAAGATCAAGTCCGTTGCGATGGGTTTCGCGCCCAATTGGCGGATCATCGTGGCTACCTGGCCGCGGTGATAGCTGCCGTGATTCACCAGGTGCTGCAACATTTGCCAAAGCGGCTGCGCTTGTGGCACGCCGGCGGTGGTTTTGTGCCGGACGACGCGCTGCACTTCCTCGGGCGCGAGCGACGCCACATAATCAAGCAAGTCGCGCTCAATCTCCGACCAGCGGGCGCGCACGGATTCAAGATTTGGAAATTCCTCGTTGGCGGCATAGGACGTCGGCGAGCGGCCGTGCCAGCGCTCCAGCCAAAGCCATTCGACGAGCATGATGTGCACCAGCGTGTCGCGCACTGAGCGATAACTGGAACCCAAATCGCGCCTGAATTGTTCTTCCCTCAATCCCGCGCAGGCTTCCAGGGTGCGATGGTCGGCCCAGGCGTTGTAATCATAGAGCAGGCGAAAATCTTCGACGTTCATCGAAATACTCCCGCTTATTTGATTTGTCCGCAGTCCGGCGCGGCGTCTTTCTTAAGTCAGGTTCGCTGGCGCGCCAACGGTTGCTCGCGTAATTGCCCGGGCGAGTGAAAGGATTCGGCATCGGTCGGGAAATCGCCGCGGCGCACGTCGTCGCAGAAGCTTGCGACCGCGCGCGAGATTTCCCCAGCGAGATTCACGTACTGTCGCGCAAATTTCGGCTTGTGGCCTTGCGTGAGGCCTACGAGATCGTGGAATACCAACACTTGGCCGTCGCAATCGGGGCCGGCGCCAATTCCGATGGTGGGAATGCGCAGCTTTTCAGTAATACGCGACGCAATTTCGCGCGGCACGGACTCCAGCACTACTGCAAAAGCACCCGCAGCCTCGACGGCGCGCGCATCGCGTTCCAGTTGCCGCGCGGCATCGACAGTCTTGCCTTGCACGTGAAATCCGCCGAGCGCGTGAATGGATTGCGGCGTCAGACCCACGTGGCCCATCACCGGGATCTCAGACTCCACTAGGCGCGCGATCAATTCGATGCGGCGCTCGCCTCCCTCCACCTTCACGGCTTCGGCGCCGCCTTCCTTCACCAGGCGCACAGCATTGCGCACCGATTCCTCGAGCGAAACATGGAAACTGCCGTAGGGCATATCGACAACCAGCAAGGCTCGTTGCGTGCCGCGACGTACCGCGCGTGTGTGATGCAGAATCTCATCCACGGTAACGGGCAAGGTGCTGTCGTAGCCCAGCACCACCATGCCCAGCGAATCGCCCACGAGCAAAATATCCACGCCGGCTTCGTCCAGCAGGCGCGCCGTCGGATAGTCGTACGCTGTCAGGCAGGTGATTTTTTGCTTTGTTTCGAAACGGCCGGCGAGAGAATGCGTCTTGCGGGAAACAATGTCAGGCACGGTGACTTTCCCGTTGCCCGCACGCGGTGCAACACTCATTGTGACCTCCGGTGCCGCTCCCAGAAATCGGGATACAGCCCATCACACTGTTCGATGCTACCAGAAGAGCGGGCGTCTCCGCAAAAGTTTATGTCGAGGCGAGAGCGTTCTTGGCATCACACCCTCAGACCAGACGCGAAAAAAAGGGCTGCGCCACATTCCGCTGGAGGCGACGCAGCCCAGGATGCAATTCTAATTTACAGAACCAGCTGATCTAGTGATCGTGGTCGTGATCGTGATCGTGATCATCCCAGTCGTGATCCGTACGCCACCGGTGTCCGTCTTCGTCCCACCACTTGTGATCTTTGCCCCAGCAGCGTTCGCGCTGTTCCGCCAGTTCGTGACGCCAGTGCTCGGCTTGCTTGCTGTCCGGGCCGTTGTGCTCGATGGCTTCGTGCAGCTTGTGGTCGATTTTGGCGGTCTCGCGCTGACAATCATCATCCGCACGGGCTTGCGGGACAGTAAAGATAAACATTCCCGCCAGTGCGGCGAGGCCGATGGCCGCCTGGCCTGAAAAACCAATCTTTGAACGATTTCGCATCACGCTAATTCCTCCTGTCAGTTCGAGTTGGTTCGTTCGGATTACGATTTCGATTCGACGATACGCTGGGAAATACCTAGGCTGCTTTGTAGGCTACACTGCGGGGAAAATTCTCCCAATCAGGTATTCGCTTTAGACAGTGTGATCTAACGCTGTAGGGAAAAACGATGCGTCAATCGGATGTCTGCCCAACGGGCGCGGGCATTTGGGGTTCAACGCCACGCCAACCGACCGGCCTTCCCTGCACCGCTTCTTTCAGCGCGCGGAACAAGACGACATACATCATTTGCCGGTAATAAAAACGCTGGAGAATCAGCGGTGCAAGCAGCGTCCAGTCTTCGTGCCGTTCGAGGATGAAGGCAACGACGCAGGTGAAGAGGTCAATCATCATGAAGACAGCGAAGAAAATCAGCGAACGCTCGACGTCCTGCAGAGTCCACAATTGCGGCAGCCGCGCGACGCGCAGTTGTGCCAGGCCCCAAAGCGCAATGGAAAGCAAGAACAGAAGATCAATGAGCGGTGAAACCAGCGGCAAGACAATCTGAAACAGAAAAATATTGGGAATGGCTACCCAGCCCAGAGTGCCGTAGCGCGGCTTGCCCACCGCGTCGCGATGCTTCCACACAGCCTGTAAAGTGCCGAAGGTCCAGCGAAACCGCTGGCGTATGAGCGCATCCACGGTTTCGGGCACTTCGGTGCGGCCGATTGCGTCCTCATCGTAGAGAATTTTCCAGCCATTGCGCCGGATCGTCAGCGTCAAGTCGGTGTCTTCCGCCACCGTGTCTCCAGAGAATCCATGATTCGCCCGCAACAAATCGGTGCGCCACGCGCCGACCGCGCCAGGAACCACCGGAATGCAATTCAGCAAATCGAACGCGCGCTTTTCCAAGTTCTGGCTGGTGATGTATTCGAGCGCCTGCCAGCGAGTAAGCCAGCGGTTGCGGTTCATTACTTTCACGTTGCCTGCGACAGCACCCACCTTTGGATCCGCGAAATGCCGGACCAGCCGCGGAATCGCTTCGGGATCAACGATGGTGTCTCCGTCAATCGAGACGATAATTTCTCCGGTTGCTTCCGCCAGGCCGTGGTTCAGCGCGGCCGGTTTACCGCGATTGGGTTGGTCGATCAGCCGCACCCTGGGATCGTTGCTGAAATTCGCGCGCACTAAATCGGGGGTACGATCGGTCGAACCGTCGTTTACGACGAGAACTTCGAGCTTGGGATAGTCGCAGGAGAGCGCCGCGCGCACCGTGTCAACGATGGCGGCTTGTTCGTTGTACGCAGGAATCAGCACGGTGACTCTCGGCTTGTACTCAGGGTGATCGGCCGGAGCGGGCCGCAGTTTTTCCACCAGTGCGAGCAAACCGATGATCAGCGCTCGCCCGCTGACCAGCAAAATTCCGGCAACGAAAATGAACGCGATTCCCGCGCGGAACCAGTGGAAAACCTCAAAAATAAAAGCGTCGGCGCGCACGAGCAGCCATTCTTCCTGCGAGAGCGGCTGCATCAACTGGGCGCGTGTCTGGTGCAACAGCTCCGCAACCGAAACGAATTCGTAGCCTTTGGCACGAAGTCCGTCAATGATTTGCGGCAGCGCCGCAACGGTATTGGCGCGGTCGCCGCCGCCATCGTGCATCAGAATGATATTGCCTTTGCCCAACGTCGCGTCGTGCAGCACACGCTGTACGACCGTACTCGCCGAGGGTGGTGCGCCACCATTTACTTCGCCCCAATCGTGGGGGTCCACCCTTGCACCAACGATGATGTAACCCATGGACTGGGGTATCGGAAGCATCTGAATTTCGCTGGCTGTTTCCGGCTGATGATCAATTCCGTACGGCGGGCGGAAGAGCAGCGTCTTCACTCCCAAATTGCTTTCCAGGAGCAGTTCAGTCAGGTTCAATTCGATCTGCAACTGTGATTTCGAGATGGTTTCAAAGTCCGGATGCGTGAACGTGTGATTTCCGACTTCATTGCCCTGCGCGTACTCCTGCTTCACGATGCCGGAATACTGAGTGGCAACGTCGCCGATCACAAAAAACGTGGCGGACGCTTGTTTTTCCTTCAGTATCTGCAAAATTCTCGGAGTCCAATCGGGATCGGGACCGTCGTCGAACGTGAGCGCTACTTTGTTCGGGGCAGCGCCCATTTCTTCGATGCGCCAGGAAAGCGGGTAGCTTTGGTAAGATTCGTCGTCGAACACGTCGCTGGTCGCATCGTAGTCAAACGTCCGCCGCCCGCTCTGTGGCGTCGCGGTGATGCGCCAAATGTCACCGTCACCTTCCAGAATGATGTCGTAGCCCGGCGGGACTTCTTCAATCTTCGCGCGGGTCGCGTCGTCCGCGTGCGTCGCGTCCCAAATGAACCAGATCGAAGGATCCTCCATGCCCAGTCGCCACAGCGCTGTGCCGCGAACTCCGGCGCGCTCGGCGGCGCGCAGTTGGTTATAGGCCGTGACGCTATCGAGCATCCACACGCTATGGATCTGGTTCTTTTCGTCCTCATAGGAATAATGCGGATTCAGCGAATCGGGGTCGAAAGTGACGTCTGACTCTGATTCGACCGCGGTAATAATTCCCTGCTGGAAGGTAAGCGGTTGCGCGATAGGATGCGGGACCGCCTTGGACTTTGCCGGCCAGTCGTAACCGTAATTCGCGATGCCCATCACAATCTTTGCCGGTGGAACAATCTTCACAATGTTTTGAATGTCGCGCTCAAACCAATCCTGCGGCGCGATGGGTCCCGGATCGGAGGTGGGATAGTGCAGGTCGTAATTCATCAAGATGACGGCATCGGCCTGCTCCGCCAAATACTTGTAGTCATAACTCCAATCTGCGGCAGGGACCGCGACCATAAGCTTCAGATTCGCGGTATGCATCGCGATGGCCAGGTCGTGGATGAACCGCGAAAAATCCGGCTGGCTGCTTTGCGGCATCAGTTCGAAATCCACAACGACGCCGGCCTGATGTTGCGAGGTTGCAAAATCCGCCAGTGACTTCGAAAGGCGTTCGCGCGCGGCGGGGCTCGCGAGCATTTCCGCCATTTCCTTGGTGACCCAGGTTTTGCCGTCGTAGTTGTTGACCATGGACATGATCGGCAGCTCGATGGCATTGCTTTGCATCCACTGCCCCAGCTTAGGGTCCTGATCAACGTCCAGGCGGCCGTCCGGTGAAGAGGCGTGCAGGGCTTCGGGAATGAGCAAGTCAATATCGTGGTAGTGCGCTTTCAGCGAAGCGAAGCTGGTTGGATCGTCGCCTACGTAAAATGCCGCGCGCAGTGGATCGTAATTCTGCGGGACTTTGCCCAGCGCCGCGACCTTTCGCTTCCGTCCGCGCAGCGGTGGCTTGGCTTTCGCTTTCGAGGGGACCGCGTGCAATCCCCAGTGCGTGGCGGCCTGCAAAATGTCTGGCAGCTCCGGATTGCGGAACACGTTTACCAGAAAGATTACGAGCACAAGCGTGAAAAATCCGCCCGTAATTTCCAGTACGCGACGCGTGCGACGCCAGCGCCGGCGCTCCTGATCGTAGAAAATAGGCTTGCGTTCAGGCATTCAGGCAATCCAAGCTAGCCGTCCGATGAGGCGGTGTCAATGACTCCAGGCAATAAGATGCGCGTCAACGTCGTCGCCGCTGTATTGGTTGGGCTGGCGCTGCGTGTATATCTCGTCCTGAAATTTCCAGTGACGGACACCGGCGATGCTCCATTCTACATTGAGTTGGCCTGGAATTGGCTGAAGAACAGTGTGTACGGGTTTCCTGTTTATGGCAGGCTCGCGCCGGTTGACATGCGCGTGCCGGGGTACCCGGCGTTTCTCGCCGCGGTATTTGCATTCGCGGGGCAATCCACGCGCGCGGCGATGCTGGCGCAGGTGGCGGTAGATCTCGCGACGTGTTTCTTGATTGCGCTGATTGCTGCGCGGATCGCGCCGGAGGTATCGCGGCGGCGCCTGGCTTTGGGAGGATTGTGGCTCGCCGCGCTGTGCCCGTTCACGGCGAACTACACAGCTGTAGTCCTGACTGAAACGCTCGTGACCTTTCTGACCGCCCTGGGGATTCTGGTGCTGCTCCAAACGGATGTGGGCGACACGCGGATCGCCAAGGCGGCAGGCAGCGGCGTTGCGTCGTTCTTGGCGAATCCGTGGCTGCTGGCTGGGATTGTCGTTGGATTCGGTACTTTGGTGCGGCCGGAAACGCCGCTGCTGCTGTTCGCTGCAGGGCTTGTGCTGCTCGCGAAATGGCGGCGGCCGGCGGATTGGATGAAGCTGATCCGTGCGGGATTGCTGATGGGATTGGGACTACTGTTGCCGCTGGTACCGTGGGCCGCGCGCAATTGGCACACGTTGCACGACGTGCAATTGCTTGCGCCGCGGTATAGCGAACTGCCCGGTGAATACACTCCTCTCGGCTTTACCGCGTGGACCAACACCTGGATGTGGCGCTTTCGCGATGTATACCTCACGCAATGGAAGGTAAACGAGGAAGAGATCGAGATTGGCCAACTTCCGCCCTACGCGTTCGATTCGCAGGACGAGAAAGAACGCATGGCGGATCTGTTTGATGAATACAACGAGGCGCTAACCATTGATCCCACACTCGATCAGGGATTCCGCGAGATCGCGCGCGAGCGCACGGAGCGCCATCCGTTGCGCACATACGTGAAGGTCCCGCTGCTCCGCACGCTGACGCTGTGGTTCACACCGCGCGTTGAGCTGCTTCCTTCTTCGGGGCATCTTTGGCCCCTCCGCGAAGAGTGGCAGGATGACCGCCCGGATTTTCTGGTTACTTTAACGTTAACGATCGTGAACGGGATTTACATTGCGCTCGCGCTGGCTGGAGCGTGGGTTGCGCGGCGGCGTCCTGGGTGCGCGCTACTGGTAGTGTATTGCCTGGTGCGGACTTTGTTCTTCGCGCGATTCGTGGAAACGCCGGAGCCGCGCTATGTGCTGGAATGTTTTCCCGCGGTGATCGCGCTTGGTGCTCAGGTATTGGCGCTGCGAGGTTAATTGGGAGTCGGACGGCTTTCCGCCGCTTTCACGGTTTGACGCGATTAAGCCAGACGAGGCAAGCCTCGCCTAAAGCGTTTTGATTCTAGGTAAACGACCCGAACCAAGGCGGCGGCAAGCCGCCGCACTGCAAGATGAAGGCGCGCAGCAGTCCATCATCAGCTTTCTTCCACTGGCTCGGGATGAATCGTTAGGCGGAAGATTTGCGGGAAGCGTTCTTTCACGCGGTCTTCCAGGGCGGCGGTGATGTCGTGGACTTCGGTAATGGGCAAGTTGCCGTCCATGGCGCAATGGCAGGAGACTAGGATTTTGTGATCCACGCTGCGGACGTGGACTTCGTGGCAATTCGTCAGCTCTTGATACTCCGACTGCAGCGAATTCAGGAAATTCTGCACGGTGCGCGAAAGCTCTTTCATCTCCTCGGCGCCGCCGATCTTCACGCCGAACGGTTCGATGTGGATATTCACCAGAGCGCGCGGATCGGTTTCCTTTAGTATGTCCTGCTCGAGCTCGGTGGCGCGGTGATGAGCTTCGCGCAGACTGGAACCTTCGTCCACTTCGAGGTGCAGCTCGATGAAAAGGCGGTTATCGAACTGGTGCGCAGAAAGTTCGTGTACGGACATGCCACGCCGCTGCGCGATGGCGCGTATCGCTTCGAAAAGATTTTCGTCGCTTTTGGCGCGCGGCTCGACGTGCACCACTACGTCCGCCGGAACGATCTGCGCGATCTTTTTTTCTACCGCTTCGGTCGCCGCGTGGGCTTGCTCGAGGCTGGCCGTGCGCGGCACGCTGAGGGTTACGTCCACGAAATAGCGCTGCCCCGCGCGGCGCACGCGCACGCGTTCGGATTGCAAGACGCCTTCCGTCTTGCCCACGGCAGTTTCGATTCGCTCGCGCAATCCATGCGGGGCGACGTCCAGCAGCGCATCCGCGGTGCGTTTTCCCAGTCGCGAGCCGATCCAAATAATCACGCCGGCCACACCGAGCGCCGCGACGGCGTCCAACCTGCCCAGCCATTCGATTCCCAAACGCACGCCGAGCCACGCGCCGCTGATGCCAAGGATCACGACGAACGTGCTCCACACATCGGTGGAAAAATGCAGCGCGTCGGCTTCCAGAGCTTCGCTGGGATATTTCCCGGCCACGCGATTTAGCGCTTTCGAGCGCACGAAATCAATTCCCATGCACAACCCGAGAACCAGAATCGCGATCAGGCTGGGCCGAATGTGCGCGGCGTGAAATACCAGACGCTGAAAGGCTTCCCAGATGATGTAAACCGCGGTTAGCAGTAGCAGCGCCGTCTCCACGAATGCCGAAAAGTTTTCGACTTTCCCGTGGCCGTAGAGATGGTCCGAGTCGGCAGGCTTATCCGCCACACGCACGGAAAGATAGGTGATGACCGCAGCCACAAAATCCAGAATCGAATGCAAAGCCTCGGACAAGATGCCCAGGCTGCCGGTGCGCAGCACCAGAAATACTTTTAGCGACACCAACAAAACGGCGGAACCCACCGAAGCCAGGGCCGCCAACCGTTTTTCGCGGGTTGCACGTTCAAGAGGCTCAAAAGCCATCGGGGGATTATACGCTTGGGCGCCGACCCGAAAGGCAGATCTCAGGTTGTGGGCGCGAGGTGCGCCGTTCTGGAAGGCCGGGTGGCGCGGAGAACGCGGTCGGCGACGATTCGTTTGTATCGAGTAGAAATGGACGGCGAAGGCAGGTACAGCGAGGTATGGCGAGGGCGCAGCGCCGGCACCGAAATGCCGGTCTCCAGGAACAGAACTTCATAAAGGTTGGCGATTGAAAATTTGGTGATCGAGGGTCGCAGGATACACAGGGAAGGGCCGCGCCACCGGGAAGGTCATCTAGGTCCCGAGCGGACCGCCTGCGCAGTGTTATTTTGTTACTCGCATATTTAATTTACCATTTTCATATTCTTCAAATCGGGATCGTGCGGGACACCCAAACCGGTAGTGGATTGGCTCTACCTTCCCGCTGGCTCGAATCCATATTTCCCGAATACCTCCTGTACCTTCGTTCCCTCAAGCAAATCCAGGAAACGCTTGGCCTCGTCTGCCTCTTTCGAGCTTTTCAAAATAGCCACAGGGTAAATTACCGGTGAATGCGAATCCTCTGGCGCAGTTGCGACGACAGTGACCTCCTGTGTGGTCATCGCATCGGTGGCATAGACGATGCCAGCATCCGCGTTGCCTGTGATGACGTACGTTAATACCTGGCGCACGTCCTTCCCGAGCACAAATTTGGGCTTCAATTGGCCGTAGAGGTGGAAGTGCGTCAGCACTTCTTGAGCATATTTCCCCGCAGGGACTGTCTGGGGCTCGCCGATAGCAACGACTTTCACTTCCGGACGTGTTAGGTCCTGAAAACTTGAAATCCCGGTTTTGCCCTTCGGAACAATTAGGACCACAGCATTTTTGACTAGGTCTCTTCGCGTGCCGGCGAGCAGAAGCCCCTTCGACGCTAGTGAATCCATCTGATCTTCCGAGGCGGAAATGAAAACGTCCACGGGAGCACCCTGCTCGATCTGACGCAGCAACGTGCCGGATGCTCCGAGATTGAAATGGATCACTGTGTCGGGCCTCTCGACACGATAGAGTTGAGCGACTTTATCCAGCACATCTTTCAAGCTGATCGCGGCTGAAACTGTAAGCTCTTGCTGAGGCGCCTGCGTGTAACGAAATCGAGCGAAGCCCCCGCTGGCGGCCGACAGGGCCGCGAGAATGGCTGCAAGAGACGCTTGGATGATTTTTAAACGCATTCGAGAACCCTCCGACTGAGCCCGCCGCGGAAACGATCAGAAGGCGAAACGAACACCGATCGTCGGAGCAACGTTGGTGGGGTGAAGATAGGGGACGCCGGGGCCATGAGGAATGGCGATCGCCAGACCGCCGGTCACCACGGAATAGGCAGCTCCGACGTAACCGTCGAAACGCTTGGTGAAGTGATGGTCGGCATAGAGCGACAGTTCGTCGAGGGTACCCGAGCAGGAGCTGCGGAAACCTGCTGCGCCGCCGCAGGTTGACGGAACACGGAACGTGTTCTGCCGCTGTTGATAAAAGGACAAAGTGACGTCGGTTTTCGTGCGATACGTATATTTCCCGCCCGTCCACCAGATCTGCACCTTCTTCTCGGAATCAAGATTGTTGTCTTCGACGCCGCTCAGGATGTATTCGCCCTGGTCGGTGGCGCCGACGCCCAACGGTTGCTTCGGGTTGTTCTGCCAGATGTATTCGTAGCCGACAAAAAACTTGAATGGGTTCCATGTGTACTTGGCAGCGCCCATAACCGCGTCGTTGTCGGTCACGATGCCATACAAGGTGTTGTTCGGGTCGATCAGATTGACGCCATTGATCGGGTTTGTATTGACGCTGTTGGTGGTCGACTGAAATGACTGCGTCGGACTCTGGGGCCCCAGCAACGGGTTCAATACGCTGATCGCCTGGTTGTAATGTTGGCCCACGACATCGAAGGAGAACTTGCCGTGTTCTGCGCCGATGTCGAATCCATAGGCATTGTTATGCGCCCTTTCCGGCGTGCAGTCGGCGGCAGTCCACGTTTTGGCGGCCGAGAAGCAACCGCCAGAACCATTGGCGAATTTATACATCGCGCCAAAATGGACCGGACCGTAGGTGAGGCGATACTTCAGGGCGTCGTCCCAACGGGTATCGTCGGTGTCGCCGCCGCCGGCCATTGTGCCGTTATAGCCGATGTACGAAAAGCCATAGCCGCCGCCGACCGGATCGTAAAGGAGCATCGCATCGGTGCCGAGAGAGCGCTGGCGGCCAAAGGTTAGCGTGCCGAAACGATCGGACGATATACCGCCATAGTATTCGTCATTGAAGGGCTGGCCCGCGCGCGCGCCGTCGATGGCCATCGAATAGCTGGCTCTGGGCAGGCCGTTGTTGACGGTGTTGGTTTTTGGCGCGTCGGCGAGCAGGCCGGACTGCGGATTGATGCCCGTGGAAGCGTTGAACACAACGGCCCAGCCCGGCGCAAACTCTTCCCTGCCCCTGACGCCCACACCCGTCTGTTGAAGATTGTTCGGTGCGACGAGGAATCGAGACTGAAAGCCGTTACGGTTGACCAGCGCCTCGCCTTCATAGTTATTTCCGTTTACCGGCAAGCCGTGGCTGACCCAGCCGACACCGACGTCATAAGCACCGTACAGCGTGACGCCGTGCCAGGTCAGTGTGCAATCGGTAGTGGCGAACTCGAGGCCGCTCGTGCAAACGTCGGGACTCTTCGACTGCATGGTAATGTCAATAGTGGCTTCTTGCCCAGCCGCCAGGCTGATTCCCGTGCGCGTTTCATCGGTGAACCCCTTTTTTACCGCTCGAATGACGAAGCTTCCTGCTGGCAGGCCGACCGACCGATAGTGCCCCGTGCCGTCGGTTGGGATCGTGCGCAGTTCACCTGTGCTGACGCTCTTGATGGTCACCGCGACTTCGGGAAGGGCTGCGCCGGTTTGGTTCGTCACCACGCCGGAAAGGCTCGCTCCCGTTTGGGCCCACGCCGGGAACGCCCCCATCGCAAACCACAAAAGCAGCAAGAAGGGTTGGGCCAGCAGCAGTGACGCAGCCGTTGGAACGTAGCCGGCGCGCGTCAACGTTTTCGATCGCCTGTGCCGGAACAGGATCTGCGAGCGATTAGAGCGTTTCACGATGGACCACCTTTCCCGAGAATCCGTCTCGACGAAGTTGATGCGCGGGCCCCCAACATAGCTTGCGAGAGATCATGCGAGATGTAGTTCCCGTGTTCCGCGTTTCCAGCGGCTCACAGGTTCCCCTTGCGTTTGCGACTGCGTAGATTCGATTACCGATCGAAAGATGGCGACGAGGCGCGAATTTATACGATTCGTATAGATATGTCAAACCGATTTGGCATGGTTAGAAGCCCCGGTTTTGTAGTACGGCAGTAAATATGGGCGGGAGGAGCGAACACGGAGTCGCGGCAGGTGCAATTCTGCTTTGGTGAAGATCGGTCCAGGACGGATTAGCGGAAGTTGCTAAGCAGAACTACGTCGCTGGTTTCTTCGCCTTTGGCCAGCAGTAACTGTTTCCCGTCGCGAGACCAAGTGAAATCGAAGATCTGGCCGGAGGTGAAATTAGTGACTTGGCGGGGCGCGCCGCCACCTAGCGGCTGTTCCCAGACGTTGGTGGCGCCGCGTCTGGTCAGAAGGTATTGCAGACTCTTCTGATCCGGAGACCAGCGCATTCTACCCGCGCCGATGGGCCGGACAAAGACACCTGTAGGAGCTCCTCCCTCGGCGGGAATCACAGCGAGCTTGGATGCCGGCACTGGGCCGGATTCCTGGTACGCGCAGGCGATCCATTTTCCATCCGGCGAAATAACTCCCGTCACACCATTGCTGGAAGTGAAAACCTCGACGGGAGTGCCTCCCTCAATGGGGAGGCGGTAGAGTTTGTGAGATGAATCGAAGACCACCCACGTGCCGTCGGGAGAACAATCAGAATTGAAGGTGTCGTCGCTCAGCTTCGTGGGATTCGAGCCATCGGCATCGCTGCGGAAGAGCCGGAGTTTATTTTCTTCATAAGAATCGAACACCAGATAGCGGTCGCCGCAACTGGACATGGAGATATAATTACGGAGGCCGGGACGCAGCAGTTGCCGCTGGCTGCCGTCCACATTCATCAGCGACAGATCGCTGCCGCGGCTGCGTACCATCAGTTTGCCGCCGGGGCCTGACGCGATGCCGCCGTCAGGAGTTTCGCCCGAGGTAATTTGTGTTGCTTGGGCACTCTGTCCTCCGGGCGCAATCCAGATATGTGCACTCACCGTGCGCTCCAGCGCCACGAGCATCTGCCCGTTTTGAGTCAATTCCAGCGACAAACCATAATCGCTGAGATCGTTGGAAAAGCGGCGTTTTTCGGCACTGGGATACGAGACGAGCCATAGCTGTGCGCGATTCTCCGGCACCTGCCCAATCGAAATCAGAAAGGAATTACCATCAGGCAACCACGCCGGTCTTCCCGTCTGTTCGGGGCCAGAAAACAGCTCCTTGATGCTGCCATCAGCGACGTTGACAGTGGTCACTGCCCACTTTGTTTCCTTACCCATTGCCAATCCAGACGTCAGAACTGTTTTGCCGTCCGGCGACCAGGATCCGCCAAACATAAATCCCGGCCAGTCCGGCAATGTGGCGAGCAGATGATCACTGCCCCCATCGGCATTGGCGATGCGAAGTTCGATGCTGGTGTGCTCCGGCACGCCACGCATGTACACGAACTGTTTCCCATCCGGAGAGAAGCTGAGCGGACTGTCAATGTCGCGAATCAATTGACGGGGAGTGCCGCCGAGCACGGGCATCATGTAGAGATAGCGGAAATTCGTGGTGTTTTTGTCCGAGCGCACGAAATAGACGTAATTGCCGTCGGGAGAAAAACTGAGACCGGCGAAGGCGACGACGTCGGGCGCCAGCACTTGCACATCGCTCTTGGTGGCGACATTGCGAACCCAGAGGCTTTGCTGCTCGCCGTCTCTGAGAACGTAAACGATATAGCGGCCGTCGGGAGAGATCGCTACGCCTGTGGCTTTGCCGCTGTCCGTTAGCTTTGCGATCTGCATGTTTTGCAGATTCAGCTCGTGGCCGCGGTTCAGAAATTTGTATCCGGCGAAAGCCAAACCTGCAAGAACGACGACGATCGCGGCAATCAAGATCGCAGTCGTAAGACTGCGCTTGGCTGGGATTGTATGCATGGCGCTCGAGCCGGATTGCGCGGCCCCTGCGGCGGACGGGGCCGATCCGGAGGTGGACGCTCGAGCGGCGGATGGGAATGTGGCGCTCGAGCCCGAGTCCCTTGCGGAAGCGAAAGAGCCGCTCTGTACATTGGAGCGGCCCGAACTTGTGTCACGCTTCAGGCGCTTCAAATCCGCGCGCATTTCCGCAGCGCTCTGGTAGCGGAGGTCGCGGTCCTTCTCCATCGCTTTGGAGATCACTTGCTCGAACTCGGGAGGCAGCGTGTTGTTGAGCCGGACGGGCGCAACGGGATTCTTGTGCAGAATCGAATCGAAAATTGCGCCGGAGCTTTCTCCCTGGAATGGGAGCGCGCCTGTGGCCATTTCGTAGAGAACGATTCCAAAAGAGAAAAGGTCCGTGCGCGCGTCGAGTTCCTTGCCCAGTACCTGTTCGGGCGACATGTAGGCAACCGTGCCCATCGAAGTGCCGGGGCTGGTCAGCTGCGCGGTGTCCACTCCCACGGTAACCATGGTGGTGCCGCCGCGGCCGGCGACTTTTGCGCTCGCGACTTTGGCCAGGCCGAAGTCCAGAATTTTCACGTGGCCGCGTTTGGTGACGAAAATATTCGCCGGCTTGATGTCGCGATGAACGATGCCCTCGCTGTGAGCAGCGTCAAGCGCGTCCGCTACCTGAATCGTCAGACCCAGCAGGTTTTCCAGTTCCATGGACGGGCCGGCGATGACGTGCTTCAGCGTTCGGCCGTCCAGAAACTCCATGGCGATGAAGGCTTTTCCGTCCGCTTCGCCGATGTCGTAAATCGTGCAAATGTTGGGATGGTTCAGGGCCGATGCCGCTTGCGCTTCGCGCTGAAAACGCGCGAGGGCTTGCGGGTCTTTCGCGACGTTGTCGGGCAGGAATTTCAGCGCGACGAAGCGATGGAGGCGGATGTCCTCGGCTTTGTAGACGACGCCCATTCCTCCGCCGCCGAGGCGGTCCAGGATGCGGTAGTGCGAAAATGTCTGGTCAATCAGGGCGTCGTTCGAGGACATGTGCTGGACATATTAGGGTGCGAGAAAGGGCAAGTCAACGAAGACACCTCGCCTGCGCCAGCAAAAGCAGCGCCCCTACACGTCCCTTCGCTTGGGGGGCTATTTCAGCGGCGGAGATGGGACTAGCGGGAGGCGGCGGGGTTCGCCGTGGAAACCGCGGACTTCGATTTCGTCCAGCACTAATGATGGAGTTACGATCGAGCTGGGGATGCCGCCTTGCGCGGAGCCGAAGGCGCCCAGCGCGGTGCCGGCAAATCCGCCGGAGGGATTCTGCATGTACGGGAACACCGTCTCGTCGGAGCCGATCCCGGTGATATTGCGCAACGCGCGAAGTTGCAGACCCTCGATGTGTCCGCCACGCACCATTTCTTCGTGGCCATCGGAAACATACACGCGGTAAACCACGAGCGGGATGCGTTCGCCGCTGGCGACGCCGCCGGCAACTCCTCCGATGAAATCGCTGAAATCTTCCTGACGAATGGAAGTGAGCGCGGGATTATCCATGCGTTTTACTTCCAGGCACCATTCGTGGCCATCGTCGCGGCAAGCGTCAATGAATTTCTTCTTCAGGTCGGCAGCGCTTAATCCGCCGTTGGCCTGCAACAGCAGATTGCTGCTGAGCGGCTGCGGGTCGGAAAGAGTGGCGGAGCGCGCGTGGCCGTTGGACGATTGAAAATCGGGGCCGGGCCGCCGCGACATCAGCAAGTTTCTGAGAGTGCCATATTCGACGACGCCCACACGCTGGGCCTTCACGCCCTCGTCATCAATTTCATAATTTCCCAGCAGCGGCTGGCCGTTAAATTCCTTCAGCGTGGGATCATCTATCAGCGAGACGTTGGCGGGGAGCACGCGCGTGCCCACGCGGCCGGTCCATTCGCTGCGTCCGCCCATGCGCTGAATGATTTCATCGAACGCTGCCATGGTGGAAAGCGGTGGACGGGCGCCGGATAGTGAGGAAGCCAGCGTCTGCGCCAGCACGGAACCTGCCGCGGGCGCGTCAAACAGCACGGGGCCGGTGAAGTCCGGGACCAGCGGGCTTTGGCGCAGACTCATCAGCTCAGTGGCGGTCTGCGTGAGAGATTTCGCTACCGTCGCCGGATCGGGCAGGTCCGCGGGCTTCGCGACGTACACGGCATAATAATCGTGCAGCGGCATGCCGTCATCGGCTTGCGTGGCCAGCGCCGCCTCAATCGCGGCAAGATGGCGCGAGCTGCGGATGGTGGTGCCTTCGCTGTTCATCAGGTAGTACGTGACGTAAATCAGGTAGTAGTTCACCCGCGTGGCATTGAGGTGCGGGAAATTCCGCAGCGCCGCCGAAGCCGCGCGCGATTCATCTTCCCAGTTGCGTGTGGTCCAATCCGGCTCGACGCGCGGGTCAATTTTCACCAGCGGCGGCTCCTGCGAAAAATCGTCAATCTCAGGGGGCTTCGAGAGACTGCGCAGGAAGGACTGCTTGAGCGACATCTGCGTGACGGCTTGCTTATAGGCCTGGTCCGTGGCAAGCCACAAATCCTGACGCAGCGAACTGTAGTCGCGATCGATTCCGACTTGGCCGGTGGAACCGAGGAAGCCCTGGAATCCGTCTTCGCTGACGAAATTCGAGCTGTCCAGATGATAGTTGCCGACGCGCACGTCCACGCTCATGAAGCGATCACGCAAGGTCGAGGAGGCGACCAGCGCGCCAAACGACGAAGTTACAGAGCGCACATCCAGGTCGAGCAGGCGGTATTCAAGGTAGAACGGCTTTTCGACGCCGGGAAGCTGCAAACGCGTGCGTGCGCGATCCATTTCGTCGTGCATAGCGTGAAGAGTCTGATCGCTCTCGGCTTCCGAGACGGGCGCTTGCTCGAGCGTGGCAGGAGCCACGTTCACGACGGGCTTGGCGTGGTTAGAAGTATTCCCAGCCGCGGCGGAAGCAGAGACGGCCAGCGAAAGGGCCAGCAGCACCAGGGCAGAGAGCGATGCAATCGTCGAGAATTTCCTCACTGGTGTTGCCCCTTTTCTTCGGGATCGTGCGCAGGCGGCGGCAGAATCGGCGGCTTGTCGGTGGAAGTTTCCTTTTTCTGAACTTCCATCTCCGAGATCAAAATCGCGGGAGCCACGGCGGAAACCGGCACCGAACCGGATTCCGCCCCGCAGTAACCGTTGAAAATATCGGGCGTGTCGCCGGTGGCGACAATCTTCGTAAGGGAGACGAGCGGCGTGCCGACGATGTCCACTCCGCGGACTAGCTGGTCCGGCCGGCCATCGGGATAAACCTTGTATACGACCAGCGGCAGCACCTGAAACGCCTGCGGCTGCGCGCGACCGGTGAAGGTGAAGCCGCCGGCGATATCGTCAATCAGCAGGCCGAAGGGCTTGTTTTGCTTCTTCACCATCTCGATGAGCTGCTGGCGAAGTTGATCGTTGGTCACCGTCTTCGAGCTGGAAACGATCAAGTTCCCCTGGCGCGCCACCGGAACGAATCCGAGCTGCCTGCGGCCGTGTCCATTGGAATGCGGAATATCCACCAGCGGCGAGCGCGACATCAGAAAAGTTTTCAGGACGCCGTGATCCACCAGGTGCACGTCCTCCGCCTTCACACCTTCGTCGTCAAACGGGTAATAGCCCAGCAGCATCTGGCCGCCGAAAGATTCTTCCGTGGGATCGTCCTTGATGGAAATAAAATCGGGGAGGATTTGTTCGCCGATTTTGCTGGTGAAGGTCTGGCCTTCGTTGATGTCTTTCTGGCGGAATCCCTCGGCGCGATGGCCGAAGACTTCGTGGAAGAAGACGGCTGCGGCGCGGCCGGTGAGCATCGCCGGGCCGGCGTAGGGGTCCACGAGCGGCGCTTTATCGAGGGCTTCGGTTTCCGCAATCATGGTTTGAATGCGCGTGAAGACGACCTTATCGGTGGGAGCATCCTTCGGTTCCAGCCAATCGAAGTTCGCGTAGCGATTGATGTCCATGCCGTCGGGAGCTTTGCTCTGCACGTAGAGTTCGAGGCGGTAATGCACCTGGCCGAAACCGAGTCTGGCGCCCTCGGTGTTCACTTGATACTGATTCATTCCGAGGACCGTGAAGGTCGCGATGGAATTGAGCACTGCAGGCGATTTGCTGAACGCAGCCGTGTACTTGCGCACGCGTGCTTCCCAGGGCGTGCGGTCCACTTTGATTTCGACGCGCGGCCCGACGGAGACTCGCGGAGCTTCGCTGGAAAAATCCGGCGCGGCGCCTTCCGCTGTTTGCACCTGCACTTGCTGGCTGGTTTTTACTTTGATAAGCGCTTCGGTCGCGGCGCGGTATTGGCGATCGGTTTCGCGCCAGATCTCGCGGCGCAGCACGGGAATGTCCTGGTCGAGCGTCACCGTGGTGCCGGGGCTAGTCCAACTGGGCTGACGCTCGGGGAGTTTGTGCGTGTCGTCGAGCTTGTAATCGCCGACGCGCGTCTGCACTTCGAGCCAACGCGCACTCGTATCGGTGGTAGTCAGCAAGGCACCGTTCGAGCCGGAGACTTCCACGTAATCGCGATCCGCCACCGTGTAGCTGATGAAATACGCGGCAGGATCCCCCTTGGACATGGCGGCCATCGAGCGGTCGAGTTCATCCTGCATGGCCGTGAGCACCGCGGGAGTAGGCGCCTCGGCCGTGCCTGCGCCCGCCAGTGAGGCGCATGCCGAAAGCAAAATAGTGGTGCCGATAACGAAGACTCTGGCTCTATGTGTGGGTTTCATCGTTGCGCAGAATTGATTAGTTTAAGGTAGGATGCCTTTGAATCCAAAGTGAAAAGCTCGATGTGGTTTAGAGAACGGATATTGCGTCGCTGTACGATCCACCGGCATCCATAGAGAAGCATTATTGGAATCATCGCCGGCCAAGCAGCATCCGGCGAAAGGAGTTTTAGATGCGCGCGATGGTCGTAAAGAGGTACGGCCCTCCGGAAGTTTTTGAGCCGCGGGAAGTGCCCGATCCGCAGGCCAAACCCGGCGAAGTCCTGATCCGCGTGAAGGCCGTGGGCGTGAACTTTGCCGACCTGATGCAACGCATGGGAATTTATCCCGGCACGCCCAAGCCGCCGTTTGTGCCTGGATTCGAAGTCGCGGGGGTCGTGGAAAAAGCTGCCGAAGGCGGAAAGGCGAGCGAAGGCGAGCCGGTGCGCCCCGGTGAAGCGGTTGCGGCGCTCACGGTGTTCAATGCTTACGCGCAGTGGGTTTCCGTGCCTGCGGGGAGAGTTTATCGCTTGCCCGCGGGGATGCCGTTCGAAGATGGCGCGGCGATTCCGGTGAATTACATCACCGCTTATCACGCGATGTTCACCATGGGGAACTTGCGGTCTGGCGACCGCATTTTGATTCATGGCGCGGCGGGCGGCGTGGGAATCGCCGCGATACAACTGGCGGTGGCGCACGGGCTGGAAATTTTCGGGACGGCCGGTCCTTCGAAGCAGGACTACTTGCGAAAGATCGGCGTGGACCACGCGATTGACTACGAGAAGAGCAATTTTGTGGACGTCGTACGCAAATTCGCGCCGGACGGAATCGAAATGGTCATGGACCCAATCGGTGGAAAATCCTTCGCCCATAGTTATAAATGCCTGGGTCCAACGGGACGCCTGGTGGTTTATGGCTTTTCCGCGGCTGCCGGGAACGATGGGAAGAAAAACCTGCTTCGATCCGCCAAGGCGCTGGCGGAGACCCCGCGATTTCATCCGCTGAAAATGATGAGCCAGAACATTTCTGTGATCGGCGTGAGCCTTGGAAAGCTTACGACTCGGGGCGCCCTGCTGCGCGGCGAACTCGACGAGATTTTCAAGTTGTACGCGGCGGGAAAAGTGAAACCGGTGATCGGCAAAACTTTTCCGCTGGCTGACGCAGTCTCGGCGCACAAATACATCCAGGCGCGGAAAAATATCGGCAAAGTGATACTCAGCGTTAAGTAGACCGGGGCGCATTATTTGGCGGCGGGCAGCTCCGGCTTGGTGAAGAGCGCTTCGTCTATCTTGGGATTGACTTCGACGTTCTGCACTACGGAATCAAACAACTTCGCTCCATCGCGATACGTATCGGTGGCGTAGGCGAACTTGCGGCCTTGCACGTCGCGATAATCGCTCCAGTGCTGTTCGTTCGAGGTGGGGCCATGTTCGCCGACGGACTGGTAGCGCGCCGCGACGAGCAGATGCGTACCGGGATCGAAATACAGCTTAATCGCGCCGAATGGAGCAATCACCGCCACGCCTTGCGTTTTTTTGCCCTGGATGTCTTCTTCTCCAATCGCCTGGCCCGTGACTTTTCCGGCGAGCACCTGCTGGTAGAGTCCCCAGCCGCCGCCGAACATGGCGATTCCGCGCTTGAATTCGCCGATCACGTTGGTGGTGTCGCGTGCGCCTTGCGGAAATTTCAGCCAGGACGATTTGCCGTCGCAAACCTGGAGGATGGTCATGCCGCCCAGATTCACTTCACCGTACGAGCGGTCGGGATAAGCGACTTGCCATTTCACGTCGAGCGGTCGGTCGCCATCCGGACTGTGAATTTTCCCGTTCTCGGTGATGCCCAGCGTGGTTACCGAGGGGAGTGCATCCCCTCCCGCTGCCTGCGCCGCAGCCACTAGGGTTTGTTTGCCTTGCTCGAGCGATTCGGGAGTGGCAGCCGCGACGGCCTCTTGCTTGGGAGCACGCAGATCGGGAGAAAGAACGTTCACCTGGTCAAAGGGAATTTCGGTGAATTGCGCGTTCGGAAAAGCGGTCTTCAACTTATCGCGAAAAGCACTGACGTTTCCCGCTAGGACCAGGTCCAGGTCGCCCGTGGTGAAATATTTCCGCGACGAGGTTTGCACTTCTTTGAGCGACGTGGCACGGATTTTAGTGGGGTAGGTCTGGTTGTAATCCTCGGGCAGGCCGAACGCGGCTACGGTGAGCACGCGGTCCGTTACTTGTTCAGCGGTTTCCGACGCAATCGGGTAAACACCGGCGAGATAGTCGCGCGCGAAGTCCAATTCCTTTTGCGAAATTTCGCCCTGGGACATGCCCGTCAGAATATCCATCACGAGTTTGGTCGCGTCCACGGTGGCTTCGGTGCGCGTGAACGTACTCACGACGAGCGAACCTGTATAACGATGCGGATTGAGCGACGACGAAGCGCCGTAGGTGAGTCCCTTCTTGATGCGCACTTCGGTGTTCAAGCGGCTGTTGTAGCTGCCGCCCAAAATATGGTTGGTCACATCCAGCGGCAGATAATCCGGATCGTTCCGTGGGATGGCGATTTTGCCGATGCGAATCTGCGTTTGCACGGCGTCCGGCTTGTCAATCAGCCAAATGTGCTGAGCGGCACCGGCGCTGGGCGGCTGCGGCTCGGTAAGCGGCACGTCCACCTTTGGCCAGCCGCCGAAATACTTCTCGGCCACGGCAAAGGCTTCTTCCGGCGTGATGTCTCCCGCGAACCCCAGTAACGACTGATTCGGCGCGTAATTGGCATCGTGAAACTTCACGAAATCGCCGGGCTGGAATTTCTGTACCGTGGCGGGCGTGCCCTCCGGCGGCAGACCGTAGGGCGAAGCGCCATACACCGTGCGCGCGAAAACAAGCGTCGCCAGATAATCAGCGTCGGAATATTGGACCTGCAGAGTGGAAAGAAGCTGCTGGCGCTGACGTTCGAGCTCTTCGGCGCGAAATGTCGGGTGCAGCACCACGTCGGACATTAAGTCCATTCCCACGGCTAAATCTTTTTTGACGATGTCGAGCGTTACCGTGGTCGCGTCGCGGCCCGCCATCGCGTTCAGCGTCCCGCCGATGAAGTCAATGCCTTCGGCGATTTCTTTCGCCGAGCGTTTTTCGGTTCCTTGCGTCAAGAGGTTCGCCGACATTTGCGCCACGCCCGGCATTCCGGCGGGATCCTTGATGCTTCCGGCGGAGAGGATTACGAGGCGCGCGGCGATCGCTGGCTCGCTATGATCGGTAACGACAAAGACCTGCAAGCCATTGGGCAGCGTCTTGGTAGCCGCCTTCGGAAAATTAAACGGGCGCGGCGCTCCCGGACCGGGCATCTGCGGCGCAAGTTTCACGCCCGGCGGCACAATTCCCGAGGCCTTCTGCGGCTCTTGCGAGCTTGGCGGCTCCGTCTGGCTGCGCGGAACGGCGGGCGGCTGCTCCTGAGCGTTTGCAACCGGCGCAAGCGCTGGGGCCGTCACCGCCGCCGCGGCGAGAAATATTGCTGCCGCAAAAAAGGAAATGCCTCGGTGTGTTGCGCGCTTCATCATCACTCCTCGAAACGTTTTCCGTATGAACGGGCGCATGGCTATTGCGCGGGAGCAGACGGCGTAACGACCAGCACCGTCGCGTGCTGCGACTCGAAATAATCTTTCGCCACACGCTGGATGTCCGCGGGCGAAATCGTCAAATAGTGATCGAGCTCGGTGTTCGCGAGCCCAGGATTTTTCCCGATGACCGCGGCGGAGGCTAGCGCCTCGGCTTTTTCCTGATCCGTATCGCGGCCCAAGACGAAGCCGGAAATTTCCTGGTTCTTGGCTTTTTCTAGCTCTTTGGCTTCCACGGGAGCGGTCTTCAACTCGTCCAGCACGCCAACGAGCGCCTTTTCGCCTTCCTCCGCCGTGTGCCCTTGATTCATGATCGCGTAAGCCCAAAACAAATTCGGATCTTCGGAGAACGCGCCGAACCCCGCCGCTTGCACCGCGATCTGCTCTTTGTAAACCAGCGTCTGGTAGAGGCGGCTGCTTTCGCCTCCGGCGAGAATGTTCGACGCGAGGTCCAGCGGGTAGGCGTCCGGCGCATAGCGCGCTGGGATTTTGTAGCCGATCACCACCGCGGGAAGGGGCGTGTTCGAATAGGATTTCTTCACCACGTTCTCCGACGATTGCGGCGGCTCGGGATTATTCAATCGCGGAATCGGCTTCGCCGATCGCGGAATTCCGTCGAAGTATTTTTTGGTCCATGCCAGCGCTTGTGCAGAATCGAAATCGCCGACAATCACGAGCGTCGCGTTGTTCGGTTTGTAATAGGTGTTAAAGAAGTCGCGGACATCCTGGATCGTGGCCTTGTCCAGGTCTTCCATGCTGCCGATCGGCGTGTGATGGTAGCCGTGCACGGTGAACGCAGCCGCGCGCAAATCTTCCTGCAAATATCCGTAGGGCTGATTCTCGACGCGCACGCGACGCTCTTCCTTCACCACTTCGCGTTCGGATTTGAAATTCTCCTCACTGACGTTCAGGCTGCCCATGCGGTCGGCTTCGAGCCACAGGACGCGCTCGAGATAATTGCTGGGGAAAGTCTCGAAGAATTGCGTGACGTCGTCGCCGGTTTCGGCGTTGTCGAATCCTCCGACGGATTCGACGATGCGCGAATGTTCCTCCGCTGCCACGTGCGCGGAGCCTTTGAACATGAGGTGCTCAAAGAGGTGCGCGAAACCGGTGTGGCCGGGCGGCTCGTCTTTCGCGCCGACGTGATACCAGACCTGAAGGTTGACGATGGGCACCTCGTGATTTTCCAGCAGGATCACTTGCAGGCCGTTCAGCAGTTTGTGCGTCGTGTAGTTCAACTTCGGCGGGCGAACTTCCTCTGGTTTTTCCTGCGCGGCGAGCGGAGCGCTAGATAGCGCGACGCATATAACGCCCAGCGCGATGATCGCAGTTGCTGACCGGTTTCTTGCGCTCGCGCACGCGTTCTTGGCCGCACTGAAACGATGCCATATCCTCATTCTGAATTGCTCCCATCGAGGGGATTCATTGCGTGAAGCCGGGCCGGCTGGAGATGAAACACCAGTATCAATGACGCTGCTTGCGAGTGTCAAACCCGTTGCTTGTCCGTCACGCCCAATTGTGCCGCCCGAAAACCGCCTCTTACTGGGCTTTAGGGGCACCGGACGTTAGACGCAGACCGTGTCAAAAGGATTACATCACGATTCGGTTCGATTGCGCGGCCACGTTGCGGACGATAAGCTCAATTGCACTGGGAAATTTCGAGGTGAACGAGGTAAACCATGCGAAGCATGATTGGTCTGCTAATTGTGGCGGTCATCGGCGTTCTGACGTACAAATATTATTTCTCGCACATGGAAGCCGCCGGTACTGGAACGGCTACACCGATGCAAACGATTGACATGGCCGGCGTAAAAAACGACCTGCTGAGCATAGCGCAGGCCGAGCGCATGTACTTAACCGATCACAGTTCCTACGCCTCGCTTGATGAACTGGTTTCCAGCGGTGCGCTCACCATGAAGAAAACGGGCCGCGACGGCTATACTTACGACGCACAGCCTTCGGATTCAACATTTCGCGTGATCGCCCACTGCCCCACAGCCACAAATCCGGGCTGCACCAGCTTCGTAATAGACCAAACGATGGAAATTCAGCCGACGCAGTAGTGCAGGGGCTATCGCGCCTCGATAGCGTCCTGCTCGGCAGCAACTAATTTCCGCCGCAGGCTCCGGTTTTCACTCCTGAAATTGCTACACCGTACTGGTTCGCTCCGGAAATACGGGTGCCCCCGGCCAAAAGCGTCACGCTATCAACCGGGCTGGGCCACGTCATCTCGTAGATTCCCCGGGAGGCATCCACGGAGCGCCACGTTCCGCGAAACGACCCGCTCGTGAACGTGCCATTCGGAGCGACGGACACATCCCATCCGTTTGCCCAGCGCCAAGTTCCCGCCAACCCGAAGCTTCCCGCAGTGCGCGCGCCCGAGATAGGGTAGCCGTACTGATTTCCTCCGCTCATCGAGCGCTGGTCCGGCGAGATCGTGAGCGTTTCGATCATCAAGGGCCATGTGAATGTATAAGCGCGCCGCTCCCCGTTTACCAGCCGCCAATGCGCCGTGAACGGTCCGGCGACCATGGTGCCGTCGGCGCTGATGCTAACCGGCACGTTGTTGAACCATTGATAGCAGCCGACGACGGGATCCGCACGGGCCTGCACGACCGGAGGCGCGGCCTTCCGAGATGCAGGCGTTGTCTTCGGAGCCGGCGTGAGATCTTTGGCTCCGGGGTTGGGATTGCTCGGCATGTCTTTGACTGCGGCAGGATTAGTTGTGTCTGGCGCGTCGGCCGTGGTATGCGAACTTCCTCCACCGCGCATCAGCATCATCGCCGTCAGCACTGCCGCGAGCACAAGCACTGCGGCCGCGCCGATCCAGATCGTCTTCGAATTCAGAAAGGATGCGGGTGCAGGGCGGATTGCGGCGGTCGGTGCCGCCGTTTGCACCGTGGATGCCGCAGCGTGTTGCCACATCACCGTCGGCGGCGCCGCAGCTGTTCCTGATTCGCCCGGGGCCGGAATCAACTTGTGAACTGTCGCCGCCAGATCGTCGAGGTGCTTTTCCATCGGCGGCGTCATCGCGTCCAGCCAGTGCACGGAGCCGATGAAATAGTCGAGCGACTTCCCCGGCGCGACATCTTCGATGCGAAAAGGAAGGATCGCGACGCCGTTGCTCACCGCGCGTTCCACTTCTTTCGGAATGTGGCCGGAAGCATTGGCATTCGAGGAAAAAACCAGCACCATCACTTTCGCGCCGTGGATCGCTTCAATGATGGCTTCGCCGTACGAGGTGCCCGCGACGATATCCCGCGGCGCGATCCAGCAGCGAATGCCGGAAGATTCGAGACGCACGCACACGGCGTCTGCGACGATTTTATCTTTTGAGGCGTAGCTGATGAATACATCGAACGCCACGGGCAGGACCTCCGCTTTGGTCAATATTCTACAATTTTTGGCGCGTGCTGGCTTCGCTTACGAGTCTCGGGTTCCGGTTCGCGCATCGTACGCTTCCCCGGCGGTGGACACAACGAATTCGCCACCACGAATTCGCCACCGCGCAGGCGCGGCAGGATCAAGGCGGCGTCGCCGCGGCCCAACTCTGCCACCTACCTGCGGGTTGTGAGCCGGTGGGTAATCCCGCTTCGTGTAATCCCGCTTCGTTGACTTGCCTACTGCCCCAACCTAAGATGAGCGCCAAATGCCGGACTCCTCGCCGCTCATCGGGCAAATCATCGGGCACTACCGAATTGTGGAGAAGCTGGGCGCTGGCGGAATGGGACAGGTTTACCGGGCTCGTGATGAACATCTGAAACGCGACGTTGCGCTCAAAATTCTCCTGCCGAATCCGGAATGCGGCGACGACGCGGAAAAGAAAATCCTCCAGGAAGCGCGGTCCGTCTCTGCCTTAAACGACCCGCACATTTGCACGATCCATGAAGTCGGCGAAGGCGGCGGGACTCACTGCCCTCTGACCCGCACTTCCAGAACCTGGTCAGTCGGATCGGCTTCCCTCAGTAAGCCTTGGGCTTCCGGTTCGTCGAACGTCCATGCGGAACATCTTCAGGGGGCCGTGCGTATCTCTAGCCGAAGCTGAAAACGATCTTTGGCCGAGTGCGACGCGTTGCAGTCGCGCATTCAAATTGACAGAGGAGATATCACATGGAACCGATTGGGTTTGCTGCGGTCGTGCTGTCGTTTTCCGTCCCGCTGGCCGCGATTTATGCCTGGTACAGGGTTCGCAAGCTGCGAACCGAGGAGCGCCTGGCAGCGATCGCCAAGGGAGTGCCCGTGCCGATTGCCGACGAATTGCCGCCGCACGCTCGTTCGCGCAAGGCGGGAATTTTGCTGACGGCGGGTGGGCTGGGTTACCTGATTACGTTCCTGCTGCTGGCGCGGTACGATTCGGACGCGGCACAGGCGGCAGTGTTCGGTGCAATTCCGATCTGCGTGGGCATCGGATACTTCATTGATGCAGTACTGGTGCGCCGGGAAATGCATCCGTCAGCATAGGGATGCGACGAATTAGCTTGTCTATGTTATCGCGACTTCGCTGAGCCCGCTGGTCACTAACGAAAACGAGCGAGGGATTTGCTTGTTGCAGAGGCTGGAGAAATGGCGGGTCCCTCGCTGCGTTCGCGATGACATCAACACCACATGTTCCGCTAAACGTTATGGCGTGCGTTTCTGGTCGGCGACTGTCACACCCGCTTCGGCGTAGTCCGTCGGCGGCAGATCCACGAACGTAACTTGAATATTTTCGCGCTTGGCGCGGCCGTCTTCGATCAGCGCTTGGGTAATCCGCTCGGCGAGTTTGCGTTTCTGTTCGGGCGTGCGCCCCGCCACCCACGTCACTTGCACGTAAGGCATCGGAATCCTCCTCGAAAGTCGCACATATTGTATCGGGAGATTAGCGATTTTGCAGTTATAGCGGCGGTCTTCACAGACCGCCATCGTTCCCGCGGCAACATCGATGGCGCACTGAAGTGACACCACTACAGAAGCCCGAAGATTTCTTGCCGAAGCCGCTGAACGGAAGTGCAAACCTTGACAGATTATGCCGCGCGAGTACCCGGGGCCGGCAGCTTCGTTCCGCACTGCGGACAATTCGACCAGCCCGGCTCCACGCCGCGTCCGCAATTCGGGCAGGTGGGCAGCAGCGAAGTGCCGCAATGGGGGCAGAACGTGAATCCCGATTTCGCCAACTGCGCGCAGCCGGGGCAAGTCCGCATCGGAGGGTCGCGCAGTACGAAGTACAGAATGATGCCGATTCCATCGGGAATGAACACCGCCAGCAGCGTCCACATCACGTAGCGCATGCCGCGGCGCTTCGCGTCCGCGTACACGTAGCCGATGAGCAGCGCATAGATAGTAAAGACGAGCGGCGGAAACGCAATCACGAAAGCCCGCAGTGCCGGCGAGTTAGCCAAATCGCGGTCGTGTCCCAGCGTCACGACCAGGATCATCCCCGTGGTCGCCAGAATCCAAGCCAACGCCGCGATAAAACGCGCGGTACGCGGAATGACCGAAAGCTCTTCTGTGAATCGGGTCATGCCAGTCTCCTTTCGCGCCTGTGTTGCATCGAGAGCAGCACGGCAGCCGCGCCTCCCGCCAGCCATACGGAGGTGGTAAACGCGCCAAACACGATCCAGTCGTGACTAAACCCGGGGACCAGCATTCCCAGCAAGCCGCCCGTGAGCAAGCGCACCAGCGGCCAGCTCAGCAGCGTCAAAACCCACGCGAAAACAATCAGGCCAACGATTACGCCGCGATTCCACCTGTGCTCGAATTCCTCGTTCAGGCGAATCTGCGCTTGCGCACGCGCGCGCTCCACGACCAGCGCCCGCGGCTGCGGCGTCGGCAGACGGCGTAGGCCGCCGGCCAGCAATTTCCAATCTTCCAGTTCTGCGCTGCAGGATTCGCACGAGCGCATGTGATCCATCACCTGCTTTTCCTCGTGCGGCTCGAGCACGCCTGCCGCCAGCAGCGTCAGCAGTTCCCGGATTTTTTCATGATCGTTCATTGCCAGTTCTCTCCGGGGTATTGGGTTTCCAGCGTTTCGCGCAACCGTTCGAGCGCACGCCGCAAACGCGTTTTCACCGTGGAAAGCGGGGCGTCCAGCACTTCCGCGATTTCTTCCAGCTTCATTTCTTCCTCAAAGCGCAGAGTCAGAACTTCGCGCTGCACCATGGGCAGCAACTCGAGCGCGGCGCCCAGCCTGCCGGCGCGTTCGCGCGCCAAAATCCCTTCGATCGCAGGACGTTCACGCGACGGCAGACGCGCCGCCGCGGATTCTCCCGCAGCGTCAGCGGCAGGCTGGTCCAGACTCTCGGGTCGGATCCGCCGCAGATGATCGATCGCCAGGTTCCGCGCGAGAGTGAAAAGCCAAGCCTCGAAATTGCGCCGTGGATCGAATTGCCGGATTTTTTCCGCCACGCGCAACCACGTTTGCTGAAATAAGTCTTCGGCTTCCGACGGCTCGCGCACCAGGCGCAAAAGATAACGGTACAGCCGGTTCTGGTAACGCGTGAGCAACGCCGAAAGTGCATCCAGGTCGCCGCCGCGAAGCTGCGCAACGTCGCTTTCCAGAGCCACCTGCCCCTCCCAGTACGCTGCCGGATCGCCGAGACCCGATATGCTGTGCATGTTCAAGCGGAAGCTTGCGATGCCGCCTATCATATCCATACTACGGGCCAGCACCTCAAAAAGACTCACGCCGACAGGTCCAATCAATCGAACAAGATAGCAGCTCCCTCGGGCTCCGGTTCGTCGGCTTGTCAGCTAGGACACTCCGCGCTTCCTCCGTAACCTCTGCATTTCTCTGTGAATTCTGCGTTGAGCTTTGGCTTTTATCTGCATCTCTGCGGTGTGTTCGTGCCGCTGGCCCCTTGAATCAAGCCCATCCCCGCGTTGTGCTAGAATGGCCCCATAGTGCTGAAGGTCTTACAGAACCTGCTCGACCTGCAAAGCGTCGACACGCGCCTGCAGGATGTCCGCACGCGCCTCGCCGCCTTCCCCAAGAAAATGGCCGAAGTGGACGCCCGCGTGGCCGGCGCCAAGGCGGAACTGGAAAAAAGCAAAGCTGCGCAGGTCGCTACGGTGAAGGACCGCAAGAAATACGAATTGGACGTCGAGCAGTGGAAAGACCGCGTTCGCAAATATAAAGACCAAACTTCGCAGGTGAAAACCAACGAAGCCTACAAGGCTCTGCAGCATGAAGTGCAAATGGCGGAAGACGAAATCGCCAAAGCCGAGGACCGCCTGCTCGAGCAAATGGTTTCCGGCGAGGAATATGACCGCAGAATCAAAGCTGCTGAAAAATTGGTGAAAGAAGTGGAAGACGTCGCCCGCGCGGAGCGCGCGAAAATCGACGCCGAAAAGAGTGTCGCTGAAAAAGAACTCGCTGAGGGGAACGCCGAACGCGCGCGAGCTGTCGCGCAGATTCCGGAAGATATGATGGATCATTACGATCGCATCATGAAGAAACACAACAACGTGGCGCTCGCGGAAGTTCGCGATGAAAAGTGCAGCGCTTGCGGCATGCGCGTCCGCCCGCACGTGTTTCAAGCCATGCGCCGCGCGGCGAGCGAAGAAATGTTTCACTGCGAGACTTGCACTCGCATCCTCTATTACGTCGAAGCAGCCGCTTCTGCTGCTGCGGCCGCACCTGCGCCCGCAACGCAGCCTCCTAATCAGGCATCTTCGGCCAGTGAAAACTAAGCCCTCGGTTCCCGGCAGCGCACGCCTCTTTGCGGATTCTCATCCTTCGGCGCCGCCCGCGGGAGTTCACGTCGCCAATATTGACGGCGCTTCGCGCGGAAATCCCGGCCCGGCTTCCTATGCCGTGGTACTGCGCGATCCCCAGGGAAAAATCGCGCTGGAGCTCGCGAAAAATATCGGGCGCGAGACCAACAACGTCGCGGAATATTTCGCCCTGTTGGCGGCGCTCGATTACGCTACGAGCCACAACATCTCCGCGCTGCGCATCCGCAGCGATTCCGAATTGCTGGTGCGCCAGATGCAGGGCCGCTACAAAGTGAAAAGCGCGGACCTCAAGCCGTTGCACGAGCGCGCGGCGAAACTCGCGCGCCAGTTGCAATATTTCGCCATCGAGCACGTGCGCCGCGAACTGAATCGCGATGCCGACGCACTGGCGAACGTCGCGCTTGATTCCGCAGGCGTCCCCAAATTCGAAGATCGCAAGACTCGCATCGAGCCTGCGAGGCCCGAACATCACGCCGCTTCCGCTCCCACGCATTCGCAGGAACGTTCATCGCCTCCACTCCGCGCGCGATTCGTTAACGGAATGTTCGTACCTGCCGAACCGGTAAATCTGCCGGAAGGTAGCGAAGTAATCCTCGACATCCGTATCCAGCACAAATAATAGGACTTACGGCCACTCTCGCGTCGCTATTGTGATTCGGCTCGCGCGGAGTTTGGTACCAATGCTCCATTGTTCCGACATGTCATGGACCGTAGTGTCTATGACTGCAGGGGCATCCATTGACTTCATTGCTCGATAAACTTCCCACGATTTTGGTGCTTTTTGTATTGGTAGGGATATTTCTATCCCTGCGCAAGCACGCGCCTTCCGCGCGGACTCGTTTGTGGACTTACGCGTGGGCCCTGATTTTCCTGCACTTCTTCATTCAAGCTTTTGAAACGCACACTGGCGCGCTGGAAAAATCGCTCGAGTCGATCGATTTGGGCGCGCTGGAACTTTCCGGCATGGTTTTCGCGGTGTCCATGACGCAAGCTGTCGAGGACCGCAAGAAGCGGCTGAACATGCTGCTGGTTCTGACGGTGCCGACGGCCTTTCACGCAATCGCTGCCACTTTCGAGTGGCACATTTATGCGCTGATGGCTGCCGCGCTTGGCGCGATTTTCCTGGGTGGCGCTGTTTTCGCGCTGCGGGCGTATCCGCGTCCTAAACCTTATACGCTCGGCGTCGCGGCGGTGCTGATGATCACTGCGGCCTGGACAATGTCCAGCCAACTTCACGGCAGCCCCGATCTCGGTGTCAACGCGATCCTTACCTTGAGTTTCGGCCTCTGCGGTATTTTGTTCTGGAAGCGCTTCCCGCGCCGTTCGACGGGCGTCCTCGCCGTTGCCGGAGGATTTCTCGCGTGGGGAGCTGTGTTCCCTACCGGAGCGCTGCTCGATCAGATCGCGCCGAGGCTACAGGTGAATCCCGAACTATGGAACGTGCCGAAATTCTTCGTCGCCTTCGGCATGATTCTTACTTTGATCGAAGACAAATCGCGCGTGATCGAACAATCGCGCGAACGCGAGCGCGCCGCGAATAAATTGTTGATCGAGCTTTCGCAAATCACTTCGCGCCTGCTAGCGGGCAGCGATCCTGCCTCGCTCGCCACCGAAGTTACTGCGGCCGTCACCGGTGCCAGCAGTTTCCGGCGCGCCGCTTTATTCTTGGCCACGGAAGATCGTTCCTTGCGGCTGAGCGGCATGACAGGCTTCTCACCGAAAGAGAGAGCGCGCTTCGAAGAGCGCTCCGCTGGATGGACAGTGGATAGATTGCGAGAACTCTGCCAGCAGGGCGAGCAGCTTGGAAACAAATCCTTCCTTATTACATTCGCCGGCGACAATCGGCCTTCCCATCGCGAGCCCGATAGCACGGTGTTGATCCCGCTGGTCTCCGGACGCGGTGCTCATCTCGGCTGCCTGTGCGTGAGTGGCTCGCAACCCGTGCATGCAAGCGATGAGGTGGATGCTTCCGAAATCATGAAACTTGAGGTGCTGGCGTCCGATCTTGCCGTGACCATTGAAAATTCCCGTCTGCATCATCAGTTGGTGCGCTCCGAAAAATTGGCGGCGCTCGGTCAGTTGGTCGCGGGCGTTGCTCATGAATTGAATAATCCGCTCACCGGCATCATGGGCTATGCGGATTTGCTCAGCGAGGAAGTGGAAGGCGAGAAGCTTTCGAAGCGCGTCCAGAAACTGGGCGGTGAGGCGCGCCGCATGAAGCGCATCGTGGACGGCCTGCTGCGTTTTGCGCGTCAGAATAATCCAGCCACGCGCGCCGCCGATTTCGAGGCTGCGCTGCACGACGTGATCCAGTTGCGCGAATTCCACATCCGCAAGCTCGGCATTCACATGGATGTACAGGTCGAGCAGCCGCTGCCGCGCCTTTCGATTGGCGAAGACGAACTCAAACAGGTGTTGCTGAATATTCTGAATAATGCGATCGACGCGGTGGAAGAGAGTGTGCAACGCTCGATATTTGTCTCCGCCACGCGCCACGGTGACCGCGTTTACGTGCGCTTCGAGGATTCCGGCCCGGGCTTCAGCGACGTCAATCGCGCCTTCGACCCATTCTTCACCACCAAGCCCGTCGGCAAAGGCACCGGCCTCGGCCTCAGCATCTGCTACGGCATCATGCAGGAGGCCGGCGGCGAGATCGTAGTTGGCAACAAGCAGCCCTACGGCGCCAGCATCGCCATCGAATTCCCTGCCACAGTCACCGAACCCGCCGCAATCCTCAGCGCGTGAGCCGCGCTCTTCGGAGCGTGATTTTTTCCCTGCCGTAGGGCGCTGCTCGCTGCGCCCGCTCTGATTTGCATTACGGATGTGACTGGGATTGCGTGACGTGGGACGTTTGCGGAATTACTGCTTGAGGGCGACCGTCGGCTGCTTCAGCGCATACGAACGATACAGCGTGTCACGCTGCGCAGGGACGTAACCGGCGTCGGAAATAATCCGGCGGAGTTCTTCTTCGTTGGTGCGGTTGCGCACGCCAGCGGCGTACACCACGTTTTCTTCGATCAGGATGCTGCCCACATCGTCGGCGCCGAACTGCAAGCCGACCTGGCATATTTTGATTCCCGGCGTCAGCCAGCTTGACTGGATGTGGTCAATATTGTCGAGATACAGCCGGCTGATGGCCAGCGTCTTCAAATAATCGAACGCAGTAGCTTCCGGAATCTTTTTACCCAGCGGCGTATTTTCCGGCGCGAAAATCCAGGGGATAAACGCGGTGAACCCGCCGGTATCTTCCTGAATCCGGCGAATCGTTTCCAGATGATTCACGCGGTGGCGATATTCCTCGCCGCATCCGAACATCATCGTGGCGGTAGTGCGCATGCCCAGCCCGTGCGCGATGCGGTGCATATCCACCCACTCATCGGAGCGGCACTTCAGCCGCGAAATTTTCGCGCGAATTTCGTCATCCAGAATTTCCGCGCCGCCACCGGGAATCGAATCGAGCCCGACATCGCGCAGCCGCGCAATCGTATCACGCACGGAAAGCCCGGAAACTTCCGCGATGCAGCCGATTTCCGGCGCGGAAAAGCAGTGCAAGTGCACTTGCGGGTACTTCTGCTTGAGCGAGCGCAGCATGTTTTCGTAAAACTCGATGCGCAAATCTGGATGCAAGCCGCCCTGCATCAGCACACCCGTGCCGCCCAGTTCCAGCATCTCGTCGATTTTTTCGTAGATGGATTCCAGCGGCAGAATGTAACCGTCTTTAGCGCCCAGCGGCCGGTAAAATGCGCAGAACGAACAATATTCCGTGCAGAAATTCGTGTAATTGATGTTGCGATCAATCTGATAGGTGGCGATGCGCGGATCAGTTTTCGCGCGGCGCACTTCGTTGGCGGCCATGCCGATGCCGATCAAATCGTCGGAATTGAAAAGATCGAGCGCTTCTTGCTGTGTAATGCCCATGGATCGACTTCTTCCTCGCCTCCGCTGTTCAAGCTAAGTATACAGGATCGCCGGCTCGAACGACGCCTTCGCGCAAGACGGCGGCATACACGCCCGTGCAACGATCGTGCTGGTGCGTGACTTTCTCCAGCACGATAGGCGAGGGCGCGGCAGTGTCCGGATCCAGAGTGATCATCACGCAGCGAATGTCCTTCTTGACGAACTGAATCGTCACCTTCTCGCCGATCCGCACCGCGCGGCCCACCAGTTGATCCTCAAAAAACGGCTCGTCACGCTCCCAGCGCACATAAAAGTTCGCGCGAAACCGTCGCGGGTCCAGTGCCAGCCCTGTTTCTTCTGAAAGCGCGCGGATGGTGGCGAAGCCAATCACGGAAACGGGAGCGCCATCGGTCATCGAACGCTCGGAAAATCGGAAACGCAACGGCCGGCTGTATCGCTGCTCAAGAAATTGTGTGAAGTTCGCGTCGCCGACCGTGAATTTCTCGCCTTGCGGACTAACCACTTCCACCGCGTAGCGATCAGCACAGGGAATTTCTTGTTCAATCGTCGGCGGCTCCAGAAAGCGCGGCCGAAAAAGCAGCCAGTCATGTGCCTGTCGCGCCGTCATCCACGGGAAACTAGATTTATTGTTTTCGTCCACGAACGCGTGCACGCGATCGCCAATTAGTCCGGCGAACGTGACGCGCGCGGCAGCAAGTTCTTCGCCAGCCATGCTTTTTACGGGATAGCGGCACAGCGACGCGAGTGTTCCGATGCGTTGCGGGTCCAAGCGCTTAGGCTCCGCGGCGAGCCGTGGAGGACGATGCAGGCGCTTCCGCATCAGGGAGAGCGGCGAATTCCAGAGGGCGGTCGCGGGGAATCAATCCGGCGGCAGCAGCCTTTTCGTAGTAGAGATTAAGCCCTTCGAGATATTCCCGCTCGAGGCCGAAATGAATGTTGTCGAGGAGGTAGTGTTTCAGCGCGCGCGGCGGCATATCGAGCTTGATCGAAGCGGCTTCCGCGATCTCGCGCAGACGTGCTAGCCCGTATTCCTTCGACGCTTGAAAATCCGCGACCACTTCCGGCGTCATGAATTCGCGGCGACCCGCCCAGATCGCCAGGACGCACGGCTTGCTGGTCATTTCGCGCCACTGGAAGGCCACATCGTAAACGAAAATCGTCTCGAACCCCGGTACCGGCATGTCTTCTGGATCGCCTTTACAACAATCGCCGCCGCTCGCGATCTTCACCGAGAGCGCTTCCATTTTCAGCGAGATGCGCAGCGCCGGATCGCCGATCACCAGCGCCGCGTCAGCGTCTTTCAGCATTTCGGAAGGGTCTGGTGCGGCTTGCACATATTCGGGACGAATGCTCCAGTGCTCGGCAGCCAGGATTTGCACCAGTGCTTGCGAGGCGCGCGAACTGGAATCGAGCGCGATGCGCTTGGCGAGATGGATCGGCTTCTTCGAAACCACCAGAATGCTGCGGACTTCGCCCTTGGCCGCGACGGCCATTCCCGGCAGCGCCACTACTTTCTCGATGCGCTGATATTCGATCGAGGGAATGATGGCGACGTCCACTTCGCCGTTGCGCAGCGCGTCCGCGCACTTCGATGGCACCGTGAACGACAAATCGTACTTCCCCGTCAGCGGCCCGTCGGTGAACCCCCACACCAGCGGCGCCGTATTCAAATATTCAACGATCGAAATGCGCAGTTTTCTCATTCAGTAACTCGCGATGTGCCAATCGCCAATATAACACAAAGGCCGCGGACGTTCCGGAGTGCCCCAGACCCTGAGTTCTGCCGCGGGTTGCCATTTTCTCTTTTTATCTCTCCACTTTCCTTCGTGTTTATTTTCCACCGTCCCGAAATCGCACAACTTCATCTTCCGTCGGAATTTCCATCTCATGCTTAACCGGGGGAGCACGCGATTCCGAGGGCTTCCACATTTCGCCCTTCCCTTGCACCTCGAATGACGCGAACGCGTACGGAAGCCCCTCGCACCCCAGGTCCGAGTTGGCACTGCAAATGTGAAAATGCAAATGCGGCTCCGTAGAATTCCCTGTGTTGCCCAGAAGGCCCAGCACCTGTCCGCGCGTCACCTTATCTCCCACTTTCACGCGCACCGAGCCCGGTTGCATATGAGCGTAAAACGCGTACAGCCCGTTGCCGATATCCACGATCACGTGGTTTCCGCTGATTGTTTCCAGAGTCATCGGCACCACCCGCGAATTTGCGCCCGGGACATTCTGCGGGATCCCGTCTTTTACTTGCGTCACCACTCCATCGACCGCCGCGTGAATTTCCGCGCCGTACGCACGGTAATTCTTGTTGTCGCTGGGATCGCCCGTATAAGTCTTGCCGTCCGTGTTGAGCTGCACCCAATCAATCGCGAAGCGCTGTGAAACATAAGCATGGCCGTTGATGGGGATTAGGGCTCGGCGGTGCAATGAAGTATTCGATGGCCCGTTGGCCGCTAGCCAATCGTCTCCAGTGAGCGGCGGCGAAATCACCACGACTGGATTTTTGTCCACGCTCGTAGGCAGAGTCACCACCGATAGCGCTTCCGGATAGTCGCCGATTTTCACGCTGATGCGGTGCGCGATCGCCGCGGGAACATCATCGAGCGCATCGAAGGTCACCCACATGAAAACCGCGCCGAATTCCCCCGGCACAAGCTTCGCTACCTTTTCCGCGTTGGGCAATCCCGGATGCGAAAACATGCCATCGAGCTCGGTTCCCGAAAAACTCACGATCGTTTTCTGCGCTGCGTCAGCCGAAAGCACGTCAATGCGCGTGAACGCGTAGTCCGATTTGTCCATGTTCGCGATATGCAGCTCATAGACCAGGTGCCATTTGCCGTCGGCTTTGAACGCCCCCGGCGAAATTGGAATCACACTGTCGAACAGCGTTCCGATGGGTTTCGGCGTGTGCTGCTGCGTCGCAGCAGGGGCTTGCGCGGGGCTCGCTTCGGCGCTGCGTTTGAAATCGAGCGGCTGCGCCGGCACACCCGTTTGCGTCCAGCTGCCCGAAAGTTTGCCGCCGTCCTTGCTTAATTTTCCTTCGTAAACGCCGCCGACGCGCGGCACTTCGAATCGCACCCCATTGCTCTTCAGCGTTACGTTGCTCAATGCGAGGACCGCGTGCTGATCGAGGCTATTCATTGTGCCACCGAGTTCTCCACTGCCTGTGTTCGTGATCGTGACGACCAGATGCAATTGCCCACCTAGGACTCCGGCCCACGTGCCCTCAATGCCGGTCTCGGCGCCAACGGTCTGCGCGGTCGCCCTATCGCCAGCGAGTAGCAAAGAAATCAGCGCAGCAACAGCAAATAGAAAGATCCTGGCTGGGCCTCGCATCTAATTCCTCCGATCCGTAAGTGAATTGCGCGTATTCTGCTTGGCACCACGTGACTCTGTCCAGCGAAGAACACCGGCAGCTAGCAGAGTCGGCACGCTGGGGTTGGCACGCGAGAACTTTTCTCGCTTCCAGACGCACTCTTGTACGAGACTGGAAGACGATCAAGTCGGAGAGGCCTACATGCGATCATTCCGCCGCATCATCTGGGTTGTCGCTGCCGCGTTTTTGGTTTTGTGCTCCGCGATTCCACTGGCCCGCCAGACCGTCGCCGGCGATAGAACACTCATCCTCGCCGGCGGGAAAATCTACACGTCTCCAACGGCGCCGCCGATCGCAAACGGCGTCCTGCTCGTGCAGCACGGAAAAATTGCCGCGGTGGGCAAATCGGGCGAAATCGCACTTCCTGCTGACGCCCCAAAAATCGACTGCGCGGGCCTCGTTATCACGGCCGGATTTCAGAATAGCCATGTGCATTTCACTGAACAAAAATGGGAGGACGCCGCGCATCAGCCGGCCCCGAAGCTCTCGCAGCAACTTGTGGACATGCTCACAAGCTACGGTGTTACCACGACCGTGGACATAGGGTCGTATTTGCAAAACACGGTAGCGCTTCGCTCCCGCATCGAATCAGGCGAAGTTTCCGGACCGCGCATCCTCACCGCGGGCGCACCCCTTTACCCGCCCGATGGCATTCCCTTCTACTTGAAGGACACCCTGCCGCCTGAGATCTTGAAGCTCCTCGACCAGCCCGCGACACCGGAACAAGCCATACGAGTGGTGCAACGAAACTTCGCGAGCGGCGCGGACGTCATCAAGCTTTTCACCGGGTCGCTGCAAGGCCACGGGGAAGTGAAGCCCATGCCGGTCGAAATCGCCAAAGCGGCAGTGGCTGAAGCGCATCGGCAGAATCGCCTCGTCTTTGCTCATCCTTCGAACATTGAAGGTGCGCAAATCGCCGCGGATGCCCAAGTGGACGTCCTGGCGCATACCACTTCTGTCGCAGGCGCCTGGAGCCCGGCGCTGATTGCACAAATGAAAGAGCAGAAGATGTCTCTGATTCCCACGCTGAAGCTCTGGACATATGAGGCAAAGAAATTTGGAGACAGCGCGGACGATGCGCTGGCATTCACCATGCGCTCCGCGTCCAATTTGCGGGCTTATTCGAACGCCGGCGGGCAAATACTGTTTGGCACCGACGTGGGCTACATGACCGATTACGATCCCACCGACGAGTACGTGCTGATGTCCCGAGCGGGTCTTACTCCGATGCAAATTCTCGCATCGCTTACGACCGCGCCCGCTGAACGCTTCAAAGAATCGGCCACGCGCGGAACAATCGCGCCGGGAAGGGACGCGGACCTCGCCGTGCTCGCAGCCGATCCCGCACAAGACGCCGCGAATTTCGCCAAAGTGCGCTACACAATTCGCCACGGAAGAATAATTTATCAGGCACAATCGAGGCCCGCAGGCAATTAATCCTTGGGATACCGCTTCGGATTTATCATGCGCGCGATGGTGCCCTTTGGTCCTACCGCCCAACCATCGAAAGAGCCCACCACAGCGAGCGCGTTGAGGTCGAGTGAGTCGGTGTGCTTCCAGTGCACGCCCGCATCCTCGCTCACATCCTCACCGTTCGGACCGACTGCAGCCAGCATGCGGCCGTCAATCCATGCTACAGCCGAGCGATAGCCGCCCGGCTGCTCGGCCGCCACTTTCCACGTGTTTCCATCATCGAGGGAGTAAGCAGCGGTGCCTTCCGACCGATCAGGATCCTTGTAATCTCCTCCGACGGCTACAACTATGTTCTCCCTGCGCGCAATAGAGAAGATCCCGGACGACGTGTTGCCGTGCGCGATTGGCGTCTTTGCGACGGACCACGTTTTTCCCGCATCTGGTGAATGGAATACGCGCGCCGCAGGGCCACCCGTAACGAAATATATGTGCGGGCCCCAGACCAGCAAACAAGTACCGCTCGCCGCGAACGCGCCCTCGTTCGGTAGCGCTGCAGGCATGTTGTCACGAGGCAATTCCATCCACCGTTCGCCGTCCGTGGTCACCAGCAGCACGAACTTACCCTCCACTGGGTCGCTCAAGGCAAAACAATGCTTGGGCCCCCCACAGGCTAGTGCATCAAGAAAAAACGCCGCGCGCCTATCGGCGTACTGCCGTGTCCAGGTCGCCCCGCCGTCCGTCGTCTTATAAATTCGCGACTTATCGCCTTCCCCGCTCGACATCACATAAGCCATCGCCGCATCGGATGCCCATAGGCTGCGAAAATCCAGTCCCTCGCCTCCCGCCAGGTGCAATTGTTTCCATGTTTTGCCGCGATCCACCGAACGCAGAATCACACCATTCGATCCCGAAGCCCATACGGCTACGCCGTCAGAGTCCCGCAAATAGGCGGCACTCGCACCGCGCAGATTCGTATCGAGCCCGCTGGTTTGCGCGGACCACCACGAACGATTGGCCCTCAGGCCGCGAACAAGGATCGTTGCAGTCAAAGCGACAAGAAGTAAGGTGAGGAACCGCCTTCGCAGGAGTCGCACACGCTTGATTCTATCAGCAGTTCTAGGGCACCGCGGACCGCGCACCTCGTCGATGCTGACACGCTTTCGTAGCGGTAGCCGCGACACCGATGGCGCACTGAAGTGCGCCGCTACAATACCTGGAGACCGCCGGAATGATGCAAGCCGGGCCTTCAGCCCCCGAGGCCGCGCCCTTCGATCACGCTACATCGTCAGTCCTCCGGCAACACCGGCAGCACCACGGTGCTTACCATTCCCGGATCATCCCGCAGTTTGATGTACAAGAGCGTTCCATTCGGACGCGGCACGCTCAGCCTGCTGTCCACAAATCCCACAGGCACCGAAACGGTGTGAGTGAATTGCGCGTTCGACGCTACCGAATCAATCAAAAATAAATTCGTCCCGCTCAACGCGCACTGCTTGTCCGGACTATCCGGGCAGCGAATTTCTTTCAGCGCGGGCAAACGCACCAGATTGATCAGCGGCTGCCAGTCTCCTTTCGCGTTGTCCGCGTCCACCGCGCGAAACTGCAGCGGCCCGAACGCCGACGGTCCAAAGCTCTTCAACGGGTCGAGCAGCGCCAGTACGCTGTGCGAATCCTGCAGGATCAAGTTGCCGTCCGCCACGCTCAGCAGCACGTCGAACGAATCATCCACAGTGGCGACCTCGATTTTTTCCGTGCGCGGAAAATTTTCGGGCACTTCGGTTTTTACGAAGAACGAAAGGCGCCCATCGAGCGGCAATTCTTCCTGATTTCCCAGCCGTATCGCCGACGGCACCGGCCCGGCCTGCACACTCTTGCTCACCAGTGTCACCTTGGGCCGCGGCGCTTCCACGGTGGTCTGCAAATCGAGCACGCGTCCATCTTTCAGCGCCACGTGCGCCACCACTTTTTCTTCGGGCTGCAGATCCGCGGCCGGCGCAGCATTCGCAATCGCCAGACCCAATTCGTCCCTTTGCTGCACGCGCGACAATTTTGCCGGAACAAAGTGCACACCGTTTAGTTCGAAGCCGGCCACTTGATCCAATCGCGTCCCATTCAGCACGCCCTGCTTGTCTCCCGCATTGATCGTGAAATGATCCAGATGCGCCGCTTCCGAATACGAAAGCAAGGGGAGCTCGTCCGGCGCGTTCAGCCCGAATTGTTTGATCGCCAGCGTCACGGGACCGGCGCTCTTATCCTTAAGCGGCACTTTTACTTCCAGCTCATCCGGCTTCGATAATTTCCACATCGCCTTCAGGTCCTGGCCGTCGTGATCCTTCACCGTCAGCTTGTCCACGCACGCAGCGCATTCCGACGTCACGTGCAGCACGTCTTCGCGCCCGACGATCAGCGCTTCCTGCTCCGTAGATGGAATCGTCCATTTCTCGGAGTGCGCCGAGCGCAGCAGAAAACGCGGCCCGTCGAACGCTTCAAATCCCCAGTGCCCGCGCAGCGTTCCGGTAACCTCCGGCCCGAGCTTCCCCGCCTCGAGCGCATGCGCATCAATTAGAAATCCACCGCGCTCTGCTTCCGCCTTGGCAGGCAAATCCATCTGCGTGCCGGCCTTGTCTTCGACGTGCAGCACGAAGTCATGCGCGATGCTAGTCGAGTAAACGAGCGGCGCGCCCTCGGTAGGCAGCACCAACGGCGATTTTTCCAAACAGAAAATCTGTTTGGGATCTAACGGACGGAGCGGCGGCAATTGCGCCGCCTCCACTGCAGGCAGTCCAACCACGATCACTGATTTCGGATTGCGAAACGAAGGCGGATTGTTCAGCCTCAGATTCATATGATCATTTTGTGGAAGCGCCAACGCGGGAATGTATTGATATTCCGCAGTGTGAATGCTGTTCAGAATGCGCGCCATGTCCACCACCGCGCCGACGTACGCGCTGTAGTATCCGCCGCCAACCACCGGCGCCGTGCTCGCCGTTCCGATCAAATCCGACGAAGGCCCGGAAGTCAGGGCGGTGACCATGGTCTGGCTGTGGGCATCGTCCAAAATCAACTGATCGGTGTTTTGCGTCAAGCACGGACCTTGTTGCTCGGTGGGCTTGTCGAAACATTGGGAATCGAGCTTGATGTTCAGTGTGCGCGCAAGCAGCACCGAGCGCTCGTGCAATTCGGCGGGATCGGTGTCCGAGGTTTCTTTCACATCATCCAAGTACGTTTCCAGCCGCGAACGATCCAGGCTGGCCTGATTCAGATCCTGCGATGCCCTGACGAACGCGCCCGGTCTTCCGCGCACCGCGTTGCGCAGGGTATTGAAATCGCCCCCCGTTTCCGGGGCCAGAAACAGCAGCGCCTGCTGCGCGTCCTGCGGAACCGTTACTACTACGCCCTCTTCGCGCGCCGCCTTGGTCCACGTTTCCACGCGGGTGAACCAGGTTTCCGGCGGCGGGTTCGTGGACCCGCGCAGGAATGCCACCACCAGCAGGTAATGCACAGACTGGCTCTCGGGAAGATCGGGATGAATCCACAGACGGTCGCCGGGTTGCAAATTCGCCGCACGCGAAATCGGCAACGTCTTTGTGCCGCGCGTCACGCGCATCTCGATGGGCGGCCCCACCAAATCAAACGCGGCGCTATCCGCGCGCACGATCCCGCTGCCTATAAGCATGCATACGATAAGAGACCAATAACGACGACCCGGCGTGCGAATATTCCTATGGCCGATCTTCTTTTCCACAATTACTCCCTCGTGCTTGTAATTTAGGAACCGCTTCCAATTTGCGAAAATGACCGCATGGGACGCGACGGAAAATGTGTCCGCCGCGCGTCACGTCGGCGGAAAATCGTATTTTCGATCAATAAATAAAATATCAGGCGCTCGGATATGCCGATTGTTAGATGCGCTCAGTTTCCGTAACGCGACTTCTATTGCGCTCCCGCGATTTTGGCGGCGGCGACAATTTGGCACGCCGATGAATCGCGTGCCGGGCTCGCGCGTTCTGTACTCCGGGATTACGGGTACTCAGAACTACGTGGCAGTGGCTGGGGTAATAAAGAAGCTAGCCCGGACGCTTGGGGTAAGTCAACGCCACGTTGGCCCACAGGTCCACTACCGATAAACGGCTTGGTCAGTCGTTTGCCTGATTGGCGTGTCGTAGCAGATGATCGGGGTTCGGCGCACAAGGCGTAAGCTCCAAAAGGAATCGTGGTGGACGAATCGAAATGTCCGGTGAGCGGGAAGCGGAAGTACGCAAGCGAAGGAGAAGCTTTGGCGACGGCCGCACATCAAATCGGGACCGCCAATGCGCCGAAGGACCTGCGAGCCTACCTGTGCTCCTGGTGTGACGCCTGGCATCTAACGAAAAACACCGGAAGCGGCCAAACCCGTCGCAAGTAACCGTTCAACCGAGATAAGAAAATTACCTCGG
>Ga0210396_10000181_pt1 | contig 105378 bp, 95 predicted proteins | sample IncBWH17OmetaG_FD_155466 | JGI IMG/M metagenome (GOLD analysis project Ga0210396, IMG submission 155466) | Forest soil microbial communities from Barre Woods Harvard Forest LTER site, Petersham, Massachusetts, United States - Inc-BW-H-17-O ...
CATCGACAGCAACCAAGGATATGGCCCGCTGTCTCGGTTGGGTACGCTTTATCCGGCAACATCAGACGGAGCGAGCGGGCTTAGATGACCCCTGGGCCTATACCGAAAACCCCTCCGAAAAACGCTGAGCAGCGACATTGATCTGATTGTCGAAATTAGCTTTGCGTTTTCAATCCTAAAAACAAGTGTTTTCCGTATTGAGTTTGGTTATAAGCAGCGATTCCATTCGGGGGCTGCTTATGAGGAAGCGGGTTGGCATCTACTTGCGCGTCTCGACGGACGGACAGACGACGCAGAACCAGCGCCGTGAGTTGGAGGCTGTGGCTGCCCATTCTGGCTGGGAGGTGGTGGACTTCTACGAGGACGCCGGCATCTCCGGCTCCAATGGCCGGGAAAAGCGCCCAGGCTTTGACCGGCTGCTCAACGATGCCACGGCCCGCAAGATCAACGTGATCGCGGCCTGGTCGGTGGACCGGCTGGGCCGGAGTCTCCAGCACTTGGTCGGTTTTCCACTTGTATTTGCACCAGCAGGCTATCGACACGACCAAGTCTATACCTTTCAGTGACGCAGAAATGGCGACGCACTGAGGTTAAGAACCGTATCCATCCTGCAATGAATCGTGAGTTTTGACGGGAGCTGAATTGGCACAGCAACCCAAATACGTCGAAACCTCACAGTCCTGTCGGACACATTTGCTGCCGAGCGCGTTATCGTTATGACATGCGCCGTGATAATTTCATCTTCATAGCTTTTGCGATTGCCCTCGGGGTCATGCCCATGGCGCTGTTGGTTTACCGTCCGCTTCCAGCTTCGCGCTGCTCTTGCTCATGGTACTCCAGGAGCAACTGCGCCTCGTCCCGAAGCTTCCGCACGAGGTCTGCATCGGAAAGGTCGTCGTAGTGCGACGGGCGATGGGTGACCCCGGACTTGTCGGTGAACAGCCCGAGCTCAGAACCCGCCATTTTCAGCGCGTTATTGGCCACGTCCCCGCGGTAGACATAAACTTCTTTGCCTTCCTCGCCGATCTTTACTGGCCGGCGGCCGAGGGCTTTTTCGAGGTTTTCAAGCAGTGCATCGAGCAGCCGCTGGCGGGTAAGAACGAAGCGATCCTGCTTCTCTGCTTGCAGTTCCAACACTCGAGCAATGATGGTTTCGTTTGTTTTCAAGCGGGAAGCATTGTGTCTGTTGCGCCTATAACCAGCGTTTTCATATGCTTTATCCGCGGTTTTGCCTTGAGCGAGGGCGTGAGCGAATAGTTCTTGGCGCTGGTTTCTAAGTGCAGGCATTAGCTAATTCGTCAGATCACCGCACCAACAGGATCAATGACCCGCACCTTGGATGCCGCGCCCAATTTGCCAAGCCGCTTTTTGCAATAGCGACGATATCGGACATTTGCCCTCGGCTCTTTCGGACATTCAGCGCTCCGCCGACGCTCCTGCGCTATCGCATTGCCCTTGCGATGCAACCCCTGGCTCAGGCCACGATCGGCACGCCATTGCTCCTCAGCTTCGCGTGCGCGCTCGGGCAGCGATTTGGAGCTATTCTTCTTGGCACTGTTCTTCAGTTCTTGTTCGCTAATGGGCATCTCTGCATCTCCAGTTGATTGAGTGTTTAGGTTTCGCTTCGCGCTTCCGGTGAAGGCGCCCCTGTCACTGAGTTCGACCTGATCCGTGGACGCACCTCGCCTTCCCACAAGAAGAAGGCGGGGTTTGCGTTGGTTTCTGTCACTTGAGACAGACCGTCACCGGCCCTTTCGGGCGCGCGTCGATCTACGATCTGCTCAATTACTTGTTGAGCGCGGGCCGGGGTCATCCTGTCGGTCCTAATCGTGTCCTCGTAATTGCTTAATGGCGGCGGCAACGCATCACTGATCGACCGGCGATGCGTTGCGTCCGGCTCCTTCTGGGCCGGGTCTCTGGCGCGGCGTGCCTCGCTCTGCACGCTTTGCTCTTTCGGCGTACACCGGGTTTTCCCCGGCTTCTCCCCCCACGGTCGATGATCCCATGGTTCGGCCCCGGCTGCTTTCACGGGGGACACGGCACACATGCGCCGTTCATCCTCACCATGGATCAGTCAGGAAGTATCGATGTAGATGGTGGTCGCGGCCGGTGCGGAAATCGTGCGACAGGTCATGACCGCGCCCTCCGTTCGATCCGCTCTGGCAGTGAGGCCAGGAGGGCGGCCGCGGTGGGGTCAATGGCGCCAGCGTGCCTACGGGAGAGCCGATTTAAAGCCTGGCCGGTCCTGCAATAGCTCCGACCCTCCCAGCGCGCTCTCCCGTGCCTTTCTCCGGTACGGCGCTGCAAAACCCACTGGATGCCTGCTGCGCACAAGATGACCCGCCAATTGTCGTTCAGATCGACGACAACAGAGTGGTAGTCGTCCGCCTCTTCGGACGTCGAGTACGGCGTGACCGAATCTTGCTTACTTCGCACTTACTTGCTCAAGTTTTCGGTCAAGCGCAGCCATCGGAACGCGGCGATCGAGATGGGCGCTGAAACCGGCCAAGCGATGGACATGCCGGAGCATGATTTGCAAAACGCCCAGATTTACATTCGAGGCGAAGGCGCTCATGAATTCGCCCTCAGAAGTGGAAGGCTTTTTAACCAGTTTTCGGCGTCGTCCTCGGCGATGATCGTCCGCCTGCCGATTTTCCGAGCCCGCAGGCGGCCTTCTTTGATTTCTCTGTAGGTCAATGTCCTCCCAACAGCATATCGCCCGCAGAAGGCTTCGACGCTCATCGCCCTCTGCGGAGCATGGCACTGCGGTTCCGGTTGGGGGACCTTCTCGGGCTTATTTGGCTGCTTTGAACTTGTCTGGATCTCGAACAAAAACCACCTCCGTGTGCGAGGCGGATATCGACGCTGGTTCGAGGCTGATCGGCAAAAAAGGCAAAGCAAGCCGCGCACCGGTCAATAACCGCTGTTGGTTGCTCCACCGATTCTCGGCTCGAGAAACAGGAGGGTGGATTAAGTGCGACGACCGAAGCGCTCGGTCCAAGATCACGGAAACGGCCCGCGAATCACCACTTAACAGAACATATGTTACACGCCAAAGGGCACCAGCGAAAGGCAGTGGTGACCAATGGCCCGATCAGTTTCACCGCGACCTTCACCGAGGCGGTGACGGGAGTCTCGGCCAGCAGCCTCACCGCGACCGACGGCACGGTGGCGAGCGTATCGCCGGTGGATTCCAGCCACTACACCATCGTGGTCAATCCGAGCCGAGGCTGGCGTCCGGGGCCGTGGCGCTGAGTCTGGTGGCGGGCGGCGCGACTGACGCGGCCGGCAATGTCGCGGTGGCGGCGGGGGCGGCGGCGGTGACCGTCAATGTCGCCGGGCCAGCGGCGGTTAGGCGAGCAGTCTGGAACGGCCTTAATCCGAGTAGCCCGGGCATTAGGCGGAAGCCATAGTGTGGTCTCGTCGACTGCGCATGGGCTCACGCTTTATTGGCGCGGCGCGTCGGGATCACGTCAGCGCCGTCGGACAACCTGAGCACGGGGAAATTCGCCCGAATAGTCTGCGCGACGTAGGACGGTGCCAAGTGGGCGTAATGCTTTTCGGTCATGCAGGGTGTTGGCGCCTCCGTAGAACACCCGCTCGCAACCGCGGGTCGTATCATAGTTGTGTTTCGGAACGATGGCAGCGTCGAGTGCCACGATAGAAATCCGGACGTTTCGGGGCAGGGAATGGCTTCGCTTCGGCCAGGATGATCCCGCCGGGTCAGTATCGATCGTCGAGTTGGCAACCCAGGCAAGTCCGGTGGTTTCTCTACTGTTCGGAAACCCGACGTCCACCCGAGCAACGCCGGCTTTCATGTCACGCCTTGTTGGCGCGGCGCAGCGGGATCACCTCGGCGCCGTCGCCAATGCCAAGCACCGGAAAATTCGCTCGGATGGTTTGTGCGACATAGCTCGGTGCCAGGTGGGCATAGTGTTTTTCGGTCATGCGGGTGTCGGCATGGCCGAGCTGCGCGGCGACGACGCCCATCGGGACGCCGCTCATGGCAAGAAGCGATCCATGGGTATGGCGCAGGATGTGGAAATTCACCGGCGGCGAGATTGCGGCCCGCTCGCTGGCCTCGTCGAGCGGCCGCTTCTGGTGCGAGGTGCCCCAGACGCCGCCGTCGTCGCGCAGGAACACATGATCGGATGGGCTCTTGTTCTTGGTCCAGCCGGCAAACGACCCCTTGGCTTCGTCGGTCAGCACGACGTGACGGATTTTTCCCTTGCTGAGGCGGATCGCCAACGTGCCACTGTCGCTGTTGAAATTTGCGCATTTCAGGCGGGCGAGTTCGGAATAGCGGCAGCCGGTCAGCATTGCGGCCTGCACCAGCTTGCGGAATTCCCCGGGGCAGGCGTCGACCAGCCGGCGCGCCTCGGCCGCGCTGAGATAGCGCACCACGGCTTCGTCGACCTTTCCAAAGGGTTTTACCTTACGCCAGGCGCCGTCGGAGGAGACGCGGTCGGCCTGGAAGGCGCGGTTGAGCGCGGCCTTCAGCATCGTGAGGATGCGGTTGGTGGTGGCCTTGCGCGCCCGGCGGGCATCCTCGTCGTCGGCAGTCGCGCGAGTGGCCGGCTCGGTCGCGGTCCGCTTGCTGCGAACCCGCTTGGGCTGGGTCGCCAGCTTGTTGCGCCATCGGTTGATGCGCTCGGTGGTCAGTTTTTCGATCTGGATGGCGCCAAGCTCCGGCAGGATCCAGGCATCGAACACATACTTCGCCCCGCGCACGGCAGTCGGGCTTTTCTCGGCAGTGATTTCGGCGAGATAGTCCTTCACGGTGTCGGCGACGGAGTAGGTGCCTTCGCGGACCATGCCTTCGGCAATCAGCCGCTGCCGCTCGCCCCAGCGCCGTGCCTGTTCCTGGGCCTGCCAGTAGTCGAGCACCTTGATGCCATCGGCATCAACCGTGTCGTCGGCGACACCAAGCGCCTCGGTGGCGTAGACGCCGGCGCCGCGATAGCAGCGGGCGATCCATGAGCCGGCGACAGCGCCACGGTAATAACCGAGCCGCAGACCCTTCGCGATTTTTGCGAAATACGGCGTGCGGCGAATCCGCAATCGCGCGCGCGCGGTTCGGCTTTCGAGGAAGGAATTGCGGGCCGTGCGCGCCATCCGGCTTTGTTCCATTTCTTCAACTTTTCTCCAACAGACGGGAGAAAATCGCAATGGACTCTAGCGGACGCAGGCGACTTAAGCAATTGATACTATTTAGTTTGTGGACGTCCATGGACGTCCGCCAACGTCCGGGTTACAACTCTCTCAAGGCTGAAACAGGGGTTCGATTCCCCTTGGGAGCGCCATGTCTCGATGTCTGAACCCTTTTGCATCTAAACACTTGGCGGTGGCGCAGATGTCGATGGTCTTCCGCAGCTTGGGTCTAGCGCTCGCCTTGGCAGTGCTTTGTCTCGACGTGCGTGCGGTCCACGCCCAGGCTCTGCCATATTGGACCTCGACCTGGCCACCAAGCCTCAACTCGGCCGGATTTGGCGGCAGCGAGGCCACAGACAGCTTCTCGTCGCGCTACAACCTGCCGAACGGCTGGTTTGTCGGCGGCGAGCGCGGCGGGTTGGGTCTTGCCATCAACAGTTTCAGCCCGGGCGGAGCATGGGGAAGCACATCATTCGCATACGAAGGCGTGCAGTTCGGTTACAATTTCAAAAGCGCGCCCGTCACGGTCTATGCCGGTTTCGACACGTTGAAATACAACACCGGCATCGGCAGTCCTTTGGCCGGTTTCGACTCCTTGTCGTCGAGCTCGGCGCCCGGCTACGGCGCGCATGCCGGCGTCGAATTCCGCCCCACCTCAAATCTCAGCCTGTCGCTCGCGGTCGGTTTCGCCCAGCAGGGCGGCCGCATCGACAGCGACATCAATTCCTCGCTGCCGCCCGGCGCTACACCGCTTTATTTCGGCGCTCGCCGCTGACGCGCGCCTCTTTGTTGTCCTGCTAACGGATCTGGTGGAGCAGCTTTCGTTATGAAAGCTAACGACCTCGTCACGAAGCGCCGCGCGAAAACTCTCCGCACGGCGCCTTGAGCGCGCAAGCGATGAATCAGGGGGCGCGCGTTACTTCAGGTAACCGACGTAGTAGATGCCGATCGTCTTTTTCGAAGCGTCGAGGATCGGCTTGTATCCGGTGATGTAGGGTTTGCCGAGAATGTCAGCCTCGCCATAGAACGGCTCGTCCTTCCTGATGGACTCGATGGCCTTGCCCGCGGGGTCCAGGACGGTGCCGATGGCGCGGGAGCCATCATCCTTTTTAACGTTGGTCGCGACGCGCACATACTCGTTGCCCTGCTTGACGAAGATCGTGGCCGTGCCGCGTGTCTTCTTCGCCACCTCATCAACCAGTTCGAAATTGTTGTTCATCCTGGTGGAGCCGAAATAGATTGCGGGCACCTCCTTGCCCGCGACAGTATCGGTACCCTCGACTTTGGCCGGACCAAGTTGGGTCGCCATGGATTCCAGGAGCTGCATTGCGGACCTCACCCTTTCGTCCTGAGCCAGGCCACTCCGCGGCAGAAGCGCAAGCGCAGCGACGCACGCGAGCGCCAGAACAGCGAGTTTGATTTGCGTGATTTTCATGAGCTTCCCTCCTCTGAGAACGGAACAATTCCATCTGCGTGATCTCAGAATTGACCGCTGGAGTTTTTTCATTGGAGGTTAAAGCGTGTCGTCAGCTCGCTTTTCGCGAGCTTTCCCTGACCAAACAGACGCATTCGCTATCGCAGTGATTTTTGCTGGAGCTGTCAAATATTCGCCCACGATGTTTATGCGCCAAGGCAGACTCAAAGTTCAGCGATGGGACGAAACGTCGCGGGTGATGCCGTCCTCACTCCACGCTTTCGCGCTCTATCGAGGAGCGGGACGGATATCGCGCTGGTTTCGAACTGCTGTGACCTCGCTACCGACCCGATTGAGGCGAGAGAACAAGGAGTGTGGCGACCATGGGCATCTACTTCGAAATCCAGGCAGACCAGACCGACCGCGCCAAGCGTTTCTATACGGATGTCTTCGCCTGGAAGTTCACGAAGGCGCAAGGCACGCCGGTTGAGTACTGGCGCATCGAAACCGGCGAGGGCCGCGGCGGTCTTCTCAGACGTCCCGCACCCGCGCCACCTGCCCATAGTGGAACGAACGCCTATGTTTGTTCGTTTGAGGCGACCAGCTTCGACCAGGTGGCCGATGCGATCATCAAACATGGCGGCAGTATTGCGCTTCCGAAGTTCGCGGTGCCCGGCGTCTGCTGGCAGGGCTATTTTCTCGATACGGAAGGAAACACGTTCGGCGTTTTCCAGCCGGATTCAAGTGCCGGTTGATCAGGAGGCGCTCTGGGCGCGCATTTACTTCCCATGAAGCGGTGCTGCCCGGCGTATCGCCGCCGCGCTGTGGCCGCGGCACGCGCTGCATGGAAAGCGATAACAACAGAACGGACCTGACCCTCAATTCCGGTTCAGCGCGCCGACGGTGGTGCCGGCAAGAAGCTCCTTCACCGCTTGCGTCGTGGCGATGGTGGCCGCTTCGTCATAGGCCACCGTCGTTCCCCGCTCGACGCATGGATCGTTCAGATCGAAATGCTTGCCCGTCCTGCTGTTCAAAATCTCCCCGTTCTCACCTTCAACAAGCCGGCAGTTGCGCGTGGTCTGTGCCCGCTGAAGTTTCAGCGGCTGCTTCAGCATGAAGGCGTCGAAAGCGTGATACGCACCCGGAAATTCGGTCAGAACCACGTCTGCACCGGACTTTTTCAGACGGGCAACGTAGTCGCGGCACGGCTCGATGGAGACCCAATCATCGGCGATGCCATGGAAAAGACGTATCGGCTTTCCGGTGACCTTGTCGTCATCCTTCAGGGTGACGTTGCACGGTGTATAGAGGCCGATATGCGCGGCGAATTGCAGGTTTGGCGGACCGTACATTTTCCGGAATCGCTCGTTGCTGGAATAAACGGCCGCCACCGCGCCCTTTGAAAAGCCCATCACGGCGATGCGGTTCGTATCGATCCGAGGATGTTGGGCCAGCGTTGCTAACGCCCGATAAGCATCGACCATCATCGCAAGCGTAGCGAGCTGCGACTGATCGTCGATCGTGTTGTTGATGCCGCGTCCGGAGAAGCTGTCGACAACAAAAGTGGCCACACCAGCGCCGTTGAGTTCCTGAATCCATCGTTCATGGGTCGACCCAAGTCCTCCCGATCCGTGGACCAGGATGACGGCCGGAAGCCTGTCGGTCCCGGGCCTCGGAATACGCAGTTCTCCGCCCAGCACGGTGGAGTTGCCGCTGCTGTCACCGGTCAGGAATTGCGGCGTGCTGAGCGTGATCGTCTCTATCGGGCGAATTTCTATCCGCGCCTGTGCATGGGCCTGGCTCGGCAGGTTGATGAAGAGGCCCAACGTCATCGCGAGGGGGATCGAAAGAAGCCATGACCTGAACTTGGTTGGGTTCATCTGTTCCTCCTGGACCAGCTTGCCAATTATTTGTAGCACTTTTGTGCTCGCTGTGGAGGCTCGGCTCTTTCAGCGCCAACTGGCTATGACGCCTTGCGGAAGGGACGGGACGCCCGACCGTCCCATCCGAAGGTATCGATCGAGATCGCCTGGATTCCAGTTGCAAACCTGCAAGACAGGCGCAATCCTTGACCCGCAATAGGCGGGAAAAACAGGTCGGGAGGAAACGATGGCTTTGGAAACCAGTCGGCGCGCCTTCGTCAAAGGTGCGGCGGGCATATTGGCGACGCCCTGTCTTTCCCGCAAAGTGTTCGCGCAGGACGTGATCAAGCTGCGCTGCTCGCTCGATACGGCGCCTTCACACCCGCGCAACCAGGCGATAACAGACTATCTCGACAAGCTCGACCAAGCGAGCAACGGCAAGATCAAGTCCGAACTGTTCCACTCCGGCCAGCTGTTCGCCGATCTCAATGTCACCAAAGCCTTGATCCAGGGCCAGATCGACATGGCCGCTCCCGGCACCTGGACCATGACGGGGCTCGTGCCCGACAGCGACTTCTGCCAGTTGCCGGCCCTCTACAGTCCCTCGATCGACGTGTTTCGCCGTTGCAGCGACGGCGCGCCGGGCGAACTTGTCGGAAAGCAGATCGAGGCCAAGCTGCGCTCGCACATCCTCGGGCACTGGCTCGAACTCGGCTTCGAGAACTGGTACACGACCAGGAAGCCGATTCAGACCCTCGATGATTTCAGCGGATTGAAGATCCGCAGCCCCGGAGGCGCGGGGATCTCCTGGCGCATCGCGTTGGTGCGCGCAATCCCGAACGTCACGCCCTGGCCGAACGTGCCGCTCGCTTTGTCGCAAGGCACCTTCGACGGTTTTGTCAGCACCGACGAGAGCTGTACGTCGGCCAAGCTCTGGGAAGCCGGCGTCAGATATTCCTACGCCGATCACCAGTTCTTCGGCAATTACGTGCCGATGGTCAGCGATGGCTTCTGGTCGAAGCTTGGTGACGCCGAGCGGAAATTGATGCGCGATGTCTGGGCGGCCAACATCGCGCGCTACCGGGCAATGTCGGCAAAATCGCAAGCCGACGCCCGCGAAACCATGAAGTCGCACGGCGTCACGTTTGTCGATCCCTCAGCCGAGCAACTGGCCACCGATCGCAAGCGCATGATTGCGGCGCAAGCCGATCTCATTCGCGACGCCAAGCTTTCACCCGACATCGTCAAGCTCGTGAACGATACCGTCGCCAGTCACAGCTGATACCGACAGAAATAACCCGAAGGGAATTTGCCTTTGCGCGATCCGTGGTGGGACAGGGCCGAGCGGGTTCTGATCGGCCTGCTGGGCGCGCTCGCGATGCTGGTCGGGTTGGTGCAGGTCGTCGGGCGTTATGTCGCCCCGCGCTATGCCATTTCCTGGGCGGAAGAAGTGATCGTCTACCTGGTCGTCTGGGGCATCATGCTCGCCGCGTCCCAGCTTGTGCGCACCGATGGTCACGTCCGGCCCGATCTTCTGCTCAGGGCCGTGCCGCCGCGCGCCCAGCGCTGGATGGAGGTGACCAATTGCATCGCTGCGCTTTTGTTTTGCGCTGGTCTAGCCTGGTACGGCTGGAGCATCGTTGAGACCTCGTGGGAGCTGGACGAACGCAGTTCATCGGACCTGCAGTTTCCGATGTGGATTTACTCGGCAGCGGTCCCGACCGGGGCCGTGCTCATGACGGGGCGTTATCTGATCAGGCTCTACCGCTATCTTTTTGCTTTTGATCCGCAAACCATGACGGTCGGTCATATCCCCGCGCACGAACAAGCCGGCGGATCGAGCCCTTCTCCGCCGCAAGTCTAGTGGGGGGCGGGCGCGACCGGTCATGCTGTTGATTTTGTTTCTGGTGCTGTTCTTCGGCCTTCTCGCCGTTGGAATGCCGATCTTCCTCGTGCTCGGACTGTGCGCTGCGGTTCTCTACTTTGCCTCCGGTGAGCCACTGATCGGCGTCGCGCAGGTCATCATCGATCATCTCAATTCGCCGACGCTGATGTCGCTGCCCTTGTTCGTGATGGCGGCGACCTTCATGCGTCATGGCGGCGTCGCTAAGGCGCTGGTGGACTTTTCCGCCGCCTGGCTCGGCGGTATCCGCGGTTCGCTCGGGCTTGTGACAGTCGTCGCCTGCACGCTGTTTGCGGCGATCTCCGGCTCTTCGGTGGCGACCGCGCTCGCGATGGGAACGATTCTGCTCCCGGCCATGATCGAGAAAGGCTATCCGCGCAGTTTCGCGCTCGGCGTGGTCGGCGCCTCCGGCACCATCGGCATCGTCATCCCGCCTTCGCTGGCGCTGATCCTGTACGGCATCGTCGCCGAACAATCGGTGCCGCGCCTGTTTCTGGCCGGCGTGTTGCCGGGCCTGTTGCAGGCCGCGGTATTCTTCGGCTGGGTCTGGTACGACGCGCGGCGGCGCAAATTCCCGGTCGAGCCGACGCTGCCGTTCGCCGAACGCGTTCGGGTGACGGCGAGGGCGATTCCCGCCCTGATCGTGCCGGCGATCGTGCTCGTCGGCATTTATGGCGGGGTCGTCACCGTGACCGAAGCAGCCGCCATTGCCGCGGTGGTATCGCTCACGGTAAGTCTCGCCTATTACCGGGGCTTCCACTGGTCGGAAACGTTGTGGGTGGTGGCCGATGCGCTGAAAAGCGCCGGCGCGATCATGCTGATCGTCGCCACCGCATTGGCCTTCGGTCACTGGATGACGGCCTCCGGCATCCCGGCGGAACTCGTCAAGTGGGTTTTGGCGCGCAACATGGCGCCGTGGCAGTTCCTGCTCGCGATCAATGTGCTGCTGCTCGTGCTCGGCTGCTTCCTCGAGGTCATCGCGACGTTGCTCCTGGTGCTGCCGATCCTGGCGCCGGTGCTGCCCGCGCTCGGCGTCGATCCGGTGCATTTCTCGATCATTTTCACCCACAACATGGAGATCGCGCTGGTGCATCCGCCGGTCGGATTGAACCTGTTCGTGTTATCCACGATTTCGCATGCGCCGATCGGCGAGGTCGTGCGCGGCGTTCTGCCGTTCCTCATTCTGCTGCTGATCGTCCTGATGATCATCACCTACGTACCCGCGCTCACGCTGTGGCTGCCGCACGCAGTGTACGGGAACTAGATCCGGATGATCTTGTTTCACCTCTCCCCGCCGGGGAGAGGTGAATTTGCGTAGCAAATCGGGTGAGGGGCCATTGCTCTCACGAGAGATCGTAACCCCTCACCCCAACTCCTCTCCCAACGGGAGAGGGGGCGCACCTTCCGTTGCCGCGATCGTTCAATTTAGTCTCACCATGTTCATGGAAGGCGCGCCTCACTCCCAGCGAAACGCGCTTTTGATCCCGTCCACGACGAACTGCGTGGCGAACGCGGCGAGCACGATGCCGAGCAGCCGCGCCAGCACGATATTGCCAGTCCGTCCCAGCACGCGTGCCAATTGCCCCGCGAGCAGAAACGACAGGGCCGAGGCGAGCGCAACCGCGGCAATGATCAGGACCAGCGCGAGGAGGAGCGAGGGATCGCCACCGGTGCGGCTCGCCAGCAGCAGCGTGGCGGTAATGGCGCCGGGACCCGCGATCAAGGGGATCGCGAGCGGGAAGGCGGCAAGATCGGCGATTTTCTCGCGCGCGGCGCTCTCGGCTTCGCGGCTCTCCTGGCGCATGTGTTCGCCAAAGATCATCCGCGTCGCCACGCCGAACAGCAGGATGCCGCCGGAAATCTGGAAGGCCGCAAGTCCAATGCGAAGCTGCGCCAGGAACCAGTTGCCGAGCAGCGCGGTCACGATCAGGATCGCTGCGGCAATGACGGAGGAGCGCAACGCGAGCGCGCGCTTTTGCGTAACTTCAAGCCCCTGCGTGAGCGCGATGAAAGCGGGCGCGAGCCCGATCGGATCGATCACGAGCACCAGTGGAGTGGATTTGACATTCGCGACCCACCTAGCCGCAAGCTCGCAACGCGAATGTCAAATCCTAAACTCCACTGGAATCCTATATTTGCTAGTGGTCCTCTGATTCTAACATTCGCAAGAGTGCCTGCAGCAATGGGAGGCGAATGTTAGAATCGGACCACTAGCGTGACAAAGGATGAAGTCACGTAGTTCAGCATGGATCACGACAGTGGTGGATGCGTAACCGGTTTATCGGCTGAGTTGGACCGTCTTGTGTCGTTCTCTATCGGCGGATAGCCTGTTCAGCGGCCTCAGGGAAAGCAACATGACCATTGAGAGAATTCAGCCCGCCTTCCTGTCCAAGCGAAATGTCGGCATCGGCTAACCTCGGATTTGGAACAATCTCACCATGCCTGATTTCCACGGCGTCTTTCCCTATCTGGTTTCGCCCGTCGACGCCGACGGGCGGGTCCGCGACCGCGTGCTCGGCCGTCTGTGCGAGGATCTCATCGCCTCCGGCGTGCACGGATTGACGCCACTCGGCTCGACCGGCGAATTTGCCTACCTGAACAATGCGCAGCGCTCCGACATCGTGCAGGCGACGATCGAGGCGGCACGCGGCCGCGTTCCCGTGGTCGCCGGCGTCGCCTCGACCTCGACTTGGGATGCGGTGGCGCAGGCGAAATCGTACCAAAAGCTCGGCGCCGATGGCATTTTGGCGATTCTGGAAGCATATTTTCCGCTGACCGATGCGCAGGTCGAATCCTATTTTCGCAGCGTCGCGGATGCGGTCGACATTCCCGTCGTGATCTACACCAATCCGCAATTCCAGCGCTCCGACCTTTCGCTTGACTGCATCGCGCGGCTTTCGGCCCATCCGCGCATTCAATACATCAAGGACGCATCCACCAATACCGGGCGGTTGCTGTCGATCATCAATCGCTGTGGCGATGCAATCGGCGTGTTCTCGGCTTCCGCCCACATCCCGGCCGCGGTGATGCTGATCGGCGGCGTGGGATGGCGGGACCGGCCTGCATCATTCCACGGCAAAGCGTCGAGCTCTATAATCTCTGCAAGGGGAAGCGCTGGGACGACGCGATGGCGCTGCAACGCAGACTATGGCGCGTCAACGAAGCTTTCGCGCGCTACAACCTCGCCGCCTGCATCAAGGCCGCCCTCGCCATCCAGGGCTATGAGGTCGGCGATCCAGTGCCGCCGCAGGCGGCGCTGTCGGCGGAGGAGCGCAAGGTGGTCGAGGCGGTGTTGCGGGAGGTGGGGTGAGGGGACTCTCGTCATGGCCGGGCATAGCCGCTCGAAGAACGGCGTCGCTTCCGCTCGCCTGTGACCCGGCCATCCACGACTTTTTTGGCGTGACAGAACACCAAGACGTGGATGCCCGGCACAAGGCCGGGCATGACGATTCGTGCTGCAGGGCTTGGCCTCCTCCGTCTCGATCCGCTAAGAGAACCCTAACAAGAACGGACTCGAAGGATACAGCGGATGAACATTCTTCCCGGCAATATGCGTTTCGGTGCGGGCCAGCCCGTCAAGCGCCTTGAGGATCAAAGGCTGCTCACCGGAAAGGGCCAGTTTCTCGACGACAAGCCGGAAGATGGCGCGCTGTGGCTGCATGTGCTGCGCTCGCCGCATGCCCATGCGAAGATCGTGTCGGTTGACACCCGGCCGGCCGCCGGCATGGCCGACGTGGTTGCCGTCTATACCGGCGCAGATCTCGTCGCCGACGATGTCGGCACGCTTCCGACCTTGATGGTTTTTCAGCGGCCCGACGGTTCGCCGATGAATGTGCCGCCGCGCCGCTTGCTGGCCCATGGGGTGGTGCGCTTTGCTGGCGAAGCGGTGGCGGCCGTGGTGGCAAAATCGCGTGTCGCGGCGCAGGAAGCAACCGAAGCGATCGCGGTCGAATATGAAGTGCTGCCGGCGGCGGTCGATCCCGTCGCCGCCACCCAAGAAGGTGCGCCGGTGGTGTGGGAGGGCGCGCCCGACAATGTCGCGGCGGCGATGAGCTATGGTGACGCGGCCGCGGTGGAAGCGGCGTTCGCCAAGGCCGCCCATGTCGTCTCGCTCGAAGTCGTCAGCCAGCGCCTGGTCCCTTCCGCCATGGAGCCGCGCTCATCCATTGCCGAAGTCGAGAAGAAGAGCGGCCGCCTTCTGTTGCATGTGCAATCGCAGACGCCGGGTTCGACGCGCGATCTGCTTGCGGATGCCGTGCTGAAGCGGCCGAAGGAAAGCGTGCGCGTGCTGGTCGGCGATATCGGCGGCGGCTTCGGTCAGAAGACCGGGCTTTATCCGGAAGACGCGCTGGTGGCTTATGCCGCAACCAAGCTGAATCGCAAGGTGCGCTGGCGCGGCGACCGCACCGACGAGTTCGTCGGCGGCACCCACGGCCGCGACCTGACGTCAACCGCCGAGATGGCGCTCGACGCCAAAGGCCGCGTGCTGGCCTATCGGGTGCGCTCGATCGGCGGCACCGGCGCCTATCTGTCGGGCGCCGGCGCCATCATTCCGCTGGTGCTTGGGCCGTTCGTGCAGTCGGGCGTGTACGACCTGCCGCTGGTGCACTACGAGGTCAAGGCGGTGATGACACACACGGCGCCGGTGGGCGCCTATCGCGGCGCGGGACGGCCCGAGGGCGTGTTCGTCGTGGAGCGGTTGATGGATGCCGCCGCGCGCCAGATCGGGATCGATCCACGCGCTATTCGTAAAGTCAATTTCATCAAGCCGACGCAAATGCCTTACACCAATCCCGTTGGCCAGGTGTACGATTCCGGCGCGTTCGCGCACATGCTCGACCGCTCCGCCAAGCTCGCCGATTGGGATGGTTTTGCCGCGCGCAAGCGGGCGGCGAAGAAAAAGGGCCTGCTCTATGGCCGCGGCCTGACAAGTTATATCGAATGGACCGGCGGGCGTGCCCACACCGAGAAAGTCAGCCTGCATGCGACCGCCGAAGGGCGCATCGTCCTGCATTCGGGCACGCAGGCGATGGGGCAGGGGCTGCAAACCGCCTATTCGCAAATGATCGCGGCATCGCTCGGCATTCCGCTGGAGCGGATCGACGTGGTGCAGGGCGACACCGATCTCGCAGTTGGATTCGGCAGCGTCGGTTCGCGCTCGCTTTTCGTTGGCGGCACGGCCGTGGCGGTCTCGGCGAATGATCTGATCGCAAGCGCGCGCGACAAAGCCTCGCATCTGCTCGAGGCCGCCATTGGCGATATCGAATATCGCGACGGCTTTCTCACCGTGGTCGGCACCGACAAGCGCGTCGGCCTGTTCGAGATCGCAGAAAAGGAAAAAGGCGGCAAGCTGAGCGTCGACAGCGAAGGCGAAGTCGACGGGCCAAGCTGGCCGAATGGCACGCATATCTGCGAGGTCGAGATCGATCCCGAGACCGGCATCACGCGCGTGGTGCGCTACACGACGGTCGACGACGTCGGCGTCGCCGTCAATCCGATGCTGGTGACGGGACAGGTTCACGGCGGCGTCGCGCAGGGTATCGGGCAGGCGCTGTATGAGGCCGTGGCCTACGACGCGGAAGGCCAGTTGCTGACCGCGAGCTATCAGGATTACTGCCTGCCCCGCGCCGGCGACATCCCGCCTATCGCCGTCACGCTCGACGATTCCGCGCCCTGCCGCACCAACCCGTTGGGTGCCAAGGGTTGCGGCGAATCGGGTGCGATCGGCGGACCGCCCTGCATCACCAATGGCGTGATGGATGCGCTGAGCGATCTCGGCATCAAATCGATCACCACGCCCTTGTCGCCCATGAAGGTCTGGCAGGCGATACGGGACGCAAGGGCGGCGGGTGGTTGACGCGCAAATAGCGGGTCCCCCGTCATGCCCGGGCATAGCCGTTCGAAGAACGGCGTCGCTTCCGCTCGCCTATGCCCGGGCATCCACGTCTTGGTCTCATGCGCGATGAAAGTCGTGGATGGCCGGGTCAAGCCCGGCCATGACGATTGCACTACCATTTCCAATTGGTTGTCAGGCACCGTTGAATGACGGTGTTCGCTGTCACATCGTTCTGATACCCTGCACTGCAGTCAAGCAGGAGGGATGCGATGCGCAAATTATGGACGATGCTGGCGGCGCTGGCGATGCTGAGCCTCACCAATTGCGGCTACAACACGATTCAGTCCAATGACGAGCAGGTCAAATCGGCCTGGTCCGAGGTTTTGAACCAATATCAGCGGCGCGCCGATCTCGTGCCCAACCTGGTCAACTCGGTGAAGGGTTTTGCGCAGCAGGAGAAGGACGTGCTCTTGGGCGTGACCAACGCGCGCGCCAAGGTCGGCAGCGTCCAGGCGACGCCGGAAACCATCAACGATCCCGGCGCATTCGCCAAATTCCAGCAGGCCCAGGGCGAGCTTTCGAGCGCGCTGTCGCGGCTTCTGGTGGTGACCGAGAATTATCCGCAGCTCAAATCGGATGCGCTGTTTCGCGATCTGATGTCGCAGCTCGAAGGCACCGAGAACCGCATCACGGTGGCGCGCAATCGCTACATCAAGTCGGTGCAGGATTACAACGTCGGCATCCGAACCTTCCCGAACAACCTGACCGCGATGATGTTCGGATACAAGGAGAAGGCGAATTTCACGGTCGACAACGAAAAGGAAATCTCGACCGCGCCGAAAGTGGATTTCAACCCCTCGCCGGCACCAGCGAAGTAACTCCAGCGAGCGGAGCTGGCTCGCGATGATGGTCTCTGCAAGAGCATCCCTTCTCGCGCTTCTGGTGTGCTGGGCCTTCGTGGCGCTGGCCGATGTCGCCGTGCCGCCGCTGTCGGGACGCGTGGTCGACCAGACCGGTACGTTGTCGGCTGGCGACATCTCGTCGCTAACGCAAAAGCTCAAGGATCTTGAAACGCGCAAGGGCAGCCAGGTCGCGGTGCTGATCGTGCCGACCACCGAGCCCGAGACCATCGAGCAATTTTCGATTCGCGCGGCGGAAGCCTGGAAAATCGGCCGAAGAAGAATCGACGATGGCGCCTTGCTGGTCGTTGCCAAGAACGACCGCAAGCTTCGCATCGAGGTCGGCTATGGGCTCGAGGGTTCGCTCACCGACGCCACGGCCAGCCGCATCATCAACGAAATCGTCGTGCCGAAATTCCGAAGCGGCGATTTCGCCGGCGGCATTTCGGCCGGCGTCGACAAGATGATCGCGGTGATCGACGGCGAGAAACTGCCGGCGCCGGTGTCGCAGCGGCAAAATGCGGATTGGGTGAACAATTTCGATCTGCTCAATCCGTTTTGGCTGTTCGCCCTGCTGATCTTCGGCGGTATCCTGCGCTCGGTGCTGGGCAGGCTGCTGGGAGCGCTCACCATGGGTGGCGTCGTCGGCGTGTTGGCCTGGTTCATCGCCGGATCGCGGGCGGCGTCGCTCATTGTCAGTGTCATTGCCTTCCTCCTGACGATGTTCGGCGAAACCATGGCCTCGCCGGGCGGCGGCAGGGGCGGATGGGTCTCCGGCGGCGGTTCGTGGTCCGGGGGCAGTTCGGGTGGAGGCGGGGGATTTTCCGGCGGGGGTGGTGGTTTCGGCGGCGGCGGCGCGTCGGGAAGCTGGTAGGCAACCATGAGCATGAAGCGCATCGGCAAGCATCTCGTCGAGCATCACTGGCGGGCCAGGCGGATTTTTCCGCCGCAGGCGCTTTCGCTGATCGAGCAGGCGATCAAGACGGGCGAGGCGACGCATTCCGGCCAGGTCCGCTTTGTGGTCGAAGGCGCGCTCGACGGCAAGCCGCTGTTCAGGAACCAATCGGCGCGGGAAAGAGCGCTCGATATTTTTTCGCACTTGCGGATATGGGACACCGCTCACAACAATGGCGTGCTGATCTATCTTCTGCTCGCCGACCACGACGTCGAGATCATCGCCGATCGCGGCATTGATGCCAAGGTCGGCGCTGCCGGCTGGCAGAAGATATGCACGGCGATGGAAGACGACTTCAAGGCCGGCAACTTCTCAGGCGGCGTGATCCGGGGCATTCAGGCGGTCTCGCGTGAGCTTGCCGCGCATTTCCCGAAACACGGCAGGGGTCCGAACGAACTTCCGGACGCGCCGGTGGTGCTTTGAGATTTTAGATAGTGCTGACATTGCGAACCAATGGGCCGCGCGAATCCGCGCCCAAAGACCGGCTCCGCGAAGCAATCCAGGGAGCGTCTTCAAGGAAGTCGTCATCACCGGGCCTGTCCCGGTGATCCACGTCTTGCTTCCTATTCGTGAGACAAAGACGTGGATGGCCGGGTCAAGCCCGGCCATGACGGAAAGGAGAGACTCGCTTTGACGGCGAGCTAAAGGATGCTCAGCTACGCCTTCGCCGACGCGCGCTTGCCGACACGCTCAAACCACGCCGCGAGATTGCTATTGGCGGGATCGAGCGGCTGGCCGACCTTACTGCCGAAATCGAGCCAGCAATAGAGCAGGATGTCGGCCAGCGTGAAGCGCTTGCCGCAGAGATATTCCCTGCCGTCCGCCATCTGGCCGTCGAGCCATTGCAGGCGGTTGGCCGCGATCATCTTCAGCCCCGGCGAGGCGTCAGGTGCCACCGGAATCCGCTTTTCGAAAAATGCCAGCGCCTCGCCGAAGCGGTAGCCGTTGGCAAGGTGCTCGCAGATATTGAGGTCGACGCGGCGCGTCCACATCCGGCACTCGGCGCGCTCTTCGGCGTTGCGTCCGATCATCGCCGGCTCCGGCTTCTTCTCTTCGAGATATTCGCAGATGGCGGTGATCTCGGAAAGATAGCTGCCGTCGTCGAGCTCGAGAGCAGGCATCTGGCCGTGCGGATTGCGCTTGAGATGGTCGGCTTGCCGGTTCTCGCCGCCGCGCAGGTCGACGGCCTGTTTCGGCATTTCGATGCCCTTCTCCGCCATGAACATGCGGACAATGCGCGGGTTTGGCCCGATCGAATCGTAGAGCTTCATGAACTGATCCCCCATTTGTGTCGGCCGTTCTGCTTTGAGCAGACCGCAGGCGCCCTTGTCAAACCTCACGGCCAGGCTTTAGAGCATGATCCGGACCCGAAGGGCCGCGCTGGCGCAAAGTGGAAACCGGCTTTCCCTTGGCTAACAAACGCGAAAACGCGTTTGCGCGGAGATCATGCTCAAACAAAGAGATGGGATCACGATGCGATTGCATTTGATCGCATCATGATCTAGTTGTCGTCGAGCTTGTTGAGGTCGCGCACCGACTGCATGATCGGCTCGAAATTCGACCGCGCGTCGAGCGCGTCGAACAACTGCCCGGTGTCAGACAGCAGCGCATGCGACCGCTGGATCGCGATCCTGACGTCTTTCTGTGGCGTGTCGGAAAGCCGGCCGTGGCCAGACAGCAGGATGTTCGAATTCAGGCCCTTGAGCCGCTCAAGCGAGTGGATGTAGTCGCTGATGCTGCCCGATCCGAACACCCCGCCCATCACGCCGCCGGGCATCAGCGTGTCGGCGGCGAAAAGCAACCCGCTACCCTGATCGAACAGGCTAATGCACGCGGAAGTGTGGCCCGGCGTGTGCATCACGTCGAGGCGGAAATCGCCGATGTCGAGCAAATTGCCTTCCTCCAGCCAGATATCGACATTGATCGGCACGTTCGGCTCGTTGAACATCTTGCGCAGCATCGAGAAATCATCGCGCAGCATGATCTTGTTGGAGGCAAGGCGATGCGCGGCGATCAGGGTGCGGCCGCCGAAATGCCAGGCCGCGCCGATGTGATCGATATGCTCATGGCTCAGCACCACGATATCGATTTTTTCCGGTGGGCAGTCGAGGTGATGCAGACATTCCAGAAGCGAGGGATAGTCCGAGGACAGTCCGACGTCGATCATGATGGTTCTGGATTTTCCCCTCACCAGATAAGCGTTGGCGCCGCGGTTCTTGAAGCGGACCTGGTAGACGTTCTCGGCCGCCTGGATCAGCGAGCAGATGTCGTTGTTCAGGAGGATCGGAAACGGACTCGGCTTGCGGTCGCTCATGGATTGCCGGTCCCGAAATTGACAGCGTTGGACGCGCGCAGCCGCTTGCTCAGCGCATCCATGACCATCAGCGCGAACGCGGGTTGCTGGCTGACCAGATAGACGAAGCGGGCATGGTTGATCCGCATCACGCGGGTCCCGGGCGCGGCCGCAATCGCGGTCGCCGAGCGGGACGATCCGTCGATCACCGCCATCTCGCCGAAAAACTCGCCCTTGCCGAGCGTAACGATCACGGTCTTGCCGGCGCCGTTGACCTTGGCGATGTCGACCCTGCCGTCGAGCACGACGAACAGTTCGCGCCCGGTCGAGCCTTCCTCGAAAATGATCTCGTCGACCTCAAATTCGTCGATGCATTTTTCGATGGCCATGGTGACCCCGCGCCCCTTGCGGCCATGTTCCGTTTTCGAAACGCACGCCACGCGGGAACTTCGACCCGCAAGCATACTTCCGCGAAAGCATGTTAGTCGGGAAAGGCGGCGCTGCAAACGACCGGGCGGATACGGCTTAAGTTGAAAGCCGCATCCCCCGAGGTTTCCTTAAAGTTCCGTAAGAGGGTCGACCATTAACGATTTGGCAAGAAATCAGGTTACCAAATGGTCAATCAATTCTGGAGATTGTGATCATGGATGAAGAAAAGGCCAAACAGACCAGTGGTTCACTCAGCATCCAGCCGGCCCCCTGCGGCTTGTCGGAACCGAACCATGAGGTGGCAGCTGACAGCGTCGGGGAAATGACGCAAGAACCGGCGAAAGGGTTGGTCGAGGCACCGGTATCGCTGCAGCCGGCCGATCTTGAATCACCTCTGGTCGACGAGCCGGTCGTGGAGGTGGAGATCGCGGAGGCGGTCGCCTGCGAGGCGGCACAGGTCGTAAACGAAGATGCGGCAGGCGCTGGCGCAGAAGTTGCCGAAATGTCCCCCGCCGATGCCGCCACCGATGCCCCTGCCGCCGCGGAAGCGGAAGCGGAAGCACCTCGCGCCGCCGGCAAGTTCCTCGTGCTGGCACCCCGGAATCGTGACGGGACGCATGATGGCGCCCGTTCGCAATCCCAAAAGCGCGAGCGGACGTTCGACGAGCGCCGCATCGCGGCCGTTGCGGCGGTCGTGGTGGTGGCGACGGTGGCCGGCGCGGTTGGCGGCGCGATGGCAACCGCTGCGCTGATGCGCACCGGTGGCCAAATCACAAACGGCAATCACGCGCTTGAAGCGTCCGTGGCGCGGATCGATGCCGAAATCCTCGCGCTGAAGGTGAGCCTTGAAAACAATTCCAAACTCGCCGCCAACCAGTTCCACAAGGCCGGCGATCGCCTCGACAGGATCGAAAAGGCGCAAGCCGAGCCGACGGCCAGGCTTACAAGACTGAGCGAAGCGGTGGAAAAACTCCGCGCGGCGCCCGTGCCTTTGCCCGCACCGCCGCCGATTGCCGCCCCGGCCACGACCACCGCCGTCAAGGATGTGACCGGCTCGATCACGCCAACGCCAGCCCTACCCAAGACCGAAGTGGGCCGGTTGCCGACGGTTGAAGGCTGGGTGCTGCGCGATGTCGCCTACGGGGGTGCGCTGATCGAAGGCCGGCGCGGCATCTACGAGGTATATGCCGGCGATCCGGTTCCCGGCCTGGGCCGGGTCGATGCCATCCGCCGCCAGGACGGCCGCTGGGTGGTCGTGACCAGCCGGGGCCTGATCGTCGCGCGATAACATCACCGCGCTTCACCGCAATGTGAAGCGCAGCCGATGATGTTGATCTTCGTGCGAACCAACGGTTCGGTTGGACTGTTTTCCTGACATAGCATGGCCGCGCGTACGAGGTTCGTTTGGTTGAACTTCGAGCTTCCCTCTGGCCCGGTCAAAAGCCGGGCCATGACTTCGCATGGTCAGACCGCTATCGTGGAATGAGATTTTTGCCACGGTGTTTGTCACGATATGGTCCGACTGTTGCGAGTTCCTGCCGTCATATTGGTTCTGCTTTGCCTTGCGCTGTCAGAGGCCCAGAGCGCGCCTGCGCTCGAACGCGGCGCGGCGATCACCGATCCCCTCGCGCTGCGCGAACTTGATCGCGACCGGTTTGGCCTTGGGCGCATGCTGGTCCCGGACCGGTCGGCAGACGAGGCGCTGAACGACAGCGGGCTGTTCGCTCTGCCTGCGCTTCGTCCCCTCCGCAAGGCGCTCGACGAGGAGTTCGAGCGATACGTTGAAGAGCACAAGGTCGCCTCTCCCGAAAAGACCATCGGCGTCGGAGAGAAGTTCGATGTTCAGTTGTTCGATCGCGAAAAACTCTATTCCGCTTCGACGCGTTTCGTTTTGGCGGGAATCGTCAACCGGATGGACCGCGCGTACCTGTCGAAGGAAAATTGCGGAGAGATCCGGCTGATCTATCGCCTGGTCGAGGTCGATGCGGCTCCGGTCGGCGATCATTTGATCTCGCCGCGACTTCCGATGACGCTCAATATCGTGCTCAAGGCAAGACCCGACCATGCTGTGGATGGCAAGGGAGCAGCGCTCAGCTGCGCCGAGATCGCGCGTCGCTGGTTGGCCGCAGGCGAGGCGACACTGACCGGCGCTGCGCTCGCGGAAAGACTGACCGCAAACGGTGGCCCGCTGGAACTGATCGCGCCTGCCAACATCGACCGCCTGGAGACCAATCTTCAGATCGCGCACCCGTCGAGTTCGGCGAAGGGTGATTTCCGCGCCGACTATCTCCTGAAGGTTTTTGATTATAACGAAGGGACACGCGCCTTCGAGGAGGCGACGCTCGAAAATCAGATCGACCGCGAGAAGATCCTTGCCGACGAGAAGCTGAAGCGCGAATTCAAGGCGTGGGTGCTCGAGCCAACGCATTTTGCCGAGCTTGACCGCGGCACGATCGTTATTCCGAAAGATTTTTTGGCAAGGCGCGCGATCGCGCCGACCCCGGTCGGCTTTTCACCCTCCACCCTGCAACCGGCCTTCGGTCTGGTGGAGGGCGAGGGGAGCGCGGCTGCCGTATTTGCCGCCGGCGACGTCGTCACAGCACTGGAAAAGGCAGCGGCGCGTGGCGTGAACTTGCAGAACATTCGCTCAGTCGCGGGCTTCGAGCGCCGTCTCAACGACATCACTTGCGCGGGATGCCATCAGAGCCGCGGCATCGGCGGTTTCCATTTCCCGGGCGTCGACTGGATGGCGGCCAATCCCTCCAACTCGACCGTGGTGCCGGGCTCACCGCATTTCTTCGGCGATCAGGTCCGCCGCCGCAGCATTCTGGCTTCGATCCGCGATGACGGGCCGGTGGACTATTCGCGCGGATTTTCCAGCCGGCCGCAATTGCGCGGCAGCCGTGAACTCGCCGGCACCGAATACGAGGACGGCTGGGGCGCGCCCTGTTACAGCCCGGGTGTCAACGCCGCCGAGAGCGACCGCAGCTTCAAATCGTGGACCTGCTCCAAAGGTCTCGCCTGCCAGGTCATGAGCGACGTCTCGCGGATGGGAATGTGTTTTGTGGGAAATCGGTGACAAGTCCCCCACGCCGTCATTGCGAGCCAACGGGTCGCGCGAATGCGCGCCCGATGACAGGCTCTGCGAAGCCATCCAGTTCTCGTCGTCATGGCCGGGCTTGACCCGGCCATCCACGTCTTGGTCTCGCGAAGGAAGAACCAGGACATGGATCACCGCGACAAGCGCGGTGATGACAGCTAGTATGTAGAGGCAAGCGGGATTGCTTCGTCGCTAGCGCTCCTCGCATGACGCATGTGGATCCCAACGAGTTGAACCGGTGAGCTTTCGACTAGCGGGTAACGCTCGCAAATAACCGCCGCCACGGTAGCGGGGCAAGCAGCAAGGCGATCACAAGGAGCGCAGGGCTCGCGGCCCACCTGATCCGCTCCCTCGCGCGTGCGCGGACTTCGCCCATCACAAACTGCTCGCCCTTGCGCATTTCGGCATAGGATTTCAAAAACGAGGAAATCCGCTGCACCGTCGTCTCATCCATCGCCTCGCCCTGGGTGCGGCTGCGTCTTTCCTGTTCGATCAATTGCTCCGCCGCCAGACGATGGCGCTCGGCGGTCTCGACCGCGTCCTGATAGGCGGCAGCCTCGGCTCTGGTGAAATAGAGGTGGCGCAAGGAGGGCGCGGCTTGTTCAAGCATGTCCAGCAGCGGCTGGTCGGCACGCGGCGCGATCAAAAGCTCAATCGCCGAGCCCGCAACCACGGCGGCAACCACCCAGCGCGCGGCACTGAGCGTGGTCCTGACCGCAGCGACGCGGTCGCCGCGGATGAACGGATAAGCGAGCCCGGCAAGCGCCAGTGCCGCGCCGAACGCGCATACAATGGCCGCACCCGTCGGCAGGTCGAAGGCGAAGGAGGCGGCGAAGCCAGCGGCGCTGGTCAGGATGCCCGCGACCCATCCGATCGCAAGCTGCCGTGTCAACGTCGAGGCAAACATCACGCCGATCGCGGCCGGGATGATCAGGAAGGAAAAAACCAGCAGCACGCCGGCGAGCGCGACCGAGCTCGTCACGACCATGCCGAAGGTGGCGTAGAACACGAACTCCCAGAACAGCGAGCCGGACTTTGCGAGCCTGTGGCGAAGAAGAAAATGCAACAGCCCAATCGCGAGGTAGAGCGGAACGATCACGGCGATTTCGGAAAGCCCGCTGGTCAGGATATTCCCGGTCAGGATCTGCTTGAGATGCTCGGCGCCTTGCGGGGCGCGGTCGATCAAGAGGATCGATGCAGCCGCCGCCACGACATAGATGACCCCGATCAGCGCTTCCTGCGGCACGCGTACGGCCCAGGCGCGGGTGAACGCCAGCAGCACGGCCGCGAGCATTGTAAAGCCCAACGAATAGCCGTAAGTCGCAAGGCTTTGCGCGCCATGGCCGAGCATGAAGGCCACCGTTGCGCCCAGCGCCGCGATCTGCGCCAGCGCGAGGTCGACGAAGATGACGTTGCGCGCGAGCACCTGAATCCCGAAATAGGCGTGGATGCCGACGAGGCACACCGCCACCAGGAAGGACGGCCAGATAAATCCGATCGCTTCGATCATCTTGATCCTGCCGCGTTGACGAGCGCGGCGACATCGGTGTCGAACAAGGCGAGGTAATCGCCCGTTCCCGGCAGCGCGCCGACGGAAGTGGCGAGCACCACCACCGACGCTCCGGTTTTTGCCGCCACGAAAGCGACGTCCCGTTCCGGCTCGTGCGGCTCGCGTACGACAAGACGCACGTTGCGGGCCTGCATTTTTTCGATGATGCCGGCAAGGTGCGACGGCGTCGACGGCACGCCTGGCTTGATTTCGAGAAAATCGATGAAATCCAGCCGAAACCTGCGCGCGAAATACGGCCAGCTGTTGTGATAGGCGACGACCGGCGTGGTTCGCAGCTGCGTGAGTTTCGCTTCCCATTCGGTCAATTTGGCGGAAAGGCGAGCGAGAAACGCACTTCGGTTCGATTCATACGCCTTCGCGTGAAGAGGGTCGATGCGCGCGAGGCCCTCCAGAATATTGGCGGTGATGAACTCAGCATTTTTGGGATCGAGCCAGTAATGCGGATTGCCGCTGCCATGGGCGTGGCCGTCGCCCGGTCCGACCGCAACGCCACGCACCTCGAGCGGTGCAATCGCGAACGAGGCGTCGACATAACCCTCGCCACCGCGTCTCAGGTCGCGCTGACGCGCCGCCTCCAGCAGGCGATCGAACCACAGGTCGTAATCGAGCCCGACACGCACGACAAGGCGCGCTTCCTTCAAACGCAGCACATCCTGCGGCTTTGGCTGATACTCCTCCGCATCGAAATTGGCCGGCACAAGGCTCACGGCTTCGACGAACTCGCCACCCACGGCTTCCGTCAGGCTGCGCAGATCGGTGGTCGTGGTGACGACGCGAATGCGATCCTGTGCCCATCCCGGCATCGGCCCAAAGATCAGACCAAAGGCCAGGCATAGTGCGACAACAAATTTGCGCATTACGATGAGCTGGCGAACGCAGGAGACGTCATTGCAAGCGCGAGCGAAGCAATCCAGAGCCTGTCGAGAGGCAACATGGATTGCTTCGTCGCTTCCGCTCCTCGCAATGACAGTCTCCTTGGCTGCGATCCGACATTCAGCCTACTGCTTGACCCAGATGCTCTTCGGCATGAGGCAATGAACGTTTTTCTCGGCATCCGAGATCGCGCCGATCCGGCAGTCCATCGCGACGCTGGCCAACCCATAGGCATCGAGGCGCGCGATCTTCCTGTCGTTTTCGAGCATCTTGATCATGCCCATCGAGGCCGTGTCCATCGCCTTGTTGAGATCCGCATCCTTGGCGTAGGAGACGAGATATTTCGCCGTCTCCTTGGTCGGTCGCTCCATGTCTTCCGTCTCGCGCGGGTTTTTCGGCGTGAGGCAATGGATGCCCTTCTTGACATTGACCACCTGGGAGACCCGGCAATCGGAGACAGTGGGCATCAGCTTCTCGGCCTGTTCGGCCGAGACGCCGCGCAGCTCAGAGATCACTTTCACCGTCTGCGCCTTGGCCTGCGTCCAGGCCTTGTTCATATCCTGGTCAAAGCCCATGCTGATCCAGGATTTCCTTGTTTCGATGCGCGGGAAGTCGAGCGGCTTGCCCTTGATGACTTCGACCGTGATGTTGAGTTCCTTGTAGGCGGTTTCAAGCGCGGTGAGATTGATCTCGCCGTTGCCCTGGCCGGCATGGGAATCGCCGGTCCACAGCAACGCGCCCGGCATGAACACCGGCACGTAGAGTGAGGAACCGGCCACGAAATCGCGGATGTCCATATTCCCTGCGTATTCCCCGGGCGGCACGCTGCCGAACCGTCCCGGCTCCTTGCGCGCCACGCCAATCGTGCCCGGAAACGGCTTGAGCGGGATCACGACGCCCGGCAGGAACTCGGTCGTCATCTTGCCGAGGTCGAGATAGAGATATTTGACCTGGCCATCCGAATAAACCGAAGGAAACTCGCCGAACATGCCGGGCACGTTGAAGTTCGTCGCGTAAGCGCGTGGCACGATCTTGTTGAGCGTCACCTTCAGCACGTCGCCCGGTTGCGCTTCCTCGATATAGATCGGCCCGGTCAGCGTATGCGGCCCGCGGCCGGGGAAATCCGTGCGCGTCTTCTTGATCTGTTCGATGGTCGTGCCCGGCACCACCTGATTGTGGCTGTGCATCATGGTTTCGAGCGCGATGGTGTCGCCGGAATGAACGCGAAGGACGGGCGGTTGCGCGCTGTCGTACCAGCCCCATTGCGTGGTCTCGAGGGTCGCGGGCAGCAAGTGGATCTTCTTGCCGTTCGGCTGGTTGGTGACGCGGAGGTTGAAGTCGGCTGGTCCGACGCCGGGGTAACCGGGCGTGGTGATGGTTGCGGTTGGCGGGAATGGCGGGGAGGCGGCGGGCGCAGCAGACGCAGGGGAAGATGGAGAGGTCTGCGCCAGCGCCAGATTGCAGGTGATGATCGTGCCAAGAACGAGAGCTCCGCAGGCGCCGAAGGCGTTGCGGGAGGACGACGTCAGTGATTTCATGTTTGCCCCTTGATCAGCCGAACGGCTGCTTTTTTGTTTGGTTCAAGTATAGGGCAGTCACGCGCTTTACGGCAATCCTCTGCCGCCTCCGTTTTTGCCCACAACAGGCCCGCCGCGCCCGATCGACGTACAACGTCAGATTGACAGTAGGCTCACTGTTCGTGTTTCATCTGGCTTCAACGGGCAGTGTCCAGCGAATGTTGGAATCAGGCCGCTGGAACATGCCGGGAGGAAACATGGACGACATCATCATCGTCGGCGGCGGCATCGGTGGTCTGACGCTTGGGCTTGCGCTGCATGCAGTGGGAATTCCCTGCAGGATATTCGAATCCGCTCCCGAAATCCGCGCCGTCGGCGTCGGCATCAATCTTTTGCCGCACGCCACCAGGGAATTGGCTGCGCTCGGGCTAGAGGCCGATCTGGCGCGGGTCGCAATCGCCACGCAGGATGCGACCTTCTTCAACCGCTTCGGCCAGTTGATCTATCAGGAACCGCTCGGCCGCGCCGCCGGCTACGACCATCCGCAGTTCTCGATCCACCGCGGCGATCTGCAAATGGTGTTGCTGGAAACCTTCCGCTCCCGCGCCGGCGCGGAGCGGCTTTTTACCAACCATCATTGCATCGGGCTCGAGCAAGACGATTCCGGAGTGAGAGTGCATTTCTCGGCGGGTCCTGGCGGCGCGAGATGCGGCACCGTGCGCGGCCGCGCGGCGATTGCCTGCGACGGCATCAATTCCGTCGTCCGCAAGCAGTTGTTTCCGGACGAGGGCGAGCCGCGCTACTCCGGCGTCAACATGTGGCGCGGCGTGACGCGATGGAGGCCCATCCTGTCGGGCGCGAGCCTGGCCCGCGCAGGATGGCTGTCGCACGGCAAGATGGTGATCTATCCGATCCGCGCCGCGGGTGATGACGGGTTGCAACTCGTCAACTGGGTAGCCGAAATCGAAACGCCCGTCTATCGCAAGCGCGACTGGAACCGGGAAGGGTCGCTCGACGACTTCATCGGCGCATTCGCCGACTGGCATTTCGGCTGGCTCGATGTTCCCGCCTTCATCCGCGCCGCCGATCATGTACTCGAATTTCCGATGGTCGATCAGGATCCGTTGCCGCGCTGGAGCTTTGGCCGCGTGACGTTGCTCGGCGACGCCGCGCACCCGATGGTGCCGCGCGGCTCCAATGGCGCCGGACAGGCGATCCTCGATACGCGGGCGCTGACCGCGGCGCTGGTCGAGCACAGCGATGTCGTGGCCGCGTTCGCCGCTTACGAGCAACAGCGACTGGAGGCGACCACGCGTGTGGTGCTGACCAATCGCACCAATCCGCCGGACGCGATCCTGCGTGAGGTATATCAGCGCACCAACGACTCCCCGTTTACGTCGATCGACGACGTCATCAGCCGCGCGGAGCTGGTCGCCTTGTCCGAGAGCTACAAGCAGATCGCCGGCTATTCGAAGGAAGCCTTGCGCGCGTGAGTGGTCATTTCCGTCCTGCGGCCGTCATTCCGGGATGCTCCGAAGGACCAGATCCGGAATCCATACTTGCGATGGTGGTTATGGATTGCGGGTTCGCTCGGTTCACTCGCGCCCCGGAATGACGAAAGACGAAATACTGGATCGCTTCGTCGCTTTGCTTCTCGCGATGACATAAGGAAGAAGGAGAAAGACGGAATACATGTCCGCAGTTCAGCAGAATGACACCGCAATAATCGAGGTCGCCGAGTTCATCGATGCGCAACCTGTTGGCGGCTTTCAGATCAGGCTGCTCGCAACCTGTGCGGCGGTGCTGTTTCTCGACGGCTTCGACACCCAGGCGATCGGGTTCGTCGCGCCAGCGCTCGCGAGGGAGTGGGGCGTGACCAAGGTTGCGTTGGGGCCGGTGTTCAGCGCGGGCCTGTTCGGACTGATGATCGGCGCGCTCCTGCTCGGACCGCTCGCCGACCGCGTCGGGCGCAAGAAGATCATCATCGTGTCCACCGTCGCCTTCGGCCTCGGTGCGCTGGTCACCACCTTGGTCCAGGATGTCTCCAGTCTGATCGTCATCCGCTTCCTCACCGGCCTAGGGCTCGGCGGCGCGATGCCGAACGCGATCGCGCTGACCTCCGAATTCAATCCGCGCCGCCGCCGCGCCACCATGGTGATGATCATGTTCTGCGGATTTTCGGTCGGCGCGGCGCTCGGCGGGCTGTTGGCGGCGGCCTTGATTCCGCAATTCGGCTGGCGAAGCGTGTTTGTCGTCGGCGGCGTGGCACCGCTACTGCTGGCGCCGATCCTGGCAGTGAAATTGCCGGAGTCGGTACGCTTTCTTGCGCTCACGCGCGGGTTCGATGCGCGCGTCGCGCAATTGCTCCTGCTCGTCAATCCGGGCGCGGTGTTTGCGCCCGCAACCGGCTTCATCGTCGACGAGCCAAAGCTTTCGGGAATTCCCGTAAAGCATCTTTTCACGTCCGGAAGAACGGTTCCCACGCTGCTTTTGTGGGTGGTATTCTTCATGAGCCTGCTCGATCTCTATTTCCTGTCGAACTGGTTACCCACGGTGCTCAACGATTTCGGCGCGTCATTGTCGCAGGCTGCTGTTATCGGTTCGATGCTGCAAATCGGCGGCGTGGTCGGAACCGTCGCGCTTGGCAGCGTCATCGATCGCTTCTCGTTTCGTGCGCTGGCGCTGGTGTATTTCGCCGCCGTGTTCGCGGTCGGCGCAACCGGCCAGCTCGGACATTCGGCCGTCTTCGTCACGGTGGCGATTTTCGCGGCGGGCTTTTGCATCGTCGGCGGACAGATCGCCGCCAATGCGCTGGCCGCGGGATACTATCCGACCTCGGTGAGGGCGACCGGCGTCGGCTGGGCGCTCGGAATCGGTCGGGTCGGCGCGATCGTCGGGCCCCTCATCGGTGGTGCACTTCTGGACATGAAATGGAGCGCGGGCGAGGTGTTTTTGATGGCCGCCGCCGCAGCCCTGTGCGCGGCGCTGGCGGCATTCTCGTTGAGCCGGCTGGCTAGTGTGGCGGTTCAGAAGTCCGTATCATTACCGCCGCAGATCCGTCATGCGGACTTCTGAACCGAAGCCACAAATGGCGAGGACGCGATCCAGCCCGCAGGAACCGTTCGAGCCGGCCTTGGAATCCTCGGCGACCGGGCGGGCGTAGATCAGATATACTAGGGCCCGGTTCAACCCGGGAGCGAGGCCGTGAGCGAAACGAGCGGAGAAAACCAGGAGCGCAATCGCGAGATTGCCCGCAACGAGGCAGATCGACAAATTACCGGTGACATCCGCGTCAGCGTGTGGGCGATCGCCACTGCGGGGATCATCGTGGTGATCGCCGCGGCCATCCTATGGGCCTGGCTTAACCGCTGATCCCCTGCGCTTGTGCATAGTGCTTCAATCGCTGGCCGGGCAACAGATCGTAGGCGGATCGCCAGCCAGGCAAAGCGGCGATGCGCAGAAGCCAGGCAGCCACGGCCGGATGGCTTGTGGCGAAATCATATCCGGTCTCATCCGCAGGAAAGTGCAGATACGCCATCATCGAAATATCGGCGATGGTCGCCCGCTCGCCGATGGCGAAGGCCTGTCGCTGCAAATGCTGCTCCAAAATCCCAAGGTAATCGTCGAGGCGCTTGCGTAAAAAGGTGAGGACCTGCGGGTCCGGAGATGGCGTGAATGTCCGCAAGAATCGATAGGTTGCCATGGTGCCGGTGAGCTTGTGATTGTCCCAGAACAGCCAACGCAGCAGCTCAAATTGCTCTGCTTCGGTTTCGCCCCCGAAGCGGCCATACTGCCGCGCGAGCATAAGCAGGATCGGTGCCGTCTGAGTCAGACGTTCGCCATCGACTTCGAGAACCGGAATTTCCCCCAGCTCGTTGACGCTCCGCCGCCATTCCGTCGTTCGCGTGATGCCGCCGCCGAAATCGGTCCAGACCGGCTCAAACGTCTGGCCGCAAAGAGTGAGCATCAGTGCGAGCTTGTAGCTGTTTCCCGATTCCGGGAAGTAATGCAATCGGTACGCTGGCATCCTGATTTCCCGTCCGCTCTATGGCGCCGGTGATACGGAATCGCCTGGCGACGATTTCCGCCATCTGCCTCTTTTCGTCATGCGTACCCCATAACGTCACGCCACCGCGCCGGACTCGCGCAATTTGAGGATCGAGGCGTCGTCATAACCGGCTTCGCGCAGGACCTCGTCGGTGTGCTCGCCGATGTCGGGTGCGCGCCGCGGTTTGATCTTGTCGCTGCCGTCGATCCAGATCGGGCTGTTGACCGTGAGCATGGTATCGTTGTCGAACGGCACCAGCACCTCGTTCTCGATCATCTGCCTGTCGCGCGGCATGTCGTCGAGAATCCCGACCACGCCGAATACCAGGCCGTTGCCGTCGAGGATGGCGCGCCATTCGGCGAGACTTTTCATGGCAAAGACCTCGTCGAAAATCCTGATCAGTTCGACCGACCTCGCATGGCGATCGGCCTTGGTGATGAACCTCTCGTCCGCAATCAGATCTTCGCGGTCGAGACAGCGCGCGAGCGTCGGCCATTGCCGCTCCTCGTTGAGCAGGGACAGGATGAGCCAGCGTCCGTCCTTGCACCGGTAGTGATTGGTGACGGCGTTGAGCGCGCGCTCGCGCGGGCGCCGTTCCTGGAATTTCGCACCGCAAAGTTTCGCCTGCGCCAGCACGCCGGCCGCCCAGACGCCGTTTGCCATCAGATTCGAGCTGACATGCGAACCCTTGCCGCTGCGCTCGCGCTTGTAGAGCGCGGTGACGATGGCGCCGTAAAGCGCCATCGCGCAAGGATGGTCGCCCATGCCGGCGACCGAGCGCGCGGGCGTCGTGTTCTCGTCCGCGCGCACCAGATCCATCAGTCCGGAGCGCGCCCAATAGGCATTGCTGTCGAAGCCGGGCTTGTCGGCCTCGTCCCCTTTCTCGCCATAGCCGGTGAACGACGCATAGACGAGACGGGCGTTGAGCGGTTGAAGCTCCTCAAACGTGATCCCGAGCCGTCGGCGCACCGCAGGCGGAAAGTTCGTGATGAACACATCGGCTTGCGCCACCAGCCGATACAGCACCGCCTTGTCTTCGCCTCCGGAGAGGTCGAGCGCAAGGCTGCGCTTGTTGCGGCCGTCCAGGAGCCAGGCGAAATTGTGCGCGCTGACCGGATAACCCGGCAGGTTCGGCAGGTTGCGGTAGGGATCGCCGAGCCCCGGCGGCTCGATCTTGATCACCTGCGCGCCGAAATCCGAAAGCACGGTCGCGGCCGCGGGCGCGGCGATAAAGCTCGCGCAATCCAGAACTTTTAGGCCTTCGAAAATGCCGTCCATGGCGAGGTTGCTCCGGTCGTGCTCGTTTTAGAGCGATTGAATTGCTCTGGTTTAGCGTCATTGCGAGCGAAAGCGAAGCAATCCATGTGCAAAAAAGTTTGGGTCGCAATCGTGCAGCCTGGATTGCTTCCGCCTACGCGCAAGGGCGCTTCGGCGGACTCCAGCCGCGCCATAGCTCGCGCAAGCCGAGCGACGGCGGGTCCTCGCTCGCGCTCCTCGCAATGACGGTCATTCCGTATCCGACATCAGCGCCGCATTGCCCCCGGCAGCCGCCGTGTTAACGGTCACGGTCTGCTCGGCGGCAAAGCGCGGCAGATAGTGCGGGCCGCCGGCCTTGGGGCCGGTGCCCGACAGTCCGACGCCGCCGAACGGCTGCACGCCGACCACGGCGCCGATCATGTTGCGGTTGACATAGATATTGCCGACGGCAAGCCGCTCGACGATGGCTTCGATCCGGTCGTCGATCCGCGAGTGCACGCCGAGCGTAAGACCGTAGCCCGTGCTTTCAATGGCGCGCAGCACGTCTTCGAGCCTCTCCGCGCCGTAACGCACCACGTGCAGGACCGGTCCGAACACTTCTTCGGTCAGATGCGCGGCGCTTGAAAGCTCGAAAATATGCGGCGCGACATATCGGCCGGCGGGCGCGTGCCCTTCAAAATGCAAGCGCGCCTGGCTTCGCATTTTCGCAATATGCGCCTCGAGCCGCGTTTTCGCATCGTCGTCGATCACGGGTCCGATCTGCACCGAGGGGTCGCGGGGGTCCCCGATCTTCAGTTCGCGCGCCGCGCCCGAAATCATCTCGATCATGCGCTCGGCGACGTCGTCCTGCACGAACAGGAGCCGCAGCGCCGAGCAGCGCTGTCCCGCCGAGCGAAAGGCCGACGTCACGACGTCGTCGGCGACCTGTTCGGGCAGGGCGGTGGCGTCCACGATCATCGCGTTGATGCCGCCGGTCTCCGCGATCAGCGGCACGATCGGGCCTTCCTTGGCGGCGAGCGTTCGATTGATCAGGCGCGCGACTTCGCTCGAGCCGGTGAAGACGACGCCTGCCAGTTTGGGATGGGCCGTGAGCGCCGCGCCGATCTTGCCGTCGCCCGGCACCAGATGCAGCGCGGAAGCAGGCACGCCCGCCTCGTGCAGCAGGCGGACGGCTTCAAACGCGGTTCCCGGCGTCTGCTCGGCGGGCTTGGCCACCACCGCATTGCCGGCCATCAGCGCCGCCGTCACCTGGCCCGAGAAGATCGCCAGCGGAAAATTCCACGGCGAGATCGCGGCAAAGACCCCGCGGCCGCGCAGGCCCAACACATTGCTCTCGCCGGTCGGGCCGGGCATGACTTGAGGAGCGCCGAACAGCTCGCGCCCCTGGGCAGCGTAGTAGCGGCAGAAATCGCTTGTCTCGCGCACTTCGCTGACCGCATCATCGAGCGTCTTGCCGCCCTCACGTTGCAGCAGTGCGATGAAGCGCGCGCGCCGCGCCTCAAGGAGATCGGCGGCCCTTTCGAGAATGCTGGCGCGGGTCTCAGCCGGGGTTCTGTTCCAGCCGGCAAAACCCTCGCGCGCGGCTTCGATCGCGGCGTAGGCATCCTCGGGCACCGGCTCGATCACGCTGCCGAGCGCTGTCCTCTGGTCGATCGGGCTGACGAGCGGCCGCGGCGTGCCGGCGACAGCGAGGCCGTTGATGAGGCTGGTTGCCGCAACGGCGCTCGCTTCGGCAGCAATGGCGGCGAGCAGTTGTTCCACGGCGGCGCGGTCGCCGAATTCGATGCCGCGCGAGTTCTTCCGGCCTGGCAGATAGAGGTCGCAGGGCAAGGAAATATCGCGGCGGCGCGCGTTCTCGCTCCTGCCGATGATGTCGGCCGGGCGCCGCAACAGCGTGGCGAGGGGCACGCTGTCGTCGGCGGCGAGCGCCACGAAGGACGAATTGGCGCCGTTCTCCAATAATCGCCGCACCAGATAGGCCAAAAGATCACGGTGACTGCCGACCGGGGCGTAGGTGCGGCAGGCGAGGCGAGGATGGTCCTCGCTCAATCGCGCGTAGAGCGCCTCACCCATGCCGTGCAGGCGCTGGAATTCGAACCCGCTGTCGCCGTTGGCCAATTCGAGCAGCGTTGCGACCGTCAGCGCGTTGTGGGTGGCAAATTGCGGGAACAGCCGCGGGCGCAGGCCCAACAGTTTGCGTGCGCAGGCGACGTAATTGAGGTCGGTCATCGCCTTGCGCGTGAACACCGGATAGTCGGATAGCCCGCGTTCCTGCGCGCGCTTGATTTCCGTGTCCCAATAGGCGCCCTTGACCAGCCGCACCATCATGCGCCGGTTCAGGCCTTTGGCGAGTTCGTCCGCGTAGTCGATCACCGCGCTGGCGCGCTTTTGGTAGGCCTGAATCGCAAGCCCAAAACCGTCCCAGCCCGCGAGCGAAGTGTCTGTGAACGCAGCTGCAATCACTTCAAGGGAAAGCTCGAGCCGGTCGGCTTCCTCGGCGTCAACGGTAAAATTCAGATCGTGATCCCTGGCGCGCCTTGCAAGCTCGATCAGCCGCGGCGCCAGTTCCTGCATCACCCGCGTCCTGCTCAAGGCTTCGAAGCGCGGATGCAATGCCGAGAGTTTTACCGAGATGCCGGGCCGGTCCGGCAAAGGGCGGTCATCGGTGGTGCCGCCGATGGCAACAATCGCGCTGGCGTAAGCGTCGAAATAACGCTTCGCATCGGCGGCGGTGCGGGCGCCTTCGCCGAGCATGTCGAACGAATAGCGCATCGCGCCTGTCGAACGCGCCCGCGCCAGCGCCGCCTCGATGGTCTCGCCGAGAACAAAATGGCTTCCCATCAGACGCATGGCCTGCCGCGTGGCGGCGCGCACGGTCGGAACGCCCAGGCGTTTGACCAGCCGTCCGATCGTGCCTTGCGGGGTTTCGCCTACCTGAATGACCCGCGCCGACATCCCGAGCGCCCACGCCGAGGCATTGACAAGGAATGCGCTCGACTTGGTTTCGTGATGCACGAAGTCGCCTTCGCCGAGCTTGTCCTCGATGAAGTTGTCGGCGGTGCGCGCGTCGGGCACGCGCAGCAGAGCTTCCGCCAGCACCATCAGCGCGAGGCCTTCCCTGGTGGAAAGCGCGAATTCGCGTAGCATGTCCTCGACCCCGCCGAGCCGGTCGTCGCTGGAACGGATGGCCTCAATCAGGCGAGTAGCGGCAACGTTGATCCGCGCGTCCTGTGCCGCGCTCAGGCGGGGCTGCTTGAGCAGCCCTTCTGCGAGGGCGCCGTCATCCGGCGCAAAAGCCGCCGTGAAGCGCGGAACTCTGGCGGCGTCGACGGTCATCGCAGGTCCTATAGTGAAGTTAGGTTCGATTATAGCCGCAACGAAGCATGCTCCCTCTCCCTTTGGGAGAGGGTTGGAGTGAGGGGTTACGGTCTCTCGTAAGATTGCCCCTCACCCGGATCGCTATCGCGATCCGACCTCTCCCCGTCGGGGAGAGGTGAACTGCTCGGCTGACAAAAGCGATTCAACCGAAAATCACGCTCTGGTGTCCCGATTCGGCGGAGCATACCGCCAAGCCGAACGCAAAGGAATCAGCCGTTTCGAGCCGCGACCGGACACTCACAAAAATGAAATGGTCCCGTTGCCGCGGGGGGAGCCTGACCCAAGCTGCCGGATCGTTCAGCCGGCCTCGAGCGAGGGCGAGCGCACCATGCGCCTCGACAGCGCACCGTCTTGCCGCTTGGACCATGAGACGTAAGTGGCAACAAATGTCATGATCGCAATGCCCGAGATGCTCACCAGGATCTGCTCGATGAGCGAGCCGGAATTGGTGATCAGGACCAGACGGCCGGCAAAGGAGAGAAACACGCCGGCGCAGAACACGGCAAGCGATTGCTGGCCGCAGATGATCAGTGGCCTGAAGACCGGCCAGTTTAGCCCACGCCAGTCTTTCGGAACGAGCCGGGTCACGAACATCGCCACCACGATGAAATGGATCAGGCGATAAGGCGCGAGATTGGTCTTTTCATTGGGAATGAACGCATCGTGCAGCCAGATGGGCAGTGCCCGGCCCAGTTCAGGGAAGCGGCCGGCCATGGTCATGGCGAGCGCAAAAACCAGATAGGCGACTGCGAAACAAGCCAACGTCCTCGATACGAAGGTGGGGAGCCGAACCCTCGCTCCGCCGAGCGCGCAAGCCGCGCCAAGCACAAACAGCAACTGCCAGCACAGCGGGTTGAAATACCAGCTCCCGTCCGGGAACGAGGGCAGATTCCAGTCGAACTGACGTGCGGCAAGATAGAGCACAAGCGAGCCGGCGAGCGTGAGGGCGGGCGTTCGCAGCATCGCCCACAGCACCACGGGAAAGCACGCCATCAGCAACACATAGAGTTGCAGCACATCGAGGTTCAGCGCCCTCGATTGCAGAATGAGCCCATGAGTGACGGTCCGGACCGGATCGTCGAGAAGGCCCGCTACGTTGAAGTCATAGATGATGTCGGGCGCGGCATAGCGGCTGGCGACGTCTGCGATGGTCACGACATAGATCGCAAACAAGACCACAAAGGCGGCGTAGAGCTGCCAGGTACGCCGAAGCACCCTGGTTGCGCCGACGGTCACGCCGCGTTCCAGCATGATCGTGGCGTAAGTGGCCGCGGCCATGTAGCCCGAGATGAAGATGAACACGTCCACCGCGCCGCTGAAACCGTAGTTTCGAAGCGTGATCCAGCTCGCGACATTGTTTGGAATGTGGTCCAGAAACAGGAACCAGTTCGCCATTCCGAGAAACAGATCGAGCCTCGTATCGCGCGCAGTTTGCGCGAGAAGTTTGGTATTCATCGAAGTCTTTTTGAATTTTGAATCGGCCGAATCAGCGATTCCGGAAGGAGCCGCTCATATAGGGTACGGTGCTCGCTCCCCAATCGTTTCGCCGGTAGACTTTATGTGAACGGACCGTCTCCGGGATCAAGTCGGTTGCACGCTGTCGTGAGTGGCGCTGGCCCGCGTTGACGCAATCGTGAGTGCTGAGCGCACGAGCAGGCTCAAACATCTCAAACAAAGAGATGAGATCATCACGATGCGATTCCGCTTAATCGCATCATGATCTAGACGAGACGGGCTTGCACGGCCTTTTCGTTCCACTCCAACCCGATCCCCGGCACGTCCGGTATGTGCAGGAAGCCGTCCTTGAGCTGGTAGGGTGTCTTCAGGATCGGATCGGCCCAATCCTGCCACTCCAGCCAATGCGCCGTCTCGGTAACCCGCATCATGTGGGCGGCGACTTCGGGGTAGAGATGAGTTGATACGGGTATTCCGGCGGCACCGGCGATGGCGGCGGCGCGCATCCAGCCCGTCACGCCGCCGATTCGCATGAAGTCGGGCATGACGAGGTCGCACGCCTGCTTCTGCAGCGCCTTGTGCATCTCGCGTGGTCCGTAAAAATTCTCGCCGATTTGCAGAGGGGTTTTCAGCTCCGCCGCAAGGCGCGCGTAGCCATCGAGGTTGTCATAGACGATCGGCTCTTCGATCCAGGCCAGTCCATGATCGTCGATCATGTGGCATCGCTGCAGCGCTTCGGCGAGATCAAGGCCCTGGTTGAAATCGACCATCAGGTGCATGTCCTCGCCCACAGCCTTGCGGACGCAATCGAGCGCCGCAAGATCATCGGCTGCTCGCTCGCGGCCGAGACGAAGCTTGAGCCCGGCGAAGCCGCCCTCATCCCTCAATTCCAGCGATTCCTCCGCAAGCGCCCCGGGGTTCTTCAGCCAGAGCCCGTTGCTGTTGTAACATTTGACCTTCCCGATCGAGCCGCCGAGCATCACGCAGAGAGGGAGGTTCGCGGCCTTGGCGAGTGCATCCCAGGCCGCCATGTCGAGGCCGGAGGCAGCAATCATTGAAAGGCCTTCATAGCCGACGAAGTGAAGCGACTTCCTGGCCGCGTCGAAAAGCTCGATCGGTGCGACTTTCCGCCCCCTGAACAACGCATCGAGATCATTGAGCGCCGGCACGAGATATCTCATGGATTTAACGATGTATGGCTCCAGGTAGCTTCGTCCGACGATACCCTCTTCGGTCAGGATATCGATCAGGATAAGCGGCCATTCTGTGATGGTGGCGATTCTGGCCACGACCGGCCGCTTCAGGCGAAGCACGACGGGCCGCGCGGTGATGCTTCTCACTGTCAGGGCAGCGCAGGACATGCGGCACCTCCGGTTGAATGCGTGTACCTTTATTCGATCACATCGTCAGCGCGCCCAAGCAACTGCGGTGGCACGGTAAGACCCAACGCCTTTGCCGTCCTTAGATTGACGACCAGTTCATATTTTGTCGGAAATTGCGCCGGCAACTCGGCGGGCTTTGCACCTTTGAGAACGCGGTCCACATACGACGCCCCATCCCGCCACACCAAAAGCGTATTGGTCCCGTAGGAGAGCAGGCCGCCGCTCGCAGCGAAGTTGCGAAACGCATAGACAGCCGGAAGGCGAAAGCGTGCCGCCAGATCGACGATCACGTTGCGGTTGGCAAAGGTGATGGCATGCGGCGCAACTATCAAACCCCCATTGGGTTGCGCGGCGAACTCTGTTACCGCGCGCTCGATCTCGGCGGTGTTGTGCACGCCAAGCGCAATCAACTTGATTGCTGACGTTGCCGCAGTTTCGGCGCCCCGCAGCAAACCAGTATTGGCGGATGTTTCCGGGTGCAGCATGAAGCCGACGCGGCCGATTGCAGGAGCGACCTCTAGCAAAAGCTCCACCCATTTGCCGCCGATGGCGTTCTCCAGAACGGCGAAACCAGTGAGGTTGCTGCCGGGCTGCGCCATACTTGCGACATAGCCGCTACCGACCGGATCGCCGACAAGTATGAAGACAATCGGTATGCTGCGCGTTTCCTGTTGCATGATCGTCGTTACCAGGTTTGAGCTCGGCACGATCACGTCTGGTTTCATGGCGACCAGCTCTTTGGCGAATGTCCGCGCCTTGTCGGGATCGCCGCCGGCCCACCGAACCTCGAATCGGATATTGCGCCCCTCCGTCCAACCCAAATCCTGCAGTCCGCGCTGAAACGCTGCGACGACAGCCTTCCCTTCGGCGTCGCCGTCAAAATATGGAAGCAATATCCCGACCCGCCGCGGCAGCGCGCCCTGCTGCGCGCGTGCTGTGCGCGGCAATGCGGCCGCCGCGCTGGCAAGAATGCTTATGAATTCGCGCCGCCGCATTGCTGCTTCCGATTCCCTGCATCAAGGCACCTAAACTAGCATACGGAGGATCGCAGGTCGCGCCCCCCTCGACGTTCGTTCTGGGCCATTTGCAGGGGATGCCCACGATTCGAAGGCAGTCATCGAGTGCGCGCGCTCAATAAGTCGTCGCGAGATATTCGACGATTTTGGGCACGTCGGCTTCCACGATCGGCGCCCCGTATACCTTGATCATCTTGTCGACTTCGGCCCTCCAGAATTCTTGCTTGAATTTCGGTCCGCGCGGCTGAGTGGCGATGTAGTCCGCCGAATGACAGGCGGTGCAATTGTTCACGACCACGTCGAGATTCGGCCCCGGTTTGAAGGCGGCAGTTTCCGGCGGGACTTCGTAATTGATCGGGGGGGCGCTGAGCGCGGCAGGACCAATAAACGCGATGGCCGCAAGCGCGAGCAAATTCGCAAGATGAAGTGGATTTGTACGTGGCATCTACTCGCCTCAGGCAGCCGTGACGCGAACGGTTTCGACGACATTGCGCAAATAGCCTGCCGGATTCCACGTCGGTTGCATCGGCTGCGTTTCGCCCGAATTGTTGGTGGCGCGAACCCTCAAATCATGGGTGCCAGCGCCCAATTTCACCGGCAGCGTCCATTGGCGGAACGAATATTTGCCGAGATCCTCGCCGAGCTTTGCCGGCGTCCAGTTCCTGCCGTCATCGGTCGAGACTGCGACCTCCTTGATGCCTCTGCCGCCGTCAAAGGCTATTCCCTTCAGTTTCGTCGTCTTACCTGCCTCCAATCTTGCATCATTGGTCACACTGGTGATGAACGAGCGGACAGTGAAACGATTGATCGGAATCGTGGCCTTTGGCGCGGTGCCCGGCTCGACGCATCCGCATGGACTGTCGGGAATCCGGTAGGCAGTCTTCATCCAGAAGCCGTCGAACTCGTTGTCGATCACGGTGATCTCGTCAAGATGCTTGACCCAGTAGGTCCCGTAATAGCCGGGCACGACCAGGCGCAGCGGAAAGCCGTTGAGGAACGGGAGATCCTCGCCGTTCATGCCGTAGGCCAGCATCACCTCGCCGTCACGGGCGTGGTCGATGTCGAGCGACTTGACGAAATCGGGCGTCGCGTCCATCACCGGCTTGTCCATGCCGTCCAGCGTGATCTGCCTGGCGCCGGCTCGCACGCCGGCCATGTCGAGCATGGTTTTCAGCGGCACGCCGCGCCATCGCGCATTGCCCATCGCGCCATTGCCGAGTTGGCCGCCGGCGACGCGCGGCTCGAAGAATCCGCGGCTGTTGCCCGAACATTGGTTGATCGCGACGAGCTCCACCGCCGGCAGTTTCCTGATTTCCTTCAGCGACAATTGCAGCGGACGCTCGACCTTGCCCTTGACCTTGAGGGTGAATCGATCGCGATCGAGCTGGTAGGGGATATCGGCCAGGTGATAGCGGACGAAGAACGCGCTGTTCGGCGTGATCGCGCCGTCGTTGAGGACGGAGAATGGCGTTTCCAATTGCGGCGGCCGGCTGGTCAGGCCGATCATCGGCCTTTTCTGCGGGTATTTCACGAGCCGCCGCTCGCCATTGTCGAAGGGCAAAGTCACGGAGTTTTCGTCGAGTGCCACGGCTCGCGACCAGGGAAGAGCGGCACCAAGCGCCGCCAGGCAGGCGCGTTTGACGATCTCGCGTCTGTCGAGCATGGCATTTCCTTCCAAGTTTTCTTGGCAAGACCGTTTCCCACGGGGCGAATTGCGGAACTTGCCGTGGTTTTCGATCATACAGATGGGCGATTGCGGACGAAAAGCGCACTCCGCCGCGGGTCATGATGTCGCGGGCTTAAGCGAGTTCCGCTGCCGCTTTGGTCGGTGTCTCGATCAGCTCCGACAACGTCTTTGCGCTCGCGACCACACGGACCGTCATCGGCTCGTTGCGGCCGCGGATCTCCACCTGCTGCCGCGGCAGGGCATCGGCCGCAAGACCGGCGGTGACCAGGACGTCTTCCGATACGACAGCCTCGCAACTGAGACTCTTGGTCATGTCCTGCAGGCGCGCTGCGACATTGACGGCGTCGCCGAGCGCGGTGAACACCATGTGATCACGATAGCCGATGTCGCCGACGATCACCTCGCCCGAGTGGACGCCGATGCCGAAACGGATCGGCTCGCGCAGATCGTGCTTCAGAAAGCGGTTCAGTTCCTCGATATTGGCGCCGATCATGGCGGTCGCCTTGAGCGCCTGACGGCAGGCGACTTGCCGGCTGGCGGCAAGTCCGAACAGCGCCAACTGCCCGTCGCCCAGAAACTGGTTGGGCTGGCCGCCGCATTCGATCACGGCCTGCGAAACCGCACCGAGGAAACGGTTGACGACAAAGACCGTGTCGAATGGAAGCCGGTTCTCCGCCAGTCTGGTCGAGCCGCGCATATCCACGAACATGCTGACGAGGTAGCGTTCCTCGCCGATATGCGAAGGGCCGGACGCGCTCGTTGGCGCAGTATGCGGCGTGAAGATCTGGAAGAAGGAAAGGTCAGTCTCGGGCCTGAGCTGGCAGGCGAGCCGGATGGCGGGGTCCGAACCCGCGCCAACGCGGTTGAGCACGAAGGTTTCGCGATTGGAGGGCGCGGGAAGCGAACTGTGGTCGCCGATCACGCGAATCCGGCAGGTCGAGCAGCGGGCACGGCCGCCGCACACGCTCGCATGCGGGACCTGATGGCGAAGGCTCGCCTCGAGTACGGACAGGCCCTTTGGGACCCGTATGGTGCGGCCATTGCCGTAGGACAGGCTGATCATGCCGCCGCGGCGCTCGTGGAGCGCACGCGCTCCCCTTGCCAGGAGAACGAACGCGATCAGGCCAAGATAGAAGATCAGGAAATAATCCGTGAACTTCTCCAGCGTGGCCTGTTGGGCCGGCGTGCCCACGATGGTTTGCGACAGATTGGCAGCTCGCCATTCGGCGCTGGCGCTTTCGGCAATAATGGTCCGACCGGCCTGGTAGAGGCCAAGCATAGCCAGCGTCGGCACCAATACAGCTGTGGCAAGCAGAAACGGCGCTGCGCGTTTGAAAAACGACTTCATCCGCAGCCAGAAATAAAGGCCGATGCTGCCATGGATCCAGGAGATGATCAGAACCAAAAGTGTCATCCCCATTCGGTGGGGCCACACGACCAAATATCCATGAAGCACTTGCGGATAGAGTTTTGTCTGTCCGAACAGCGTATGGCCGAGCCGGACGCCGACCACGTGGGCGACGATCAGCGCCGGGATGCTCAGGCCTAGCACGAGTTGCAGCGGTTCCATCGCCTTCCAGCGAAATTCGCGCCGCTCGTAAAGCGCCCAGATTCCAAGGCCCGAATGAACCAGCGCGGCTGTGTAGAACAGGATCGCGACGGGCAGGAACTGCCAGAACAGGATGTGGTAGTGGACGCCGACGGCGAGCGCATCGAGCGAGATATTGCCCAGCGCGTGGTTGAGAAAATGGCTGACCAGGTAGGCATAGAGCACCAGCCCGCAGGCAAAGCGGACCTGGCGGACGCTGATGCCGCGGATGAATTTGACGAAGCTGGCCCGGCTGCGTTCGGTCATGCGTTTTTCATTTCGAGATATAGACCCCGCCAAGGCGGTGTTTAATTCCCTCCAGCCCGGCGAAGTGGTGTCAACACGTTGACACGGGCTAGTGCGGTGAATTTGAAGTTCCTATCAGTGCTGCTGCAATCTCATCATAGGAACTTCAAATTCAAAGCCGCACTAGAATCAACTAGTTGCTAGAGCTCCTTTGATTCCGAAGTTCGCATCAGAGGTCGCCGCGATAGCTTGCGAACTTCGGAATCGGAGCTCTAGTGTGGTGGATTTGACATTCGCTTCAGTATCGCAGCGAGTCCTCGAGGCGAATGTCAAATCCAAAACCACACTGGAATCCTATATTTGCTGGTGTCCCCCTGGTTCTGACATTCGTAAACGAACCCGCCGCGATGTGATACGAATGTCAGAACCGGGACACTAGGGGAGTCGGGGAGAAAGCACCGTGACGATTGCACCTCCCGATAGCGCCTACAAGCCGGAAAATCCTGAGTTTCGGCAGTTGCTTGCCGTCTTCGCGCTGATCGCGGCAATGACCGCATTGCGCCTTGCCTATGCAGGCCTGACCGACCTGCGGACGGACGAGGCCTACTACTGGACATGGTCGAAGGAGAGCGTGCTTTGCTTCCTCGATCATCCGCCGATGATCGCGTGGTTCATTCGGCTTGGGACCCTGATCTTCGGCGATACCAATTTCGGGGTGCGGTTTGCTGGCCTCTTGGCGATGCCGGTGACCCAATTGCTGCTTGCCGATATCGTGCGCCGCGTGACCCATGACTGGCGAGCGATGGTCATCGTGGTGCTGATGATGGAGGCCGCGCTCTATTACGGCCTGCTGATGGCCAAGGTCTCGCCCGACATCGCGCTGATCCCGTTTGCGACCGCCATGGTGTGGGCGCTGGTGCGGCTTGCCGAGAGCAATGACGGGCGCTGGTGGCTGGTGGCGGGGGTTTTCGCAGGGCTTTCGCTGTTGTCGAAATTCACCGTTGCACTGCTGTTGCCGGCCATACTTGCTTTCACGCTCGTACCGCGATGGCGCGGCCACTGGCTGAAGAGCCCCTATCCTTATCTTTCGGCGCTGATCGCCTTGGTTCTGTTCCTGCCGGTCTTGATCTGGAACATGCAGCACGACTGGGCCTCGTTTCGCTTCCAGTTTGTGCGGGCGGCGGCGACCCATGAATGGTCGCTGCGCACGCTCGGCGAATTCATCGGCCTTCAGTTTGGACTGGTCGGATTCGTGCTTTTGCCCGTGGTCCTGCTCGGAGTCGCGTTGACGGCATGGCGGGGATATCGGCAGCTGGACGCGGTGGCCATTCTGCTGTCGACCGCGGTGATTTTTCCCTTCCTTTATTTCCTCTGGAAATCGCTGGCCTTGCGGGTCGGCGACACCTGGCCGGCCTTCATCTGGCCGTTCGGATTTGCCGCCGCCGCGATCAATCTTTCGATGATGCGCAAGGAGCACTGGCCGCAAGCGCTGGTCCGCGCGTCGTTCTGGTGGGCGAGGGTGGCGATCGGCTCAGGCATTGCGTTCGTGGTCGCCGTGTTTCTCTATTATGTCGCCGCACCCTGGAATTTCATCGGCAGGACCGATCCGGTCGGCGGCGAGGCCGGTTATCTCCCGGTGATCGAGCGGGTCGAGGCGCAGCTGCAAAAGACCGGTGCGAGCTGGATCGCCACCACCGACTATCGCACCTATTCGATGCTGCGCTGGTATCTCGGCGACCGCCTGCCGGTGATCCAGATCAACGAGCGCGGACGTTATCTCGGCTTTCGCGAGCCCGACATGAACCTGATCCGAAACCATACCGGCCTCTACGTGGCGCTCGAGCCGTACGACAGTCCTGGTTTTCAGTTGTGGGCGTCAGTGCCGGCGAAGCGCGAGACGCTCGAGCGGGTCGACCGGGTCTGGCGCGGGATCGTGATGGATACTTACGCGCTGCAAAAATTCACCGGCTGGACGCCGGAGCTTTCACCGCCGCCGGGTTCGCCGCTCTATCGCTGGCGCGAGCTGGCGCGGGAGATTCGTGGTGATTCGTTATCGGCGTAGCGAAGTCTGCAATTTGTCATGGCCGGGCTTGACCCGGCCATCCACGTCTTTGTGCTCCCGCAAAAGAAGTAAGACGTGGATGCGCGGGTCAAGCCCGCGCATGACGTGAAGCGAACTCACTCCTCTTCACTCTCCCGCTTGCGCAACAGGTCCTTTGCAAGATCGGTGAGCGAGGGCCGCGGCAGCGCGGTGAACGGCAGCGGGCGGGTGACGTCGATGGCGGCGAGCCCAAGCCGGGCCGTGAGCAGGCCGTTGAGAACGCCTTCGCCGAGCCGCTGCGACAGTTTCGCCGCCAGCCCATGGCCGAGCATCTGCTGGACCAGGCTATCGCTGGCCGCCATGCCGCCGGTGATTGCGACATGCGAGACGACATGGCGCATCAGCCGGATCATGCCGAGCGCGCCGGGCCGCCCGCCGTAGAGCCGCGCCAGCTGCCGGATCAGCCGAAGCGATGCCGCGAACACGAAGGCCACATCGATCAAGGCGCGCGGGCTGACCGCGGTGACGATCGAGACGCGTTGCGCGGCGAGCGAGACCAGGCGCCGCGCTTCGGCATCGAGCGGCGTCATCAATTCGCGCTCGGCAAGGCGGATCATGTCGGCACCGTCGATGATGTCGTCGGCATGGCCCTGCAACGCGGCGCGGGCGCGCGCCAAATGGGGATTCTGGTGCGCAATCTTCAGGAGATCGCGCACCACGGCGCGGCTTTCGCTGCGGTCGTCGCTTGCGAGCACGCGAGCTGCGCGCAGGTGCAGCTTTTCGATCGTGGCCAGACGAATGAGGCCAAAGGCTTCGCGCGCAACCACCACGACAAACGCAACCGCCGCCGCAAAGGTGAATGCCAATCCGACAAAGCCGAGGCCTTCGCTGCGTGCAAAGAGATCCTCGATCAGATGCGTTACCGCCAGTCCAAGGCCGAGCGCGGCGAGGCCTGCGATTGCGATGGCGAACAGCGTTCCCCAGCGAAATCCTCTTGTCACCGGAACGAGCGGCGCCTCGACCGTGACCGGCAGCATCGAAGGTTCGCTTTCCGGCGTGACCTGAACGGTGCCGCGCGCCGGGCGCCCCATATGGTCCGGATCCACCACGACCACGCTGGCCTCGTCGAGTTTGAAGGTCGCAGGCCGCCGGTGATGGGTGCGCTCGCTCATTGCAGCCTGTCTCCGATCAAAAACTGCAGCGCCCGGTCAAGGCGAATATGAGGCAGCGCCGCGCCCTCCGGGCCGTCATTTTCGAGGCGGGGCGGGCGAAAACGAAGAAAGCGATAATCGGCCTTCTCGGCGCTGGCGCTCGAGAGCCCGCGAAAGGCGCCATTGAAAAGTGCCTCGGGATCGTCGGGCAGGTCGCCCGGAAAGGTCGCAACTTCAGTGTTGCCGTCGAAGGTCTCACTGCCCGCTTGCTCGCCCGAGGTGGGCGTTCCCAGGATCGAGGGCAGCCTTTCGCGGCCGCGCGCCACCTGCGCCTCCCGCGTGGCCCGGACCGCGGAGAGCGCAACGACGTCGATTTCGGCGCCGCTCGTATCGGCTTTCGCCACCGCCCTTGCAACAGAGCGCCGCAGCACCGCCTCAAGCCGGTCATGGCTGGAATGATGCAGGTGATCGGCCTTGGTCGCGGCGAACAGGACGCGGTCGATCCTCGGCCGGAACAGGGCGCTGAACAGCGTTCCGCGACCGACCCTGAAGCAATCGAGGATGCCACCGAGCGCCGCCTCGAGATCGACAAGGGCTTCCGGTCCCGAGTTGAACGCCGAGAGCGCGTCGACCAGAACCACCTGGCGATCCAGTCGCGCAAAGTGATCCCTGAAGAACGGGCGCACCACCACGTCCTTGTAGGCTTCGTATCGCCGGCGCATCATCGCCCACAGCGATCCTTCAACCGCTGCGCCATGCTTTGGCAAATCGAGTGGCGCAAAGGTCAGCGCCGGCGAGCCGGCAAGATTGCCCGGCATCAGGAAGCGGCCGGGCGGCAGCAGGCTCATGGCGAAGCGCTCGTCGCGGCAGGCCCGCAAATAATCGGTGAAGAGCCGCGCGGCGGCAAGCGCTGCCTGTTCGTCGGCCGGCGCTTCGGCGCTCAAGCCTGCCAGATGCGCGTGCCAGGTTTTTGCCAGCGGTGCGCGGGCGCTGCCGCGCGACAACGCAAGGCTTTCATTCGACCATTGCTCGTAGCTCTTGTGCAGCAGCGGCAAATCGAGCAGCCATTCACCGGGGTAATCGACGATGTCGAGGGTGAGATTGCGATCGGCGCCGTTCTGCCGCTGATAGTCGATCACGAGCCGCAGCTCGCTGATATCGACGGTGGAGTGCGGCCATTGCCGCTGCTCGATCAGGGTGCGGACGTGGTTCTCATAGTCAAAGCGCGGCACCGCGTCGTCCGGCTGCGGTTCGAGCCGGGCGCGGGCGATGCGCCCCGAAGCGAACGGCTCGAACACCGGAAAGCGGCCGCCGCGGGTGAGGCCGTGAACCAGCGCCGTGATGAAGACCGTCTTGCCAGCGCGCGACAGCCCTGTGACGCCGAGCCGCACCGTCGGGGAGAACAGGCTTTCGCCAAAATCCATCAACGCCCGCGCCGACAGGCGCGCTTCCTCCACGATATCGGAAAACTGCAGAGCCATGCGGGCCTGAAAAAACTCTATTTTACCGGAAGCAAATTGCAGGAGAACCAAATGGAAGGTGGCGAATTGATTGATCGAAATCAAGTTTTTCATATTTCAGGCATGATCTTGTCCGAAGAGTTGTCCGAAGCGTTTTAGGGGTTCCTTGACCTCCGGGACCGTACTATTTGCCGCGTTGTTGAAGTTCGTCGGGAGTCATGAGTGTGTTCAGACTGAAGCAGATCGCCTCCAATTCGGCGCATGCGGCGGCCGGCGCCATCCGCTGGAACTACGACCGGGCCGAACTGATCGCCGACGGTATCGTGCACGGGATCGGCGTGTTCAGCGGACTGATTGCCGCAACCGTCCTGATCGTGCTCGCCGGCGTGTTCGCTTCCGCCTACCAGGTCGCGCTGGTATCGGTCTATGCGGCCGGGCTGCTCACGATGCTCGGGTTTTCCGCTGCCTATAATCTGTGGCCGGTATCGCGGCGCAAATGGCTGCTGCGCCGGTTCGACCACGCCGCGATCTACATCCTGATCGCCGCAACCTATACGCCGGTTTTTGCCAAGATGCCGGATCGGGCCTTTGCGATGTCGTTGTTGGCCGGCGTCTGGGGCGTGGCGGCGGTCGGCATCCTGCTGAAGCTGTTTTTCCCGGGACGTTTCGATCGCGTGTCGGTTGGTCTCTACCTCGCAATGGGGTGGAGCGGGGCGATCGCCTACGACGCCTGCCTGTCCTCGCTGCCGCAACTGGCGTTCTGGTTTCTTATCGCCGGTGGCCTGCTCTACAGTTTCGGGGTAATCTTCCACGCATGGCAGCGGCTTCGCTTTCAGAACGTGATCTGGCATTCTTTCGTGCTGCTGGGCGCGGCGTGCCACTACACCGCCGTGCTCAATCTCGTGCTGGCCTGATACCGCTTTCAAAATCACAGGTGCCGCCATGCAGGTGAGTGGCAAGGTCGTGGTCGTCACCGGCGGCGCCAATGGCATTGGCCGCGCACTCTGCGAAGCCTTTCATCGCGCGGGCGCCGCCAAGGTGGTGGTCGCCGACAAGGAATCCGCCGGTGCCAGGGCCGTTGCCGGCCTGATCGGCGGCGCAGCCTTCAAATGCGATGTTGCGCAGGAGAAGGACGTTCTCCATGTGATCGAGGCAACCGAGCGGATGTTCGGCCCGATCGCCTTGTTCTGTTCCAATGCCGGCATCGGCGGCGGCTTCGATCCCTGTTCCGAAAATGCCGGCGGCGATTCCGACGAACCGTTCGCGCGAAGCTTTGCCATTCACGTGATGGCGCATGTCTATGCCGCGCGGCATCTGGTCCCGCGCTTCAAGGCGCGCGGCGGCGGCTATTTCCTCAACACGATTTCCGCGGCAGGCCTGCTCTCGCAGGTCGGCAGCCCCGCTTATTCGACCACCAAACACGCCGCGGTCGGTTTTGCGGAGAATCTCGCGATCTCGCACAAGGCGCACGGCATCAAGGTCTCGATCCTGTGTCCGCAAGGGGTCGACACCAACATGCTGCGCTCTATCCCGAAGGGGCCGCAATCCGGCGATGGCGACCTTTCGCCGGAGCAGGTGGCGCAGGATGCGCTCGCCGGCATCGAGCAGGAGACGTTTCTGATTTTGCCGCACCCGCAGGTGCTCGGCTACATGCGCAAAAAGACCGAGAATTACGACCGCTGGATCTCGGGCATGGCGAAGATCCAGGCCAGGATGCGGGAAGAGCACGGGAAGTGACCGAAGGTCATTCCGGGGCGATGCGCCAGCGCGAACCCGGAATCTCGAGATTCCCCGATGCGCAATTGCGCATCTGAGGTCTGGTGCTGACGCACCATCCCGGAATGACAGTGCTCTTCAATCCTTCCGCTCGTAAAGCAGTGGCACCGCTGAATCCACGATCACCTCGACCAGGCTCGTACCCTCGTGGATGAGCGCGCGCGTCAGCGCCGGCGCCAGCTCGGACGATCTTGCGACACGAACCGCGTCGCAGCCCATGCCTTGCGCGATTTTCACAAAATCGATGTCCGGCAAGTCAAGGCCGGGCACGCGGCGGACCTGCATCACCTGGCTGAACGAGCGCATCGCGCCGTAGCCGGAATTGTTGAGCACGAGAATCGTCAGCGGCAGCTTGCGTTGCGCCGCCGTCCACAAGGCCTGGATCGAATACATCGCCGAGCCGTCGCCGATCAGGCACACGGTCCTCACATCCGGCCGGCCGAGCGAAATGCCGGTCGCGGCGGGAAGGGCGTAGCCGAGGCCGCCGCTCGCCATGGTGTAAAAACTGTCTTGCCCGCGCATCGGCAAAAATTGTTGCATCGCCGGGCGATGCGAGGGGGCTTCCTCGATCAGCACGGCGTCCTCACGCATGGCGGAGGAGAGCGCGTGCAGTGCATATTCGGCGGAAATCGGATCGGTAGCGCGCGGGGCAGGCGGCAGGGTGCGCCCCCTCGGCACCGCGCGCCTGGTCTCGCCCAGCATCTCGAGCAGCATCGAAAGCGCGCTCCTGATGCCGGCGATGATGCTGGTGCCGACCGGCGTCATCGATGCCGCGTCGCCATCGTCGGTGATCTGGAACAGGCTGGTGGCGCCATCGAAGATCGAGGCGTGGCCTTCGACATGAAAGGTGAAAACCGGCGCGCCGATCACCACGACGAGATCATGACCCCGCAGGGCATCCGACAATTGCCCCGGCGAGGCTTGGAGAAAGCCTGCAAATTGCGGGTGCCTTTCCGGAAAACTGCAGCGCGCCGAAAACGGGCTGACCCAGACGGCGGCGCGCGTCTTCTCGGCAAGGCGCACCATCAGCTCGACCGCTCGCGCGCGATCGATGGCAGGGCCGACGACAAGTGCCGGCCGTTTGCTTGCCGAGAGTGCCGAGGCGAGATCTTTCATGGCATCGCTGTCGGGGTTGATTTCGCTCCTCACGCTGCGCGCTTTCACCGCTTGGGTTGGACGCGTCCAGTCGTCGATCGGCACCGAAACGAAGGTCGGCCCGCACGGCGGCTGCATCGCGACGTAATAGGCGCGTGCGATCGCTGCCGGAACATCCTCCGCGCGCGCCGGCTCGATCGAGAATTTGACGTATGGTCGCGGAAATTCCGACGCGCGCTCGGCATAGAGAAAGGGCTGCAGGGGGAGAATCGAGCGCGCCTGCTGGCCCGCGGTGATGACGAGCGGCGTCTGGTTGCGATGCGCGGTGAAGATATTGCCGAGTGCGTTGCCAAGGCCAGCCGCCGAATGCAGATTGACGAAGCCCGCGTTGCGCGTCGCCTGCGCGTAACCGTCGGCCATGCCGACCACCGAGGCCTCCTGCAAGCCCAGCACATAATCGATATCGTCGGGCCAGTCGCTCAGAAACGGCAATTCGGTCGAGCCGGGATTGCCGAACACCTTGCGGATGCCGAACGCGCGCAGCAGGTCCAGGGTGGCGTGTTTGACGGTGACTTGCGCGCTGGAGATTTCGCTTGGCTTGCGGGGCAAAAACCTACTCCGTCATTCCGGGATGGTGCGCAAGCACCAGACCCGGAATCTCGAGATTCCGGGTTGCTTCGCATCGCCCCGGAATGACGGGCCAGTCATCACCACGTCGCGGTGCCCTTCATGGTCGGCTGACCTTGCGAATTCGCCGTCCACAATTCCATGCCGTTGTCGCTCGTGCTGGCGTTGACGGAAAACTCCGAGCCTTCGAACAAAGGCTGCACGCCGCGATAGCTGAATTTTTTCGGCGCAGCGCCGCCATGCAGTTTCGCAGCAAATTCCACCAACAGCGCTGCCTGCATCGGGCCGTGGAAGATCAGCCCCGGATAGCCTTCGACCTTGGTGACATAGTCGCGGTCGTAATGGATACGGTGGCCGTTGAAGGTGAGCGCCGAATAGCGGAACAACAGCACGGTATCGGCCATATGGGTTTCGCGGTGCTGGGGCACGGGCGGCGGCGCTGCCTTTGCCGGTGGCGTCGTCGAGACATCGCGATAGACGATGTCCTGACGTTCACGGATCGCCGTGCCGCGCGGCGTGGTGACCAGGTGATCGACCGAGACGAAGCACAGCTGGCCGGTTGAGCCGGTCTTCATCGTCACCTCGGCAATGCGCGAGGTCCGTGTCACTTCATCGCCGACACACAAGGTATCGAAGAATTCGAGCTCGCCACCGGCCCACATCCGTCGCGGCAGCGGCACCGGCGGCAGGAAGCCGCCGCGCGCCGGGTGCCCGTCCGCTCCAAGCTCGGACATCGGGAAAACCGGCGGTGCCAGGCACCAATGCATGGTGAAGGGAGCGGCATCGCCCTTTTTTGGTTCGCCGATGTCGAGAAAAAGCGTGGCGCGCAGGCCTTTCACTTGTTGCGCGGTGACGATGTCGGAAACCTGTGTGCTGCGGCCGATCCATCTGCGCAAATGTTCCAGGTCGGGCTTCTCGGTCATGACGATTTGATCCCTGTCGGAACAGCCTTTTCGGATTTCGCAGCACCCGGGCGTTCGCCGATTCCGGGTACTGCGCCGTAGTGGCGAGGCTCGTCGACGACGATCGCGGCAGGCGCGGGATAGGTCACCGGGCCGTTCGGCGTGCCGACCTCGATGCGACGCAGATGCGGATGGGTGGCAAGACCGGCCATGGTGTTGACCTCGGCAAACGCGATGTCGGCATCGGCCAGGCGCTGCAAAAGCTCATCGCGCGTCATGGTCGCAAAGATTTCGCCGACCATGCCGTCGGTGAGGTGACGGTTGCGCACACGCTCCACCATGCTGGCGAAACGGGCATCGTTGGGCAATTCGGGCCGGCCGAGGACGTCGGCGCACAATTTCTTCCATTCGCGTTCGCTCTGGATCGAAATCAGGATGTCCTTGCCGTCTTTGGAACGGAACACGCCGTAGGGCGAAATCGAGGGGTGGGCGAGCCCCATCCGCTGCGGCGGTTGGCCAGCTTCGAAATTGAGCAGCGGCACGGTGAGCCAGTCGGCCATCACGTCGAACATCGAAATGCGAATATCGGCTCCCTTGCCGCTCTTTGAGCGTTTGATCAGCGCTTCGAGAATGGCGGCGTGCGCGGTCGCGCCGGTCGCGATATCGACGATCGACAGGCCGACGCGCGAGGGGCCGTCCGGCCCGCCGGTGATCGAGGCAAGCCCGCTTTCGGCCTGGATCAGAAGATCATAGGCCTTGCGATGCGCGTAAGGGCCCTCATCGCCATAGCCGGAAATGGTGCACAAGATGAGCGCCGGGTAATCCTTCTTCAGCCGCTCAATCGAAAAGCCGAGCTTGTCCATCGAGCCCGGTTTGAGATTCTGCAACAGCACGTCGGCGCCCGCGATCAGCCTTTCGAGCTGGCCGCGGCCCTCCTTTGTGGCGAGATCGATGACTTGCGAATCCTTGCCGCGGTTGAGCCAGACGAAATAGCTGCTCTGGCCCCGCGCCGCGGCGTCATAGCCGCGGGCGAAGTCGCCCTCCGGGCGCTCCACCTTGATCACATGGGCGCCGGCGTCCGCCAAACGCGAAGAGCAGAAGGGTGCGGCGACGGCCTGTTCGACGGCGATGACGGTTATTCCCTCAAGTGGCAGCATAATCTAGCTCTAATGGAGTGGATTTGACATTCGCCAGCCACCTAGCTGCAGACTCGTAAAGCGAATGTCAAATCCTAAACTCCACCAGTGTGGCGGTTCAAAAGTCCGTATCATTGCAGCCCGCGAGTTCGTCATGCGGACTTCTGAACCAAAGCCACACTAGAAACAATGGCTTGCCAGTGTCCTTTCGATTCCGAAGTTCGCAAACGAGATCGCCGCAAAACGATGCGAACTTCGGAACCAGGACACTGGAAACCCAAATTTGCCAGCGATCCTTTGATTCCAACATTCGCAAAGGCGTCCGCCGCAACGGGAAGCGAATGTTGGAATCGGATCACTAGTAGGAGCGGGGCATGCCTAGCACATGCTCGGCGATGAAGGACAGAACGAGATTGGTCGAGATCGGCGCAACCTGGTAGAGGCGCGTTTCGCGGAACTTGCGCTCGACATCGTATTCCTCCGCAAATCCAAAACCGCCATGGGTCTGCACGCAGGCATTCGCCGCTTCCCACGAGGCGTCGGCCGCGAGCATCTTGGCCATGTTGGCCTCGGCGCCGCAATCGAGCCCCGCTTCGTATTTGCGGGTCGCTTCCTTGACCATCAGCTCGGCCGCGCGCATGGCGGCATAGGCCTTCGCGATCGGGAACTGAATGCCCTGATTTTGCCCGATCGGGCGGCCGAACACCGCGCGTTCCCTCGCATAGTTCGAGGCCTTGTCGATGAACCATTTGGCATCGCCAACGCATTCGGCCGCGATCAGGATGCGCTCGGCATTCATGCCGGAGAGGATGTAGCGAAAGCCCTTGCCTTCCTCGCCGATCAGGTTTTCCGCCGGCACCTTGAGATCGGTGAAGAAGACTTCCGTGGTCGAATGGTTCATCATGGTGCGGATCGGGCTGATCGAAAGCCCATGATCCTTGGCCGCCTTCATGTCGACGATGAGGACCGACAGGCCCTCGGTGCGTTTCTTCGCCTTCTCCTTCGGCGTGGTGCGCGCCAAAAGGATCATCAGGTCGGAATATTCGGCGCGGCTGGTCCAGATCTTCTGGCCGTTGACGACGTAGCTGTCGTTGCCTTCGCGCCGCGCAAACGTCTTCAGCGACGAGGTATCGGTGCCGCTGGTCGGCTCGGTGACGCCGAACGCCTGCAGCCGCAACTCACCGCTTGCGACCTTCGGCAGCCATTTCGCCTTCTGCTCCTCGCTGCCATGCCGCAACAGCGTGCCCATGGTGTACATCTGGGCATGGCAGGCGCCGGCGTTGCAGCCGGCGCGGTGGATCTCTTCCAGGATCGCGGTTCCGGCCGACAGTTTTAGCCCGGCGCCGCCATATTCCTCGGGGATTAGCACGGAGAGGTAACCTGCTTCCGTCAGCGCATCGACAAACGCTTTCGGATAGGCCATTTCGCGGTCGAGCTTGCGCCAGTATTCGCCGGGGAATTGGCCGCAGAGTTTTGCCACCGCATCGCGGATGTCGGCGTATTCGTCGTCGTGATCCACGGCTGTCATCGGAACTCGGCTGGAAGATCGAGGGCGCGCATCGTGGCGGTGCAGAATGCGCAGAGGGTTTCTGCGCCTCCGTCTTTGCTGAAGATTTCGACCGTGGCAACCCCGATCGAGCCTGACATTTTCAGGGTTTTCGCCCGCGCCAACAACTCGGTGCCGCTGGCCGGCTCGAGGAAATTGATCTTCAGCTCGACCGTGACTCCGATCCGCCCCTTGGGCAGGCTGGACGTCACGGCCATTCCCGCCGCCTGGTCGGCCAGGGCCGTGATCACGCCGCCGTGAAAATGGCCGAAGAACTGCAGGAGATCGTCGCGGCGCGACAGTGCGAGCTCCGCATATCCCGGCTCTAGCGCTGCGACGCGAAATCCCGCCGCGCCCGAAAATCCCTTGGCGTTGATCGCCTCGGCGAGGCTAGGCGGGTTGAGGCCCTGGCTCATGCCGGGATGCGCACGGGTAACTGCTCGATACCTCGGACAAAACTCGAATAGACCCGTTTCGGCTCGCCGACCACCTCGATCCGCTCAAACCGCCTGAGGATCTCCTCCCATACGATCCGCAGCTGCAGTTCGGCGAGCCTCATGCCGACGCAGCGGTGGATGCCGAAGCCGAACGACAGATGGATGCGCGGTCGGGCGCGGTCGATGATGAACTCGTTGGGCCTCTCGATGACCTCTTCGTCGCGGTTTCCCGAGACGTACCACATCACCACGCGGTCGCCCTTGCGGATTGTCTTGCCGCCAACCTCGGTGTCGACCAGCGCGGTGCGCCGCATATGCGCCAGCGGAGTCTGCCAGCGAATGACTTCCGGAACCATGGAATCGATCAAAGCGGGGTTTTCGCGCAGCTTCCGATATTGGTCGGGATGTTCGTTGAGCGCCAGCACCGAGCCGCTCATGGTGTTGCGCGTGGTGTCGTTGCCGCCGACGATCAAGAGCACGATGTTGCCCATGAGATTGTCGGGCTCCATGTAGCGCGTGGCCTCGCTATGCGCCATCATCGAGATCAGGTCATTTCTCGGCTCGGCGTTGACGCGTTCGTTCCAGAGTTTTGTGAAATAGGCCGCGCACTCGTCCATCTCGGCGCGGCGCTGTTCGGCGGATTCGACCACGCCGCCTTTCGGTAGCGCCGTGGAGACGTCGGACCAGCGGGTCAGCTTGCGGCGTTCCTCGAACGGAAAGTCGAACAGCGTGGCCAGCATCTGGGTGGTCAATTCGATCGAGACCAGATCGACGAAGTTGAAGGTCTCGTTGCGCGGCAGTGAATCGAGCACCTTGCAGGTTCGTTTGCGGATCAGGATTGCCAGTTCGTCCAGATGTCCGGGAGTGAACATCGGCTGCACGGTCTTGCGCTGTGCCGAATGCCGCGGCTGGTCCATCGCAATAAAACTCGGCCAGTCATAGCCGGGGGGAACGTCGCGGATCGAGATACCGCCGAGCGAGACATCAGAAGAGAAGACGCCGTGGCTAGTGTCGACATGCATGATGTCGTTGTATCTGGTCACCGACCAATAGGGTTCGATCGGCGAGTTGGTGCAGTAATGCACCGGCTCTTCCTTGCGCAGCCGCTCGAAAAACGGCCACAGCGTATCGTCGCGGAACAGCTGCGGCGCGCCGGGGTGGAAATCCTTCAGCGGCATCGAATAGGCGGCTTCGCGCGCGGCGCGCTGCAGCGCCTCTTTCTTTACACTGGCAGATGTCTGGATATTCATGATCGATCAATCCCGAACACGCTCAGCCGGCGATGCGCTCTTTCGCGCTCACGCACACACGTTTGCAGGATTGGCTCACCCTCGAAGGTTGCGCGCATGGGCCGGCTGTTCCCTTGAATGTCCCTCCGTGGTTCTCGTCCGGAGGGTGTTTGTGGGCACGAATTACATCCCCTTGCGCGCATCAGGGCAAGAGAGAGTTTTGAGGCATTTTCGCTCCTTCGGCTCAAGCTGCCGGTAATCCGGAAAGCCCCTTCTCAGCCGCCGGCGCCCGTGACAAGCTGATGAGTGAGAATCTTGTTTCCGAAAGGCCTTCCGCCATGATCCCCAACGCGTATCGGATGTTCAATTTCGATCTCGGTGAAACCGCGGATGCGCTGCGCGAAACCGTCCACGATTTCTCCAGCCATGAGATTGCGCCGCGCGCCGATGAAATCGACAAGACCAACCAGTTTCCCAGGGACCTGTGGCCGAAGCTCGGCGCGCTCGGCCTGCACGGAATTACGGTCGAGGAAGAGTATGGCGGCTCCGGGCTCGGCTATCTCGAGCATTGCGTGGCGATGGAGGAGATTTCGCGCGCATCCGCCGCGGTCGGCCTGTCCTATGGCGCCCACTCGAATCTCTGCGTCAACCAGATCAGGCGCAACGGCAGCGACGCGCAGAAGAAGAAATATCTGCCCAAGCTGATCTCCGGCGATCATGTCGGAGCGCTGGCGATGTCCGAACCCGGCGCCGGTTCCGACGTGGTGTCGATGACGACGCGTGCCGAGAAGAAAGGCGATCGCTACATCGTCAACGGCGCCAAGATGTGGATCACCAACGGCCCGCTGGCGGAAACGCTGGTGGTCTATGCCAAGACCGATCCTTCGGCCGGGCCGCGCGGCATCACCGCCTTCATCATCGAAAAGGGCATGAAGGGTTTTTCCACCGCGCAGAAGCTCGACAAGCTTGGCATGCGCGGCTCGGATACGGGCGAGCTGGTGTTCGAGGATTGCGAAGTGCCGGATGAAAACGTGCTCGGCGACGTCGGCCGTGGTGCCAATGTGCTGATGTCCGGCCTCGACTATGAGCGCGCGGTGCTGGCGGCGGGTCCCTTGGGCATCATGCAGGCCTGCTTCGACGTGGTCATGCCTTACGTGCACGAGCGCAAGCAGTTCGGCCAGCCGATCGGCAGCTTCCAGCTCGTCCAGGGCAAGATTGCCGACATGTACACGACCATGAATGCCTCGCGCGCCTATGTCTATGCGGTGGCTAAGGCCTGCGACCGCGGCGAGACCACGCGCGAAGACGCTGCCGGCGCCATTCTCTATGCCTCGGAGAAGGCCACCCAATGCGCGCTCGATGCGATCCAATTGCTCGGCGGCAATGGTTACATCAACGACTATCCGACCGGGCGGCTCTTGCGCGACGCCAAGCTTTATGAAATCGGCGCCGGCACCTCCGAAATCCGCCGCATGCTGATCGGACGGGAATTGTTCGAGAAATCGGCGTAGGGCGTTGCCAAGAGCTAATAGTTCCGCAAGGAAGTTGTCATCACCGCGCCTGTCGCGGTGATCCACGTCTTACTTTTTCTCTCGCGGCGGAAGACGTGGATGGCCGGGTCATCTAACGCGAAGACGCGCGGAGCCTGTCATCGGGCCGCGCTTCGCGCGGACCCGTTGGCGCTTTTGCCCGGCCATGGCGGGGCGAGAGAACCGCAAACGATCCTAATTCCGCACGACCACGACCGTGCCGATCCTGACGCGATTGTAGAGATCGACGACGTCTTCGTTGGTCATGCGGATGCAGCCGGATGACACCGCTTGCCCGATCGTCTCCGGCTCGTTGGAGCCGTGGATGCGATAGAGCGTCGAGCCGAGATACAATGCGCGCGCGCCCAGCGGATTTTCGATGCCGCCTGGCATGTAGTGCGGCAGGTCCGGCCGCCGCGCCAGCATTTCCCTTGGCGGCGTCCAGCTCGGCCATTCCTTTTTCGCGGTGACGCGGTGGGTGCCGGCCCAGCCAAAACCCTCGCGGCCGACGCCGATCCCATAACGCAGCGCCTGGCCATTGCCGAGCATCAGGTAAAGCCGCCGCTCGGCGGTATTGATGTAAATCGTGCCGGGGGCAAAGGAGCCGGGGGCGCTCACCAACTCGCGCTGAATCGGAGACCCGCCGTAATACGAGCCGCCGCCACGGCCAAAAATCGAGGGGCCGCCGCCGCCGTAATAGCCGGAATTTCCGCCATAATAACCAGGGCTATAACCCGGGCTGCTCCTGTAGGTGTAAGTGGGGCCGCCCCGCGAGTTGCCCCGCCCGAAGAAATCAAAAAAGTCGCTGCCCTGGGCGCGCGCCGGAGAGGTATCCACCAGTACAATCACCGCCAAAGTCAGGAAAGCAAACAAGAAAGCAAAAGAGCGTGATGCAAAAGCCCGTGTCATTTCGTTCCTCGCAAGCAAAGAGCGATCTTGGGCATCGAGTCAGGCCATAATCGGCGCAATTTCGCAAGCAGTGAGGCGGCCAGCCATGCGAGTTTTGAATGCAGCGGTTAACCAAAACGCCCTTGTGGGCGATTGCCAGCAATGCGTCCGGAACCCTTTGACGAAACCCCAAAGGAGTGGTTGATCCCTTTAGAGCATGATCCGGAAAAGTGGAAACCGGTTTTCCGAAAAGATCATGCTCAAACAAAGAGATGAGATCATGATGCGATTGATCGCATCATGATCTAGGTATCTCGATGAGGTGCGATCAAGAGCGCGGGGACGGGAGTAGAACGATGAATGGTGCGGAAAGTCTGGTGCGGACCCTGGTCGCGGGCGGAGTTGACGTCTGCTTCACCAATCCGGGCACTTCCGAGATGCATTTCGTCGCCGCGCTTGACCGCGTCGAAGGCATGCGCTGCGTGCTCGGCCTGTTCGAGGGCGTGGTGACGGGCGCGGCCGACGGCTATTTCCGCATGAAGGGCAAGCCGGCCTCGACGCTGTTGCATCTCGGTCCAGGCCTTGCCAACGGGCTTGCCAATTTGCACAACGCCAAGAAGGCCAATTCCGGCATCGTCAATATCGTCGGCCAGCACGCCGTCTACCACATCGGCTACAACGCGCCCTTGACCTCCGATATCGAAGGCCTGGCGCGGCCGATGTCGGCCTGGGTGCGGACTTCGCCGGATGCCAAATCCGTGGCGGCGGACGGCGCAGCCGCAATTGCCGCGGCCCGGAGCAATCCGCCCCAGATCGCGACCCTGATCCTGCCGGCCGACACCGCGTGGAACGAAGCCGACGGCGTCGCACAGGTGCCACAACAATCACAGCGTCCGACTTTCTCGCCGCAGGCGGTGGAGAGCGCGGCCAAAGTGCTGCGCAAGGGCGAGCCGACGCTTCTGCTCCTGACCGGCGGGGTGCTCACCGAAAACGGGTTGGCACTTGCGGCACAGATCGCCGGCAAGAGCGGCTGCAAGGTGATGGGTCAGACCTATAATCCGCGCATGGCGCGCGGGCGCGGGCGGTTTTCGATCGACCGCATTCCCTATGTGATCGAACAGGCGCTGCCGATCCTCAAAGACTTCAAACACATCATCCTGGTCGAATCCGCCGACCCGGTGGCGTTTTTCGCCTACCCGAACAAGCCGAGCCAGTTGAAGCCTGAAGGTTGCGAGGTCCACCGCATGACTTCTAGCGGGGAGAATTCGGTCGCCGCGCTCGAGGCGCTGGCCTCTGCGCTTGGCGCAAAACCCTCCGACGCCAGACCGCAACCGATGGTCGAGCTCAAGAAGCCGACCGGCGCGCTGACCTATCCCTCGATCGCGATGGCGATCGCGATGGCGATCCCGGAAAATGCGATTCTGGTCGATGAATCCATCACCACCGGGCGCGGCTTCTTTCCGCCGACGGCCGCCGCCGCACCCCACGACTGGCTGCAGAACATGGGCGGCTCGATCGGATTTTCCACGCCCATTGCCACCGGCGCCGCGGTGGCGTGTCCCGACCGCAAGGTGATCTGCATGGTCGGCGACGGCAGCGCCATGTACACGCTGCAATCGCTGTGGACGCAGGCGCGCGAGGGCCTCAACGTTACCACCATCGTGTTTGCCAATCGTATCTACCAGATCCTGCGCGGCGAGTTCGACGGCGTCGGCGCCGGCGAGCCCGGACAGCGCGCGCTCGACATGCTCAGGATCGACCGCCCCACGCTCGACTTTGTCGCGCTCGCCAAAGGCATGGGGGTTGCGGCGCGCGCGGTTGCGACCGCGGACGAATTGGTCGTCGCGCTTGCCGAAGCCATCCCCGAGCGCGGACCGCGGCTGATCGAAGTGCAGATGTGAGGAAGACCCGACCGCTCGTCATGCCCGGGCTTGTCCCGGGCATCCACGTCTTAAGTATCCGAAGAAAGAAAGACAGGGATAGCTGGGACAAGCCCGGCCATGACGGCTAACATTTGGCCTAGAGAGACCGGAAAGGTTGCGAAGTCTCCGGGGACCCTATGCAAGCCGAGCTGGACAAGGTCGTCGCCGCCTTGCGCGAATTTTACGCGCAAGAAACCTTCCTGTTCGAACACGATCTCGGCGAGCGCACGCTGACCCATCGGCTGGCGGTGCACCTGGAAAGACAGTTTGCCGGTTTCAACGTCGATTGCGACTACGACCGGCTGGGCGCGCGCACGCTGCGGCTTCCGCGCGGCACCATCGTTTCAACCGACGATCATCTCGGCAAATCGATCTATCCCGACATCGTCGTGCACCAGCGCGATGTCCCCAACAACCTGCTCGCCATCGAGGTCAGGAAGGCCGGCAACCACCAGCCGCTGGAACACGACCAGCAGAAGCTGCGTGCGCTCACCGATCCGCATCTGTGGTTCGCCTACTGGATCGGCATGATTTTGACTCTGGAAAAAAACAGGGTTAGCAGGTCGGAAGTGTATGTAGCGGGCTACCCCGACCCCGAATTGTCGCTCTGGTTCTCCCGTCGGCTGAAGGGTGCGGGCCTGGGCACGGGGTGAGGGGCCGTGGCGGAAGGCAGGACTCGCGAATGAAAGTTTTCAGACGTTCGATCTTGATCACCGCGCTGTGGCTTTCGGGTTCGGTGCCGGTCGCCGCGCAGGCGCCGGGTGCGGGCTCGGCGATCGATGCCGCCTCTCAAGCCATTCTCGCCAACCCGAAGGTGATCAAGGCGCTCGAGGACATCAAGGCCGATGACGTTCACGCCTTTGCCGAACAGAAACGCATCACGGAAATTCCGGCTCCGCCATACAAGGAGAGGCAGCGGGCCGAATATTTTCTCAAGCGTTTTGTGGAACTCGGCTTCAACGACGCCGCAATCGATACCGAGGGCAATGTGATTGCGTTACGCAAAGGCAGCGGCACCGGCAGGCCGAAGCTCGTGGTCTCGGCCCATCTCGACACCGTCTTCCAGGAAGGGACCGACGTGACGGTGAAGGAAAAGGACGGCGTCATTCTTGCGCCCGGGATCGGCGATGATTCCCGCGGTCTGGCCGCGCTGCTCTCGATGATCAAGTCGCTCAACGCAAACGCCATCGCAACCGTCGGCGATTTGGTGTTCGTCGGCACCGTCGGCGAGGAAGAACTCGGTAATCTCAGGGGAGTGCGAGCCCTGTTTCGCGATCACGCCGACATCGACGGATTCATTTCGATCGACGGTCTCGGCGTCACCAGGGTCGTCAATCAGGCGACCGGAAGCCACCGCTACGAAATGACCTTCAAGGGGCCCGGCGGTCACAGTTTTCAGGAGTTCGGATTGCCGAGCGCGATCCATGCCATGGGACGCGCCATTGCGAAGATCTCGGAGTTGCAGACGCCTTCCGATCCCAAAACCACCTTTACCGTCGGCACCGTGAGCGGCGGCACTTCGGTCAACGCCATCGCGGCGGAAGCGAAAATGGCGGTCGACATGCGCTCGAATTCGACGGAGGAATTGCTCAAGCTCGAGGGCCGCCTGCTCGATCTCGTCCGAGAGGCCGTGGTCGAGGAAAATGCGCGCTGGAATTCCGACAAGCTCTCCGTCGACATCAAACTGATCGGCGATCGTCCGGCCGGGATCGTCGCGATGGATTCGCCGATCCTGCAGGCCACGCAACGCGCCGTAACCGTGCTCACGCGAGAACCGCGCGTGACCTTTGCCGGATCGAGCACGGATTCCAATCTCGCGATGTCTATGGGAATTCCTGCGGTCACCATCGGCGGCGGCGGGGAAGGCGGAAACTGGCATTCGCGCAATGAATGGTACAAGCCGGTCGATGCCTATCTGGGTCCGCAAAGCGCGCTCCTGACGGCCCTGGTGCTCACCGGGCTCGACGGCGCGACCAGGCCGGCACTCGCCGTGCGTCGGGAAAAATAGAGCATGATCCGGAAAAGTGGAAACCGGTTTTCCCTCGCGACAAACGCGGAAAGCGTTTGCGCGGAGATCATGCTCAAAAAGGATGAGATCATGATGCGATTCCATTTAATCGTATCATGATCTGGCACGAACGCGCCTCACCGCTGGACAAGGTGAGCGTTTGGCGCCGGCGCAAGTTCGAGCAGCGAACCGATTGCTGCAGTCACCTCCAGCCGCTCGCATCAGCCGTTGATGAAAATATTTTCGCCGTGGCTCATGCTCATATCCAGGGAAACCTGATACTGCAGCGAGGGGTGCAGTGGCTGGCCGGCCGCGAATCCCAGGCTTCCCGGTATATCGAGGCTCGCATATTTGTGGACGGTGATCGTCACAGGCGGCAGGAGCTTCGGTATCTGGACGTTTTCGGGCATGAACGGCGTGTTCACCACAGCCTGGAAGCAGGCGTTGGTCGGCAGGTCGCGGAATTGCTTGAGCTGAACGGTCGTGTAAAGGCTTGGAAGGTCGTCGAGCAGCGTCTGCAGGTTTGCGACGAGATAGGGATCGGAGAACTCCTTGGCGAGCGCAGCTTCTGCCTCGGCGCCCAGTCCGGCCCACGGCCAGCCGCCCTGAGGGGTTTTCGCTTGAGCGGTCGCGCCGGGCTCTATTTCGACAATCGGTGCCCAATCGAGCATGGTCTGCGGTGAATGCGCTTTCATCACCATCGCCGAAACCGTGAACCGAAGGGGATCGAGACCCAGCGCGGGCGTGGGATCGAACTTTGCCATCACTTTTGGAAATCCGATGACGTTGCGGCCGCTTGTCATCGACCAGGGATTGTCCACAAACATGAACGGGAAGAAAAATTCTGGAAACAGCTCCGGAAACAGCAGGCCGCCGAACAGGTTGAATTTCCAGACATAGAAACGAAAATAGATTTCCTGCTGGCTGGCATATCCCCAGCCGGAAAATGGCTCCTCATCGAACATCATCTTCGGATAGGTCACGATCTCCATGTCGACGAAGTCGGTGAATGCCCGGTATTCGAAGCCGCGATCCGCCAGCGAGCCGATGTTGAGCATCTCGTTGCAGAGATGTTGAAGGTTTGCCAGCTTCGCCGGCAGCTGAAAGCTCATGATCGTGATGCCGGGAAATTTGTATGGCGGGGGAATCTCCGGATTATCGGGCCGCTGAATGAATTGAATCATGGCATTGTCCTTTCTTGTGCGGAAAATGACCGCCTCAGTTCGTTGCGACTCGTTCCCTTGAACTGAAGCGCCAGATCGGCGCCGTAGACCCTTGCCGGAGTCTGAAAGCCGGAGACAAAGTCCCCGCCGATGATGCGCTTTGCGATTGTGGCGGCCGCCTCAGCCGTGAAACTGTAGCCGTCCGGAGTTTCGAGGCGCGCGCCTCTGACTTGCCTCCACGAGTCTTCGGCTTCGGCCACGACGACGCACCTTTCCGATTGGCGCCGGACCTCGGAGGGGCCTTCGGGCCACGCGCCGGCGACGGCATCGATCAGCGCCCTGACGGGCCTGAGCTGCATGGCGCCAGCGACACCCGCGCCAAGCTGATAGAGGGCGCGCGCGGCAAAGCCAGCTTCGAAATAGGCCTCGATGTTGCGGATGCCGGTCGAGTGATAGGCGGTGAAGACATCGGCCCAGCTCACGGCAACGCTTTCCGTCTCGCCGTCACCAAAATCGAAGGCGCGCTGCAATCTCCCGACGGGCAGCAGCGTCAATTTTCCGTTTCTTCGGATGCTGAGCGGCGAATTGGCAACCTCAAGCGCCGATCGAAAACTCCCCCGCGAGATCGAACCGGGCCGCACCGCGACGCGCAGATATTTCGCGTTGGGGACCAGCGCTGCCACGTGCACCGCCAGGCAATCGGAGGCCACGACGCCAAATCCGGCGCCTGGCATGATCATGATGCCGCGCCCGCGGGCCGCCTCGTCATGGAGAAAGGCATTCAAAAATACCGGCAGCTCACCGGCAATGTCGAGATAGTGGGTGTTCGTGCGCAGGCAGGATTCGATCAACGCGGGCGCCGTCAATGCGAACGGGCTGGCGGCATTGATCAGGACATCGACATCTTCGAGCGCGGAATCGAGCGCTTCCGCGTCGTCGATCGCCATCACCTCCCCCGCGACGCCAAGCTCGGCGGCCAGCGCCTGCACCCGATCCGGCGTTCGACCGGCGACGACAAGGTGGCGGCGCGAATTCCGCAGCCGTTCGGCAATCAACCGGCCGGTGTAGCCCGTCGCCCCGTAGATCAATACGCGACCGCGCAATCATTCCTCCCGCAAGCGTCGCACCTGGATTCAGGTCTATCGGTTTCGACGGCCGATCTTCCCGGATTTTCGGCTTCAGCGATTGAAGATCCAGGTCGCCAGACCGTGGATGAACTCCCTGTCTCTGGAGGGTGGAAGGCCGCCGTAAATCGAATCGGATTGATGCAAGGCGGCGCCGGCGAGCGCGTGGGCAAACTGGCGCACATAATCGATCGACCCGCGCTCCGCGATCAGCGACAACACGAAGGCGACATCCTCCTCATTGCGCTGCTCGCGCGGGCGGCGGAACAACCGGCTCAGCCTGTCGCGCTCGGCGCGCGAAGCGTGACGATAGGCGTGAATGAGAAGCAGACTGCGCTTGCCTTCCAGCAGGTCGCCATTCATTTCCTTGCCGTAACGCGGATCGGGCGCCAGATTGAGCAGATCGTCCTGAATCTGGAAGGCGGCACCGAGATAAAAGCCGAAACGGATGAACGGTTCGAGATCGAGGGCGCCGCGGCTCCCGATCAGCGCGCCGACGCGGGAAGGATGAATGGTCGCGAGCCAGCAGGTCTTTCTCAGAACCATGTTGAGATAATCGTCATCCTCCAGATCGAGGACGTTTTCACGGATCCAGCCGAGCTCGATCGCTTGCCCTTCGAGCGAGTGCCAGGCGACCTGTTCCATCTCGCGCAGGATACGCAGGCCCAAGAGACTTCCGAAAACGCCGACATTGTCGAACAGCGGCCGGAGACTGAGAAGGAACAGCGCATCGCCGGCGTTGATCGCCAGTGGTACGCCGTGCAGCACGTGCAACGTAGGTCGGCCGCGGCGCAATTCACTGCCGTCCTGGATGTCGTCGTGGATCAGCATCGCATTGTGCAACAATTCGATCGCCGCAGCCGAACGGATAGCGTCGGCCTGACTGGCGCCGAACGCCCGCGCGGTTGCGATGCAGATGCTTGGCCGCATCATCTTGCCGGCGCGCCGGGGATAGTCGGCAAGCGGCTCGTACAGATGCCGCGCCGGGTAACCGTTGGGCAAATAGTCCGCCATCGCCTGGCGCGTGCTCGAGCCGTATTCCTCAAGCGTGTCGGCGACGAGCGAGGACATGCCACCTCGTTTCGTCGCCGCATGACGTTGCGGCTTTGGCGACTTTCGCGCCCTAGTCCGCGACCGTGACACTGATCGTTCCTCCCGCTTCGTTGGTGCTGCTGTCGACGACGACGCCAGTGTAGGTGCCTGGCTTCTGGTCGTCGGGAACGTCTATGACGAGCACGAGGCGGAGCGGGTCGGAACTGCGGGTGAATTTCGCGTCGAGCGAATGCCCTGGGTCCTTGTGGACGAGGTGCCGCACGAGGGGAACGAAGCGCGCCGAAGACGGGCGAAGATCGAGCGCCACGTGTTTCGCCTTCGCCCCCTTCACGACGATATGAGGCGGCGCGCCAGGGATTTCAGCATCGGCAGGCGTAAAACTGCTGAGCGTCCTGGCGCTGCCGGATTTTGCGGTTCGCGTCACTGTGCCGGCGCGCCTGGCCGGGGGGCGCGAAATGCCGCCGCCACCGGGGCCGCCTGAAAGCGGGGCTTGCGCGTCGATCGAACGGACAATCATCGATATCAGTTCGAGCCAGGTGACGCCGATATCCCTGGTAACGGCGACGAGGCTCTCGGCCAGCGTGTTGATGTTGGCATTCAGTTGCCCGGTGTTCGTCATGCCGTGGCGCATGCGCTCCGCGGCGCCGCGTCCGGCTTCGATTTGTTCCTCGATGAAAGAGGAGCTTTGCTGGACCATGCTGCTGATCGCCCGCTGCAGGCTTTCCGAAATTCGCGGCGCCGGACCGTCGCTGGTCTTCTTGTCGTTCTGGTTGTTCGCGCTGAGCATGATGCGGGTTGCGCGTCGGAGCGGAGCTTCCCGATCGGGATCGTTGCGCCGCAGCCGCTCGCTTGTACGCCTGGTAGTGGATTTTTTTGCCATGTCGCATCCCCTTGGGGCTATGGATCAACTAATCATGGGTGATCAAAACCGATAATGTCTTCAAGTGCGGGAAAGCCGGAAATCGCGTGCGACGCGAGTCGGCCGGACATCACGGCGGCCTCGACGCATCCGAGATTGAGGCTGCAATCCGTCCAGTCGCCGGCTATGGTCAAATTGTCGTAAGTATTGTCGAGCGGCGAAATGCGATGGCTGGCGCTGCCGGGCACCGAAAGCACGTAGCGGTCGGAAGGGTTGACGTTCGCCGTCCAGTATTGCGTGCCGAAGCGACCGCGTGTTGCGCGCTTCCCACCCTTCGTCTTCGCATCTGGATCGACCAGCAATTCCCAGCGAAATTCGCCTCCGCGTCCCTTCGCGTTCGGCCACAGATTCTCGATGTCGCGGTTGAGAAACTCGATCGCGTTGTTTCGCACTTCGTCGCGGCGACGTTTCGGATAGTCGATGTCGTCTGCATCCGGCTCGCGCCGCGGGTCGGCCAGCACGTTGCAGAAATAGGCAGATGTGCGCGGCAGTGGACGGTGCCAGTTCTCGGCCGGCACCACGTGACCCATGTCGGACCAGGTGTCGAACGGTTTGACGAAGCTCGTCAGCGTGACCGGCGGGATTTCCCAGCCGAGCTCCTGAAGGTCGGCGGCAAGCCAGATCTGGAAAGCCTGTGTGGCGACGGTCTTGACACGCTCGACCATGGCGCGCCAGCGGGCGTTCGTGGCGATGATCTCGCCGCAGACAGAAGGCAGCGCGCCGATACCGATGCCGAGCACCACGAAGTCGAAATCGCGCGTCACCTTCAGTTCGCATGTCCTTGCCTTTCGGCGATCCCAGTGGGACTCGAAATCCCGGCCCTCGCGCCGCATCCGCGCGCCGGCCTTCAATTGGGAAAGATCCGGTCCGGCGGGCCAGCATGGCATGTCCTTGACGTCGACCAGCGGCTGATATTCGCGCGCTCCAAGCGTCTCGGCCTGGATATCGAATTCGAGCGCTTCGACATGCGGCTTTTCACCGGGTTCAAGCTCATTCGCATCCGCCAGTCTGACGTTGCGTAGCCGGTGAAAGAACTTGAAAGTCGCGCCGCGGGCCCGCAGGACTTCGTAAAAGGGCGCGAACACCACGTCGCCCATCCCGGCGCGCATTTTCCATAACAGCGCGCCGCGATAGGTGAAGAAAAACCGCAGCGTTCCGCGCAAGGCGGCGCCGGCGGCAATGGCGGGTCGGCCCTCATCCCCACCCTCGTAAGCCATCGCCGTATCGTAGAGAACGCGCGTGAACGGGGAGTTGAGCGCGCGCTCGGAGGCGCCGTTCTCGCGCAGCCACTCCCGGTGATCGAGATGATCGATGGCATCTAAACCCCGCGGGTCGGTGAGCAGCTTGTAGCGAACGGCACCAACGAGATTGGCCAGGACCAGGTCGATGATCTCCCACTGATATCGCGTGTGGTCATCGCTTGCGACGATCGCTTCGAATTGCTTGCGAAGCGCCGATGCGATTGCTTCCAGCGCCGGAAGCAGCAAACTTTCAGGCACTTTCGGCATCGATTTGAGCGCGGCCTCTATCAGCGCCAGTGCTTCGACCGCAATCGCAGCCGAAGCCAGCGCGCCGACGCGCAAAAGGCCTGCGATTCTTGCGGCGATGTCGACCGGGTCGCCTTGGCCGGCACTTGGCTCCGAGTCCCGATCCACATCCGCGTTCGCCGTGCTGGATGCGCGGAACGTTTCGAGGCCAAGCAGCAGGGTCCGCAACAGCGAAACGGCGCGCGCCAGATAGTGGCTCAGGGCGAAGGGATTCTGTTCGTGGAAAGCGTCGCCGGGCAGCCCCGGCGCCGGAGGAAAATGCGCCGCCCAGTTGATCCAGCCGCCATGCGCTGACGTGCCGGCGGCCGCTATATGCGAGTCCGGGAGGAAGAACTCACGCCAGTCTCGCCGCCGGCGTTTTCTTGTGTCTCGCGCCTTCGCACTTCGGTTTTTTGCCTTCGTCTTTGCGTTCAACTCCTCGTAGCATTGGCGCAGCAACCGGAACGCATTGTCGTAGCATCCGAGCCAGACGTGCAGCCCGTGCTCCTCGATACGTCCCGCAGGGCCGCGGCCGGACGCGCCCTTGCCGCCCAACCTCCAGCCGATCTGATAGATGGTGACGTGATAAGCGCCCTTGTGCCTGGGCCTGGTCAGTTCAAAAGCCGCCGCAATCGACGCGCAGCCGCCGCCTATGATTGCGACCTCTATGGGCTTTCGGTTTCCCACTGACGCTTCCCCATTTCGCTGTTGCTGCACGAGGTGTCGCGGCCGTTTGTCGCAAGGCTATTTCACTCCCCATGTTACATGCTTTTTCAGCGCCGAAAAGGCCTTTACCTTCGATTGACGGACCTTGTGCAGGCAACCGAGCGTTCGTCGCACTACGCGCTGCGCACGGTTAGGATTTGTGGCAGATTTCCACGGCCGGAGCCGGTGAGATGCTCGATCCCACGGAGGACGCTTCGTCGCAGAAGGGTCGGCCGCTCGGCCAAAGCGAGCATCGCCAGATTACCGTCTTGATGACCGACCTCGTCGGCTTCACCGCCTTTGTCGAGCGGACGGGCGAGGAAGCAGCCTTTGCGCTGGTGACGCAGGTCTCGGGCCTCACCACCGCTGCGATCCACCGGCATCGCGGCACGGTGAAGAATTTCACCGGCGACGGCATTTTGGCACTGTTCGGCACGCCGACCGCGCTCGAAGACGGGCCGCTGCGCGCCTGCCGCGCGGCGCTGGAGATACAGCAACGCCTTGGGGCTGCCGGCGACCGGATCGAGGCCGAACTCGGCCATCGCCCGCTTCTGCGCATCAGCCTCACCACCGGGCCCGTCGTGCTCGGAGCGGTGGACAGCGGTGAAAGCACCGGCGTCACCGCGCATGGCGACATCGTCAATCTTGCCGCACGGCTTCAGGCCGAGGCCGTGCCTGGCACGGTCGTCATGAGCGATGCCATGCTGCGGCAGGTCGAGGGGATGGTCGATGCCGAACCTGCCGGCGTCTTTCACTTCAAGGGAAAGAGCGAGCAGCAGACGGTTCATCGCCTGATCGCCATCAAGGATCACGCCACGCGGTTCGACGCCGCGATCGCGCGCGGGCTGACCTCCTATATCGGCCGCACCAGAGAGATGGCCGTGCTTGAAGATCAGCTCAAGCACCTCAATTCGGTGCGCGTCGTCGACATCGTCGGCGACCCCGGCATCGGCAAGTCGCGGTTGCTCTACGAGTTCGCGCTGCGCCAAGCGTCGGTCATGATGTTGCGGGGAAACTGTTCGGCCGACGGGCAGGAAACGCCGTTCCTGCCCTTCATCGAGGTACTGCGCAACTGGTTCTCGCTGAGCCCCGGCGAACCGGAGACCGCCATTCTTGGCAAGCTCGAGGAAGGCCTGAGGCGCCTCAACTGCTGGTCGCAGCAAAATCTCGCGCTGCTGCTCAACCTGTTGGGATTGAAGGCGCCCGGCAATGCGCTGGCCGAACTCGATGGCACGCTGATCGGCGCGCGAACGCGGGATCTGTTGCTGCGGTTGATCGAGGAGCAGAGCCGGCGCTCGACGGTGGTCCTGCTGTTCGAAGACCTGCACTGGATCGACAGCGCTTCCGGTGATCTGCTGCTGCGGATCGTCGACCACGAACCAGCTTCACCGCTGGTGATCCTGCATACACGGCGCCCGGAATATGCGCCGGCCTGGGCGGGGCGTCCGGGCGTCGTGGAGTTGCCGATGGCGCCGTTGTCCTCATCGGAGACGCTGCGGATTGCGCAGTTTCGCTTTGGCGTCGACGATCTGCCGGAGCCGCTTGCGGACCTGATCGTGGAGAAAGCGGAAGGCAACGCGCTGTTCGCCGAGGAGATCGCAAGCTTTTTGATCGAACGCGGCACGGTGCGCGTGACGCCGCTGGGATTGGGTTTTGACCCCAAGCGGATCGGGGCGGCGTTGCCGGCAAGCGTGCAACTGCTGCTGACGGCGCGCGCCGATCGCCTCTCGGCGGAGGATCGCAAGCTCTTGCAGATGGCAGCCGTGATCGGGCGCCGCTTCGATCCAAGCCTTCTGTCCGCGGTCGAGAGCGGATTTGGCGATGTCGCAGGCAAGCTTCGTGTCTTGCAGGAACTCGACTTCGTGCAACGAGACCCGCAATCGGGCGATTTCGAATTCAAGCACGTGCTGATGCGCGATGCGCTCTACGACAATCTCCTGAGCGCGCTGCGCGCCGAATTGCATTTCAAGGTCGGCAGCGCGATCGAGCGCCGTGCCGCCACGCGCCTGAGCGAGGTCGTCGAGACGCTGGCGCATCATTTTTCGCTTTCGGGCCGTCACAACAAGGCGTTCCGCTACTGTTCGCTTTCGGGAACCAAGTGCCTTGAAATCTATTCGCTCGAGGAGGCGGAGGGGTATTTTCGCAAGTCGCTGAGCCTGCTCGGACAGGCGCCGCAATGCGCCGACGATGCCGCGATGGCAACAGTCGTCGCCTTCCTGCTGGAAGTCCTGTATCTGAAGGGCGACCTGATCGGCCTTTCCGAGATCGCGGAATCCTATATTCCGCGGCTCGAAGTTCTGGGCGACACGCCGCAACTGGTGTTCGCGCTCTATTTCCACTGCATGCTCCTGAATCACTTCTGCGAGTTTCGCGCCGCCGAGGCTCGCGCCAAATCGGCGGTGCACATTGCCGCACACCTCAACGACATCCGCGCCCAGGCCTATGCGAGATCGGCGCTTTTGTTCTGTTCGATCATCCTGGGCCGGCACACGCTCGAGGAGGCCGAACGCGAAGGCAAGCGCGTGCTCGAAGTCTGTACGCAATCCGGCGACAACTACATTCTCAACTGGGCGTATTGGTCGATCGCCTGGGATTACGTCTGTCGCGGGCTGACAAAAAAGGCGCGGCACTGGACCGTGCGGTTGATGGAAGCGGGAAGGCAGCGCCAGGATAACCGGGCGCTCGGCATGGCGTTCTGGACGCTGGCCTGGATCGACATCCAGGCCTACCGCTTCAGGGACGGCATCGCCAATGCGCAGCGAAGCCAGCGCACGGCGATCACGCCATTCGACCGCAACGCCGGTATCATGGCGAACGCCACCGCCCTGTTGCTGGAAGGACGCGTGGAGGAGGGGCTCGCGCAATTGTTGAACCTGAAGAAATGGGCGCTGGCGCATCGCTGGGCCTATACGGCAAGCGGGTTAGATTTCGCCGCTGGACCTGCGCTCGCCATGACCGGGCGGATCGGCGAGGGCATTCGAACGCTGAAGAGAGGAATCGCGGTCTGCGATGCGGCGGGAAGCCTCGCGGTGGCTTCATGGAATCGCCTGGCGCTCGCCGAGCTTTATCTCGGCATGCTGTCGACCACGAGCCGTCCGCCGATCAGGCTGATTCTGCTCAATCTGCTCCCGATTCTGAAGGTCCGGCTTTTCGGCCTGCGGCAGGTCAGGATCTTGCTTGAACAGCTCTCGCTCAATGCCCAGATCCACCCGGAGAGCACGACGCGGGCGCGGATCGAAATGGACTTTGCAAGGGTTTGCCTGAGGGAAAACGCGCCCACCCAGGCGCGCCAGCATTTGTCGAAGGCGCGCGCGGCCGCGCTGGCGCAGGAGTTGACGCCGATACTCAACGAGATCGATGCCATCGCGGCGAAGTTGGCGTGAAGGACCCCAAGGGCGGCGAGGGGGTTGCGGTCTCTCGTCAGGGCAATGACCTCACCCGGATCGCGTCTGATAACGCATTTCACCTCTCCCCGGCGGGGAGAGGTGAAAAGTGCCACTGACAAATCGATGCGACCAAATAATCATCCCGCTTTAGCGTTTCGCGCGCGCCTTCTTGCGGAATGCCTCGATCTGTTCGGGCTCCTTGTCGTCCAGCGTCGCCAGACCTTCTTCCGCCCCGCGTTGAGACCGCAGCAATTCGTCGAGCTTGGCGTGAATGGCTTGCGTGTCGCGATGTTCCGACCGCTGGATGAAGAGCGTCATCAACAGCGTCGCGATGCTCGCAGCTCCCTGCCAGTTGAAGGATTCCCGGTCGAAGATCACCCACAGCGTCGTGTAGACGGCCACCGCCGCGACCGACCATGGCCGGGACAGCCATATCCCGGCTCTGGTCAGGAAGCGATTGAGCTGCGCGCGCATCTCGAGGAAAACGAAACGATGGCTCAGACGGTTCCGCTATCCTCATGGCGTAGAAATGAGCAACGGTAATGCAGGAGGTGGTCCGATAATTGCTTCACATTCCTGACGTCAACCTTCCTCAAGGTGGAAACATGCGCGGAATCGCAATTCTCATTGCTGCCCTGGTGACGCTGTCGGTAATGGTGCGGCCGCATGAGGCTCACCTGGGACTGCATCCGACCTCACCAATGCCGCCGGTCAATGTACCCTGACCGCCGGCACTTTGCGGACTCAAGACGTCGCAAATTCCCGGCTTGCGCGAGGCGGAAAAATCGGGTCTGCCGATGCGTCTTCGTGATCGCTGCGTCAGGCCGGGTTTAGCTGACGCGCAGCCGTCCAGTGACTCTCGACGAAGTCGCGGATGTGTTCGGGCAATTCGTTGCCGTCGATATCGAACCGGGCCTGGATTTCCGCGGCGATATCTTCGGAGACGTCCTCTGCCCAGTGTTCGAGGGTATTGAAGGCGACGACGCGAAGCGGATCGTTGAAATGGCCTGAGATCAGATCGCAGATGACGGTTTCCGGATCGGCGCGCTCGATCTCGGTTTCGCGGCGGACGCTGCCTTTCGCGTCGACGCTGTCCACCACGATGTAAATGGTCTGATCGGCTCCGTACGGCACGATCCCCGGCGTCCAGCTTGGCATCTCTCGCTCTCCAATGACGCTGCCCGATCTATTAAATTTGCGAACCCGCCCCGGGGTTCCTCAATTTCGGGAAAATCGCCATCGCTGGCGGAAATTTCGCCGCAGCACCTTGTCGCGCGAACCATCGCCGCGCTCGAAACGACGAACAAGCTCGCGCAGGCGCGCGGGCATCTCCGTCTGCTGTATGGGCAGCAGAATTCGCAGCCGTTCTCCCATCTCCTGGCGAATAACCAGATTGTGCTTCGGCTCAAGGCCCATATCGCTCATCGGAGCGCTCCATTGTCGCTTGAGGAGGTAACGGGGGAGCGACCTGCGCGGTTCCTCCTTGGGTTACTTTTTGAACATTGCCGAGGAACTCAAAACACGTTCCTACGTTTGCAACTGCAGAACTGCGGGATTCCGGGGGGAGTCTTGGATTTGACATTCGCTTTGCGAACTCGCGGCCAGCGAGTTCGGTTGCGAAGGTCGAATCCGCTTCGCCAGTGCGATTGAATGCCGCCAGATTGCGCCGCGTCGGCGCCAAGACTGAAGCTGTATCGCGTATTTCGGGGCGGGGGTTGCGCTTTTGAACGAACTGCCGATCATTCTTCTCGTCGAAGACGAGCAGGTCCTGCAAAACCTGGTCAGGCATGCCTTGAGCGATGCGGGCTTCGATCTCACCGTGTCGGCATCGGCTGACGAAGCGCTCTCGATGCTCAGGAGCGGAGTGGTCAGATATCGAGCGCTCGTGACCGACATCAACATCGATGGCGAATTGAACGGTTGGGAACTGGCAAGGCAGGTCAGGGAAATAGACGCGGCTTTTCCCGTCGTCTATGTGACGGGGGCGGCTGCCGATCAATGGCCCTCGCATGGCGTCCCCAACAGCATCCTGCTCGAAAAGCCGTTTGCGCCGGCACAGCTCGTGACCGCCATCTCGCAGCTCTTGAACACGGGGCCGCAATGATCCGCGACTAGTGGAGTGGATTTGACATTCGCTACCCACCTGGCCACAAGCCCGCAAAGCGAATGTCAAATCCTAAACTCCACTAGAATCTTATATTTGCCAGTGGTCCTTTGATTCTAACATTCGCAAAGGCGGTCGCTGCAACGGGAAGCGAATGTTGGAATCAGACCATTAGGCCGAGGCGAAGTGGATGATGCTGACCAGCCTGGAGCGTGAATTCCTGGAGCAGGTATCTTCGCAACCCTGGCCCAGCCCGCCGCTTTTCGATCACAATTTGGTCGTTCGGCTCGTTGAGGCGGGTCTGGTGCAAACTGAATCGCTGCCCGATGGCGCGGTGGTCTACGAGATTACCGAGGCCGGACGCGCGGAAATATCAGGCTGAGTGCGGTGGTTCAGAAGTCCGCATCATTACTGCAGCGAGTCCACTGGCGCAAACGCGAAGCTTCAGACCGTTGCCGATGCGGGAGCGGTGGCTTGTTTGGCCGACTCTGCCGCCGGTTTGTCGTTGCCGGTCTGGCCGCCGGTTGAGAAGGCAACCGTGCATCGAACGCCGTCTGGTTCATAGGTGATGCTCGCATCGGCGCCTTCCGAAGCAAATGCGGCGCGCAGAAGTCGCGAGCCGAAGCCGACCCGCGAAGGTTGAACGACCGGTGGTCCCGATCGCTCCTTCCAGTTCAGAGCCACCCTCCCGCTCGTCGGCTCCTCGGACCAGTTGATCTCGACCCGGCCAGCCGGGAGGGACAGCGCCCCATATTTGGCGGCATTGGTCGCCAGTTCGTGGATCAACAGCATCAGCGACAATGCGAAGTCTTGCGGCACGATCACCGAAGACGGACCGGAAAGCGTGAACTGCGAGGCGTCGAACGGCTCCAGCGCCCTTCCGACCAGTTTTTCCACGCTGATGTCCTTGTCCGCAAGTTCGATCAGCTCGTGAGCGCGCGTCAGTGCAGCGAGCCGCGCGGTCAGGAGCTTTTGCGCCTGCGCCAGATTGTCCGAATTTTGAAACGTCTGTCGAACGATCGCCTGCACCAGCGTCAAATTGTTCTGGACACGGTGCTTCATCTCGGAAGCCACGGTTTTGGCGCGCGCTTCTGCGGTCGCCAGTCGATCCATAACGATATGCACGAAGGACGTCACGACAATCATCATCGCCGCCAGCGCCCAGAACGTGATCAGTCGAAAAATGCCCTCGCCGGTGAACGCGATTTCCAACTTCGGCGGGATCCAGATGTAGGCAGAGAGCAGTCCGCCGAGAAGCGCGGTGGTAACTCCCGACCAGATCCCTCCGAAAAGGCCGGCGATCAGAATGCTGGGAAACAGGAAATTGAAATACAATCCGCGCTCGATCAAAGGATCGACTGCCGCGCGGATCAGGAGCGACACGCACACGGTGATCAGGGCGATAAGCTGTCCTCGCCAGAACGGCCGCCTGTAGACAGGCAGGTAGTTTATCAGCCAGCGCATTGCATTTCCCGATAGGCGGATTGAACCATCGAAGCCGGGGGAACCACAAGACGCGCCATCAGCCGTTTTGCGCTGAATTTGCATGAATAAATGGACCGTCCGAGTGGCACGGATTCATCTCCATGCTGCCTGTGACGAAATATGCCTGAATGTGGCACGGCGGACCTGGCCGCGGCCGGCGGTATTTGCAGCGTAGCAATGGCTTATTCCGCCAATTTAGGTATGTGAACGGCAGTATTCCAGTATTTTACCGGATGTTCGGTATGCCCGCTGCCGGACACCGGATGAAGCAACTGCAATCATGTTGAACATCCGTTCAAGAAAGTTCCTGCGAAGTTCCGGAACGCCTCGACCGCGCCGTTTGTTGGCGCGGGGTAACTGACGATTGGAGAAGGAACATGAAGAAGCTTGCTTACGTTTTCGCCGCGTTGGCGACCCTTGCGGTTGCGGCGCCGACAATCGCAAGCGCTGAAGGGTTCGGCTTCCGCATCGGCAGCGACCGGGACTACTATCGCGACCGCGATTATTACGGCCCCCGTGTTGAGGTTTATCGGCATGACAACGGCTGGCATCGCGGATGGTATCATCGCGACGGCGACCGTGAGGTGATCATCCGGCGTCACCATTACTGGGACGACTAACAAGACCGATGACGGAAATGGCCCCCTCGATCGGGGGCCATTTTTTTTAAGGCAGTGCGAAGGTGTTTCGCGGCGTGTCTGCCGCAAACCGGCCGCGCCCAAAAACGGGTTTGTCCAATTGCCTGAATCTGGCCCAGTCAAAGACGGCGGTCGGCGGGGGCGGGGAGCCTCCCGCATAGCCGCAGGCGACGCGAGCGGGAGGCAAGTGCCTATTGGTCAGAAGTATTGGGGTACCTTCAAAAAGGGTTCGGGCGCGCCTGGAATCCAGGATCGGCAGCGCCGGCCTCGACCCGCTCCACCCGGCAGCCAAGGGCTCGCCGGGTGGATAAACGGGACCCTTAGCCTCCTAAGTTAACCCCACCGTCTCCGATTTTCACACATTGTCCACTTTTGTACGTATGTTGCGGAACGGAATTCGTGTTCGGCAATTGTGCAAAAACACTCGTGAAAAAGGACATTGCGTAACCGTGTCCGCGAACCGCTTCCATGCGCGTCAGGCAGCTGTGGCGCTGTTAAAGATGGCGAAGACAACTTCCGATCCGGACCTGGCGGCTAATCTCGTGCGGGTCGCCGCTGATCTCAAGGAACAGGCCGGAGAGCTTCCGCCCAGGCTGAAGGCGGAAGTGCCTGGTGCGCAGGAAGAACAATGAGGCTCCTTCAGCTTTGGGCGGATCATGCAGCCAGGTTCGAAACCCGCGTATCGTTCGGCGATCGGCCGTCCCTTGATCTTCGAATGCCCGAAAACCCTAAACAACGTCCAGCATTGGCTGGACGGTGACGACGCGCCTGACCACACCTACGAATCGGTCGTCTGCCCGGCCTGCACCGGATTGCATTTCATCAACCGGAAAACCGGCAAGCTGCTCGGGCAAGGAGAAAAGTAATCACTCGATCACCTCGTTGGCCCGGCCGACCAGCGGCAACGAGAAATCAACACCGAGGGACCTTGCGGTCTTCAGATTGATGATGAACTCGACCTTGGTCACCTGTTCGACCGGAAGGTCGGCCGGCTTGTCACCCCTGAGGATTCTTCCGACAAGAATACCGACGCTGCGATACCCTTCACCAATATTGGGCGCGTAGCTCATGAGACCGCCGGAGTCCGTGAAGGAGCGCCATCCGTAAACCGTCGGCATGGCGTGTTCAGCGGCGCGCCTGACGATTTCCTTATCCTGGCCGGTAAAGAACGCATCGACCGCGACGACGAGACCGCTTGCTTTCAGCCCGGCAAGCGCATCGAAGGCGGCTTCGACTTCGATTGCGGTGCTGGCCCGCAACACATCGAGATGCACCCCGAGAAACTGAGCCGCCTCCTGCGCAACCCTGGCTTCGGACTCATGAGCCGGATTGCTTGGGTTGGTGAGAAGAGCGAAGGCAGTGGCTGATGGCAACAGTTCCTTCAACAGCTGAAGTCGCTTGCCTGCAAGTTCGCTGCTTAGGACCACGACCCCGGTCATGTTGGTACCGGGGTGGTTGAGACTGTTGACCAGTCCCAACTGGATCGGATCGGCGCCGATGTTGAAAACAACCGGGATGGTGGAGGTTGCACCCTTGGCTGCCACTGCCGGCGCGGTACCGCCGATCGCCGCGATAACGGTTACCTGACGACGAACGAGATCGGCCGCGAGCTCCGGCAGGCGCTTATAGTCTCCGTCCGCCCACCGGTATTCAACCGTCACATTCTGGCCTTCGATGAAGCCGGCTTCGCTCAGGCCTTTGCGAAAACCGACGGTACGCATCGCGTCGGCTTTCAGAGACTCGCTGCTCAGATACCCGATCACCGGCATGGCCGGCCGCTGGGCCCGCACTGCACGTGGCAAGGCGGCCACTGCAGCCGTGCTGCCGAGAAGCGTGATGAAATCGCGGCGCCACATACCCCGATCTCCCGACCTCGCAAGCGCCTATCTTAACGATGAAAACGCGCACTTTGACAGGGGAAAGACGGGCACGGCGCATCGCCGGCACAGCTTCCACCATGAATCGATGGGGTTAGTTCGTAAGAATGCCTGCCGTCATAACATAAGCTAACGCCAAATTGTGCTTTCGCGCTCAAGCTTGATTCGAATCGCATTTTGATTCGCTCGCAAGGCTGATTTCGCGATGACGACGAATATAAGGGAAGATGCGCTGGAGCGTGAAGCCAAAGCCGTGCAATGCCGTTGCCCGGAAGGCGCTGCAGTTGCTCCGCGCCTGATCCTAAAATTTCTCGACGTCCGCAGCGGCAAAACCGTACGCCTCTACCGATGCCAATGCGGCGAATGCATCTGGGATGATTGACGCCATCTTCCGACGCCGCCGAGTGCCTGGACCAGCCGACGTTTCGCTACGAGCGAAACAGCGCAAAATAAATCACATACAGCCAACCCAGGATGCCGTGGATGATTGCCCAGAGTATCGAGTGGTTGGTGGTGTAGGATATCGCCATGGCAAGGGCCGAACCAAAGCCCACGCCGTATTTTGCTCCCTCGACTCGAATTCCGTAAAAGCGATTTCCGTTCATATCGCCGCCTCCGCTGGGGCCGCCGGATGCTGCAAGGAGTGCCACGAAAGGGGGATCATTTTAATGGCGGCGCAATAGGGATTGAACCTATGACCTCTCCCGGGTGAAGGGAACGCTCTCCCGGCGTCGCCTACGGCTCGACCGAAAAATCGCAGAAGAATAGCTGCTTTGTGCAACCTGCGATTCTGTCGCGAGAAGAGCAATGCGCCCTGTAGTCGGCGCAAGTGGGACCGGATTGGGACCAGAAAGTCGCCGAGGCAGCCCCCCGCAGACCCGATTAGATACTCACCCATGCGTTTGATAGCGGAAGGCAAGAAGGGTGCCGTTATCCTGCAAAACCCACTAGTGACTCTCCCTGAGTCATGGAGAGGCCTTTGATACTAAACCTCTCGGAGCAGTTCCCCGTTGCCTCCGTTTCTTCCGCGCAGAGACTCTCTATCCAGTGCCTTTAGCCGGATGACCTCTATTGACGACGACCGAACAGGGTAGAGCGACCGGAGAGAAATCCTACCAGTAATGGGTAGGGGTCAAGAGCGTATTGATAAGGGGATCTCGGGGGTGACTAGTCGTGGTTAGCGGTCTGTTCCTATTACTGTCTAAATCGAACGGAACATCTCCCCCGAGAACCCTCGGAGACCCGAAGTAGAGTGAGTGGCGCGGCCGATAGTTGTCTTCGATCAAATGACGTCAGCTTTATGGTTCTCGCAAGAATTGCCGAGGCCTTGACTGTGCCGCTGCCAAGACTGCTAGGCGGATGAATTCGAGGTCACTTGGAGTCTAGATAGCCCCTGGATGACTCAGGGAGAGTCGCGGATTCGTTTTGCTCGTCGATGCTACCTTCCCCTGCTTGCCCGTTTGGCCTCACAGCGAGTCTCCAGAATCCAGCAAATGGCCAAGGCTAGAACCGGTGATAGGTAGTGACCGTATGCCCTAGACCTACTCCCCACTGGTCCAGTCGCTGCCGGCGGTCCACGAATGGAGGTCCGCCAACGGATCAACCCTCCTGTTTCTCGAACCACGACCGCCGAGGAGAGTCCACAGAAATAAAAGCGAATTTGGCTACTGAGGATCTAGCTTATCAGGTGCAGTGGTCGACTGCGTGAGCAGCAAGATGTGCATAATCATATCGTTGCTGAGCTCATCAGAGTTGTCCAGCTTCGAAAAAGGAGTGACGATGACATGTTGCTTATCTTCGACCGTCTGAAAGGTTATTTTTATGTAAGATGGATCGCTGAAAGCGTTGGAAATTGCGGTTCTTATAGCCCCATGATTCTCCTGTAACAGGTCTTTTCCAAGATACCAACGCCAGCGTCGAACCAACTGTTCATGCTTGCCTTTCGCGAAACTAATTAAATCTCCGGCATCGACCTTCACGTTTGCGGAGAGATTGACACTAAAGTTGCCAGATGGAGGAACGTTTACGACCACGGAATTAACAGTAGTTCCGTGCGGGATTTTACCTGCCGCAGTAAGATTGCTGACGGCAGCGTTCTGCGCAATAAAAGTTGGCACCGAAGCGGGACTTCCGGCAGCAAGAGGAGCACCGGGAGCAACCGTAAAATTCAGTGTTGCAGTGGAATTAGACGTGTTAGTGGCGGCCATCGTCGCGCTGGGGTACAGAAAATCATTCCAGTCATTGGGCCATCCTGAGAGAGCATTCTGAGCTATGAACAAGTCCGATATATCCAACAAATCAAGGTTTGCATTTGCGAAGGCAGCAGGGAGAAGGACAGCACCAGGATGAGGTGTATTACCAGAACTCTTCACGGTTAGAGCCGCCGTCAGGGGGCCCCCGGCATCAAAACGATTGTTAAATAGTCTCGCGAGCCGCTGAGTCCCCTTGGTCTGAATCAGTCCGCCCATTCTCGCCTCCCATCAAACCGGTTGATTAGGAAATCTTATTCTTCGAATCCTGAAACCCTATTCTTCCGATATACGACCGTCATGCGAAATTGATGCGAAAGCCTCGAGCGCGCAGCTTGGCATGTCCAGGCCGACTGCTCCTGAACGCAAAATAGAATACCGGCAATCCGGAGACAGATCCGGTTCGTCATCCTCAAATTGGCTTTCCAGCATCCTATGTAGTTTCAAGATCTCCCGAGCCGCTCTCAGCGTCGCTGCACATGCGCGCGGTCCCCAAATTCTCGGCATTGCAACGCTGGCGGCCCAATAGTCTGCCTGACCTTGCCAAGTCATCCACGGCATGGCGGGATCGCGTGGTGATCCTCCCAAATGGTGACCCGTCTCGTGCGCCAGCATCAACGCCAGTCCATATTTTGTGATGGCCGGGTGTCGGACCAAACCTCCATAAACCCGCACGAACCGCGCCGACCCAAGTCGCCAGGCCTGGGCATTGATCGTTGGAGACTCCCAAAGCAATTCATAGGTCACTTCGGGAAATGCGCGACGGAATTTCTTGAACAGGACCAACAACACGCGGCGACGATGCTGCTGAGACCGCAGGCTCGGAAGCACTTCTTCCGTGGGCCAGTCCAAGAAGCTCATGTAGCCTCACTTTGCGCATTTCCATAAGAAATTGTCCAAATGTAACATAGCTCACACTCAACCGCGAGGTCTATGATTTACACAGTCCATTTAAGGTCGGAGGGCGGACCACCTTCCGGCGGCACGCTTGTGCCTTGTTGGAAAATTGATGGATCGAAGCGGGCCGCCTTAAGACCGCCCACGCAATGATGCGCCAGAACATTTGGCTGTTGGAGAGCGGCATGGAATTGATCTGCAAATAAGTTTATAGTTTCACGAGAATTTACGGTCCGCTCCCGGTGCAGGGGCCATTGATGCAATGTTTGCGTTGCGGTCGCCAGAATAAGGCGTCCAATGATTATTGCGAAGGATGCGGGGCTACCCTCGGGATTGAGTGCAGCGCCTGTGGTCACCTTAACGGGCCGACAGCTCGCTTTTGTGGGCAATGCAGCGCTGCCCTGAAGCCGATAGCTGCCGAGGCATCCAGTCAGTCGTGGCAGCATGTGCTGAAATCGCTGAACGCCAAAGGCGGAGAGCGTAAGCGGCTCACAATTCTATTTGCGGACATCTGCAACTCAACCGGCCTCATCGATACTTTGGGCGATCCCGAACTGGGTATGCGACGTTTGCAACCCGTTCTCGACCTCATGAATGAAGCCGTTGTGCGTTACGAAGGTGTCGTCAACAAATCACAGGGCGATGGCGTCATGGCTCTGTTCGGTGCGCCGCAACCCCATGAAGATCACGCCGTGCGTGGCTGCCTCGCGGCGCTGGCAATGCAGGAGGGAGTAAGACGCTTCGGCGATTCTGATTTGCAAATCCGAGTCGGCATTCACACGGGCGAAGTTGTTGTTCAGGCAATAGAGCACGGAATTTACCAAACCTATGATGCCGCCGGCGCAAATGTGCACCTCGCAAATCGCATGGAGCAGCTGGCTGACGCGGGCAGTATTTTCATTTCGAAAGAGACTTACACGGCTGCCAAGCAATTCGTCGAAGTTGAACCGTTAGGCCCCCAAGCCATTCGGGGGATCGCTGCACCCATCGAGATTTTCAAACTCAGAGGACTTCAGCACGCTCCTTCAAGTGGAGTGTTTCGAAGCGGCCGACGGTTGAGTCCTCTCACCGGCCGAGCCGATCAATTGTCCGCTCTCTCACTCGAACTCGAAAACACGATGAAGGGAGATGGTCGTGTTGTGGGTGTCGTCGGTGAGGCGGGCATTGGCAAGAGCCGTCTCTGCTTCGAGTTTGCCGAAAGTTGCCGTCAAAAGGATATCCGTGTCTATGAGGCGCGTGTCTTGGCGCATGGCAGGGCAACTCCATTTCAACCAGTGTTGGGGCTGTTGCGCGATTACTTCGGCCTTCGCGTCAAAGAAGCAGCCGACATTTCTCGCCGTCGCGTCCTTGACCAGTTGGCAGCCCTCCCCGTCTCCGAGCAGTTATCGCCCGTATTGTTGGAATTGTTAGGCCTTGCCGACCCTATGCAGACAGCAGTCAAGCTCGACCCAAAAACACGAAAAACTCTGTTGCTCGATTTTGTTAGAACCCTGCCGCGGTCACCTCGGGTACCCACCGCGGTTGTTATCATCGAGGATCTGCATTGGATCGACGCGGCCAGCGAAGAGTTCGTTGAGGCCCTGGCTGATGCAGTTGTTGGCACCACGACGCTTCTGGTTGTCAATTTCAGGCCAGGGTTTGTCGCACCTTTGATACAGCGATCACACTATCGACAAATCAACATGCCGCCCCTCCCGCCGGCAGAGGCTGCCATTCTGTTGCAAGATCACTTTGGCAACGACCCTTCACTCGCATTGCTCAGCAGGAACATCATTGAGCGCGCTCAAGGAAATCCGTTCTTCCTGGAAGAGCTTATCAATGCCCTCGTGGAACGCGGAGACTTTGAAGGCGATAAGGGTGCATACCGATTGAAAGGAGGCATCGATCTAATTCCGTTACCTTCAACGGTGCAAGCCGTAGTAGCGGCTCGGATCGACCGTCTTGAGGAGAACGCAAAAGAGGTCCTCGAGATCGCTTCAGTGGTTGGCCGGGAGATTTCGACATCAATTCTCGACGCGGTCGCCGGTTTTGCCCCGGCTGAGCTATCGGAAGCGGCCCAGCATTTGAGGCAAGCTGAACTGCTTTATGATGTGCCGCCCTTCGAACAGCGACTTCTCGCATTTCGTCATCCGCTCATCCAGGAAGTTGCCTATCGATCACTACTGCACGAGCGTCGCCGCGAGCTTCATTCGAAAGTGGCGCAAGCAATTGAGAGTCTCTTCAAGGATCGCGCCGAAGAGCGGGCTTCTCTCTTGGCATATCATTTGGAGCAGGCTGGTGAAAACCTCAAAGCGGCACAGCAGAATATGCGCGCTGCCATTTGGATTGGCGCGAACGACCCCAGTCAAGCACTGAGAAGCTGGAAGAAGGTCCGCGAACTACTGGCAAATCTGCCGCCGTCGCAACCGATAAATTATTTAAAGATGATGGCTTCAGGCCAAATCGTAAACTTTGGTTGGCGGGAGGGGATCTCGGCGCAGGACGCTCTCATCTATTTCGAGGAAGCCAAGCAGCTAGCAATAGCCTTAGGAGACATGAGGGCCAATGCGCTGATTCACGCAGCGTATGGAAGAATTATAGCAAACGGCGGCTCGGCGGATGAGTATGTCGAAAAGATTCGCGAAGCCAAGGCGATCGCCGATCAGGGTAACGATGCCAGCGTCCAAATCACGCTTAAGGCTGTGCTGTGTCACGCGCTGAGAATGTCGGGCTTCATGGCCGAGGCGCTTCAAGTGAATATTGAGGCAACGGAAGAGGCGCACAAAATCGTAAAATTCGACAGACAAACGCTAGGTTTCGATGTCGAGATCTGGCTGACCGTGATGCGCGGCCAAACGCTGGTCATGCTCGGTCGGGCAGATGAAGCCCGCCCATTCCTCGATCGGATCATTCAACTGGAGAGTAGCCAGATTGATGTCCTCCATCACGTTATACCGAGTTGGGCCTATGTCGATTTGGCGTGGGTAGAGGGAAACATCGGACTGGCTCAAGAGCATGCCGACCGGGCGTTCTCCCTGGCCGTAAAAAGCGGCAACCCCTATTTGCGAGTCTATGGTCAAGCCTGTCGGGGTCTTTGTCATATCGTCGCAAGAAGACTCACCTCGGCAATTCAGGATTTGTCCGATGCTCTCAGCTTCGCTCGATCGCGTAAAGCCGGTTTGGAAAATGAACCTCGCATTCTTGCTGACTTGGCAAATGCCTACAAACTGAATGGCGATGATGCGACTGCCCTCGCTACGGTTGACGAAGCGATCAAGGTTGCGACAGAGCGTCATGCTCGTATTCCTGAATACCTTGCCCGCATCGTTCGTGCGGATTTGTTGCTTCGGTCCAAAACGGGCGATCAGGAAGCCGAAGGAAAGCAGGAGCTGGAGCGTGCAAGAGCGCTGATGCAGGAAACCGGCGCCAGGCTTTTCGAGAGCTTCATCGTAAGCACGGGTGCTGAGCACGCTCACACTGACCAAATATCGACCAGGGCTGGCTGAGCTGGTCGTTAGGCGCAGAAATCCCGAAACATGAATCAGCCGGCAAATCACCTACACCGAGACCTTGTCGACCGGTCAGCGTCCGCTCGGGGAGATACGGGCAACCTGCAGCTATCTCGAGGACAAATGAATTTGGGCAATCTTGTCGCTCCGGCTGGAGCCGATAGCCGCCGAGTCCGGTCTCGTGACTTTGGTCCGACGCACCTGACAGGAGGATCTAATGGACGCAATTCTTAAAGCTGCATGGTTTCTGGTTGGTTTCGTCAGTCTTACTCTTTGGTGCGCGACGCCTGTGGCAGCCGAGAGCGAGCAAGTTCAATTCTACAATTCTCCTGCCGCCGCTGCTGCAAAGCTGCCATTCAGCCAGGCGGTACGAGTCGGAGACGTGCTGTACATGTCAGGTGCCATCGGCATCTTGCCGGGCAAAAGGGAATTGGCTCCGGGCGGGATTGAACCTGAGACCAAGCAGGTGATGGACAATATCGGCGAGGTCTTGAAAGCAAATGGTTTGACTTTCGACGACGTTTTCAAATGCACTGTCATGCTTGCGCACATGTTCAATTGGGGTGCATTCAACAAGATTTACGCGACTTATTTCAAGCCGGAGCGTTTGCCGGCGCGATCCGCGTTTGGTGCCAGCGGATTGGCCCTGGATGCCGAAGTCGAGCTGGAATGCTGGGCCTTGGCCCGCAAATAATCGATGGATCGTGCACCCGCCGTTCAACCAGGAAGCGGCATAAGCCTTTTGCTTCCGGTTAGCCGAACGCCTGCATCACCCGGCTCATCGCCGGATGCTGCTGGTTCTTCTTCGCGGGAATAATCTGCGCAAATCAATACATCATTTGCGCGATGTTATAGATAACTTGTAAACGTTTGGACGGGATTTGTCGCTGCTCCCCCCATCAATGACTGGACGGTGGAGCTGGATGGGTGCCAGATATGCTGGCCAGTGAAACCCACGCACCTTCATCGCAAAACCGACAGCGAGCGCAGGCAGAACAGAGGCTTCGAAATTGCTGCGTTAGCTCCTTCACGATGGATCGTGATGATGAGACGAGCAATCGTAGCCTTTGCAACATTGATGGCACTCAGCCAAACGGCCACGGCGGGCGTGCCGTTGTTTGGCCATGTCTCTTGCGCCGTTGTCCGTTTCTATGTCGCCAAATACTCGGAAGCAGCCGCAGAAAAGTGGGCACGAGGTCATGGCGCCGGCGATGCCGAAATCGAAACGGCGCGTCGTTGTCTGCATGGCTCTAATGTACAGACTGCAAGCCTGGCTGCGAAGTCACCGGTGGCCGCCCCTGTAACCGAGCAGGAGCGCGCCCAGCGCGAACCAGCCGAACGCGATCGGGATCAGGACGCGCTGCACGTCGTAGCCGCGCAAGGTCAGCGGGCCAGCCCCGAGCAGGACATTCACGACAACGAACCAGCTGTTCATGGCGTCATCGGTGCGAAGGATATCGAGGATCGTTCCGCCGAGCCTGTGAGCCACGAGATCAAGAATGATCCCGCTCCCTCCGATGGAAAGACTTCCACATCGCGCCCACGCCACGTCGGCGCCATGCATCGCGCCCACGTGCCATTGCTCAAACGACTATGGGTTCAGCTAACCAGGCCGCGCCAATTCCGCGTCGCCTTTTTGCATTTCAGGACGCGACGATTTTGAACAGCGAAAAAGCTGCAATTCAACTGGTCATGTTTGGACCAGTTACCGGAGGGCGGCATTCCAAAGACACCATAAGCTTTCATCGCTTCCGCCTGGCTACGCGTTCGCGTGAACCAAGCCCGCCTGTGATCCGATACTCCGACGGCATTCGAGATTTCATCCCAAACGTTCGGAGAAGATCATCCAAGCGCAATCAGTGTTGAATGCCATTGATCACCAGCTGCGAGCTAATGGAGTTAATGAGTTGCTGTTGAATAAATTGATAGCCTGCGGGATTGAGGCCCTGAACGCGAGCAAGTCGCTTGCCCCTGTTGCTTCCCGGGGCAAATGCCAGCGTAATTTTGTCCGTGTAGATTTCGGAAAAGCTCGTTAGAGCGGCCACGTTCTTAATGCGTATAAGCTGCCAACTCGGCCCTGTAGCAGAGATCGATTTTGTGATCACAAACTGCACGGTCCCACCGAAAACGCTTTTTTGGCCGCTCTTTAGATTTTCATCCAGATTGGGACTTGAGACGGCCATCGATACCAGATCTTTCAGTCCTAAACTGCCGGCGAGAGGGGTGTTCGCCGGCGGACATAGGTAGGATTTTCCGGCTTTCCAATCAGAATAGATTTTCCGGGTTGAAAGCTCGATATTTTCGCTAAAGGTGTGGTCGCGAGCTTCGCTAAGCGTGGCGTTCGCTGCAAACGTAAAGGTCTTTCCCGGGCCCAGCGGATTAACGTAGGAGACACTCGGCGACAGGCCACCGCTATCGTTGACCTCAAGTGATAGAGCAACCGTTACATCGTAGTCCTCATTCAAAAGGAAAAGGCGATGAAAAGATGCGGGGTCACTTGGACGGTCATCTCGAACCATATCGCGTATTTCGCATTGAATACGCTCAACGATTGTTTTGGCGGTTGGTTGACCGTATTCGTCTAGCGGAACGTCATACGCGGGGACTGCACATCCGCTACAGACCAAACACCCCGCCAAGGAAGTTAGGATGATCCTGGCTATGTCCGTGATCGATCTGGCTGAGCGCATTTTCCCGGCGTCCAAATAGGATTTTTACCCAATTCAGCTGCAAGCTTTTCGCAATAGCTCTTTGTAACACCCTCGCGTTGAATGTCGGGCCCGCTTCCTACCAAGGTGCAACAACCGAGCACCCCGGACGTTGACTTCTTTTTTGTAGCGGCCTTTTTCGTGACGGCTTTCTTCGCCTTGGACGGCGGTTTCGTCTGATTAGCCCCTTTCGCTTTGGCGGCCTTTTTCGCCGCTTTCGCAGCTTGTTTCTTGGACGGCCTTCTCATTACGACCTCCCTTCGCGCGGGAGCCTATTTAGGGTTGCAAATGCGAAGTGGGCAACCGGCTCACAATGGAAACTTTATTATTTCTGCCATTGTGCTTTTAAGGCCACTTACTCCTGTGAGGAGCTATCGGCATGAGCATGGGCACTGATTTTGCTTAGCGAATGGTGGGCGCAATAGGGATTGAACCTATGACCTCTCCCGTGTGAGGGTGAAACCCATCATTGAAATCACCACGCTTTCTTCCGCGCGCGGCGCATTCCACGGATTTTCTGCCGCGACCGGGAGCACGTCGGGCGCGCATCGGGGCTCAACGGCCCGCTCCTTGTCCTCGAACATCACGTTGTCGCACAGCAGAAGGGGCGTCAACCTGACCCCGGCCCCGTGCTGGCAGGGATCGTGGCGATCGGACGCGACGCTCGAGCTTGACAGCCTTAAATGTAACTTGTATGGTTACGGTTATGACCGCGAACAGTCGTATGGCGAGTGCCGTCCACATCATGAGTTTCGTCGCTTACGCCGGCGACGAGGGGACGACTTCGGAGGCAATCGCGAAAAGCCTCCAGACCAACCCGGTCGTGGTGCGGAAGATCCTCAAGCTCCTCGAGCGGGAGGGACTGGTCGCTCTTCACCAAGGCCGTCACGGCGGCGTCGGTCTCCGGCGCCCGGCGTCTCGCATAACACTCGGTCAGGTCTACAAGGCGGTTGAAAGCGAGACCGGCATTTTTGCCCTGCGCAGCCAGGTGCATGAAGGATGCGCGGTGGCCGGCGCGATGAAACGAAGGCTCGGCCCAATCTTCAACGCTGCGAACGACGCCGTCGAGCAGGCTCTCAGCAAAACGAGTCTGGCGGAGCTGGTACGCGGCGTCGGCTAAATTTGCCTGAAATTGTAACTGACACGGATATGTTTAATCTGAAGGAGTGACGACAATGGGTAAGCTAACGGACAAGAATATCCTCATCACCGGCGGTAACAGCGGGATCGGGCTGGCCGCAGCGCAGGAATTCGACCGAGAGGGCGCGCGCGTCGCCATCTGCGGCTTGAATGAGGGGACGCTGCAGGCAGCTAAAGGGACGCTGGGAGCCGGAAGTCTCGCCCTTCGCGCGGACGTCAGCAAACTCGCCGACCTCGATACGATGTTCGCCACGATCAAGCGGGAGTTCGGGCACCTGGACGGCCTGTTCGTAAATGCAGGTTACAGCGAGTTCCTGCCGTTCGAAGAGGTGACAGAGCAAAGCTTCGACATGGTGATAGGCTCCAATTTCAAAGGCGCTTACTTCACCATTCAAAAGGCCTTGCCGCTGCTCAGGCCGGGCTCGTCTGTCGTCATCACTGCGTCCGTTGGCGCGCGCAAGGGGTGGCCGACGACATCGGCCGTCTCGACCTGCAAGGCCGCGGTCGTCCATCTCGCGCGAATCCTCAGCGCCGAACTCGTTGGCCGCGGGATTCGCGTGAATACCCTAAGCCCAGGCCCGACGGACACGGCGATGTTCGGTCGCTTCGCAGGCGAAGAGCAGGGCGACGCGGTCAAGGGCGTCCTTGCAACCAACAATCCGAGCAAGCGGATGGCCGCCACGTCGGAAATCGCGAAGCTGGCGGTTTATCTCGCGTCGGACGATTCCGCGTACGTCGTCGGAGCAGACTTCCTGATCGACGGCGGGGTCTCAGCCATTTCGCCCGTGGGCGCCTGAGCTTCGTTGCAAAATAAGGATCATCGCCATTCTTCGACCTGGGGCGACTGCAGGGCGGTTGGCCGAGGACGCGTGTCGCATGATTCAATAGCGCATCTCTTCAACACCAGGAATTGCGCCATTACATTCGCCGCACACTCCGCCGAGCGGTCCTCTGGCCTTGGAACCACATTCGCGCAAATAGCGACCCTGATTGTCTTTCAGTACATCCCATCCGCTTGTGGGCACTTGGAAGCTTGTTTCGTTCCTGACTTTATGGAGAAGATAGATGAAACACGCCCTCTCCGCCGGCCTGATGCTGATCTTCAGCCTCTTTGGCCCGAACTCAGGATACGCACAGCCCATGACGACATCGACGCCAACCACAAAAATTCTCGCAATCGGAACCATCAATCCCGGTGTCGACCCGGCCAAAGTGTTTGCGATCCTGCCGAACGAAGTTCGAGACACCGTGGACCTCTACCTGAATGGCAGGATCGATCAGTGGTACTCGCAGCAGGAACGTAGGGGCGTGGTATTCATACTGAACGTCACGGATCCTGCTGTCGCTCGTGACATGCTCGAAAAGCTGCCGCTGGGACAGGCCCACCTCATGAGCTTCGAACTGATCCCTATTGGCCCGCTCAATCCGCTTCGTCAGTTGCAGGGGATGAAAGCAAACCCTTAGCGTGGCAATCGGGTGGTCCTTGCGGGAGCCTGGAAGCCGAGACAAAACGGCGCATGTCCGTAACGGGTCAAAATGGGCGCTTCACGCCGGCGCAAGCCATGTCCGGTCACCCTCGTCAGCCGCCCTTCCTCTTCGTTGCTTGCGGTCCGACCATCCTGGGGAGAAGCCCGAATGATAGCGTCGCGACACCTGGGCGCCCCCTACCACCCTGACTGCATAAGCTGAGTTGATATGGCGAGAGTGGCAAAAGAAATGGTGGGCGCAATAGGGATTGAACCTATGACCTCTCCCGTGTGAAGGGATATCTCTGGCTAGATCAATCAATGTGTTACACTCCTTTTTCTCTTTTTCCGCAGTTTTTCCGAACCTGATGGAGTCGGCAGATATTTAGCCGCCATCGCCTCTTCGCTGGCGACGACGTGGGCATATCGCTCCGCTGATTGCATGCTGTCCCAGCGCCCCGTTCCGACCAGCCCACGGACATCGAGACCGGCGTACCGTCGCATCCAGGTAGCGTAGGTGTGGCAGAACGTGTGGAAATTCACCCAATCCAATTCGTACTTTGGGCGAGGCGGTTGCTTGCCGCGCTTGATCCTGACTGGCTTCGGGAGGCCGCAGGCAATCTGGCACGCCGCCATCAGCAAATAATAGAGCGCCCCGCCTTTGTGAAAGCGGAATAGCCGCTCATCTCCGCGATCGACGCCGTGTGGATGGCACGCAAGCCGCGCGACCAAAACGGGCGGCAGGAAGATCGGGCGCGGCTTTCCGTTCTTGGTCTTGCCGACATATGCGAAGGATTCCGACAGCCGCACGTCATTGCATTTCATCTTCAGCGGGTCGCTGAGCCTGCATCCGGTGTAGCAAACGAACTGCAGAAGGATTTCGAACTCCTCATCAATGGTCCGCGCGGCCTTGAATATGCGAAAAGCCTGTTCTGGCCAAAGCCAGTCGGTGATGATCTTGCCGCGCGAGCCCTTCGGGCGCTTGATCTTAAAATCGAACCCCCCGCGCTTAAGGATGGCCGACATTGGGGTGTAGACTTCGCGGTTTCGCGTCGCTGGCGACTGAGTAGGGAACAGCGCGATGGCACAGGCATCGATTGAGTCGCCGTCTATCAACCTCAGTGGTGTCTCCTGGTAATACTCCAACAATTTTCCTGTAGGTCGCGGGTCTCCGCCTGCATTCAGGTAGGAGATGAGAGCGCTTGCGAACGTCGGCTCGCCTCGCTCCGCAAACTCGCCGCTTTCGATCTCTCGTTCCCATTTCTTGATGATTTTGATGGCGACAGACTTCTCACGAGATTTCGTGCTTCGGTCAACATATCGCCCGAGGTGTCTGCCGCGACCCGAGTAATACGGCGTCTTGCCCGGGCGGGGATCAATGAGCTTAATCGGCATCGTTCTTCCTCGCGAACAGCGGCGCGGATGCGGGCCAGATCGTTTTCATCAAATGTCTTGGTGCGTCCAAATGGGGCATAGTAGGGGTTGCCTGCAGCATCCGCGGGGTGCAACCGGAGCCAGTCCTGAAGCCAGCGGCGCGATTTGTGCAACGCATTGGCGGCCTCTTCGATTGTCATGCCGCGCCCCGCTCTTTTAATCGCGCCCGAACTTGCCGCATCAGGGCCGCGCAATCGATCAAGGCACACGATACAGAACGCGGCGAGCCAGGCGCGCCGAAGCTAGTCAAATCGCCCAAAAAGAGTTCCTGCGAGGTGAAAACCGAAAATTCTTGCTCCAAGGAGCTTTGGTTGCGTGACGGCCTTACCGCAAGAGACAGGTCTCCTTTGACCTCGAGGAAACTTGCATATTTCTCGAAGAGTTCCGCTCCGACGATTTTCACTTCGGTAAAGAGGAAGGCCAGCACCCCGGCCCGTGAAGCGATAAAACCTAGCGAAACGAGTTCTGCCGTTATTGCGATGGCATAAACCCTCCGAAGCGTGAGCAGCCGCGGCGTGCCCTTTCCCCGTCCAGCTTGGTCATGTGGGCCAAGGGTAACGACGCGAGGATTACGCGAAAGCCATGCCTTCAACGTACCTGGACTAACGCCAGCGGCAGCAGCTGCATCGCCCAGCAGATAGCGGGGCGTGTCGAGCTCGGGGGTGGGCTTGGGGTGCAGCGCAAGCTTTTTGGTAACGGGCATATCTTGAAAGATACGCGCGTTACTTCTGGGCAAGGCCGAATGTGGAAAGCCGGCCGAATTTCGATTGGGATAAGCCGGGCGCCGATTGTACCTCCTTCAGGGCAGGCCGGAGGAACTGTGGGGAACAAGTTGAAGGGAACTTCCTCTAACCGTACGAGGCAAACCGTCATGTCAAAATTTGCGAACGTCGTCACAATCGAGGTTGCGGCAGGCCGGAGAGATCAGGTCGTAACTTCGCTACTGGCGCACAAGGCGCGCTTGAAAGCCGAATCCGGCACCCTGCAATTCGAAGTCCTGTTGCCGAAAGACGACGATACGAAAGTTCTCATCCGGGAGACGTAACTCAGGCGATGATTGAAGAATATCGTCGAACAGCTGGTGCGGCTATTGGGGCGATGCGCTAGACTGTGGAGTCGTTAGAGATGAAATTCCGCGCTGCATTAGTTCTATTAGTTGCCGTCACACATTCACCCGCTTGCGCGACAGAGATTAGCGGAACTCCTCGTATCGTGGACGGAGATACGGTTGAGATCGGTCAAACGAAAATTCGGCTCTTGGGCATCGATGCGCCCGAAACTGATCAGATTTGCCTAAACGCCAAAGGAGATAGGTGGGCCTGCGGAATCGCCGCACGCGATGAACTGACCCGCCATTCCAATGGCCAGATTTGGGAATGCACAACGACCGAGAGGGATCAATACGGCAGATCGCTCGCCAGTTGCTTCATTGAAGGCGAGGACGTGAGCAAGTGGATGGTGCGATCAGGCTGGGCCTTGTCATTCGTCAAATATTCCCATGTCTACGACGCAGACGAGATTGCAGCGAGAGAAGCACGTGCCGGCCTTTGGTCCGGTTCGTTCATCGCGCCGTGGGACTGGCGGCACCGGAACAAGGCGACAATTATGCTCGGCGCTGCGTCTGTGCCAGTGAATGCTCAGACGATCCTGCTCGGCGCTGTCTCGGCCTCGTCAGCACCTTCGCCCGAATGCTTGATTAAGGGCAATATAAGCCGGAAAGGTGGGCGCATCTATCACCTGCCGGGGCAACTCAATTACGCCCAGATCAACATGTCGAAGGGTCTCGGCGAGCGTTGGTTCTGCACCGAAGCCGAAGCCGACGCGGCCGGTTGGCGCAAGGCAGCGCGTTAGGTTGCGGCGCTAGTTAGGTTGCCGATTTGCAAGCCGTCTTTTTTGGTAGTCCGAATAAGACTCAAAGCGGGATGGCTTTAGGGTTCCATCCTCATGATAGCCGACCAAAGACCATTGGCCTGAATATTTGTCGTCCCACCAGGAAACATCCCACTTTCCGGATCTCTTAAGGTCAAAGAAAATTACATCGGCTTTTCCATCCCCATTTCGATCAACCCTCAGAAAGATTGGCGCGGATGCGTCGTCTGAAACCACATATTCTGCGCTCGCCCTGCCGTCGCAGAACATGTCTAGCGAGGTTATCTGACTTTTGTTGTCCTGGCTTCTGTATTTCGAGAGGGTCTTGGGCTTGCATTCCGGCACATTAGGGCTGCCAACCGGCGGCGAACTGGCTTGATTCGAGCGCAGCAAGAATCTTTTCACATCATCGACTGATACCGCAAAGTTGAGGCCCTCACCACCTGCCGCCTTAAAACTGTTTACTCCAACGAGAGCTCCAGCATCACTTATAAGCGGCCCACCTGAGTTGCCAGAATTAATCGGCGTTTGAGTCTGAACTATATCTGCGATGTGCTGAATGTCGTCGCCGCTGTTCTTCCATTTATATGCCAAGCGATATTGGCTAATGATGCCGGTCGTGTAGGTCCAAGCTTCTCCCGTTGGGTGACCAATTGCATGCACGTCAGCGCCGACCGATATGTCATCGGAGCTGCCAAGTCGAACCGGAGTTCTGCCAGGCGGGACCTCTCTCACCCTCAACAACGCTAAATCTGCAACCTGGTCAAACCTTACGACCTCGCCAAGTTTGACATCGTTTCGGCCAGGGGCGACGCCCTCTTTTTCGGGTTTGAAGATAACGGCTACCGTGCTGTAGCCCTTGACGACGTGATAGTTTGTCAAAATGTCTCCAGCAGAACTCAAAAGCGAACCAGACCCTAGGCCTTCCTTAGTCACTATCAGCACTACTGACGGTGCAACTAGCTTGTAAATTTGTGTATCGTTTGCACTTCGACCGGTCGCCAGCGATTCTTTTGATGGCCTTTGCACGATATCTGACAGAGTTCCGGTCGGTAGATCGTTAGCGAATCCGTCCTCTGAAAAAACAGTCTCTGCTCCAGAGGCAAGCAGTTCCTTATTGATCTCCATCTTTGCCGAAAAATCGAGCAAACGATCTGCTAAGGCAACGGGACTCATGAATAAGCCCACGACTGAAAGGGTCAAAAGCCGCACTATCATTTCGTTGCCTCTTTCGATCCACACAAGATTGCATGTAACGTAGAAAGTGGTGAGACGATGTCGGGTTTCAACTCGATCCAATTTTGACTAGCTAATTGTGATTGTGTCGGACTTATCAAGTTGATCAGATCTAACGAAGCACTATAGAACTCGTTTCTATTTGACAAAGCCTTCCTCTCCGCACATTGCACATCAAGTCTATCCACCTCGATACGATATTTGGGTGGGTCGTCGAACAACGCCGTCGGTGGAAACGTTAAGTGTTGGTCCGCGAAAAAGTAAAATATAAAAAGCACTGATCTTTGATTTTCCGTATTCCGCTCGGGAAGTTCTTGGTAAAAGAGTTCGCCGTCACCTTTAACGGTGCTCGAAAGCAAACTGAATTGCTTTTTTGCGAGCTGCTCTTTAGTTACCAACGGTGTGTTAATCTCAGAGTTGCACGCAAGTCGCTGAAACGAAGATGCGATCGATACAGCTGGTTTGAAAGGGGCGGCGATCGACAAATTCAGAAACTGCGGATCAGCAATTTTATAATGGAATAGCACGACGTCATCTTTCCCTAAGATCGTCTCTTCCGAGGTTGCCGAACGAGTTTCGTTACAATCATAAACCGATAAGGTTTCAGAGACCCGCGCGTCCGGCATTTCCTTTCCATAGAACACCTTTTTGCTGTCCGGATCTATGAGCGAACGTACCCTTATGGCGGCGCGATCATGAAATCGCATTGTCGAACTGAGCTGAGCATAGAAAGGTAACCTTTGATTGCCGAGTTCAAACAGAGTCCATTCTTTGAATTCTGCACGTTTCAGCCGGGCAATTTGCTCCTCAATTTCGGACCGACTTGGCGTATCGGGATATCTGATGAGGAACGTCTGTAGAGCGGCTACCTTATTCGTGGCTTTCGCAACGCTTAATTCGGTGGCTTCCGATTGCCTAGCCTGATCAACCGGGCTATCCAAAATCGAACCTGCTGCAGATTCGGTTGTCCCCATTCCCGTGCAGCTTGGAGCTACACAAAGTATGTTCTCCAGCGAAGCATATTTGTACGGTCGTTGAGCGTTTTTGGTTAGCAGACGAACTTCTTTCGTAACCAACGAAAACATATCATCTATGGAAATTGGTTTTTGCAGATTTCTCAAGAGTGCCTGCGTGAAGGGACTGTGCTTTCCATTTCCATCTTCGGCAATGGCGCCCGCCTCAGTGGCATAGGCGATAAAAATCCCGATTCCAGGCTTTTGATCAAAATTAGAACTGGCGGAAGGAGCCAGTCCAGCCGAGGAACTTCCGCGTCCTTTAACCAAATTCTTATAGATTGCGGGATTGTCTCGGCATGCGTCGAGAAAAACCACCTTCGTGGTGGAGGCAACACTATTTACTAAGTCATCGACCTTCAACCCAGTAAATTGGATGTCTACCTCCGTGCGAGGAATCTCTATGTCGGTGGGTAGGAGATAGTTGCTACCGTTTACCTGCGCTCCGTGACCGGCATAGTAGACGATGGCAACTTCGGCTCTTTGTGAATCGTTTGCAAACTGCCGAACCTCGCGCCTGATGGTTTGCTCAGAGCCGTCCAACAGCAGGCGAACGTTGTAACCCATTTTGCTAAGAACATCTGAAATGGACTTGGCATCCCCAACTGGGTTCGCAAGCTTCGGAAGGTTCGCATAGTTACCATTTCCGATAACGAGAGCCAGCCTTGTTCCAGGTGCGAATTTTTGATTTAGCGGATTAGATGACGCGGTAGGTTGGGGTTTATCACTAACCGGCCTTTGGTCTAAATCCGTCACTTGCGGCAGAGACACTCCCGAATATGTTGCGATAAAATCCGATACTGCTGTGTTCGTGGCAACATTGAATTCGCCGAAAGAGATCTTCCCGTTGTAGAGTTCTGCAATTTTTGCATCCTGAAGGCGTTCATCTGCATGTATTCTTTCGCTAACGGCGGGAGGTAACAGAGCGTAAACTGGCTCCCACGCTTTCCGACACTTTTCCACGGTCGAGATAGCCCGATCGGCCATTGGCCGTTCCGACTTTTTCAATTTTTCTGGATTTTTTAACATTTCGAATGTCGGTTTTTCGCCGGCAAGCGGAATTCGCTTACGAAGGCTGTCGAACGCATGATCCGACCAAAGCCTCGCACACTCAGAACGCGCCTCTGCTTCTAATTTACCGATTTTGGTTTGCAAATCGTCCGGCTGTTGTGCCAAGAGCTCGGTTTCGTTCATCAGCGCAAAAACGACAACCGATGCAAAGATAATTAGTAGTCGTAGAGCAATTCTCAGCATTGTAACCCCCCAGGGTCGCGCACTTTAGAAAACGTTACGTCAGGTTGTTGGGTCTTTCAATGGTCGTTCAAAACCGCTCCACTGATGGACTGTAGACAAAAATAGCCGTATCGCTGTGATTTCCACTCGAAAACCACCTTGCGCCGCTGCAGAAAGGTTTACAAGTTCAAGCGTGCCACCATCTACACTTTGATCGTGCTTGTTCGAGGTCGGGCACATTCGTTGTCGCCATTGCCGTAACTGGGTTTCCGTCGACGGCTAGATCGATTCTCGTGCTGGAACGATCTGAATTCTTGGCGGTGAAATAGCAGAATTGACCGCTGGGAATTTGTCCGCTGCCGTTTGGAAATTTCCACCCGGTCACCACGGATCCCTGCTCGTGATTCACGCTAACAAAGACAACGACTTCCTTTTGTATAACTTCGAATGCAGCCCGTTCGTCATTGCTAGTGTTAGCATGACGAGAGAGATCGCGCGCGCTTATCCCGTCATCTGAATTTGGAAGCTTCAAAACGAATGGAGCGCTTGGCGTTACTGTCAACTCGGGATTCTTAATTTTCAAGTCAATCGTTGTAGCGAGTGGGCTCCAGAGAAAAGAAACTCCAATGGAGGCGAGCAGGATAGCCGCCCCAACCCCGAGCGCAACGATACTCAAAGCAAATGCCTTAGAGACAAAGCTCGGGCGAAGATAAGTCGTGTCCAGCTGTTGTTCCATATCAAGCCCCCCGTTTGGCAAATGCCGTCACGTTTGAAATATGTGAATTTGCGTCGGCGTCGTTTTCTCTCCGAAAAAGACTGTTCAAATAAACGGGAAAGCGGATTCCGAATCTCGGGATAAGGATGATGCGATCAATGAAACGCGAAACCTCCTTTTCGATTACAATCGGTGGGGCTTGTCCATCGCGATATTCGACACGCTCGGGTCCCGGTACTTCGCGGACGACCCGCTTTCGCTTTCGGGCGTAGTAGGCTCGCCGGGCGCGTAAGAGTGGCGCTACTAGGCTAGCCAACTCGGAAGGGCTTCCAGGAACTCGATTATGTGAATAGTAGACTAGGGCAGCTACAGAACCTGCCAGAGCCACCGCTATCGAACTGAATGTCGAAAAAACGAGCCTCGCCTTGGAAAATTGTTCTTGCGTGACATCCGATACAGCAGCACCGAACCAACTGGCGGCGAGTCGATAGATCTGATTGCCGTCGGCGGCACTGCGGAATTCCTGTCTGAAATCTTTGACCCGGTCTTCGGCTTCGGTAACACTTCGATGAAGGGCAAGGACAGCTTTTGCGTCTTTCTCGGTCAGATCCTCGATTTGCGAATGAATCCTGTCCTTTTTGTCCCGTTGCAAATAAAGCTGACTATTGAGCCGCGCAATTTCATCTCCGTAGCGCCGATCCTCGTCTTGCGAGCGCTGGACCATGCACCGATCTCTGATCAGGCGGCACGCTTCACGAATCTGAACAAGGTTCTCTTGGTGTGATTTGGCCTCCTGGCCAATTTGAGCAGTAGTCTGCTCGATGCCTTTCTCCCACTGGAGAAGACTTCTTCCAAGCTCTTCACGCTTTTCCTTGGCGCCTGCAGCCAGCTGATCGCGTTCCTGTCTTGCTGAGGTCAAATCAAATTCTGCCTTGTTGAGTTTTTGTTGGGCGACCTTTACCGGCTTCAGTCTGAGATCGACGACTCTTTCGAAGCCAAACGTCCAATTCTCGACAGCTAGGTAGCCCAGAGCGGCAATGCCGGACAGCGCAATAATTTTCATAATTGAACGCTTGTTATAGACGACAGAAGCGAGAGGGACCCGCCCGAGCTCGGCCATTGCGAGCGCTGCCATGGGAATGGCGGGCAGATAGCCCAGCAGGGTATCCGGAAGCTTCTCTCCGAAAGTGGTATAGACAGAATTGGCCGCGCCGCCAGTAACTCCAACAATCTCCATCGCCCACGCGAAAACGATTAAGGATTTCATATTGCTCATCTTTTTGTGTCCCCCTGCTGTAATAATTTCGACTTTGCGGGCCGAGACGCTCTTGATGGTCCGAGGTCGGTACTTCAAAATCGCATTCAGAGATCGAACTTGAGCCCGTCAACCGGAGGACGGCGAAAGCCGGCTAAATCCGGCAACTTTTCGGTAAGAAAAATTTTTGGAGCAGCGTGCCGGATTTGCCTGGTTCGAGCCGTGATACCCCAGAGGAGTCTGCTTCACCGAAGAATTTCGGTGATCTAAATGAAGCACGCGCGGAGCACAGACTACGTGTCTTAAATTCCTTACCCTTCCGGCATCAGCGATACCTGTTTCAAGAGGTTGCCGTACGATGCAGCCGCTATCTTCGAAAGAGTGGAGTCAGCAGTTCAGAAGTGAGCATGGAAGAAATGCTAAGCGAGGTCTGGAAAAAGCTTCTCTCAAGCATCTCTGTGCACGACGAAAGCGCTGCTCTAAAATTGGAGGGGTTGAGCATCAATCTCAATTCACCCGAGCTCGACGGACGTGTCATTTGGCTCATTGGAGAAATTGGAGGTTACGAGGCTCTGGCTCACCGCTACGAAGACATTCTTCGCCAAAGATACGGGCGCTTTACGCCCGACAGGGGCCGCCTAATAGTGCAGCCCGACGATGATGAGGATTTTGAATCAATTGGTGCGTCGGAACCACCGACTGAGCTGGATGAAGTGGCCCGTCTCGCTTGGTTTGGGCTGATCAAACTAGCAGAACAAAAATTTCCCAGAGCCGATGACGTCTCGGTGCTGCTTCAGCTACTCGACCAAGCTCCAGATTTGTTCGATGAAGCCGGGACTGGTCAATGGCCCATTAACGATATTGTACGAAGGCTGAGTAGCCTTTTCCCAAACGCGGGCTGGAACGTTGATAGGGTTGATAATGCGAAAAGAAAACTGATGAGATGGATCGGTCGCCTAAAACAAATGAACGGCCTAGATCAAACTGATTTTGAGGCGCTGCTAGTGCGTGTTGCCAAAAAAAGTAAAAGCGACAGTGGCGACGTCGGGGGCATCACAAAGTCTTTAAGTTGAGTGGATTGAATATGATCAAATCAAAATTGAGCAGAATCTTGGACCTCGATGCCGACGACATATCCATTTCGGCCCTTAAAGCAGTTGAAGAAGCGATCAAGGTTGACGACCAGTTTCGTGCTTCTAAAGAACCTTCGGCGCTTACGTTAGACGAACGATCAAATCTTTTCCTGAATGCGGTCTATGGCTCACGAGCCTTTACTAGTGACGATTATTCTGAGGCGCGCAACGCTCTCCTGGATGCGATGGCGTCCAATTTATTTAAGGACCACAGCCCTGATACTGGAGAATTGGGGGAAGAAGGGTTCGCGGTGCGGGAGACACCGCACGAGGCCTTTCGAACTATGCGTGCTGCTTACAGTCGAGACGTTAGGCCGCCCATGGCTGGCTCAAGCATGCCACCGTCGCGGGATAACTCGGCGTCGTCTGGACGGTCTGCCGACGTGGCGTTCCTGCCTGATGAAAATGCGCAATTCCAGAGGCCGCCGATGGAGACTTCAGATCGGAAGACAAATCGGTTAAGCCGCGCGCCGAGATTTGGCGCCATAGCCGCGATTCTGTCTTTGGCAATCTTGTCGGCTGCTGTGTCATATCTAGTATTGAATCCCTCAAACTCGGGGCACTCGTTTGCCGACCTTTCTTTAGACAGGTTAAGGCAGATACAACAGAAAACCCCGACGCGTGAAACAGTTCAAACTAGGCAACTAAGCTCTATCGACAGTAGTGAGATTGCGCGTCGCCTTTTGGAGGTTGGAAGCAGATTGATCACGAACGGAGATCTCTACGGGGGCAGGATCGTACTCGCGGAAGCAGTTGACGCCGGCAGCGCGGCTGCGGCACTTCAATTGGGATCCAGTTTCGATCCGGTTGAAGATGAACGGCGCGCAATGTCTCAGCGTGTTCCGCTCGCTTCGACGCCGCTTGCCAGCAGCGCCCGTGTGGCTGCCGCCACGTTGGATCCAGAAATGGCAAGATTTTGGTATGAGCGTGCGAAGCAACTCGGCGACCCAGAAGCTCAAGCGAGGTTAGATAGGCTGGCTGGTCGAGGACGTTAGGGGATGCCGCTTCTCCTCGATACCTTGCTTGGCGCTGGGTTCGTGGTTGGGGCCCTCATTGGCCTTGGTCGGCTGGTGTACGCAAAAACTTTTCCAACCTCCCGCGCCAGTGGCGGTTTCGTCTGGCCTTTCATGATGGCTTGCGCCGGCATCGGTTGGCTAATCGGCAGTTTGATCTCATACCTCCTCGTTCGGTGAGGCCCCCAGGGGTCTCATTTTCCTATCCTCTCCCCCTCACAGGCTTGCGCTTGCCTCGAAAGGGTTGTTGAGCGCCCTCCACGCTAGTAACCGCGGCGATCAATTGTAAATCGGATCGGACTCTGGAAAGCTGTCGTCGCCGATGGCGGATCGCAATTGAACGACGGCGATTTCAATGTAGTCGGCGGCCCGCTCTAGGAACCCCACCGCCTCATTCGAAACAATACCCAACTCGGTCTCCTTCGAGGGAGGAGACCTTCCATCAAAAGCCTCTTCTTCCTCTCGCCAGTACTTCCGGGCTCGCTCACCAATGTTTTCAAGCGTCCGGATTAGCTCGCGAATGCCACCCGCCTGGATTCGTTCATGTGCTGCTCCTATTTGCCCCAGATGTTTCGGATGCGCTTGTCAGCTACCGCCGTGTAGATGACGGTGTTCGCGATTGAGCGATGGCCCATGAAAGCCTGCAGCGTCCTCGTATCGACTCCACGGGCCGCCAGGGCGTAGCCAGCGGCGTGCCGTAGCATGTGGGCATGGATCGGAAAAGGCAGCTTAGCGGCCTCGCCAAGCCGTTCTATGAGCTTCTGAGCGCCATCTACCGACAGCGGCGCCTTACGCTCGGACAGAAACACGAAGTCTGAGTGCGGATGCTCCCGACGAAGTGCCCGCAACAGCCGCAGCTCGTCACCCTGCAAGCCGTGGATGCCAGGCGTGCCGTTCTTGGCGCGGGTAATGTGGATGGTCGCGGTATCAAGATGGATTTGCTGCCAGCGCAGTCCAACCAGTTCACTGACCCGCAACGCATGCCGGAAGGCCATGAGGATCAGCAGCCGGTCGCGGATTGGGTTTCGGCTCTCCCCAGCAGCGGCGACCAGCTTGTCGATCTCGGCTTCCGTCAGATACTCGCGCTGCCGATAATCAGCATTCTTGGCTCGACCACCACGAACTGTCGGCTTTTCAGATCGTGAGGGCCGTAACTGGATGACCGGATTCATTGGCAAATTCCCCCTCTGAGCATAATGTATATTTTGCCGACAGACGTAAAGGCCTACTCTCGATCACGGCACAAAGAAAAGGCCCGGCGGTAGAGAACACCGGGCCAGTTATCATCGCGTACTGTCATAGGCAGACCGGCTGCGTATCGGGCGCAGGGCACAGTCGGTCAATCTCATCAACCAGGGCAAGCGAAGTTCCTATTTGCCCGGCGAACGAAAAGCACCATCCCGGCGCAAACCCGCATCGCGCGCGGGATGGTGCCGACCCGATGGCGGATTTGCTAGCACCATGGATCTGGCTAGAGCCCTACGTTGCAAAGGCGACCGGATGGTGTCGGATGTCGCGAACGAGGGAAGTTCCTATGCCGGCATTGCACTGGACAGCCACCAAGATACCGCCGTGATCCGGGAAGGCGCTGCCAGCACGAAAGAAGATGCATTTGCATGGAAAGGAAAAAGAGCCGCGATGGAAGAGGGCGGAGTCCCGCCCACAGCCTCTAACCGGCCTTTCGACGTCCGGTAGCGCGTTCGGGTTTTGCAGTTTTTTTCTGTGTGCGACCCTTTCCCTCAATAGGCAAGAGCATTTCTTTCTGGCCAGCGGAAGCCTTCCGGGGCTTCTTACCCGTGGGGGCGGCTGCCTCGCTGGCGATACTCTTCTTCAGCGCGTCCATAAGGTCCACCACGTTTTCGCCTCGCGGTCGCGGCCTCGGGCCGATAGCTTTGCCCTGGCGCTTGGCGTTGATGAGTTCGGTCAAAGCCTCTTCGTAGTGGTCCTCAAACTTCTCAGGCTTAAAGGTCGATGTTTTCTGATTGACGATGTGCTTGGCGAGGTCGAGCATGTCCTTCGTAACTTTCACATCTTGGATTTCGTCGAAGTACTCTTTCTCGCCTCGGACTTCATAAGGGTACCTGAGAAGCGTGCCCATCAATCCCTTATCCAAGGGCTCCAAGGCGACGATGTGCTCGCGGCTTGTCAACACGACCGTGCCGATGCCGACCATATTCATACTGCGAATGGTTTCACGAATGACCGTAAAGGCGTCATGCCCAACTTTCCCGTCGGGGACCAAGTAGTAAGGGCGGATGAGGTAGCGGGGATCGATGTCACTCTTGGGGACAAACTCGTTGATGTCGATCGTCCGAGTGGACTCCAGCGCAATATTTTCGAGCTCTTCTTTCGACACCTCTACAAACGTGTCGGTATCAACCTTGTAGCCCTTGATGATGTCTTCGTTTGAGACTTCCTCGCCGGTGTCCGCATCGACCTTCAGATATTTGATGCGATGGCCGTTGTTCTTGTTGATCTGATTGAAGCTGATCTTTTCGGAATCGGAAGTTGCCGGATACAAAGCGACCGGACAGGTAACAAGAGAGAGACGCAAAAAACCCTTCCAGTTGGCACGGGGGGCCATTGAAAATACTCCAAACGCAACAGAACCCGGATTCAAGACGATCCTGCAGCAATCGTTCCGACAATCAACAGAGGACGTTCAGCTAAAAAAAGCCCCTTATTTATTCTCGGTTTGTTCTCATGCCGTCCTCTGTCCGTATTTGATCCCCGGTGTCCTAGTTTAAAGTTAGCAGTGTCCTAATTCGTCTGTCCGTCGTTTGTGCTGACCATTGACGCAGATCAATGGAAATTTGTGCACTATGGAACTGACTCTCCCCTTGGGGCATATTAGGATCGGAAGTGCTGAACCCTACGGTTAGGACCCGTAAGCACGAGGTTGTGTCATGCAGCATCGCCGCAGTTTCAAACAAACCCAATCCC
>Ga0210396_10000182_pt1 | contig 104692 bp, 89 predicted proteins | sample IncBWH17OmetaG_FD_155466 | JGI IMG/M metagenome (GOLD analysis project Ga0210396, IMG submission 155466) | Forest soil microbial communities from Barre Woods Harvard Forest LTER site, Petersham, Massachusetts, United States - Inc-BW-H-17-O ...
CTCCCGCTATGGCTCCACGCTTACAACTGGCACAGACCTCACGCCAGCCTCAACCATCAACCTCCCATCAGCAGATCAGGCCTCGATCGGAACAACCTCTTGAGCCTCCACACGTAGGGATCTGCTTCTGCTTTTGTTTGCTTTCGTTCTCTCCCGAGCAGCCAAACAGATCGCAGTTTCATCGCGATGGGTGGGAATGTAGAACTCTCCTCGCTATCGACCCGTTTCTGTTTTTATGTGTCTCGCAAGCCATCCATAATCAGCCACTTACAAAATTAAATTTCAAAATTCCTAAGCAAAACAGCATGTCAAGCGCCAAAGGCACATAAGCCAAAGAAAACAAAAGAAATACTCATTGCAAAGCAGTTTTGTTCAACCAGATATACTTGTATTAGAGGTCAAAGAAAAGCCCCGGGAAACCGGGGCTTTCGTCATTAAATCCATAAACCCTTTAGAAAGACGATTTTACCCGTAACCCATTTAGAATGGCGAATTTGAAAGAAGCGAATCGAATAAATATATGATTCAAAACAACTTACAAGTCGATACCCCTGAGGGGGTAGCCTCTACGGCACAGCAGCCCCATGAAACAGCGCCTCCGCCGGAATCGCCGTTGGCAGCATCCCCGGTGCCTGCCAACGCAGGGCGAAGGCATCCTCTCCAGTCCTCTGCGTCATAGAGACACGCAGATGGTGCAGACCAGCCTTCAGGCCAACGCTGCCCCTCGCAGACTGGACCGCATTCCCAGTCGTGCCACAGACCTGCGGCCACACCGCCGGACTCGTTGCGATCACGTTGCCGTCTACCTCGACCTCACCGCCGTCACGCGATACAAGGTCGAGGGTGTACCCACCATCGATGGGAGCTTTGACATACCCATCGAAGACAAACCCATAGTTGTCCGCGTGCCCGTGGGCATTCACCGAGATCGTCTCCGCAACCCCAGTCGCCACCGACCTCACCTCGGCGAAATCAGAAAGAAAGGTCCCAGATCCTTCGTAGTATCGATAGCTCAATCCGGCCGCAGGATTTGTAACCGTAAAAGGTTCATTAAGCATCTTGCGAACAACAACTGCATTCGAAGCCCAGTCCACTCGCCCATCCGTATCGGTAACCTTCAACAGCACGCGAAAGCGTCCCGACCCATCCAGCAGCGTGCCATCCTCATCCGGCATGGCATGGTGAACAACACGGCCCTTCGCCGAGCTTCCATCGCCGAAGAACCACTCATAGCTGGCCCCCTCGGACGCAGTCGCCTCAAACCTGATCCTCTGATTCGGCTTCGGAGCCAAAGGCTTGTACTGGAATGACGCTCCCACCGGCCCCTCGTCAAACGCCGCATCTTTGGCCCCAGGCAACACCAGCAAAGGAAGATCGGAATCACCTTCCACAACCCGGCCACCCACTTTGACATTCTCAAAGTGGACATCTTCCACATCGCCTTTCAACACAGAAGGAACCATCTGTAAGGAGTCCAGCGCCCATATATCTTTGAACCGAACATTGCGCACCGCAGGATTCGGCTGACGTATCTGAACCAGCGAATACCAGTCCTCCAGCCGAATATTCTCGAACCGATACCCAGTATGATGGCCTCTTCCATCCGGATCAGCCCACAACTCAAACAGGGCAAAAGGAACCACGCAACCGCCAGCGCCAACATGAATAACGTCAGAGTCCTGCAAAACAAAATCGCTGCTGTTGAAGGTCTTGTGTGGCCAGTTCACGCGAACAATATTCGAAATACTCGTAGAAAGAACACTGTTCTCAATCTTTATATTGGACACGTCTTCGCCCGGTCTCGCCATCGCCGCGGCGTCATATCCATCCCAGTTCCCTTGCAGCGCAAACACATCATCCGCCGCACGAATAAACGAGTCACGCACAACCGTATCGCCGCCGCCAAGCCAGTCCATTCCATCCTGGTTTGCATTCCCGGCACTGCCACCAATCACCTTCACGTTGTCGAACGTAATAAACCGCGAACTCTTCATCTGGATCATCCATGTCCTGCTCCGCACAACACAGGTAATCCCGCTGATGTCGATGTGATGTGCATTGTCCATCACAATCGCATGCCAATTCTGGCGATGGATCCATCCATCATCGTCAGCCGGATTCTGCGATCCGTCGTAGACAACAACTCCGCGGCCGAAGATCTTCACGTTATCGACGCCCCAGATGTTGATGCTCCCAAACACCACCGCACCCGGCGCCAGATAGATCGAATCACCGCTCTCAGCGTCGATATTCTCGTGATAAACGCCCGGCCCGTAGTACCGCAAACTACCGGAGCCGCCATTAGGGGGCCTCACCTCAGGCTTGTTCGCAAAGAGATAAACCATCTCCGCGCCGCCAAGATAATCTCCCGGCCGTGCAATCGCCAGCTTGCACGGGTGACTCATCGTAAAGGTAATTGTTCGTCCGCTCCTCACCGGGCGGATATTCTCGCGCCACGGCTGTACCTCCACGCCCTTCGTCCAATAATCTTCGCTGGGAGCTGTAATGGAAATCTTTGCAGTTTTTACTAAATCGAAGTTTAGAAAATAGTAGTTTTCGGCCGCATGCGCAACCGCCGCAGGCTTCCCATCAATCGAAACAGTAAAACGATCGGAGGTTATCTCTTTCGGCAATTGATAAACGTTGGAGCTGGCATGCAGCTGTTCGCTGCTCCAAAGGAACAGACCGATAACAGCCAGCAATCCATAAACAGGAACCCGCAAGGCCCACGAGAGAACAGCCACGATCAAATCTTTCATCTCGTCCACTGTAAAGTGTTGTGCCAGTCTATCGCTATAACTTAGGCAACTGCGAAGTATCCCATCCACCGCCAAGCGCCTTGATGAGCAGCACACTGGCTTCCAGGCGTCTTCGCGTGATGTCGATGTCGTTGCGCTCGTTCTGCAGCGCAGCCGTTTGCGAGGTGATCACCTGAAGATAAGTGTCCACACCGCCTTCATAGCGCGTGTTGAACAGATCAAGCGACTGCAGCGCCGATTGTGTCGCTTCATGCTGCTGTTGCGCCTCCGTCTCCAGCACTCGTAAAGCGGCGAGATTGTCTTCAACCTGCTGAAATGCCGTCAGCGATGTCTGCCGGTAATCAGCCACCGTAGCATCGTATTGAGCAAGCGCAATATCCGAACTTGCCCGCCGGCGCCCATGATCGAAAACCGTTTGCGTCAGCGTCGGCCCAACAGCAAAAAAGCGACTCGGCCACTCAAACCAGTTCAGCACCGAGGTCCCGGCAAATCCAGCTGAAGCGGAAAGGTCCAGCGTTGGATAGAACGCCGCCTGAGCAATCCCAATCTGCTCATTCGCCGAGGCCATTCGCCGCTCATCTGCAGCAATGTCCGGCCGACGCTCCAGCAGTTGAGAAGGAAGAACACCCGGAATCGCCGGAAACGCGGGTTCTTGAACTGTCACAGGCGTCGCCGCAATCCTTAGCTGAGAAGGAGGCTTCCCAATAAGAATCGCAATCGCATGCTCAAACTCTGCACGCTGTATGCCAAGCTCAGTCTCCTGCACCTGGGCGGTCTGAAGCTGCGTGCGGGCCTGCGCCACATCGGATAGCGGCGCAGCTCCCCCGTCATAACGGGCCTGCGTCAGTTGAAGCGCATCCGCATAGGCTTTGACCGTCTCGGCAAGAAGCTTCTTCTGTCCATCGACACTACGCAGGCTGAAGTAGTCAATTGCCAACTCAGCATGAAGACTAAGCCGTGCCGTCTCCATATCTGCCGCACTGGCCTGCGCCTGTTCGCGAGCAGATGTAACGCTACGCCGGATCCTTCCCCAAAGATCGACCTCATAGTTGAGGTCGATCGGCAGATTAAAGGACCCCGAACCATTGTTCGCATTTGCTTTATTGAAATATGGTTGATTCGCAGAATCACGAACAACGCCGATCGACGGCCCCACACTCAGCGTCGGAGCCTCATTTGCGCGATTGAACCGGATATTAGCTCGAGCAGCGCGGAAATTCGCCTCTGCGACTTTCAACGTCTGGTTTGCTGGATCAACCTGCTCTTCAAGAGCGTTCAGCTGCGGATCATTGAATAGTTCCCACCATTTGCCACGTATTATTTGATCACTAGGTTGAGCAAGCTTCCAACCATCTGTTTCTTTGAAAGACTCTGGAGTAGCTTCCTTGAACTCCGGCGCCAATGGCGCCGAAGGCCTCGTGTACTTCGGCCCAACCATGCATCCACTCAACAAAATACACAGCGCAGCCGACGTAAGCGAAAGAGCCCCACATTTCATTACTCAGCCCCTTTCTGCTGAGGCGCATTTACTTCAACCTTCGTTCCACTCGTAAGTGAATCCGAGGGATCGAGGACAACCGCGTCGTTCGGAGTAAGTCCCGATGTAACCTCGACAGTCGCACCGAAGTCGTGCCCAATGGTGATTGGTACGAGTTGAACAACTCCATCGCGCACTACCCCAACTCTCAACCCCTCTGATCGAAAGAGCAGCGTATTAGACGGAATAGTCACAGTATGCGAAGCAGCGGGAAGCTTGAGATGAACGAAGACGTAAGCTCCAGGCAGAAGCTGTCCTTTGCTGTTATTAACATCTACCTGCACATTCAAAGTGCGGCTCGTTTGATCGATAGCGCTCGAGTTCCTCGATATCGTACCGGTAATGATGATCTTAGGATCCGCATCCTGTGTAATGGATACCTTCTCGCCATCTCGCACACTGTCCGCATAAACCTCAGGCACGGCAACATAGATACGCAATCGCCCCACCGCCGCAAGATGAAACAACTCCCTTGGTGTCGCACCTGACCCTGTACCGATCAGCGCGCCGATATCGGTGTTACGAGCTGTAATTGTTCCATCGAAGGGTGCTGTCACACGCTCATAGCCCTGCAGTTCTTTGAGCCGCCGCACGTTGGCCTGACTCGCAGCATAGTTGGCCTGCCTAGCTGCGTAATCACTCACCATCTGGTCCGTCTCCTGTTTCGAGACAGCATGTTTCTCTAACAAGCTCTGCCACCGCACACTCGTAGTCTGCGCAAGCTGCATATTAGCCTCGGCGCTCTTCAGGTCTGCTTCAGCCTGTTGCAATTGCTGGTCTAGTTCAGGAGTCTCAATCTCTGCAAGAAGCTGGCCCTTGCGCACATGCGAGCCAATGTCGACATACCAACGCCTAAGATAACCATTCGTGCGCGCGTAAATCGGCGTATCTGTAAAGGCCTGCGTGTTACCCGGCAGCACAATCTCTTGCGCAGCCGATCCACCTGATGGATGAATAATATTCACTGAGGGAATCGCCGCCTCCTCAGTCGAATGTTTCAGTTTATTCTCCGCCGTAGCACGTGACCGTACTCCATAAACAATGGCGGCGCAGAGAAGGGCCATTAGAATAATCCCGACTACAAGCGTGCCCTTTCGCCCTGCCGATTCACCCACGGAGCCAGCCGCCTCATGCGACTTTACGACGCCATGATTCATGGCCTTTGAATTATGTGTCGCTTTGTCAGCCGGTTCCTGCGTTGTAATTTCCATATCCGAAGACTCCAAACCCTATGCGAAATGTGTTTCCAGTTTTGCCTTGGCTCGTGCCTCTCGACGAGCGGTAAGGCTGTGAATCAATGCAAAGACACACGGCACAAAGACGAGTGTCGCGATCGTGGCGCAGAGCAGCCCTCCGATAACGGCACGTCCTAGCGGAGCATTTTGCTCGCCGCCATCTCCCAAACCGAGCGCCATTGGCACCATTCCGATAATCATGGCAAGCGCTGTCATTACGACAGGGCGGAAACGAGTCGTCCCCGCCTCGATCGCTCCACGAATCGCGTCATTGTGCTCTTCCAACTTCGTCTTTGCAAAAGACACTACCAGAATGCTATTCGCCGTTGCGACGCCCATACACATAATCGCCCCCATTAGGGCCGGGACGCTAAGCGTAGTGCGGGTAAGGAAAAGAAAGAGCACGATTCCAGCCAAAGCAGCGGGCAGCGCTGTAATGATGATGAATGGGTCAATCCAACTTTGAAAGTTAACTACGATCAGAAGATAAACCAGCACAATCGAAAAAACGAGGCCACCAAGCAGTCCAACATAGGAGCTACGCATCGTTTCCACCTGCCCCTTCAAAGTCACAAACGTGCCTCGTGGCAAATCCTTGTTCTCGCTTTTGAGAATCTTTTCAATATCGCGGCTTACTCCTCCAAGGTCGCGGCCTTGAACACCCCCATAAATATCGACAACCCGCCGAATGTTGTAATGGTTCACTACTCCCATTTCGTGGCCTCGATTAATAGAAGCGAGATCACCCAGAATCTCCTGCGATTGCGGAACAGAGCCTCCTGACACTGGGGCCGCGGAGGTGCGATTGATAGGAATGTTCTGCAGGCTCTGGAGAGAATCCATTTTGTACTGCGGCGTCTGCGCCACAATGTTGTAGTTCACATGGTTCTTCCAGTTCAGGAAGAACATAGGCGTCACCTGAAAACTACCGCTCAAGGTATTCAATATGCTCGTGGCAACATCGCGTTCCGAATATCCACCCTGCGAGGCCTTAGTTCGGTCAACAGCAATTTCAAGCGTGGGATTATCAAATGGCTGTTGTATGCGGAGATCGGTCAGGCCCGGCACCTGACGCAGTTGCGCAATCAATTCGTCGGCAATTTGTTTGCTGGCTTCTACATCATTGCCTTCCAGTTGAATGTCGATCGGCGCAGGTATGCCAAAGTTTAGGATCTGCGTCGTAATATCTGCCGGAAGAAAGTAAAACGACGCTTGAGGGAACGCACGCGGCAATTTTTCGCGCAACTCTCGAATGTAAGCAGCAGTAGGATGATGATCTTCCTTCAGTGCGACCATGACATCACCGTCATACTGGCCCAACGTTCCGTTAGTAAGATGCTGCGTGTTCATGGCACTATACGGAAGACCAATATTGTCCAAGATGTTATTAAGCTCTTTTGGCGGAATCTCCTTGCGGATATTGTCCTCTACGAGATCACAAAGCCTCGCCATCTCTTCAATTCGCATTCCCGGACTGCCGCGAACGTGCAGAATGAATTGCCCACTGTCCGTATCGGGGAAGAAGTCCTGACCAAGCCACGGCAGCAACAAAAAGACACAGAGGCAGATTCCCAAAAAGATCGGAACAAAAACCTTCCGTCGAAAAACCAATCGCTCCAGCACTCTATGATAGCTCGCCCGTACATGCTCAAACCTGCGATCGAACCCACGTTGGAATCGTGTAAACGCATTGCCCTTTGAATCATGATCCTTGTGACGAAGCAGATACATTGCCAATGTCGGAACAAGCGTTCTTGAAAGCATGTAAGAGGCCAGCATGGCAAAGACTACAGCCTCAGCCAAAGGGACAAAGAGAAAGCGCGCTACCCCACCAAGAAAGAACATCGGCAGAAACACAATGCAGATACAAAGCGTCGACACTAACGCAGGAACCGAGATTTGTGCAGCCCCCTCTAGAATCGCGTGCCGTAGTGGCTGGCCCTCTTCGAGAAAGCGCTCGATGTTTTCAATCGTGACTGTAGCATCATCGACCAGAATTCCAACGGCAAGCGCAAGGCCGCCCAACGTCATCGTATTGATCGTCTCGCCCAGAAAGCTCAAAACTATCACTGACGTAAGAATCGACAACGGGATAGAGATCGCAATAATAATTGTCGATCTCCAGCTTCCTAGAAACAACAAAATCATGATCGCCGTAAGGATTGCCGCGATAACAGCCTCTCGAATCACGCCCTGCACCGCTCCACGCACAAAGACGGATTGATCCGAAAGCGGAGTCATCTTTAACTCCGGTGGCAGCGTACTTGCAACCCGAGGAAGCAGCTTGCGGATGCCCGAAACAATATCCAGCGTTGAAGAATTTCCGTTCTTCAAAATGCTCACCAGAACGCCACGTCGACCATCCTGGCGCACAACATTCGTCTGCACCTGAAAACCATCGCTGACGCTCGCAACATCGCGCAGATAAATTGTCGTACCGTTAACCTGTTTCAACGGAATGTTAGACAACTCCTCCACCGTGCGCGGTGTTCCGTTTGTCCTTACGTCATACTCATTCTGGCCAATTTTTATCGTGCCTGATGGCATCACCACGTTCTGCTGCCCAACCGCGTTCAGAAGATCTCCAGGTGCAATTCCTTTCGACTGCATCGCTGCCTGGTCCATGCTGATGGTGATCTGACGCTGTTTGCCTCCATACGGCAACGGAACAACCGAACCCGGAACAGTAATCAGCTGCGGACGAATAAAATTCGTAGCATAGTCATTGAGCTGTTGCTCCGAAAGTCCTTTCCCGGAAACCCCAAGCTGAAGAATAGGAACACTCGAAGCGGAGAAGTTAATGATCTCCGGTGGAAGTATTCCCGGAGGCAGTTGACGCAGCAAATACTGCGAAGCAGCAGTCACCTGTGCATTTGCCGTATCAAGACTAGCTCCCGGCTGCAGAAACACTTTGACGACTACCGTTCCGTTATATGTCGTCGATTCGACATGCTGAATGTTATCGACCAGCGTAGTCAGCGCCTTCTCATAGGGAGTCGTAAGGCGTCCTTCAAGCTCCTCCGGATTCAACCCCGTATAGGTCCATCCAATAGAAACAACAGGAATATTGATGTTCGGAAAGATATCCGTCGGCGTACGCAAAATGATGACGGGGCTCAAAATGAGGATGAGCAGCGCAAGAACGATAAAGGTATAAGGCCGGTTCAGGGCTGTCTTTACAATCCACATAGAGAAAGGAAGTCCTTTTCCTTAGAACTAATGTTCAAAGAAAGCTGGTCGAGAATTTAAGCTTTCCTTTACTTTGACACAGCCAGTGGTCTAGGGTTTCACGCAATTATCAGAAGATAGCTATCGGAAATACCGATAAAATGACCCATGGAGCTCCGTCATCTCAGATATTTCATCGCCGTGGCTGAATGGAAGGGTTTCAGTCATGCAGCCCGCCGACTGTACATATCGCAGTCCGCCATTAGCGGACAGATCAGTGATCTCGAAAACGAGATCGGGGTCCAACTTCTCCTTCGTAACCGAAGACAAGTAACACTCACCGACGCCGGCCAAGTCTTCCTGGAAGAAGCAAAAAAGGTACTTGCCGCCGCAGATAATGCGATCGAGTCTGCCCGGCGCGCCATAAGAGGCCAGGTAGGAAACCTCCGCATAGGTTTCTTCACCAATGGAATCGGTGTCTTCTTTTCCAGTCTCATCCGCGAGTTCCGCAAGACCCATCCGGATGTAAAGTTATCTCTCTTCGAAATGTCCGCCAGGCTTCAGATGGAGGCTTTGGTCAACAACGAGATCGACATCGCTTTTACCCGCGAACTTGATCCGCAATTTACGGCGGCTCTAACCTCCGAACTACTGTTTACAGAGCCCCTCGTAGCGGTTTTACCGCGTGATCATCCACTTGCGGGTGCCCCTGTAGAACTGAGCGACCTTGCAAGCGAGCAGTTTGTCCTCATTGAGCGGGAGGCATGGCCAACGCTCTTCGACTCCATCATTACCTTATGCTCCAGTGCAGGCTTTTCTCCTCAGATAGCGAATACTGCTGCCCGCTGGCCCGCCGTGCTTGCTCTGGTTGAAGCCGGCGAAGGCGTTGGCCTCGTGACAGCCGGCGTCGAAAGATTCCAATTTAGTGGGGTCTCATTCAGCCAACTCTCACCCAAAACATTTATAGGTGTCGCTCTGGCATGGAGAACGCAAGAAAACTCCAGCATCGTCAAAGCGTTTCTAGCGCTCGTACGCAATCAAAAAAGCGAGATACACGGATATCAATCCTCACGATGAGCTTTTTGAACAAATGCTGGATCCTCTACGTTGCATCTCAAGCACTACTCCCATACACTGAATCTAGCTCGCAAATATGACTTGTGGAGCTGGAACGGGCGGATAGCTCAGTTGGTTAGAGCGCCTGCCTTACAAGCAGGATGTCGGGGGTTCGAGTCCCTCTCTGCCCACCACTCGTTCTCTGAAGATTCGTCTCAAATCTTGCCGCTGTTCGTTACTGAAAAGTTTACTCATCGGCTGGTTTGTGACCAATGTCTTCTGATACACTTGAACATGTTGCTGGGTTGAGCCGGTTGGATCTTCTTGATCTCAATGAGTGTTCAATACAGTGGCAAATCGGAACAAAGTGATCGAGAGTTTCACTCTAAATCATTCGTTCTGCGTGACAAAAAAATACGTCTGGGGACGTAGCTCAGTTGGTTAGAGCGCTGCCCTGTCACGGCAGAGGTCGCGGGTTCGAGCCCCGTCGTCCCCGCCATTCCACCAGAATGGCTAACGTTTCGCAAAACTGTCCGCCTATCACATGGCTCCCCGCCTCATCATTAACGCGGACGACTTCGGCCTCACCTCGGGCGTCAATCGCGCCATCTCGGAACTTCATCAATCCAATGCACTCACCTCAGCCACTCTCATGGCCACAGGTCCCGCATTCGAGGACGCCGTCTCCATCGCGCGCTCTCATCCAACCCTCGGTGTAGGCTGCCATATTGTCCTCACGGATGGCTCGCCCGTCTCCTCACCAGACACCATCCCTACCCTCATCGGCCCCGACGGCAAAAACTTCCGCTCTTCCCTGCTCGACTTCGTCCAGGCATTGCTCCGCGGCATCATCCGGCCAGAAGACATCGAACGCGAATCGCTTGCGCAGATCCAGAAACTCCAGCGCGCAGGCATTCAAGTTACCCACGTCGACACACACAAGCACACGCATCTCTTTCCTGCTGTCAGCGGCCCCTTGCTCAACGTCCTGGAACGCACTGGCATTCCAGCTATACGTAATCCTTTCGAGCCAGCCTTTGCCCAACACCTCGCCCATGCAGGACTGAAGCGTCACCTTCAACTTGCTCTTCTTAATCGTCTCCGCCCAGCATTCGTTCAGCTCAGCCAACTCCGCGCCGCCAACGTCCTGACCACAGACGGCACCGTAGGCGTCTCCGCCACCGGTAATCTAACCTCAGCCACCCTCTCTCAAATTCTCTCCACCCTTCCCTCATCCGGAACGTTCGAACTCGTGTGCCACCCCGGCTACAACGACGTCGATCTTGACCGCATACCCACCCGTCTGCGATCCCATCGCGAGATCGAAATGCATGCTCTTCTCACAGCGATTCCCGCCGTCCTCTCGCAACCAAACGCTCCCGGCCTCATCCATTACGGTAGCCTCCGAAGTCCTGACATCGCCCGAGCAGGCACAGTGAACACACCAACATTGGCACGTTCCTAGGAGTTTCATGAAGATCGGAATCACCTGCTATCCCACCTACGGCGGCAGCGGAGTCGTCGCCACCGAACTAGGAATCGAACTCGCAGCTCGCGGTCACGAGATCCACTTCATCACATCATCGCAGCCTTTTCGTCTCACTGGCCGCGAAGCCAATATCCACTTCCACGAAGTTTACGTATCCACCTATCCTCTCTTCGAATACCCTCCCTATGATCTCGCCCTCGCCACGCGCATGGCCGAGGTAGCAGACTTCTACTCTCTCGACCTCCTCCACGTTCACTACGCCATTCCGCACTCGGTCAGTGCCCTTCTAGCCCGCCAAATGCAGGCCGCTCGCGGACGAACTCTCCCCTTCATAACCACACTCCACGGCACTGACATTACTCTCGTCGGCCTCGACCCCTCCTACCTCCCCATCACCAAATTCGGTATAGAGCAGTCCGACGGCGTCACTGCAATCTCCAATGATCTTCGCGACCACACCCGCGAGGCCTTCGAGATCACCTCAGAGATCGAAGTCATCCACAACTTCGTTAACTGCGACTTCTACCTCCGCAAGCCTGAACTCGTCGCCACCATGCGCCCCCGTTTCGCCGCACCCGATGAGCATCTTTTCGTCCATCTCTCCAACTTCCGCCCCGTCAAGCGAGTCAGAGACGTCATCGAAGTCTTCGCCCGCGTAGCCCGTGCCCTTCCGGCACGTCTCATGCTCATCGGCGACGGCCCCGACCGCAGCACCGCCGAGCAACTCGCACTGCATCACAAAGTGCAGGATCGCATTCACTTCATCGGGAAACAGGACAATGTCAACGAGCTTCTTCCCCTCGCCGATCTCATGCTCATGCCCAGCGAGATGGAATCGTTCGGTCTCGCCGCCCTCGAAGCCATGGCCTGCAGCGTTCCTACCATCGGCACCAGGGTCGGCGGAGTCCCCGAGCTGATTGACGATCAGCACAACGGCCTCCTCTTCGAGGTCGGAGATGTCGATGCGATGGCCGCAGCCGCAATCAGCCTCTTACGCGATGAACCTCGCCTGAAAACCATGGCCGCAGCCGCACGCAAAACCGCCCAGGACCGCTTCTGCGCCTCCCGTATCATCCCCCAGTACGAGAGCTACTACGACCGCGTTATCACTCGCACCCGTCGCTAGCGATCCCGCATCATCACGCGAACCGCATCATCGAGCAGATGCCGAGCCGTTTCAATCACTTCGCGGCCATCCTGCGCCCACGCCTCCGCCCCTTCATCCAGAATCGGCATCAGCAAGGTAACCTTCGTTCCCCGACCAGGCCTGCTATTAATCTCCAACGAGGCCAGGTCGCCATACAAGACTTCCATCCGTTCCCGAACATTCCTCATCCCAATGCCCGTTCCCTGCCTCACCAACCCGCTCACTGGGGCGGGCACCATGCGTTCAGGCGCCATACCCACTCCGTCATCTTCTACCTCTACTCGCAGCATTCCTTCAGGCGTAATCCGGCTTCGCAGCGTCACCGTTCCCCCGCTGATCCGAGGCTCCAGCCCATGTTTAATGCTGTTCTCGATCAGCGGCTGCAGCACCATACCCGGAACCACAATATGCAGGGTATCCTCGGCAATCTCTTTCACCACCTTAAGCTTTTCGCCAAACCGCACAACCTCGATATCCAGATAGTCATCCGTAAACGCCAGCTCTTCACTAAACGGCACAAACGCCTCCCGGTCCTTCAGCAACACACGCAGGATATTCGCCAACTTGACGATCATCTCCCGCGAAAGCTCTGGCTGCGATCGCACCAGCGAGGCGATAGAGTTCAGCGTATTGAATAAAAAATGAGGATTGATCTGCCGCTGCAGCGCATCCAGTCGTGCCTCCAGCAGCAGTCTTCCCTGCTCCTCCAGCTTTCGTTCAATTCGCACCGCATTCCATATCTTCAACGGAATACCCACCACCACCGGCGCACACGCACAGATCAGCAGCTGGACCCACACCACATCCGAATGCAGATCGAAGTAACGCCGCGGATAAAACCGCGACAACATGCTCGTGAAGAACTGCATCACCGCAATCATCACGAGAAGCAAAATCTGACGATCAAGATGCGGCCGCCGCAGGTTCCGCGTCACCCACCGATAAATGCTCAGATCGATCAACGGCGAAAACGACCACACATCCTCCGGATTTGCGAATCGCCCGAACGCACCAAATACGGCTGCGACAATCAGATTGACCGGCAGCGCCCAGTACTCATGGTGAATCATCGCTGGAATCGCCAGCGCGGTACCACCCGCCATGGCGGCAATCGGGCCTACCAGTATCCCCAGCAGAATGGTCGTTTCAAACGAAAGGTCGGCCGCCAGAAAATTCGGCACCGTCACCCGAACCCACACGCCCAGTGTCAGCGGAAAGCAGATCATCGCCACCAGCAAAGCGTTTTGCCGAATAGTCCTATGTGGTGTCAGCAGCAGATTTTTAAAGCTCTTCGACCGCGCCAGCGAACTCGACACCGCAGCCGCAACGCCCAACTCCACCAGCAGCGTAATCAGAATCAGCTTTGGATCAATCTGCGTCACATCCTTACTTTACCCCTTCGAGACAAATACTTTACGCCTCCCAGACAAACCCCTTCTCTAAGTCCATTAGCATCGAATCTGCACTGACCGTAATCCAATAACCGTGAGCACCCAAACGTATAATCAGAAAATGCCCTTCTCCGAAGTCCGAAAAGTAGCTGACGCCGACTTTCCCACGCGCTGGGGACACTTCCGGATCCTCGGCTTCGAAGGCATAATTGACAATCCCGAGCGCTGCAACGACGCCATCCCTACCCCGGCTATCCGTATTGAAGCCGCCGTGGCGCTTGTCATGGGAGACATCCACAGTGCCCCCCCAATAGTCCGCATCCACTCCCAGTGCCTTACCGGCGACGTCTTCCACTCTCTTCGCTGCGACTGCCGCCAGCAACTCGAACTCGCTCTCGCCACCATAGCCGAAGCGGGCACAGGCATTCTCCTTTACGAGCAGCAGGAGGGCCGCGGCATCGGCCTCATGGCCAAACTCCGCGCCTACGAGCTTCAGGATCAGGGACTCGACACCATCGAAGCCAACCTCCAGCTAGGCTACAAAGCCGACTGCCGCGAGTTTGAGCTTCCCGCCGAGATCCTCAAGCAGCTCGGCCTCACGCAGGTCCGACTCATCACCAACAACCCCGAGAAGGTCGAAGCCCTCCAACAGGCCGGCATCGAAGTCGTCGAGCGCATCTCAGCCGAGGTTCCCTCCGAACCCACCAACGAGCGCTACCTCCAGACCAAGCGCGAAAAGATGGGTCACCTCGTCAGCTAAACAAGAAATTCGCCTGATATAGCTCACCTCTCACGGCGAACCAGCCTCAGGCTATAAACTCGCATTCATGCCTGCCGCTGTGCCGCCGACGCACCTCCACGCCTTCGATCTCACGCTCATCTTTCTTTATTTGATCGGCATCACCCTCTTTGGCCTCCGCTTTCGTAGCGGAAAGGACCCTAACTCCCGCTCCCTGCGCAGCTACTTCCTCGCCGACCAGACCATCCCGTGGTGGGCCATCGCCCTCTCCATCGTCTCGGCGGAGACCAGCACCCTCACCATCATCAGCATCCCCGGCGTAGCCTTCGCTGGCAATTTCGGCTTCCTTCAAGTCGTCATCGGGTACATGATCGGGCGCGTCGTCGTAGCCGCAATCTTCCTCCCCAAATACTTCCAGGGCCGCATGCTAACCGCGTATCAGCTCATCGACCAGCGCTTCGGAGGCACGCTCCACAAAGTCACCGCCGGTCTCTTTCTTATTACTCGCGCCGCAGCCGAAGGCGTGCGCGTCTTCGCCGTCAGCATCGTCGTAGGCATCGCCATCGGCACCGGCGATGTGCTCTCAATCGCCATCATCTCCGCACTAACGCTCCTCTATACCTTCGAGGGCGGAATGACCGCCGTCATCTGGACAGACGTCATCCAGATGTTCATCTACATCGGCGGAACCATCGTCGCGATCTCCACACTTGGTACTCACGTCCCGGGCGGCTGGCCGCAGATTCACGCCGTAGCCGCGGCCGCAGGCAAGTTCCGCCTCTTCAACTTCGCCTTCAACCTCACCCAGAACTACACCTTCTGGGCAGGCGTCATCGGCGGAACCTTCCTCACCATGGCCTCTCACGGAACCGACCAGCTCATGGTCCAGCGGATGCTCGCCGCACGCAACCTCCGCGAGTCCCGCATCGCTCTGCTCGCCAGCGGAGCCATCATCTTCCTTCAGTTCACACTATTTCTATTGATAGGCGCAGGTCTCTACGTCTTCTACGGCCTGCACCCAACCACCTTTGCCAGCGCCGACCGAATCTTCCCCAGCTTCATCGTTCAGCAGATGCCCGTTGGCATAGCAGGCCTGCTCATCGCCGCTATCCTCGCCGCCGCGATGTCCAACCTCAGCGCCGCGCTCAACTCACTCTCAAGCACCACCGTCGTAGACTTCTACATGCATCTCCGCCCGCAAGCCGACGACCGCGAACGCATGATGATCTCCCGCTCATCCACTGTCGCCTGGGCCTTCATCCTCTTCGCCGTCGCCGTCTACAGCATCCACGCAGGAGGCAAAGGCCACGTCGTAGAAATAGGCCTCTCCATAGCCTCAGTCGCTTACGGCGCTCTGCTCGGAGTCTTCCTCCTCGGCACCCTCACCCGCTTCGCCACTCAAACCGGAGCGATCATAGGCATGATCACCGGCTTCGCTCTCAACATGGCTCTCTGGCTCCAACCCCACGCCATCACCACAAACTCCGGCTTCATCATCCCCAAAGTAGCTTTCACCTGGTACGTCTTCATCGGCTCTATCGTCACCTTCGCCGTAGGCAGCATCGCCAGCCTCATCTTCCGGACCAAGCCCACCCGCAAGACAACCACTGTAGCCACTCTCCTCCTCTGCCTCAGTCTCTCTCACTACGCCAAGCCACAAAACCGGGTGCCCCATCTTCGCGACGGTCTCATCGTCGCTAAGGTGGGATCTCTCACTGAAGCTCAAGGCAAACCCGACTTCACTCCTGTCTCCACGGTCATTAACGAAGCCATCACGGCAAAAAAACTCCCCGGCGCCGTAGTCCTCATCGGCCACAACGACAAAGTCGTCTTCGAGCAAGCCTACGGAAACCGCAAGCTGGCGGGAGAGCCCGACCTCTACGGCAATCTCTCAGCCGCAGAACCCATGACCAAAGACACCATCTTCGACATGGCTTCTCTTACAAAGTCCCTCGTCACCGCCACGGCCATGATGCAGCTCTACGAGGCCAGAAAATTCCAGTTAGACGACCCGGTAGCAAAATATCTCCCAGCCTTCGCAGCCAACGGCAAAGAAAGTGTAACCATCCGCGAGCTCCTCACCCATTACTCCGGCCTACCAGCAGACATCGACCTGAAAGACCCTTGGGGACTCGTCACTCCTGACAAAGCAGAAGGCATCCGTCGCGCCATGGACTCCCCACTCGAATCAAAACCGGGCACCACCTTCAAATATTCCGACATCAACTTCATCACCCTCGGTGCCCTCATCGAAAAACTCAGCGGCCAGCCTCTAGACGAGTACGCCGAGCAGCACATCTTCACTCCCTTGAAGATGACTCACACTACGTTCCACGCCTTCACCAAAGGCTGCGGACCTTATGATGTATCCGGATCAGCAATCGAGCTGCATCTGGCATCACACGAAGCGTACGCGTATATGTGTAGCGCTGGCCTGGGCATCTGGGTTACCTCTAGCATTCAAAACACCGCCCCCACAACCCACGACAACGAAGGCACTCCCGAAACCAACCCTAACTTCGACCACCTCCTCCGCGGCACAGTCCACGACCCCACCACCCGCCGCATGGGCGGAGTAGCAGGCCACGCCGGAGTCTTCTCCACCGCCGCCGACATCAGCCTCTTCGCACAGGCTCTCCTCGACAAGCTCCTCCACAACACTGGCCCCTTCCCCCTCAAACAATCCACCCTGCGGTTGATGACCACACCTCAGCAGCCCGCCACAGCCCAATCCGGCGCCACCATCTTCACCCCCGACGGCAAAACCACCACCGGCATTGCCACCCGAGGTTTCGGCTGGGACATCAACACCGCCTTCTCCCGCCCACGCGGCGAAATCTTCCCCATCGGCAGTTTCGGCCACACCGGCTTTACTGGCACAAGCCTCTGGATGGACCCCGCCTCCAACACCTACGTCATCCTTCTCTCCAACGCCGTCCACCCGCGCGGCAACCCACCCATCTCCGCCCTGCGTGGCCAAGTCGCCACTGCCGCCGCACGCGCTCTCGGCCTCAATTCAACTGAACATACCCAACAGACCCAAACCGGCATCGACGTCCTCCAATCCACCCACTTCGCCACACTCCTCTCTGCCGCCCACGGTCACAACGACCACCTCCGCCTCGGCCTCCTCACTAACCAGACAGGCCTCGACAGCACTGGCCGCCGCACCATCGACATCCTCTCTCACTCCATCCCACAGGTAGAACTCACCACCCTCTTCTCCCCCGAACACGGCATCCTCGGCGCAAAAGATACAGCCCGAGTCAGCAACGACACCGACCCCACCACCCACCTCCCCGTCATCAGCCTGTACGGCCCCAAAGACTCCGACCGCCGCCCCACCCACGAAGCCCTCAAAGACCTCGACGCCATCATCATCGATCTACAGGACGCCGGCGTCCGCTTCTACACCTACGAGTCCGTAGTCGGCTACTTCCTCGAGGCCGCTGCCAAAGAAAAATCCTTAGGCCATAACCTCGAGATCATCCTGCTCGACCGCCCCAATCCCATCAACGGCATCGCCATCCAGGGTCCTGTCTCCGACCCCGGCCGCGAATCCTACATCAACTACATGCCTCTGCCCGTCCGCCACGGCCTCACCCTGGGCGAGCTGGCCCGCTACATCAACGGCGAACGTCGCCACCCCGCCGCAACCTCGCCCAACGTCCAACTCCCCCTCAACGCCGCCCTCACCGTCGTCCCCATGCAGCACTGGACGCGCACCCAGTTCTTCGACGACACCGGCCTCCCGTGGACCAACCCCAGCCCCAATCTCCGCAATCTCACCGCCGCCATCCTCTATCCCGGCATCGCTTTACTCGATAGCACCAACGTCTCCGTAGGCCGCGGAACCGACAAGCCCTTCGAGCAGATCGGCGCCCCCTACATCGACGCCCCCGCCCTCGCCGCCTACCTCACCAAACGCAACATCCCCGGAGTCGCCTTCTCGCCCACCACCTTCGCCGTCGCAGACGATGAAAACCATTACCCCTCCCACGGCAAGACCATCCCCGGCATCGCCTTCACCCTCACCGATCGCAACACCCTCGACTCCCCCGAGTTAGGCATCGAGATCGTCAGCGCACTTCAGCGCCTCTACCCAACCCAATTCAACCTCTCAAAGACAGACCCGCTCATCGTCAGCGTCAACACCCTGCTGTCGCTCAAAAACAACGAAGATCCGCGGGCCATCTCAGCCGCCTGGAAACCTGACCTCGACGCCTTCCGCCAGCGCCGTCAGGCCTATCTCCTTTATCCCTAAAGAACGTCTAACCTGAAAGACGTACCAATATAGCCACTCATCAATTACAAATTCATATCCCCATTACCCTCTCTGCATCACAATAGAGAGACCTATTTAAGAGAGGGACTACTCCCCATGCCCCGCATCAACTTTCAGCAACAACTCGTCGCCTTGAAAGACAAGCTTCTCGCCATGGCCGCTCTCTCGCAGCAGGCTCTATCCCTCTCGCTCGAGGCCTATCTCACCGGCAACATCGGCCTCTGCGACCATGTCAAAGAGATCGAAGCCGCCATCAATGCTGCCGAGCGCGATGTCGACGAGATGGCCTACGATCTCCTCGCCAAAGAGCAGCCCATGGCCATCGACCTGCGCTTCATCCTCTCCGTCATCAAGATCAACGGCGACCTGGAGCGCATAGGCGACCAATCCACCAACATCGCCGAACGCGCCCGTTCCCAGAACGATCTCCCGCAGATATCCCTACCCATCGACATCCCTGACATGGGCGAAAAAGTGGGCGTCATGATCCGCAGCGCAATCCAGTCCCTGCTCGAAGCCGACGCAAAGCTGGCCGAGCACGTCCTGGCCATGGACGATGAGATCGACGAGATGAACCGCGCCGTACAGGCTGAGCTGATCGAAGTCATGCAGCTACATCCGATGGTCAGCACCCAGGCACTCAACGCCATCATCGTCTCCCGCAACCTCGAGCGCACCGCCGACCACGCCACCAACATTGCCGAAGACGTCATCTTCTGGGTCCGCGGCTCCGACGTCCGCCACAAATTCTCCCTCGCCCAATCCGATTAATGCGAACAAATCGAGATAACAAGCTTGCACCCTGGTCCTTGTCTTTGCCTTATTTCTTGTTCGTCATCCCATAGGAATCTGCTTTGCTTTGTCCTTTTGCTATTCCCACACCCGACCAAAAACGGCATCTGTCTGCATTTCGCTGTTGATGTTGCTTTTACCTCCAGACAAGCCAATTCCAACTTGACGCCAACCCCACATCCAGATAGCCTTTAAGACAATGGCGAACTACCGCACGACCGCTTGTCGCATGTGTATCTGTTGTTGCGACCTCGTGCGCCGTAGCCTTTGCCTCTGTTCGAGCCCAACCCTCTAGCTCTCGAACACCCCCAAAGCAAAGTCACACAGCGCCCACTTCACACAGTGGGCTTTTTTATTTCAGGTCAACCCAAAGGATCCTCCAATGTCCACCCAACCTGCCGCCCTCCCCAAAGAAACCAAGGCCCAGAAGTCCGAGCGCCTCAAGCTCGCAAAAAACCCCTGGGAAGCGTGGGATGAAGTACGCGAGTTCGCCCGCCAGGGCCGCGACTCCGTCCTGCCTGAGTGGACAGGCTTGTACTTCAAGTGGTGGGGCGTCTACACCCAGGGCGACGGCCTCGGCGTCACCGGCGGTGCCAACGGCGAGGGCAAAGCCACCGAGTTCTTCATGATGCGCATCGGCCTGCCCAACGGCATTCTCACCAGCCAGCAGACCCGCGTCATCGGCCAGCTCACCCAGAAGTACGCCCGCAACCTCGCCGACATCACCACCCGCCAGAACATCCAGCTCCACTGGCTCACTCTCTCCGGCCTCGTCGAAGTAGTCGACGCCCTCACCGCCGTCGGCCTCAGCCCCAAGGGAGCCTGCGGCGACGTCGTCCGCAACGTCACCGGCTGCCCCCTCGCCGGCCTCGACCACACCGAACTCATCGACTCCAGCCCCCTCGCCGTCGAGATCGCGCATCATCTCACCGCGAACCCCGAGTTCTACAATCTTCCCCGCAAGTTCAAAATCTCCGTCACCGGCTGCCCCGTCTGGTGCACCTACCCCGAGATCAATGACGTAGCCCTCACCGCCATCAAACGCACCGTCAACGGCGCCGAAGAGATCGGCTACACCCTCCGCGTAGGCGGCGGCCTCTCCACCGAGCCCCACATCGCGGAGCGCATCCCCGCCTTCATCCCACAGGACAAGGCGCTCGAAGTCGTCACCGCCGTAGTTCGCATCTTCAAGGAACAATCCGAGCTCCGCGAGAACCGCACCCGCGCACGCATCAAGTACCTCTTTATGCGCCACGGCTGGACCTCCGAGTCCTTCCTCGCCGCCCTCGAAGCCAAGCTCGGCTACAAGCTCGACCCCAACCCTCTCTCCGCCGACGTCGTACCCGCCGACATCTATCGCGACCACGTAGGCATCACCCAGCAGCGCCAGCCCGGCCTCTCCTCCGTCGGAGCCTCCGTACTCAACGGCCGCCTCTCCGGCGATCAACTCATTGCCCTGGCCGATCTAGCCGACAAGTACGGCAACGGCCAGCTCCGCGCCACCATCGGCCAGAACATCCTCATCGTCAACGTCCCCGACCGCGAGACCACGGCCCTCGTCATCGAACTCAACACCCTCGGCCTGCAGGTAGACGTCTCCGCCTTCTGGCGCGGCGCCATCGCCTGCACCGGCACCGAGTTTTGCAAGCTCGCCATCTCCGAAACCAAGGGCTTCAACAAATGGCTCGTCAATGAACTCGAAGACCGCCTTCCCGGCTTCGACCAGCAGATTCGCCTCCACGTCACTGGCTGCACCAACTCCTGCGGCCAGCACTGGATCGCCGACATCGGCCTCGAAGGCAAAAAAATCAAGAAGGACGGCCAGATGGTCGACGCCTTCTTCTTCTGCGTAGGCGGTTCGGTCGGCAAGTACGCCCGCCCTGCGCGCCCTCTCGGCTATCGAGTCGCCGCCACCGAGGTCCCCGACGCCATCGAGCGTCTCCTCAACGGCTATCTCTCCGTTCGCACCGAAGGCGAAGACCTCCGTCACTACTTCGACCGCACCGACGACGAAACCCTCCGCGCCCAACTAGCCGGAGCCATCATCGAACCCGTCGAGCGTGACGCCCCACCCGTAGGCGCAGGCCATCTCGCCCCCGGCGAATAAAAACCTGCGAATCAGTTATTCCGCAGCGCCACCATTGGATTGATCCGCGAAGCCCGCCTGGCCGGAATATACCCGGCCAGCGCGGCCACGCCTGCCAACACCACCACCATCACTAGGAATGTAATCGGATCCGTCGGCGCAGTGCCAAACAGCAGCGACGCGATCATATTCGCCACGAGCATTGATGCCAGCACTCCAACGATAATCCCCACCGCCGCCAGTTGCAGCGTCTTAACAATCACCCCTGCCTGCACCCTTCCCGCCGACGCTCCCAGCGCCATCCGTATCCCAATCTCCTGTGTCCGTCGCGTCACCGAGTAAGAAATCACCCCATAAATCCCCAGCGAAGCCAGCAGTAGCCCAAGCCCCGCAAACGCCCCAACCAACAGAACGAAAAACCGACGCGGCGACACTGCACGATCCACAATCCCTTGGATCGGACGAAACTCCACCGCCGCCTGGTTAGGGTTCAGCTCGCGCAACGTCCGCATCACACTTCCCGCAAGCTGCTCCGGCGGCAGCTTCGACCGCACTACAAGCTCCGCACCCGACGGCCCCCACTCATCACGCATCGTCGGCAGATACATCTGCTCACCCGCAGTGCCCTCGACATTCGTCTCATGCACATCCGCGACCACGCCGATCACCTTCACCTCTTTCTGGTTGATCATCACCGTCTTCCCTACGATGTCCTCTCCCGGTGCAACGAAGTTCGCGGCCTTCTCGTTCAGGATGACCGTGCTCTCGCCCTTCATATCGTCCTGCCACCCAAAGTCACGCCCACGCAGCCGCATCCCCATCGCCTTCACATAACCAGGCGAAACGATATAAACAAACGCGCCCGGAACCTCGCCATCCTTGTAGTTCTTTCCTTTGGCCCTTGGCCCACCCCATCCGCGATTGCGTTCGAGCGGCAGATTGTCCGACACCCCAGCCACCTCAACCCCCGGAATCGCACTCACCCGCCGGATCATCTCCTGCAAAATCGCATCCCGCTTCTCCGACTTCCCGCCATCGTCATAGTCCACCTTGATCGCCGCCGCCGTTGAAGGCTGGAAACCCAGATCAACATCCAGCACGCGCATAAAGCTTCGCAACAACAAACCCGCGCCAACCAGCAGCACGCAAGCCAGCGCCACCTCCGAGATCACCAGCGCCGATCGCAGCCTCTCGTGATTCCGCCCATCGCTCACGCCCGGTCCAGAGTCCTTCAGCGCCTCCTGTAGATTGCTCCCCGACATCTTGAGCCCCGGCAGCAAGCCAAACAGCACAGCCGCACCAACGCTGATCCCCAGTGTCCACGCCAGCGCCGCGCCATCCACCCTCACACTGCTCAACAACGGCAACGCAAGCGATCCCTGATGCGCAAGATACGAAGTAATCCCGAACGCCAGCACAAGCCCCAGCACAGCACCCATCCCCGCCAGCACCATGCTTTCCGTCAAAAGCTGGCGCACCAGCCGGCCACGTCCCGCACCCAGAGCACTACGCAGCGCAAACTCCTTACTCCGTGCCGCCGCCCGTGCCAGCATCAGGTTCGAAAGATTCACACACACAATCAGCAGAATCATCCCCACCGCACACCACAGCACAATCAACGACCGCCGCAGTTTGCCGCTCACATACTGCTTCAACTCATACGGCCTCGCAGTATAGCCGCCCACAGACTCCGGAATCTTCTTACTCCAATAAAACTTGGGAAATAGCACCGTCGCCTCAGCCTGTGCCTGCGCTACGCTCACTCCGGGCTTCAATCTTCCAATTAACGCCAGCGTATTTCCCCACGGGCGAATTTCGTCCATCACCACCGGCACAAGGATGTCCACCTTTGTTCCCGGCGAAAACACCGCACCAAAATCAAATGTCTCCGGAAGTACCCCCACAACCGTTACCGGAGCATTATCCAGCGTTATCGGCTTGCCAATCATTCCTCGATCGCCGCCGAACTGCCGCATCCAGAACGCATGCGACAACAGCACCACCGCAGGCCCACCTTTGATCGACTCTTCCTTCGTAAACGACCGGCCCAACTCCGGCGTCACACCAAGCGTCGAGAAGAAATTTTGCGCAACAGAGATGCCCGTTATCGGCTTGGGCTCCCCATGTCCCGTCAACTTGCCATTATCGCTAGTAGAAAATGCAAAATACCCCGTCACATCCTCATACGATTTATTCATCGCCAGCAGATCTTCATAAGCATCCGCCGAATACGTCGAGGCCGACAGACCATTCGCATCTGCTGGTGCAATCCACACCAGCCTCTCCGGGTCGTGAAACGGCAGCGGCCGCAGCAGAATCGCATTCACCACGCTGAACACCGCAATGTTCGCCCCAATTCCAAGCGCCAGAATCAGCACCGCAATCACAGAAAACATCGGATCTCTCTTCAGTGTTCGCAGCGTGTAACGCAGGTCCTGCAGCAGCACATCCAGCCACGGCAACCCACGACTCGCACGCTGCTCCTCCTTCGCACGGTCGACACCACCAAACCGAATCAACGCCTGTCGTCGTGCTTCCTGCTCACTCATCCCCTGCCTCACATTCTCTTCAATGGCTATCTCCAGATGTGCCTGCATCTCCGCGTCCAGCTCTCTGTCGCGCTCCGGCTTATGAAAGAACGAGTTCACCCGTCCAAAGATCTCTCGCAGGTTCATCACATCTCCTCCTCGGCCGACGCCGACAACACCCGTCCCATCACGCTCGTCAGTCTGCGCCAATAAGCAGCATCCTTAGCCAGTTGCCCCCGGCCTTCCTTCGTAATCGAGTAGTACTTCGCCTTACGGTTGTTGTCCGACGTGCCCCACTCTGCTGAGATCCATTTCCTCTGCTGCAGCCGCACCAACGATGCGTAGATCGTCCCCTGATTCAGCAGAACCTCATCTCCGCTCACCTGTTCGATACGTCGCGCAATCCCATATCCATGCAGCGATCCCATGCTTGCAAGTGTCTGCAACACCATTAGGTCCAACGTACCCTGCAAAAGATCAAGCTTCGTCTGTGTCATATCCGTCCTGTGCTATGGCCACATCAGTATGCCATGCTTCTGTGGCGATACCACATAAATGTGACGGCCGTCGGATTAAACGATCGAGGGCCGGGGCAAACTCCCCGGCCCTCCGGCCTCAAATCAAAATCGAAAGATTATTGCGGCTTTTATGCCTTGCCGCTCGAATCAGCTTGCCCCTTCTTATGGACCTCAGCTGCAGCGGCAGGAGCCCCCGCTTCCAACATATAGAAGCAGCCGTTTGTTCCACTAAAGGTGCTTTGAATGCCCGTGACCGACTTGCTGGCAAGGTTTCCAGAGTAGGTTGTGTTGCTGTTGTTGAATTTAAAGGTCAACATACCAGCCGACTGCACCCAGACCCCGCTGTACCCTTGACCATTGGTCCACGTGCCGTTCGCATTGATCGTCATCGAGGTGCTGCCATAAGACCCGCCGCACCCCCAGTCATAGTTCAAAGTCCAACTTCCAGCTAGAGCCATAATAAGTACCTCTAAAAAAGTAGTGAGGCCGAAACCTTAATCGTTACACGGCAAAACGCCACCAACCCTCCAAGCCGATGTCATGCAAAACCATCCCGAAAGCGACAGCCTTATCCGCTATCATTAAGCTAGAGTCATCCATGTCCCTCTTCCCCATCTTCCTCAAGCTCACCGCTCGCCCATGTATCGTCATTGGCGCAGGCCACCTCGCCGAGTCGAAGATCGAGTCACTCCGCGCCGCTAACGCCGCCATAACCGTCATCGCCCCTCAGGCAAGCGAGAGCATCCGCGAGCAAGCCGCTACAGGCGAGCTCACTCTCCTCCAGCGCCCCTACCAGCAAGGCGACCGTGCCGGCTTCTTCCTCGTCGTTGCGGCCACCAACGACCCCGCCGTCAACCGCGCCGTCTTCAGCGAAGCCACCTCCATCGGCATACTCTGCAATGCCGTCGACGACCCGCCCTTCTGCGACTTCTACTTCCCCTCCGTCGTCCGCCGCGGCGACCTCCAGATCGCCATCTCCACCGCAGGAGCCAGCCCCGCTCTCGCCCAGCGCCTTCGCAAAGAGCTCAACGCGCAGCTCCCCCTCGATCTCGGCGACTGGCTCACCGACCTCGGTAACCTCCGCCGCGAGGTCGTCGCAACCGAACCCCTCAACGAGTCCCGCCGCCTACTCCTGCACGAACTAGCTCAACGCGAGGTCTGCGGCTACGATCAGTGCCCCTCCCGTCAGCTAGCCCGCGAGCACGCCCTCACCAATCCACGACCCGAGAAGAAATCGTGAATAAAGAAGCCCAGCCGGGCACCGTCTACCTCGCAGGAGCAGGCCCCGGAGACCCTGGCCTACTCACCCTTAGCACGGTCCAACTCCTCCAGACCGCCGACGTCATCCTCCCCGACGACCTCGTCTCCGACGAAATCCTCGCCCTCGCCAGCCCCACCGCCGAAATCATCCCTGTCGGCAAGCGCTGTGGCCAACCCCGCATCACCCAGGCCGAGATCCACGCCCTCATGCTCCAGCACGCTTCCGCCGACCGCTCCGTCCTCCGCCTCAAATCCGGCGACCCCCTCATCTTCGGCCGCGCCGGCGAAGAGATCGCCTTCCTTCGCGACCACGCCATCCCCTTCGAAATCATCCCCGGCATCACTACGGCTTTCGCCGTAGCCGCCAACCTCCGCACGCCCCTCACCGACCGCACCTCTGCCTCGAAACTCATCCTCGCCACCGCCCACCACGCCGCAGGCAAGCTTGAAGTCACCCCAAAGTGGACCGGAGCCTTCCCCGAAGACGCCACGTTAGTCATCTACATGCCCGGCCGCGACTTCCGTGCCCTGGCCGACGACCTCATCCAATCCGGCATCGCCCCCGAAACCCCCTGCGTCGCCGTCAGCAAAGCCACCACCTCCGACGAGCACGTCCACACCACCACCCTCGCTCAACTAGACAACAGCGCCGTAGGCCCAGCCCCCGTAGTCCTCCTCATCGGCCACGCCATCCAGCCCGTCTAACATCCATATTCCGAAGTTAAGGGTCGTCATCCTGAGCGAAGGCGCGCAGCGCCGAGTCGAAGGATCCCTGTATTTCGCTTTTGCGGTTGTCTGTTCTTGCCTCTTACATTCAGAGACAGCCCGTCCTAAACATCCAACCCAATCAACCGCATCAACTCAATCCCATTGCTCTTCGTCACCACCCCATCCCGCAGCTTGTAATCGAACTTCATCTTCCCATCCGCAATCTCATCCTGGAGATGCACGTTGTACAGCCTCCCCGCCGCTCCACCAATCCCCGTCAACGCCAGATCATGCGTACTGATCAGCCCAATCGCACCCCGCTCCAGCAACTCCCGCACCACGCCCTCCGCCCCTGCCATCCTGTCCTTCGAGTTCGTCCCCTGCAGCAGCTCATCCAGCAAAAACAAAACCGGCATCCCACCTAGGGCCAGATCGCATATCTTCCGCAGCCGCGTAATCTCCGCATAAAACCGCGAGCTCCCCTCCTGCAGCGAGTCATTGATCAAAATACTCGCCCCCACTCGCAGCGGCGTCAGCCGTAGCCTCCGCGCCCGCACCGGAGCCCCCGCCATCGCCAACACCGTATTCAACCCCACCGCCCGCATCAACGTACTCTTGCCCGACATATTCGATCCGCTGATCAGCAGCACACTCCTCTCCCCACCCACCCTCACGTCATTGCGCACACAGCCTCCCACAGGCAGCAGAGGATGCCCAATCCCCTCCACCTCAAAGCAAGGCTCCCCCACGATAAACTCCGGAAACACATCCTCCACCCGCTCGTAGCTATAAGCCGCAATAGAAAGCAGTGCTTCCATCTCACCCACACTATCCAGCCACCCTCGAACCGCCCTGCCATGCTCTCTACGCCAACCCTCCGCCGCAAAAGCGCACTGCACCGAATACATCAGCGGAATATCCAGCAGCCGCACAATCGGATTATCCAGCGAGTAGATGTACTCGACAATCGCCCCCAGCCTCCCAATCGCCTTCGACCCCGCCACTCCATGCGACCCCATCGCCTCACCGATCGCCTTCAGCGACGCAGTCTCAAACCTCTCCCTCTCCAACCGCCCAAGCAACGCACTCAGCAACCGCAAATCCTGCAGAGCATGCTCCGCCCCATGCAGCACCGCCTGCACCCGCCCCCGCAGCCGCAGCACAACAATCCCCTCCACAAGCAACACTCCAAAGAACGGCGCCTTCTCCCCCGTCACCCCCCAAAACACCGCCGCTCCCACCGCGAGCATAGCCAGGACCAAAGCCAACCACCGCACCCAACCCTTCTCCAGCAAATTCGCCGACTCCGCCCACGCAACCAAAGCCTCTGCATGCACAGCGCCCTTCACATCCTCACCCAGAACCGCCACATCCTCGCGAAGATCCAGCCTTCCCCTCAGCTCCGCAACAGCCTCATGCCGCTCCCGAATCGTTTCCACCTTCGCAGGCGCAAGCAGCCACCCCGCGAGCATGTTCTCCCCCATCCGCGTCCGAGCCTGCGACAGCAACTCAAACAGACTCCCGCACCCAAACAAATCCAAATCCGTCGCATACAGACTCTCCCCTGTATCGAACCTCTCCCCCCGCGATCCAACAGCCCCACCACCAACCCACCGATCCTCCATCCGAGCCAGCCCTCTCCGATAAAACTCCACGGCCCGCATCGCACACAACCGCCGCCGCTGCACCCGCGCTTGATAAACCGCAATCGCCACAAACCCACCCACCGCTACCAACAGCCACCATGCCGAAAATGTCCCGCGCTCCAGGCTCCACCACCCCGCCACCAGCGCACCGATCACCACCGCCAGCCGAGCGCCCGCAACCCGCTTATCAATCCTGTCGAACTGCGCCACCCCAAGCTCACGAGCCCGCAGGCGCTGCTTATACTCCTCAGAAGGGGACGGCGACGACGCTGAATTCACTCAGCCATTATCGCCCACCCACCAGAGCATCTCCTCCACATAGCAGCTAAACTAGAGACATGAAATCCCTCTCCACCCACAAGCTCCATCTCTTCGCAGCCGCCCTCTTCATTCTCCTGCACATTCCTATCGCCCTCGCGCAAAACGCACACATCCCTGCATCCTCCATCCCCACAGCCGACCTCATCCAGCCCGCTGACCTCGCCGCGAGCCTCCAGTCCGCCTCACCCAAGCCCCTCATCCTCCAGGTCGGCTCACACGTCCTCTTCGCCGAAGCCCACATCCCCGGCGCCGAGTACGCCGGTCCCACCAATCAGGACGCAGGCCTTCAAATCCTTAAAGACCGCATCGCCACCCTCTCCAAAGACACCTCCATCGTCCTCTACTGCGGCTGCTGCCCATGGGATCGCTGCCCCAACATCGCCCCCGCCTACAATCTCCTCCATGCAATGGGCTTCACCCATTTCAAGGTTCTCTACATCGCCGACAACTTCGGAGCCAACTGGGTCGCCAAGGGGTACCCCGTCGCCAAGGGTCGCTCATGAAACCGCGTAACATCCTTCTCGCCATCGCGATCCTCTTCGCTACAACCCTGGCTCTGCCAGCGCCACCAAAAACCACAGCTCCCGACTTCACCCTCACAACCCTCGAAGGCAAGCCTCTCCATCTCAGCAGCTACCGCGGCAAACTCGTCCTGCTCAACTTCTGGGCCACCTGGTGCGGTCCCTGCATCGCCGAGATCCCGCGTTTCTCCTCCTGGCAGACAAAGTTCGGGCCTCAGGGTTTCCAGGTTATCGGCGTCTCGATGGACGATGACAAAGCCCCCGTCCAGAAGGCAGCCCGCAAATTCCAACTCACCTATCCGGTTGTCATGGGAGACGAGCACCTCGGCGAGCTTTATGGCGGCATCCTCGGCCTTCCCATAACCTTTCTCATAAGTCCCGAGGGCAAGATCCTCGCCCGCATTCAGGGCGAGACCGATCTCAACCAATTAGAAAAACGAATCGCCACACTCCTCGCCGCAAAGAAGCCTTAGCGGGAGCCTTCCTACCGCACCCGCCCCTCAGCCTCTTTCGTAGCCTCGTAAATCTGCTCAAACGACTCCACTGCATACAGCACCGGCTGCATCGCGCCCGTGTCGAACTCCTGATCCAGCACCGCATCCAGATCGAAGTCCCTCACCTCGCACCCACCCGCCAGCACCCGCGTGCACTCCCCATGCGACGAGATCAACCCACTCCCATACACCTTGATCTCCCCATCCTGCCGAATCAATCCAAACTCCACCGTAAACCAGAACAGCCGCCCCATCCGTTCCAGAGCCACCGGATCAGCCATCATCCCGGCACACACCTTGCCGTAGTGCTGCAGAAAATTCCCAAACACCGGATGCGCATGCATCGGCACATGCCCAAACACATCGTGGAAGATGTCCGGTTCCGGCGTGTACTCCATCGCATCTCGCGACCGCAGCCACGTCGTCGTCGGAAACATCCTTGCTGCAAGCATCTCGAAAAAAGCATCCGGTGGTAGAAACCCACTCACCGGCGTCGACTGCCATCCCGTCCTTGGAGCCAGCCGCGCACTCACAGCCTTCAGATCAGGCAGCCGGTCCTCACGCAACCCAATCTGCTCAAAGCCATCCAGATACTCATGGCACGCATGCTCCCGCAACTGCGGCATCCGGCGACTCACCAGTTCAGCCCACACGCCATGCTGCTCGGCGGTATAAGCATTCCAGTCCTGTTCAATCAAAAAAGGCGCCGCAACGTTCAATCGCCCCTGTGCCACACTTAATGCGGAATCAGCGATACCCATAAAACACCCAGAAGAAGCATACATCCGAGCACCGCACCCCGTCCTGCCTCAGAACAACGTCGTCATCCTGAACGAAGTGAAGGATCCCTGTATTTCGCTGTTGCTTGTTTTCAAGCCCCTAAACCATAGTTTCCAGATAGCTTCCGCACCATCCTTTTCCTTTGCGCCTTTCCTCCCATCCCCTACACTGAAACAGTTCCCACAGGAGGCCGCATCAAGCTGAAGACCACCGCCCTGCTAGCCTGGATGGCCGTTCTCCTCGCAGCGGGCCCATTCCTCCTTCGTGGCCCCCTCCGCGCCAACAGCGGCTACGTCAACGACTTCGCTGCCCCTTACACCGCCACCCGCCTCTGGCTCCAACACCGCAACCCATACGACTCCACCGCCTTCTTCCCCACCTGGCACGACGCCGGAGCCCCAAAAGGCAAGGTCGCTGGCAACTCATCAGGCACCCATCCCGTCTATCCGCCCCCAACGCTGGTCGTGCTCATCCCCTTTGCGCTTCTGCCCTGGCCTATCGCGGTCAAGGCCCTTACTTTCCTCAGCACCGCGCTCTACCTCGCAGCACTACCATTCCTCGCCTCGTTCCTTCCGGGAACATGGCGCGACCCCATCAAACCCGTCTTCCTCGCCTTTGGCCTTGCCCTCGCACCCACCCACTCCGGCCTCCACGTCACCAACGTAGCCTGTCTCGCCGCCACCCTCTTGTTTTTCAGCATTTACTTCTTGCTAAGCCGCGCAAAGCGGATCAATCTCCCCGCCAGCATCTGTCTCACGCTGGCGATATGCCTCAAGCCCACGCTAGGCCTGCTCCTCATCCCCTACCTCCTGCGGACCCGCGCCTGGCGCACCCTCGCCGCAACAGTGGCCGTCTCCGCTGCCATCACAGCCGCGTCTCTCTACCCATTACTTAGCCTCGGTTCAGTATGGCTCGCAAGCCTGCGCGAAAACATCGCCGTCGTCTTCACCAATGGAGGCGCAGCCGACGTCTCCGAGCAAAGCCTCCTCCGCTTCGATCGCATCGACCTACAGCTTCCTCTCTACGCCCTCCTGCACAATCGAACTGCAGCGTCGCTCCTCGCTGCCCTCATCGCCGCCGCATTGCTTTTGCTCTGGTCCCAATCCAAACCCGACATCAGCAACCACCCTGCATCCGGCGCAATACTGGACCAACACATCCTCCAGATCGCAGCCCTTCTCTCAATCGGGATGCTCCCCTTTTATCAGCGCTACTACTCCGCCATGATCGTTCTGCTGCCAATCCTCTGGGCGCTCCGAACGCTCTCCCACCCAACCTCCCGCGCCACACGACGCTGGGTTCTGATCCTCTCGTCCATCTTCCTCATCAACACCGAAGCCATCTTCTCGAGATCCTCCCTGCTACCTTCCCTAACCATCCGCTTCCCCCTTCTCACAAACCTGGCTCTCGGACCTCACCTCTGCTTGCTTCTTCTGCTTCTATCGATCCTTCTCCTAACCGCAACCAGAAATAAGTCGTCTTTTCAGGCGAAGAAATCTCAAGAATCCATGACTGCAGTGTCATCCTGAGCGAGCGAAGCGAGTCGAAGGACCTGTGATTTTAGATCTCAAAAAAACATCCCTAGCAACCATCACCGAATCAGCAACTTATGACAAAATTTCTCTAATTCCCCAGCAAAATTCTTTGTCAAGTCCCATGAGCCGTTAAACCTAACTTCATCAACAACATAAGCATTGCGAAGAAGTTATGCTCAACCTGCTATTCTTAAATAAGAATCAAGAAAAGCCCTAGGCAAAAAAGCCGGGGCTTTTCCAGTTAAACCCGTAACTCTTTTAGAAAGACGAATTTAGCTGCAACCCATTTAGAATGACGATTTTACAAAAACAAGTAATCATTAAATCATTGAAAACATGAGACTTACATCCCGCGAATGGGGGGGGGTACCCATCAACTAGGCATCTGTCCACACCTTGCCCTTGGCCTCCCTGCCAAGCGCGGTTATTCCAGCCACCAACAGCGCAGCCACCACCGCCGTCCCCGACATCACGATGTGCAGTGAGCCGCCATGGAGGCGCGCCGCCAGCGTCGCCTGGAACACACCGTTCCGCGACGAGCACAGGTTGCCTAGTTGATAGGCCAACCCCGGAAAGATCGCCCGCACCGGTCCCGGAGACAGTTCATTCAGATGCGCGGGAACGACTCCCCACGCGCCCTGCACCGCAAACTGCATCAGGAATCCGCCAACGGCCAGACCCAATACCGAAGGCGACAAGACCCAAAGTGGAATAATCGGCAGCGCACACAATGCTGCAAGGATGATGACCCGCTTGCGCCCGAACCGTTCCGAAGCAGTGCCGCAGGTGATCCCTCCCAGCAACGCGCCAAGGCTGCCTATCACAACAATCAGGCCCACCCGGCCCGGATCGAGAAGATGGTCCTTCTCTAGAAACGTAGGGTACAGGTCCTGCGTTCCATGGCTGAATGAAGTAAACGCAGTCATCAACAGTACGAGAAAAAGAAAGGTAGGTAAGTATGTCTTGAAGCGCTGCCAGTCAAATGCGCTCTCCTTCTTCGCTCCGCCCGAAAGCCTTCTCTCACGCGCCGCCAGCCACACCGGAGACTCCGCAACCTTGAACTGCATATATAACGCGAGAAGCGCTGGCAAAGCGCCGATCATAAACATCACGCGCCATCCGGTAAACATCCCGCTCCCGTGAAGATGCGGGAACAGCAGCCCATACAAAGCAGCAGCCAGCAGGTTGCCGACAACGTAACCCTCCTGCAGAACACCGGAGAAAAACCCTCTCCCCGAAGCCGGAAGCGTCTCCAGAGCAAGCGCCGCTCCCACGCCCCAAACACCGCCCATCGCGACGCCAAACAGCGCACGGCATATCAGGAAGATCCTAAGTGAAGGAGCAAACGCAGAGGCCAGCACGAAAAGAGAAAACGCAACGACATTCAACATCAGCGTCGGACGTCGCCCAAATCTCTCAGCCAGCAACCCAAACACAAGCGCGCCAACAGGTCGCATCACCAGTGTCCAGAAGGTCGCCTCCATAACCTGCGGAATCGTTACATGAAAGTCAGCAGCAATCGCGCTCAGGCAAACGGTAAGGAGGAAGTAATCAAATGCATCGAGTGTCCAACCCAGGAAGCAAGCAACAAAAGTATTTCTCTGGATCGCCGTCAGCGATCGAAGTTCACGCAGAAGTGACATATCGAGGTGATGCTAGCATCACTCCAACGAAGTCACACAAGAATGTAACCAAGTCAACCCGATTGGATATAAACTCCAGACATCTGCCATCGCCAATAACTCTGGTCGATTGATAGCATCGCGTCGGCTACGTAGAGCATCAGATTCCAGTCATCATTCTCTAAACAGAAAGCACGAGGATTATTTGCATGCGAAGTAAATTCCTATTGGCCCTGACCCTGGGCGCATTGTCGTTGGCTGGCGCAACCGCCAAAGCCCAGACCTCCACCTGGGCGATCGATCCGGCCCATTCGAGTGTTACCTTTGAGATTCGCCACATGAGCGTCAGCAACGTTCACGGATCCATCACCGGCGTAACCGGCACCGTAACGCTAAACGAGAAAGAGATCGTGAAATCATCGGTAAACGCCACGATTGATACGACCACACTTACTACCAACGTCGATGCCCGCGATAAGCATCTGAAGTCTCCCGATTTCTTCGACATTGCCAAGTATCCTCAGATCACCTTCAAGTCGACTTCTCTTTCAAACGCCGGCGCTAAGCTGCAGTTGACTGGCGATTTGACGCTAACCGGCGTGACCAAGAGCGTTACCTTCGACCTGGACGGCCCCGCGCCTCCGCAGACCGCAAAGGACGGCAAGGTGCGCAGCGGCTTCTCCGCAACAGGCACCCTGAAACGGACTGACTTCAACTTTGGACCGAAGTTCGCCCCTCCCGTTCTCGGAGATGATGTGAAGTTCACCATTGATGTTGAGATCGACAAACAGTAAGGAAACAATAAAAGCCCCCGGTTACCCGGGGGCTTTTTATTGTTTACATCTTCGCGCGAAGGGGCTGCGACGGCTCCGTTGGCGGACCTCCACCGAACTCTGCCTCCTGCGGATACTTTTTCAACAGCTCATGGTGTAGGCAATACAACGCCAATTCGAGTCGGTCGGAAACACCCAGTTTGTCGTAGATCTTGCGCAGGTAGTTCTTGATCACCTGTTCAGTCGTTCCGACCTGATAGGCGATCTCCTTGTTGCGCATTCCGCGCGTGATGCAACCGATGATGGCAAGCTCCTTTTTCGAGAGCTTGGGTTGAACCCTGGGATCGGTAAGCGTTGTTGCCTGCGCTCTGTACGCCTCGATGACCCAACTGATCGATTGATTGTCGATCCACGTCTCGCCCTCGGCGATCTTGCGCACACACTTGACGAGCAGATCAGGGGAAATCGACCGTGGCACAACGCCGCGCACACCGCGCCGGTAGAGCTCGACCGTATTCGCCTCGTCCGTCTCTGTGACCTGCACGATTAGCTTCGCGTCCGGCGCCTGCCGCACCAGTTCGGGGATGGCGTCGATGGTACCCGCGATAAGCTGACCTTCAAGAAGGACAACATCGGTTGGGTAACGCTCAAGGGCCGCGTAAAGGTTCGTCAGAGTCTCCACCTGGGCGACGACACGGATATCATCCTCCAGAGCGAAGACTTTCTTCATGCCCACGCGATAAATAGCCTGCGAATCAGCCAGGATGACTCTAATTCCTGTCTGAGTAGTGCTTTCTTCCGGGATAGTCTCGCTGGTGCGAGTTTGGTCAAAATGAACAACCGTCATAAGTCAGGCCTTTAGAAAATATTCATCAATCACCGCCGCAGCCTTTTTTTCGTTCCCTTCGAGATAGTGGCGGACCACTCGACCGATGCAATGGATGGTAACGTCAGTCGCCGATCCCATGACGGCTGAAGGCATTGCTATGGTGAATTCAATTCTGCTATCGACCGCGGGAAGCCGGTCGCTTACAAAGAGCAGGCCATTGGCTGAAATATTTTCAGTCACTGCGTCCAACGTACCCTGCTCCGTCTCAACCTGCAGTGCTAGCTTCATTGGAAAACGCACAGCAGTGCGAACTGGATTCTCTCCGTTCGGCTTTTGCCACTGGCCCACAAATCCTCCTTGCGACAACGTTTCACCCAAATCCTGCATTGCTGCTAATGGTAGACACACTGGAGTCTACCGCATACAGGAATCGGTGCTCGAAGATTTTTCGATCTGGAAACGCCGGGCCTGTTCCGAGAACGAAGCGACTGGGGGGTGGAACTATTGGCTGGCTACGGGTTGGCCTGCAGGAACGCCGTGATTTCAGCGAATTCTGACTCCGTCAGCCGAAAACTTGCAGCTGGAAAGACGCCTTCAACCTGCTTTGCGCTTCGACCGCCGACAATGACGGCTGTGATGGCCTTGTTGTGGAGAGTCCAGGCTATAGCCACGACGCCTGCGCTGACTCCGTGCCGTGCCCCGATGGAGCCCAGTAGCTCGGCGAGGGCGAGGTTGCGGGACAACTGGGGTTCCTGGAACTGTTTGGCGTTGCGGCGGAAGTCGTCTTTGGGGAAGGCTGCTACACGCTCTTTCGTCATGGCGCCGGTAAGGAGCCCGGAGACCATGGGCGAGTAGTTGATGACGCCTATTCCATGCCTCTCGCAGAAAGGGAGAATCTCCGCTTCCACGCTTCGATTGACCATGGAATAAGGCGGCTGCAGTGAGGTAATAGGAGCGATGGTCTGAGCGCGTTCTATCTGCGAAACATTGAAATTGGAGACACCGATCCAGCGGATTTTCCCCTCACGCTGAAGGTCGGCCATGGTGGACCAGCCTTCTTCTATCTGCTCGTCAGGCATCGGCCAGTGGATCTGGTAGAGATCGATCGTGTCTATTTGGAGACGGCGCAGGCTTGCTTCCGCTTCCTGTCGAACGGTCTTGAGACTGCGATGTATCTCGCGTTTTTCGTCCCAGAGCATGGAGCATTTGGTGAAGACGTATGGCTTGGCAGAGGTGGTTTTGAGGGCTTTGCCGACCACTTCTTCGGAGTGGCCCAGGCCATAGACAGCTGCGGTATCAATCCAGTTGATGCCGAGATCGAGGGCGCGGTGAATGGCTTCGATCGAATCCGCATCGTCCTGAGGTCCCCAGGCGAAGGCCCAGTCTCCGCCCCCGATTGCCCATGCTCCAAAGCCGATCGGGGTGAGGTTGAGATCGGAGTTTCCCAGCTTCTTCGTTCCCATGTACCTCCTTTGACTCTTCAACCTCAGCGAGGTTCCACCTACCCCCCTGAGGATCACGCCTTAAGTCCCTATAAATTCAATGACTTACAATTATTGGTCTCTGTAAAATCTTCATTATAAAAGGGTTACAGGTAAAATCGTCTTTCTAAAGAGGTTATGGGTTTTAGGGAGAAAACTCCGCTTTTTATCTCTAGTTAAAGTATATCGAATTGAGCAAAACTCTTTTGCAACGCATATCTTGCTTGTTTTCTTTGACTTATCTAATCTTTGGATTTGACAAGTGATTTCCGGGCTGAATCTTGAAAACGATCCTGTAAGTGGTTGATTATACGCTATTTAATTAATTCCATTGTTGCATTGAAAACCGAGAACAAAAGCAGATCCTGCGGGTGACAAACAAGAAGGGCGAAAGCAAGTGTAACGACAACGGCAAGAGCAAAGCCAAGAGCTGGAGGGTTGAGTGTCTTCGTTTCCCGCCTTAGCGCGATAAAACCGCGCGAAGATGGGGCACCCGGTCTTTGGCGGTTGGTTTTGGGCAGTAGTGGATTGCGAAAACCTTCAATTTCCGCCATACTTAGGTGTTGGGTTCTGTATATCCGTTCTCTGTCCAGAGAAAGATCCGGGCGGGTTGTGATGTCACCCAAAATACCGAGTTTTGAAAGGCATTCCCAGTGTTGATGATCCGTTTGGCGCGCGTTGGAGCGCGCAAGCAGCCCCACTATCGCATCGTTGTAATTGAGAAGGACCGCGCGCGCAATGGCCGTTCGGTTGAAGTAGTGGGCACCTACAATCCGCGCACGAACCCAGCCACCGTTGAACTGAAGCGTGACCGCATCGACTACTGGACCAGCAATGGCGCACAGTTGTCTGAGCGCGTCGGTAAGCTTCTGGCCGCCGCTCCTGTGCAGGCTGAAGCGGCGCCTGCAGCATAGTCACCTATGGACCAATCTTTGGGAACATCTGATCGGTTCCCAAAGATTGATGGTGTTGTAGATTCCCGTAGCGCAACACGCACAGAGCTCACGTAGACTTCTCATATTGCATGGCCGGTTGGCTTTGCAAAGTGGTAAATGCTTTGGGTAATTGCCCGGGCCTACCCATGAAATCGATGCTTCGCCCGTATATGCACCTTTCTCGCAGAATCTCGCAGCAGACGAGACACCGGACTGGGCATGAGCGTCGCATCGTGACCCCCAGGAGGTGTGAGTGATGGCGCAAGCCACGGCAGCAACAGCAGGGGACGACTCTGCAAAGAATATGAGCGATCTCGTTCTTGAGATCGCCCGGGCCTTGGTCGACAGCCCGGAGAGCGTTTCAGTCGAGGTAGTAAACGAAGCGGAGGGGACAATCCTTCGATTGCGCGTCGCGCAGAGCGATGTTGGCAAAGTGATTGGCAAGCAGGGGCGTACGGCGCGATCGCTGCGTACGATTCTTAGTGCTGCCAGCATGAAGCTGAGGCATCGTTTCGCCCTGGATATTGTGGAAGAGGGCGAGAGGCCTACCCACGAGCATTGATGAAGCCGATAGCCAGACCCGACAAAGGCGACAACGCATGATAGATGACAGCACTACCTCATGGATTGTGCTGGCGCACCTGCTGCGGCCGCAAGGCCGCAAGGGTGAGCTGCTTGCGGAGTTGCTGACCGACTTTCCGGAACGATTCGAGAGGCAGAAGCGTGTGTTTCTCGCCCCTGCGAATTTTGCCGGAGAGGAGGCTCAGGCACGAGCTATGGAGGTCGTCTCCTTCTGGCTTCCGGTGGGTAAGAATGAAGGCCGAATCGTGCTGCAGTTTGTGGGGATCGATTCGATCACTTCAGCTGAAGAAATCGCGGGGCTGGATGTCATCGTTCCTTATGCGGAGCGTTTGCCGCTGGACGATGAATCGGAGTACGTCAGCGACCTGATTGGATGCACGGTGTACGACGGACCGAATGCGGTTGGGGTCATAGACGACGTTCAGTTCCCTTCTACTCCGGATGGAGCCAGAAAGCTGGCTGAGGCTGCGCCTCTGCTTGCGGTGCTATCGCCTGCGGGTGACGAGATTCTTATTCCCTTTGCGAAGGCATTTCTCGTCGGCGTCAATGTGATTGAAAAACGTGTCGAGATGGCTCTTCCGGAAGGCCTGGTTGAGGTCAATCGCGCGAGTGGGACGAACTCCGATCAGAAGCGATAGATTACGCCTGCTGAGACGATGGGATAGACGGGGAGCCAGCGCACATCGTTGTTCAACTTTACAATTTCCTTCTTCAGCTCGATTTGTGTGGTCGGGTCAGTGACAGAGTAGAAGCAGCCGTCGGTTGTGCATGCGGTCCCGCTGAGATGAAGATCGATCAGAGGGCGGCCGGTAAAGGCCATGCCAAACTCTAACGGAAAGGAAAGGTGACTACTACCCGTACGCGAAATCATGTTGCTGAAGCCAGCCATGAGCGTCGGCGCGAATTTGCGTGGATAGACGACCGAGGCTGTGCCTCCCATGGGATCGTCGATTGAGTTGATGAGGGGTTGGTCGCCGAGTGTGAATGACTGGCCGGGAGGAATGGTTGCGATGGCCGAGAGAGAGTTTCTGCCGTAGAGGACTCCGGGGCTGATGTGGAAGGTGCTGTGGGAGGGAAACCAGTTGGGAAACCAGTCGAGGCTGGCTTGTGCGGAGCGGAAGTGGAGATCGGAGTCGTAATGAACGCCGTCGATATTGAAACCGCAGCCGAAGGCAAAGATATTTGCTCCAAGGCGAAGGTTGAGGTCGTGCCATAAGGGCGTGGCTAGCTCCAAGCCAGTGCCGAGCGTACTGGCTCTGAATCCGAGAGCCACCTTTGAGAATGGCTTTGTGCCGGGTTGCTTCGGTGGGTCCGTAGAGTTTTTGCCGAGGTGGCTGGGTTTCGGCAGGTCTTCTATCCTCATAGCTGGAGCTGTTGCGGCTTCGAATAAGTTGAAGGTGGTTTGTGCGTGTGATGGAAGACTGGAAGCGAGCAGGAGTAGCAGGATCAGGACAACGGCGAGTTTTGTTTGCAGCATGATCGGGCCCTTTTATCTCGCCGTGCGGAGCTAGTCTCCGGTTCAAGGGTAGAACATCTGGCACGATGATCATCTACAACTTGTCAGTGATACATTTCATTTTTTGCGTGGGATTTTTTGTTGTGAGCTAATCAAGTTATGCGCTTCGATATCATTACGATTTTTCCGGGTCTGTTTGCTGGCCCGTTTGATTACGGCATTCTGAAGCGCGCGCATACAGCGGGGCTGGTAGAGATCCAGACGCACGACCTCCGCAACTTCACGCACGACCGCCATAGGACAGTGGATGACCGGCCATTTGGCGGTGGAGAGGGGATGGTGCTGAAGGCTGAGCCGATCTTCGATGCGGTGACTTCGCTGGGGATTGCGCCGAAGGCTGAACGTGATTGCGAGAAGGAGACGGTGATTTTGCTGTCGGCGCAGGGGCGGCCGTTTACGCAGGCGGTGGCACAGGAGTTGGCGGGGATGGAGCGGGCGGTGATTCTGTGCGGGCGGTATGAGGGTGTGGATGAACGGGTGAATGAGCTGCTTTGTGACCGCGAGATTTCCATTGGGGATTATGTGCTGTCGGGGGGTGAACTGGCGGCTGCGGTGATTGTGGACGCCACAGTGAGGTTGCTGCCAGGGGCGCTGGGAAATCCTGATTCTTCTCGGTTTGAGAGCTTTGGGGTGGAGGATGTTCCGGGGGAAGGCACGGCATCGGATGGGCCTCCGCGGTCGACATATGGGGCTGGTGGTTTGCTGGATTATCCGCATTACACGCGACCGGCGGAGTTTCGGGGATTGGCGATTCCGGATGCGTTGCTGGGGGGTAACCATGAGGTGATTCGGCAGTGGCGGAGGCGGATGGCTCTGGAGAAGACGCTGCGAAACCGGCCGGAGCTGCTGGATCGGATTGCGCTGAGCGACGAGGATCAGGAGATTCTGGACGAACTACGCTTTTTACATGGAGATATCGAGGATTGAGGCTTGTTTCGTGGGTCTAAGAGCCTCAAATGGCTTGATTTGGTGTACACTGGAAGACGAGTCCAACATAGGAAAGTAGTGTCATGTCCATTCATCCAATTATGCAGAAGCTGGCCGCCAAACTAGAGCGGACCGATTTACCCGAGTTTGCCCCTGGCGACACTGTTCGCGTCCAAGTCAAGATCCGTGAAGGCGAGAAAGAGCGTCTGCAGGCTTTTGAAGGAATGGTCATTGCTTGCCGTAAGGGCGCGCAGGGCTCCTTTACCGTTCGCAAGATGAGCTTCGGCCAGGGCGTCGAGCGCATCTTCCCGTACAACTCCAAGGTTGTCGACAAGGTTGAGAAGGTTCGTTCGTACGAGGTTCGCCGTTCGAAGCTGTTCTACCTGCGCGGTCTGCGCGGTAAGGCTGCTCGTCTGCGCGAGGTTGAGCGCGCCAAGTAGGTTTGATTTTCTCCTGTTTCTCCACAATAGCCACGACTTCGGTCGTGGCTTTGTTCTATGCGCAGGTTATAGACTCATGTTCGAAGGTATGAAGTCTATTCGCTCCAAGCGCGCCTCTAAAACCGTGACCGCAGCGACGGCGAAGCAACGCATGTTGAAGATGTTGGTGTGCAGCGATGCTCCGGAACAGGCGCTGCGGTATCACGGCTATTGCCGGATTGCCGGAGTGGATGAGGTGGGGCGCGGAGCGCTGTTTGGGCCGGTGGTGGCGGCAGCGGTGATTCTACCGGAGTGCATGGATGAGCTGGCGGCGGCGGGCCTGAAGGACTCTAAACAACTGACACGCGAGGAGCGGGAGGTGCTGGATCTCAAGATTCGGAGTATGGCTCTGGCGTTCAGTGTGGCTGAGGTCGACGCGGAGACGATCGACCGGGTGAATATCTATCAGGCTTCGCGGATAGCTATGCTGCAGGCGGTGATGGGTTTAAGTGTGGAACCGGACCATCTGCTGATCGATGCTATGCGGCTAGACCATCCTTGCAAGCAGACGAAACTGTTCTATGGGGATGCGCTGAGCCTTTCGATTGCTGCGGCTTCGGTGATTGCAAAGGTGCATCGGGATGCGCTGATGCGGGAGTTGGATGCGATGCATCCGGGGTATGGGCTTGCTTCGCACAAAGGATATGGGACGCCAGAGCATCGACGGGCACTGGTGGAGCATGGGCCGTCGGTCTTGCATCGGAGGACGTTTGCGCCGGTGCGGGCAGTTGATCCGGATGCTGCGCTGGAAGAGCAGGTTTTGAGCGACTTTCTGTTTGAAGATGCGGATCTGGAAGAGGGGGCGGAGTGGGCTTGAAGTTGATGTGTGTTGTGGCGCATCCGGATGATGAATGCTTCGGGTTTGGTGGTGCGCTGGCTTTGGCTGCGGAGCGTGGGATCGAGACATATGTGATCTGTCTGACGGATGGGCAGGCGGCTACGAACCGAGGCGAGGCTGTATCGGGCGAAGAACTCGGGAGGATGCGCCGGGAGGAGTTTGCGGCTTCGTGCAGGGTGCTTGGGGTTTCGAGCTATGACCTGATGGACTTTCATGATGCGCGGCTGGAGTTCGTCGATTTTTCTAAGACGGCTGCGATGTTGGTGGAACGGATACGGCGATTCAGACCGAATGTGGTGTTGACGTTCGGGACTGATGGCGGGCTGAATACGCATCCGGATCACATGATGGTCTCGATGCTGACTACGGCGGCGTTTCATTGGAGTGGGCAGGCGCAGCGGTATCGGGAAGCAGGTGCGGTGCACAGACCGGATCGGCTGTTCTATCTGTCGACGAATTTCTTTTTGGAGGGACGACCGAGAGCTCCGATGCCTATGCCCTGGACGGTAACGCTCGATGTGAGATCGGTGCGGGCGAAGAAGGAAGAGGCTTTTCGGCAGCACGTCTCGCAGGCTCCAGTGATGAAGCAGACGAAGGCGGTGTTCGATCGATTTGGGGCGGAGGAGTTTTATTCTCTTGTGGCTACGGCTGAACCGCAGGCTGCGAGATTGTCTACGGATATGTTTGAGGGGTTGTAGCCAGAAACAATATGGACGTGACTGAGGCAGCAGCGGCGGCGTTGGATCCGGTTTCGCTGTTCCGTGCCTGGATGGAAGAGGCGGTGGCGAGCGAGCCGAACGATCCGAATGCGGTGGCTCTTGCTACGGCTACGCTTGGCGGTGCGCCTAGTGTGCGTATGGTGCTGCTTAAAGGGCTGGATGGGCGTGGGTTTGCCTTCTATACAAACTCGGAGAGCAGAAAGGGATTGGAGTTGGCGGCGAATCCCAGGGCGGCGATGTGTTTTCACTGGAAGAGCCTGCAGCGGCAGGTTCGGGTGGAGGGGGCGGTGACAGAACTGCCTGCGGCGGAGGCGGATGTCTACTTTCATAGCCGCTCGCGTGGGAGTCAGTTGGGTGCAGCGGTCTCGCGGCAGAGCCAGGTGTTGCAGAGTCGCGAGGTATTGGAAGAGATGGTGAAAGAGTACGCGGCGGGGCACGAAGGAGAGATTCCGCGGCCCGAGCAGTGGAAGGGATATGTGTTGCAGCCGGAACGGGTGGAGTTCTGGATCAATAGGGAGAATCGATTGCATGATCGGTTCTTATTCGTGCGTGGGGATGTTGGGTGGGTGAAGAGTCGGCTGTTTCCTTAGTGTTGATGATGCCTGCGCGGAGAGAAGCAACGGCAAAGGCAGAAGCAGATCGCTACGGATGACAAAAAAAGAACAGGCAACCACCCGCTGTACATTCGGTGTGCGGGTTGCCAAAGGTAAGCTCCGCAACGTATTTTGTTTGGACTAAGAATCAAGTCCTCAATTGGGAGATGGAAATGGGTCAGGATATGGTCGCACGGCGCGCTTTTTTGAAGAGAGCGGCCAGCGGCATGCTCGGTTCTGCAGGTTTGATGGCTGGGTTGCCCGCATTTGGGATGGATATCGATACGGCGCATGTAACTCATGAAGTCGCCGAGCCGGAACAGGATGCGACGGCCAAGCCCAAATATTCGATCAAGTTTGCGGTGTGCGGGATGAGCCACGACCACATTTATGGGATGGTGGGGGCGATCCAGCGCGGTGGTGGCGTACTGATCTCGGCCTATGGGGCAGAACCAGACAAGAAGGCGGCGTTTGCGAAGAAGTTTCCTGACGTGAAGATGGTGGGTTCGGAAGACGAGATTCTGAATGACCCCTCCATCCAGTTGGTGCTTAGTTCGACGATTCCGAATGAACGGGCGGAGTTGGGCGTTCGGGTGATGAAGCGGGGCAAGGATTATTTGAGTGACAAGCCGGGAGCAACTACGCTGGAACAGGTTGAGCAGATTCGCAAGACCATTGCTGAGACCAAGCGGATTTATGGGATTCTCTTCAGCGAACGCTTTGAAGTGAAGGCTGCTGTGAAGGCTGGTGAGTTGGTGCGGGAAGGGGCGATTGGGCGGGTGATCCAGACGATCAATATCGCTCCGCATCAGATTGTGCAGCATGGCGTGGACCCGTATGCGGGCGGTGCAGGCGGGAGGCCGGATTGGTTCTGGGAGCCGGTAAAGTATGGCGGAATTCTGACGGATATTGGATCGCACCAGGTGGATCAGTTCCTGTATTACACGGGATCGACCTCGGCTGAGGTTGTGGCGTCACAGGTGGCTAATGTAAATCACAAGAGCAAGCCGAAATTTCAGGATTTCGGCGACATGATGCTGCGTGGCGACCGCGGTTTCGGGTACGTGCGACTGGACTGGTTTACTCCCGATGGGCTGGGTACGTGGGGCGATGGGCGGTTGTTCATCCTGGGGACAAACGGATATATCGAAGTTCGGAAGTATGTGGATGTCGCGCGGTCGAAGGCGGGCAACAATCTGTTTATTGTGGATAAGGACCAGGCGCGGTTTATCGATTGCAATAATCTCGAGCTTCCGTTTGGGCCGCAGTTTGTGTCGGACGTGGTGAATCGGACGCATACGGCGCAGGACCAAACGCAGGCGTTGTTGGCGACTGAGCTGGTGATACAGGCGCAGATGAAGGCGACGCATGTGGAGTTGAAGGCGTAGAGCTAAGCCGTCGGTATCGCTAAGCTATCCAAAGTTTGGGCAATGCTCCGGAGGGGCCGCTGACTGGGTCAGAGGCAGGAAAGCGGACCTTTCGGATGCGTTCGAGAACTTCGGGAGTGGCGGCTTCGCGGCAGATGTCCCAGTGTTCGCCGGGAGGGTACGCGCCGATGGCGAGGAAGTCGTCCGATGCTGAGATGCGGCAGTGTCCGGTGCCAGCAGGGAGTACTGCCACGTCTCCTGCTCGAACGGTGATGGCTTGTCCGCCTTCACCCCCTAGAACTAGGCCGGCGTGTCCAGCGGCGAAGCCGAGGACCTCATGCACGGTGGAATGGTAATGGTGGAAAGGGTAGACGCCGTTACGCCACTGCGGAGGCCAGCCGTTGACTGTAAAGAGTTTTTCCATCACGTCAGGGAGATCGGATGTGAAGGTGAGGGCACCACGGTAAAGGAGAACGGGCAAAGAGTTATTGGGCATCCAGCCATTCGGTTGGAGATGAAGCTGCTCGGGTGTGATGACCGTTGAGGCCAACGCTTTGGCTCCTATGCTGGCTGCGACGATGCCGGTTGCGAACTGTCTGCGGTCGAGCGTTTTTTTCATGACATTGTTAGACGCTGATTTGGGACGGCACGTGCGAGCGATTTATCGTCAGGAACTCAGGATTTGAGCTGACGCGGGAGAATTTGCGCGTAGGCGTTTCATTGCGGTATATGCAATGCGAGCCAGCAACAGAATGGTGAGGACAGCAGTATCTTTCCATGGGGTGCGGACGCCGGTTTTGACCAGCCACCAGAAATGAATGACGGCGGCGATGGCGGCGACGTAGATGAACCGGTGAAGACGTTGCCAGTTTTTGCCTCCCATGGCCCGCATGATGAATGCCGGTGAGGTGACGGCGAGAGCAAACAGGATGACCCACGCGAAAAAGCCAACCTGGATGAAGCGGCGCTTGAGCAGATCGCCGAGGATGCGCGGCCATACCACCTTCCACTCTTCGACAATCGAGCCCGGGTGACCAGCGTGGATGGAGGTAAGGACCATGGAGAGGTCGTAGCCGGAGAAGAGGAAGATATAGGTCGCCAGGTGGAGAGAGGCGTAGAAGAAGGCGTAAAGGCCGATAAGGCGGCGGAAGCGGATGAGGAAGGCTATCTTGGGCGAGAGACGGCGTAGAGGGGTGACGGCCAGGCAGGCCAGCAACATGTAGAGGGCCCAGTCGCCGGTGAAGTGGGTGATGTAGTTGACAGGGTCGGGATTGAGGGCGAGTGCGCCTGAGGTGTAGAAGCGGACGAGTGAAACGAACGGAAGAAGGCAGAGAACGTGCGCGAGAACTTTGAGGGCGATGATGGCTCGTTTCGGCATGGATGGGTACGGTTAGTTTAGTAGTACTTTTTTAGATCCATGCCGTTGTAGAGGCTGGCGACCTGGTCGGCGTAACCGTTGAACATTTGAGTGGGGATGGTTTTGGGAAGGATGGAACTATCGATGCGGCGCTCGTGGGCTTGCGACCAGCGAGGATGATCGACGGATGGATTCACGTTGGAATAGAAGCCGTACTCGCGTGAGTTTTGATCGTTCCAGGTGGTGTGGGGCTGCTTGTCGGTGAAGTTAATTTTCACGATGGACTTCGCGTTTTTGAAGCCATACTTCCAAGGCATGACGACGCGGATGGGAGCTCCGTTCTGGTTGGGAAGCGTCTGGCCGTAGCAACCGAAGGTGAGAAGAGCCAGCGGATTCATGGCCTCGTCGAGGCGAAGGCCTTCGGAGTAGGGCCAGCCGAAGCCGCCCGGGAGATCGGGCATCTGCTTGCGGTCGACGAGTGAGACGAACTGGACGAATTTGGCGCTGGGCAACGGCTGGCAGAAGTTGATGAACTCGGAGAGGGAGTAACCGTCCCACGGGATGACCATGGACCAGGCTTCGACGCAACGGTGGCGATAGACGCGGCTCTCGATGGGGCGATACTTCATAATGCTGTCGATGTCGATGGTCTGGGGCTTTTTGACCATGCCGGTGACCTGGACGGTCCAGGGGCGAGTTTTGAGGGTGTGGGCATTTTTGGCTGGTTCTGATTTGTCGATACCGAACTCGTAGAAGTTATTGTAATTAGTGGCTTTGTTGAAGGGTGTCTGGCTCTCAGTTGTGGTGTATTTGCTGGGCGTGGAGTCTAGCTGATCGGCGGCCTGTACGGCTTCGGGACGGAAGAGACCGGAAATTCGGGTTGCAGCGATGGCCCCTGCTCCAACTGCGGCGGCTCCGGCGAGGAAGCGGCGGCGGGTTTTCTGCTGATTTTCGAAGGCTTCCTGTGGTGTGATGTTCGACGAGCGAATGTCAGCGTCGAAGCGATTTGACTTGCGTAGGAGCATGTGGCGGTTCCCTTCCCTTCACGGTCGCGACTGTTTATGAGACGTCGTGACTGGTTTATAGGTTACGCCCCAAGACAGTGGTTGGATTGTAGTGACAGAACGCAACAGAAGGCGAGACAGAACGGGGAGGGTTAGTGCAAACTGTTCTGCATGATTACCGGGGCGCAGGAACGACAGCTGATGGATGCGGCGGATATGTTGCTCGACGCTCGGAGAACATGCAAGCCCATCATGGATCTTCCAGTGGATCATAGGCCGACGACCATGGAAGAGGCGTACTTCGTACAGGATCGCATGTCGTGGGCGTATGAAGCGATAGGCGGATGGAAGGTTGGGGCTCCGACACCGAATGCTATGCCGGCGTTCGCGCCGATGCCCGCGGCGTGGATCTCGTGCAGCGGGTGCGAGATGCGCGGAATGACGCATCGATATCGAGGACTGGAAGGCGAGGTCGCGTTTTTGATGGGCGAGGACCTGCCACCGCGAGAGACACCCTACACGCGAGACGAGGTGATTGCGGCGATTGCAAGCTGTCATCCGGCGATTGAGATATTGGAGACGGCGCTGGTTGATCCGGCGAAGGCGTCAAAACTGACGACGGTAGCCGATATGGCGTTGCATGGGGGCTTTGTTTATGGGGAGGCCGTTCCTGACTGGCAGAACATCGATTTCTCGCAGGAGAGTGTGATGTTGGCTGTGGACGGGGCTGTACGGGTGGAAGAGAAGGGTTCGAATACCTCGGGGGATCTGCTGCGATTGCTTCCATTCCTTGCGAACGAAGGCGCGGCGCGGACGGAGGGCCTGAGAAAGGGCGACTGGATTACAACCGGAAGCTGGACAGGAGTGACTCAGGCTGGGGCTGGATCGACTGCCGAGGTACATTTTGGGACGCTGGGGCGAGCGTATTTGCGGTTCAGCTGAAGAGCTCCTGATGTGAAATCGCTAGTGTCTTTGCGGTTATTGGCTTGTTTGCTACTAGAAAGTTCTGTTTATTTTAGGCATCCTGCTTCAGTAGCGAGGAATCCAAATCTCAGCGGAAGTCTCCGTTTCAGCGAGGTATGTCTTGGCACGTCCTTATTGGTCTGGGCAGATTCAGATATCGCTTGTGTCGTTTGGAGTGAAACTGTTTGTCGCGACGGAAGCGAAGAGCGAGATTCGGTTTCATCAGATAAGCCGGAAGACGGGTGAGCGGGTTCGGCACCAGAAGGTTCTGGCGAGCGCACTGGAAGAGGCTCCGGGCGAAGCTGCCGATCCGGTTGAGAAGGATGAGATCGTGAAGGGCTATGAGTACCGCAAGGGCGAGTACGTCATGATCGAGCCGAAGGAGTTGGAACAGCTGCGGGTGCCTTCGAAGCACACGGTACAGGTGTCGCAGTTTGTGGGACTGGATGAGCTTGATCCGGAGTACCTGGAGAAGCCATATTTTGTGGTTCCTGAAGATGACGTGCAGGCGGAGGCGTTTGCTGTGGTGCGAAAAGCGCTGCAGAAGACGAAGAAAGCGGCGCTGGGGCAGATTGCTTTTGGCGGACGTGAGCATGTGATCGCCATTACAGCTGATCCGGATGACAAACTCGGCGGGATGATGGCCTACACGATGCGGTATCAGGAAGAGCTGCGCGATCCGGCGGAGTACTTCAAGGACATCAAGAAGGTTGAGGTGAATGAGGATTCGCTGGAGCTGGCGGAGACGCTGATCAAGAAGAAGGCGGCGAAGTTTGATCCTAGCAAGTTCAAGGATGGTTATGAGGCGGCGGTGAAGGAGTTAGTGGAAGCCAAGATTCACAATGCTCCGGTGCCGAAGGATGAGGTGATCGCTCCGAAACGAGGCAACGTGGTGAACCTGATGGATGCGCTGAGGAAGAGTGTGGGCGAAACCCCGGCACCTCCTGCGTCAGGCAAGAAGAAGCCTGCGGCATCTGTCAAAGGTGAGGGGAAGAAAGGCATCTCTCTGGTGAAGGCGGCCGTCGGAAAGCGCAAATCGGCATAGTAGACACAGAGGTTTTCGATGGCGGGGGCCAAGAAGACAACGGCTAAAAAGCGAGTCGCAAAGAAGCGTACCGGCACGGAGGAGAACTCCGCGGCGAACGCGATTGATGAACAACTTGCTCGATACCGTTCGATGCGGGACTTTCACATCACTGCCGAGCCGAGTGGAAAATCTTCAGAGAAGACTGCGAAGAGTGGTGGGCTTCCTTTCTGCATCCAGAAACATGCGGCTTCGCATCTGCACTACGATTTTCGGCTGGGCTGGAATGGCGTGCTGAAGAGTTGGGCCTGCGCGAAGGGGCCAAGCTACTTCACAGGCGATAAGCGGCTGGCTGTGCAGGTGGAAGATCATCCGATGGAGTATGGCGGGTTCGAGGGCATCATCCCTGCAGGGCAATATGGCGGCGGCACCGTGATGCTGTGGGATCAGGGAACTTGGGAGCCGCAGCCCGGCCATACCGACGTGGATGCGGGACTGCGGGATGGCAGTCTGAAGCTTGTTATGCACGGCACGAAGATGAAGGGGAAATGGGCTCTCATCAGGATGGGTGGAAAGACTGCCAACGAGCGCAAGCCGAACTGGCTACTGATTAAAGAACATGATGAGTTTGAGCGGAAGCAGGATGATCCACCGGTTACTGAGGAAGAGCCGAACTCCGTCGTGACGGGTAGAACGATTGAAGAGATCGCTGGGAACAAAGATCATGTCTGGAATTCCAAAGACACAGCGAAGGGCGGAAGAGCCTGGTTTCGGCAGGAGACCAGTGAGGGTAGCGCTCAGAAGCCGATAGCGGCAAAGCCTGCGAAGGCGCAATATTCGGTGGCCTTTGATGCTATGCTGCGTGACCTGCCAAAAGAAAAACAGCCGGAGTTTGTGGTGCCTCAGTTGGCTCTCCTTGCGGCGAAGCCTCCGTCGGAGGCTGGGTGGCTGCATGAGTTGAAACTCGATGGTTACAGGATGCAGGCACGGAAGGATGGTTCCGGTGTGCAGATGCTGACACGCACTGGGTTGGACTGGACTCAGCGGGTGCGGACTGTGGCAAATGAGGTGGCCAAACTCGCCGTAAATAAGGTGACGCTCGACGGCGAGGTGGTTGTGCTGGCTCCGAATGGGACTACAAATTTCGCAGATTTGCAGGCTTCGTTTCAAGATGGCGCTAAAAATGTGCTGACCTTTTTCTGCTTCGATCTTTTACATGTCGATGGAAGAAATGTCCGTGGTCTGCCACTGAAGGAGAGGAAGGCGCTGCTGGGGGACGTGCTGCAGGGTGCGGATGATGATGTTCTGAGAGTGAGTGAACATCTGGAGACGAATGGCGAGGTGATGTTTCATAAAGCTTGCGAGTTTCACGCAGAAGGCATCGTCTCAAAGAGGGCGACCGCGAAGTATTCGCCGGGACGTGGCGGAGACTGGCTGAAGATGAAGTGTCTGCATGAGCAGGAGTTTGTGGTGGGAGGGTACACGCTGCCTTCGAATGGAATACGTGGGGTGGGAGCTTTGCTGCTGGGGTACTACAAGGGCGACGAGCTAGTTTACGCGGGGAGGACGGGAACGGGCTTTACGCAGAAGACGCATAAGATGCTTCGCGATAGATTGGAGGCTTTAGAGCAGAAGTCGAGTTCGTTTGGTCGCGTGCCAGTAGATGCGAAGCGTGGAGCGCTGTGGGTAAAACCGGAGCTTGTTGTGCAGGTTCGATTTGCTACGTGGACTGCGGATGATCTGGTTCGGCAGGCGGCATTTCTCGGAGTGCGGGAAGACAAGGTTGCGAAAGAGGTTGCTAGAGAGGATGCTTCAACCGCGCCGACGCCTAAGAAAGCTCGGAGATCAGTTGAGGTTTCCCACAAGGTAGAAACACAGCTTCCGGTCGCTGCGGCGAAAGCGGTTGCGAAGGATGAGATGGAGCGTGCTCCTGTGCGGTTGACCCACCCGGAGAAGGTGTTGGATGCGCAATCGGGGATGACCAAGCAGATGCTCGCGGATTATTACTGGGCAGTGGCGGAATGGATGCTTCCGCACATTGCGGATCGACCTGTGAGTCTTGTGCGATGCCCAGAGGGATCGGGAGAACCATGCTTCTTCCAGAAGCATGCGAATCATATGCTTCCTTCGGGGATTGGGAGCGTTGATATCGCAGACAAAAAGGGGAAGGTTGAGCCTTACATTACGCTGAAATCCGCGGAGGCGCTGGCTGGGCTGGCACAGATGGGAGTGCTGGAGGTGCATCCGTGGGGATCGAGGAATGAGGATTTGGAGCGTACTGATCGGCTGATCTTCGATCTCGATCCGGATGAGTCGCTGGCTTGGGAAGTGTTGGCAGAGGGGGCGTCGGAGGTGCGGTCTAGATTGAAGAAGATTGGGTTGGAGAGCTTCCTGAAGACGACTGGCGGAAAGGGATTACATGTTGTCGCGCCTATCGAGCCTGAGATGGAATGGCCGGAGATCAAGGAGTTTTGCCGCAGATTTGTTACTACCATCGAGAAGGCAAATCCTGCGCTTTATCTGACGAAGATGACGAAGTCGGCTCGCAAGGGAAAGATCTATCTGGATTATCTGCGGAACGAGCGTGGAGCGACTTCGGTTGCTCCTTATTCACCTCGGGCTCGCGTTGGTGCGCCGGTATCGATGCCGCTTAATTGGAATGAACTGAAGGTAGCTGAACGGCCGGTGTTTCGTGTGTCAGAGTTTGCGGAGTGGCGCGATCGGTTGAAGAAAGATCCTTGGAAGAAGATGGTGGATGTAAAGCAGCGTCTCACTGATGCTGAGGCATAGGCAAACCTAGACGCATTACGAGACATTTTGCTGCTCCTCCGGCTTTGAGGAATTCGCTTAGGTTGATCTGGACTACGCGGAGGCCTTTGGATTGGAGCTGTTCGGTTAGTTCCCTGCTGATCTGGTTGAGGATGATGGTGTCTTCGATGTTGACTGCGTTGCAGGCAAAGTGGACGGCGTCTGTTTCGGAGACGATGATGCGTTTGGAGGGTGGGTAGAAGGCTTCGATGGCGGCGATGGAAGCGGCGTCGAAGGCTTCGGGATAGTACATGATGTGGCCGTTTGTTAGTGGCGCGAAGCAGGTGTCAAGGTGGTAGAAACGTGGATCGATGAGGTGAAGGGAGACGACTTCGACGTTCCAGATTTCGCGAAGGAGATGATGGCTGGCGGCGGTGGTACGAGGACCGTGGCCGGCCCAGAGTCGGGTACCGTCTGCCGAGAAGAGAGCATCGCCTTCGCCTTCGAAGGGGAGACTGCGGGAGATGTCAAAGATCGTGTAGCCAGCGTTCTGGAACCAGCGGCGGAAGTGCTGTTCTTCGCCTTGTCGCTCGGGATAGAAGAAGCTGCTGAGAGCAACGATGCCGTTGCGCTCGAGACCTGCGTTGGCGGTGAAGACCATGTCGGGCGAGCCGGGCTGCGGCTCGATGAGTTCGACATCGGCGATCTCCGTCATTGCTTCGTACAGGTTCTTCCACTGCTGTGCTGCGCGCTCGCGCGAGGAGGCGTGGATGTTTCCAGCCATCCAAGGATTGATAACGTAGTTGACGTCGTAGAGCTTTGGCGGGCACATGAGGTATGTGGGCCGCGTGGCTGCAATGGGCGGAACAACTACGGCGAGTTCGATTGGTTGCGTGCTCATGAATGATCTCTTATTGATGAGCATGCAGGACTACAAAACCAGCGTCAACACTAATGATTATGCATGCCTGATGCATAAAAATGCATCAGGCATAGTTACAGATCGTGGGTTACAGATCATAGGTTACAGATTGCCTCGCGCTTCCTGCTCTCGTTCGATGGCTTCGAAGAGGGCCTTGAAGTTTCCTTTGCCGAAGCTGCGGCTTCCCTTACGCTGGATGATCTCGTAGAAGACGGTGGGGCGGTCCTCTACGGGGCGGGTGAAGATCTGGAGCATGTAGCCTTCGTCGTCACGGTCTACGAGGATGCCGAGGCGTTCGAGTTCGTCGATGGGCTCGTCGATTTTGCCTACTCGATTTTGCAACTCGGTGTAGTAGGAGTGAGGGACGGTGAGGAAGTCTACTCCCTGTTGCTTCATCTTCGAGACAGTGTCGACGATGTCGTTGGTGGCGAGGGCGATGTGCTGCACGCCGGGGCCCCCGTAGAAGTCGAGGTACTCTTCGATTTGGGACTTGCGGCGGCCTTCAGCGGGCTCGTTGATTGGGAATTTGACGAAGCCGTTGCCGTTGGCCATGACCTTGGACATGAGTGCGGAGTACTCGGTAGAGATGTCTTTGTCGTCGAAGTGCTGGTAAAGGGAGAAGCCCATGACGTGGGCGTAAAAGTCGACCCACTCGTTCATGGCGTGCCAGCCTACGTTGCCGACCATGTGGTCGATGTGTAGGAGACCTACGGGGCGGGCTATGCTGTCGTGCTCGATGGCTCGATAGCCGGGGAAGAATGTGCCGGTGTAGTGGGTGCGGTCGACGAAGGTGTGGACGGTGTCGCCGTAGGCGGCGATGCTGGAGGTGGTGACGCGGCCGTTGGGGTCTGTGTGCTCTGTCGGCTCCTGAATGCTGCGGGCGCCTCGGCTGGTGGTCTCGATCCAGGCCTGGCGGGCGTCGTCTACCCAGAGGGCTATGGCGTGGACGCCGTCGCCGTGGGTGTGGACGTGACGAGCTATGTCCGAGTCGGGGCGCAGGGCTGTTGTGAGGACGAAGCGTACTTTGCCCTGCTGGAGGACGTAGGAGGCGCGGTCGCGATGGCCGGTCTCCGGGCCTGCGTAGGCTACGAGCGACATGCCGAAGGCCGCTCGATAGAAGTACGCCGCCTGGCGCGCATTGCCGACGTAGAACTCGACGTGGTCGGTTCCCTTGAGAGGAAGGAAGTCGGTAGTTTGAGCGGGTTGGGTCGGGTTGATCGTGGGTGTGGCCATGGAGATCTCCGGTGAGTTTGATGCACGTGGAAGGATATGCCGGTGTGGGAAAGATTGGCTAGATGGTGGTCCTTTCTCCGTCTTTTCTCTATGAGGCACCCCCTAGGGATCTCAAGCGTAAGTGGCTTATATTCAATTACTTATCTAAAAACTGCTTCGCAAAATCTTCATTCTAAATGGGTTATGGGTAAATTCGTCTTTCTAAAAGGGTTATGGGGTTAATGGGAAAAGCCCCGGATTTCCGGGGCCTTTTTTATCTCTCTAGTTCAATTATAGCGGAGTGGGAATAACTCTTTTGCAATGCGGATGTTGCTTGTTTTGTTTTGGTTATGGGGTTTCGAGGCTTGACATGCGGATTTGCCGGAGATTTTTGAGGATTATTTTGTAAGGGATTTATTTTGTGTTGTTTAAGGGTGGGCTGGGAGGATCGTAGCGCGGCACTCGCCGAGGCCGATGCGCGGCTGGTTGGGGAGTTCGCAGGAGCCACGGAGGATGATCTCGTCGCCGTCGGCAAGGTAGGTTCGGGTTTCGCCGGTGGGGAGTTTAATAGGATGGGTTCCGTTTTGGGTGAGTTCCAGGAGGCAGCCGGCGGCTGCTTCGGTAGGGCCGGAGATTGTTCCGGTGGCGAGGATGTCGCCGGCTTGGAGGTTGCAGCCGTTGCTCGTGTGGTGGGCTACGAGCTGGGAGGGGGTCCAATAGAGATCGCGGGAGTTGCTTTGGCTGAGAGAAAAAGGTGCGAGTTTATTTGCTCTCATGTTTTTTGATATCAGAAATACTTCGAGTTTTACATCAAGATTTCCATGGGCCTGATCGGCATGGTTGTGAAGGTATGGGAGGGGCTTCGGATCGCCGTGGGGGCGGACCGCTGCAGGGACGCGGAAGGGGTCGAGAGCGGTCATCGGGGTGATCCAAGGGGAGACGGTCGTGGCGAAGCTTTTGGCGAGGAAGGGGCCGAGGGGTTGATATTCCCAGGATTGGATGTCGCGGGCGGACCAGTCGTTGAGGAGGCTTATGCCAAAGATGTGGTGCGGCGCATCGGCGATGGGAATAGGGGTCCCGAGAGTATTGGGCTGGCCGATGTAGAAGGCAATTTCGAGCTCGTAGTCGAGAGCGGCGGTGGGGCCGAAGGTAGGGGCGAGCTCGTGGCTGGGCGGGCGGGTCTGTCCGTGAGGTCGTCGAATGGGGATACCGCTGGGGAGGATGGATGAGGCTCGTCCCTGGTAACCGATGGGGATGTGTTTGTAGTTGGGAAGAAGAGGATTGTCGGGGCGGAAGAGACGGCCTACGCGGGTGGCGTGATGGATGGAGGTATAGAAGTCGGTGTAGTTGGGGATGTGGGCGGGTTTGATGAGGGTGGCGCCGGCGATGGAGTGGAGGGCGGACTCGGCGTTCCGGCGGTGGGTGGGTTCGGCGTCGGCGTGAAGGAGGGTTGAGAGAGATTTGCGGAGGAGCGACCAGGAGCGGGGGCCGAGGGCCATGAGTGGGTTGAGGGTAGGAGCCTGACAGGCGGCTGTGAGGCTGGGTGGGAGGAGTCCGGTGGTGGCGCAGGCGTAGAGGTCGAGGAGGTGGGTTCCAATGGCGACGCAGAGGTGAGGCTGGCCGTCGAGTAAGAAGGCTCCGTATGGGAGGTGGGTTAGAGGGAAGTCAGTGGCTGGGTCGTTGGCCGTGGGCAACCAGCTTTGGTGAGGGAGCGTTTGCTTGGCCATGGGGCATGATAATGCCGGTTGGTTGATGGGGACAAATGGGTATGGTGCTTAGGTACGCAGGTAGCTTCGGTCCGCGCGGAAATATAGGGTTCTTTCCCGTTCGGCTCGCTCAGGGTCAGAATGACGACAAAAGCAAAGGCAAGAGGTGGCAGGTTGAGTGTGTTTATTCCCACTCATCGCGATGAGACCGCGATGAATGGGGCACCCGTTCTTTTGGGGCTGGTTAGAGAGAACAACAGCAACGGCAACTGCAAAAGCAACGGCAACAGCAGATCCCTACGGGATGACAAACAAGAAAGGCAACAGCGACCGCAAAGACAACAACAAACGGTTATGGTGAGGCGCTTAGTGGGCTTGCTGGGTTGAACGTTGAGCTGGCTTCTTCGAGAACCGGGACAGGAGCGTCTTGAGTATGACGTAGAGGACCGGGATGAAGAAGAGGTTGAGGAAGGTGGAGAGCACCATGCCTCCGATGATGGCGGTGCCGACGGAGTGACGGCCGTAGGCGCCGGCGCCAGTGGCGAAGTAGAGCGGCGTGACACCGAGGATGAAGGCGATGGATGTCATCAGGATGGGGCGGAGACGGAGTTCGGCGGCTTCAATGGCTGCGTCGATGATGGACTTGCCTTGCTCACGGAGCTGCTCGGCGAACTCGACGATAAGGATTGAGTTTTTTGCGGAGAGGCCGATGAGCATGACGAGACCGATTTGGACGTAGACGTCATTGACGAGGCCACGGGCGGTTACGAGAAGGAGCGCGCCGAGAATCGCCATAGGAACGGCAAGGAGGATGATGAAGGGGAGGGCGAACGACTCGTACTGAGCGGACAGAGTGAGGTAAACCACAAGAATGCCGAGGCCGAAGATGAGGATGGCTTTACCTGCAGACTCTACCTCTTCAAGAGCGAGACCGGTCCAGGAGAAGGTCATGCCTTGAAGCTTGTTCTGTTCAAAGAGTCTCTGCATGGCTTCAAGGCCCTGACCTGAACTGAGGCCGGGCGCAGGCGAGCCGTCGATCTCAGCGGAACGGAAGAGGTTGTAGTGATTGATGACCTGTGGGCCTGCGGTCTCCTGCACGGAGGCCACGTTGTCGAGGGGGATCATCTGGCCGGTGTTGGATCGGACGTAGTACTGGCGCAGGTCGCCGGAGTTACGGCGGAACTGCTGGTCGGCCTGAACGTAGACGCGATAGGAACGGTTGTTGAAGTCGAAGTCGTTGATATAGCTGGAGCCCATGAAGGTGCCGAGGGCAGCGGTGATCTGGCTGAAGGGGACGCCTATGGTCTTGGCCTTCTCGCGGTCAATGGTGACGAGAAGCTGCGGGTCGTTGGAAGTGAAGGTGGTGTTCATACCGGTGAGTTCGTGTCCGGCGCGGGCCTTTCCAACGATGGTGTGGGCGACGCGGTCGATGTCGTCGAAGGTGTTGCGGCCAGCGTCCTGAAGGATGAACTGGAAGCCACCGACGGTGCCGATACCGGCGACAGCGGGAGGCTCGGCGGCGAAGGCGATGCCTCCGGGGACGCCGAAGAGCTTGGGCCCGACATCAGCGACAATGGCGCGTGCGGTGAAATTGGCGCCCATTTTTGTGCGCTCGTTGATTGGCTTGAGCGGGGCGAAGATGAGGCCTGAATTTGGAGAACTGCCGCCTGAGAGCGAGAAGCCCATGACGGAGAATGTTCCGAAGACCCCGTCATTTTTGCGGACGACGTCGGAGACGCGGTCGGCAAACTCAGAGGTGTAGGTGAGCGAGGCGCCGGGGGGTGTCTGAACGATGATGAGGAAGTAGGACTGGTCTTCCTGTGGGATGAAGGCCGTGGGGACTCGGTTATACATGTACGCCGTGGATGCAAGAGCGCCAATGAAGATCACAAACATGACGTAACGGATGCGGACGACGAAGGTGACAGCGCGCGCATAGACGCGGATGATCCACTGGATCAAACGTTCAATTGGGTTGAGCAGGAGACCGAGGAGACCTTTTTTCTCTACCTCGGGACGGAGGAGGATGGCCGCGAGAGCCGGTGAAAGAGTGAGCGCGTTGAAGGCGGAGATCGCGATGGAGAAGGCGATGGTCAGTGAGAACTGCTTGTAGAGAATACCCGTGGTGCCGGGAAAGAAGCTGACGGGGATGAAGACGGAGATGAGAACGAGCGAGGTCGCGATGACGGCGCTGGTGACCTCGGCCATGGCGATGCTGGTGGCTTTGTGAGGATCGGAGGAGGTGATCTCCATGCCTACCACTGCGGTCTCGGAGCGTTCGAGGACGTCGGGCGCGTAGGGATCTGGCTCGGTTAACTCGGAGCGGTCGGGAAGAATGCCGCGTCTTGAGAGGTGACGCTGGACGTTTTCGATGACGACGATGGCGTCGTCGACGACGAGACCGGTGGCGAGAGTGATGCCGAAGAGGGTGAGCGAGTTGATGGAGAAGCCGAAGATCTTGATGAAGGCGAAGGTGCCGATCAATGAGACAGGAATCGTGACGGCAGGGATGATGGTGGCGCGCCAGTCCTGAAGGAACAGGAAGATGACGATGATGACGATGATGATGGCTTCGCCGATGGTCGTCACGACTTCATTGACAGACTCGCCGATGACGGTGGTGGTATCGACGGCGATGATGTACTTCATGCCGGGAGGAAAGGATTTTTCGAGTTCCGTAAGGACGGCACGGCAACGCCTGTCGACGTCGAGGGCGTTGGCGTTGGAGAGCTGCTGGATACCGATGCCGACTGCGTCTCCGCCGGAGAATTTGAGGGAGGTCGCGTAGGTTTCGGCACCGACTTCTGCGCGGCCCACGTCTTTGAGCAAAACGATTCCGTTGGCGTTGGTGCTGTTTTTGAGGATGAGGTTTTCGAACTGCCTGGGGTCGGTAAGGCGCCCGACTACGCGAACGACCATCTGAAAGTTTTGCTTTGCATCGGAGGGCGGCTGACCGAGCTGGCCGGCGGCGACTTCGACGTTCTGTTCAGCCAGAGCGTTGGTTACGTCGAGTGCGGTGAGACCGCGAGCGGCGAGGCGATTGGGATCGAGCCAGAGACGCATCGCATATTTGCGCTCTCCGAAGATAATAACGGCGCCGACACCGGGAACTCGTTTGAGTGCGTCGGCGACATAGACGTCGAGATAGTTGGAGATAAAGGCCTGTGAGAGCGAGTGGTCAGGCGAGATAAAGCCGGCGGCGAGAACGAAGTTGCTGTTCGCTTTGGTGATAGTGATGCCGGTGTTGTTGACGACGGCGGGGAGACGTCCCGACACGGAGGCGACGCGGTTCTGCACGTCCACGGCAGCGATGTTGAGGTCGTATCCGGTCTGGAAGGTGATGGTTATCGCAGAGGTGCCGTCGTTAGAACTGGTGGAGCTCATGTACCGCATGCCCTCGACGCCATTGATGGACTGCTCGAGGATGGTGGTCACGGCGGCCTCGACGTCCTTTGAGTTGGCGCCGACGTAGTTGCTGGTGACGACGACCTGCGGTGGAGCCAGCTGCGGGTAGAGCGAGATAGGCAGCGAAGGGATAACGACTGCGCCGGCAAGAACGATGAGAAGAGCGCAGACCGTAGCAAAGATCGGGCGGCGAATGAAAAAGTCTACCAAGCGATACCTCTTGACCGGTGTTTACTTTTTAGCCGGGCTAACCCGGGATGAGAAAAGAGCGACGCGGCGCAGAGTATAAGGCCGCGAGGCCTGTAATACGCGTTAGCCCAAAGGCTTAACTGGAGCACCATCCTGAAGGAACTGAAGACCGGACAGGATTACTTTGTCGCCTGGATGTAGTCCGCCAAGAACGGGATAAGTGTTGCCGACGGTTTCGCCAAGAGTGACAGGGATTTGATGCGCAATGTATCCGTCCCCCTTTTGGGTGGCAACGTAAACGAACGTTTGGCCGCCAATGCGGGTGACGGCAAGGACAGGAACCACGGGAGCAGGAGCGGTGCTCCATGTGACGCGCGCCTTTACCAGTTGCTGAGTGCGGAGTTTCGGCGCGGTACGGGGGATTTCAGCTTTGGCGAGGACGCTCTGCAGACCGTTGTCGATCTGCGGGGAGAGAAAGCTGATGGTGGATTTGACAATGACATTGCCGTCGGGGTCGAGGATATCTACGGGAAGTCCCATGCGAATCTGGCCGATGCGTCCTGTGGGGATATAGATGTAGGCCTCGAGATCAGTGATCTCATCGACGGTGGTGAGCACCGTAGTGGGAGAGACGTAATCGCCGAGATTAACGGGAACATCGCCGACCATGCCGTTGAAGGGCGCACGGATTTGATAGTAGGCGAGCTGTTCTTTTTGAGTGACGGTGAGAGCAGCATTCGCTTCGTAATCGGCCTTGGAGTTCTCGTAGGCCTGCGTGGCCTGGTCGTAGGCATCGCGTGATACGACACCAGCTTCATAAAGCTTACGCTGGCGTTCGACCTGAATCTTGTTGTAGTCGTATAAGGCCTTCTTCTGGGCCTGAGTGCTCTGCTGGGACTGGACCGTAGCTTTCTGCTTGAGCGGATCGATCAGCATAAGGATCTGACCGGCTTTGACGATATCACCCGACCTAACAAGCATTTTGACGATGTTGCCATCGATCTGCGGCTGCATGGTGGCCGAGCGGCGGCTTTTGATTGTGGAGACGTACGTGTCCGTAGTGGCCACCGGTGTAAGCGCTATGGTTGAGACCTGTACCGGCATTGGCTGGCCTGCGGCTGCGGCAGGTGGGCTGGACTTACAGCCAGTAACGAGGGAGGCGACGACCGCGCAAACGATGACAGGCAAAACGCGGCGAATTCTCAAAATCTGGGACACAGGGCTTTCTCCTCAAGTCGGTGACTCGAACAACTAACCCAGGCGACCCCTTACGACATATCGACAAGGGCTTCAGTGCAAAAATTTTGGCAGAAGCCATTCTAAATGCACGCATTACAGGGTTTCAGGTTTAGATGACATCAGAGCCGGGAAGGGTTCGCTAAAAGTTATTCAAAAGCAATGATATGAGTGGGACCCATAGGCGAAGTTCGGCAAAATGTGAACTTATGCGTCCAAACTCTTTTTTTCCGCAAACGAAAAGGGATTGAAGTTCTCATGGCGGTCGAAGGCGTCAGCACCCTCGGCCTTCTTGAGCCAGTTGATAACGAGATAGGTTATGGGTGTTGCGAGCACCTCGTAGGCCACTTTGAGAAAGTAAGCTGTAACGATCATGTTGCCCAGCGTTCGCAAAGGGATGGTACCGGCGAAAGTAAGGATGATGACGAGAGTTGTGTCAACAGCCTGCCCGACGATGGTAGAGCCGATGGTGCGGGTCCAGAGTTTGCGGCCGTCCGTGAAAAGCTTGAGGCGGGCCATGGTGTAAGAGTTGGCGAACTCTCCCGCCCAAAAGGCAATGAGACTGGCAGCGAGAATGCGTGGGATGAAGCCGAAGACGATGGAGAAAGCCTCCTGATTGTGCCATCCCGGAGCAGGGGGAAGCGCGATGATGATTGCGCCCATGACATAGAGCAGGATGGTGCCGAAGAAGCCGAGCCAGATTGCTCGGCGAGACGCCGCGAAGCCGTATATCTCGGTGAAGATGTCGCCGAAGATGTAAGTGATGGGAAAAAGAAGGATCGCACCACTGATGGCGAAGGGGCCGATTTGGCAGACCTTCTGGGCAATGAGATTCGAGACCAGAAGGATAACCACGAAGGCCGTGATAAGGACATCAAGATACTTGTATCGGCGAATGTCTGCGAGCATGGCGTTTTACAAGTATGCCGGATAATGCAAGTACAGAGGGTTTTGACACGAGATAGCTATATTGTTAGCGTTGAATTTGGTGCGACCTGTGATGGGTCGGCTATTCTGTTATCGTCCCCGTCGTCTAGCCCGGCCCAGGACACCGCCCTTTCACGGCGATAACATGGGTTCGAATCCCATCGGGGACGCCATCCGTTCAACTAATTGATGAAGGCCGCATCATAGATGCGGAAAGCTGTGCCCCTATGCCGGGGGTTTCTGAGGGGCGTTGGGATGGAGGATTCGTTGTAGGGGACGGTGGATGGCCCGGAGGAGGGCGCGGGCGATGAGGATTCCGGCTAGCAGGGAGGCCAGGGCGGCGGAGGCCGCGATGATGGGGTGGTGGGTGGCGAACCAGGTAACGCCGATAGCGACGGCGTCCTCGGTTGTGCTGAGGGCGATGTTTGAGATCGGCTCGGGGCTGGGGGTGACTGCGGCGCGGATGGCGGTCTTGGAGGTGTGGGTTGCCAGGGCGATAGCGGTGCCGATTGCTGTTGCCAGGATCTGCATCTGCGGGGAGAGATGGGCGCTGGCGTTGTAGGCGATGAGGCCGGCGATGGGAACGCGGACGATGGTGTGGAGAGTGTTCCAGACCATGTCGAAGGCGGGAATTTTGTCGACGACGAATTCGATGGCGAACATGATTGCGCAGACGACCAGTACCCAGGTGTTGCCGAGGGATTCGAGGCCGGGCGGCAGCGCAACCCACTGGGTGCGGGCCAGAATGCCCAGCGTGAGGACGGTGGCGTAGATGTTCAGGCCGGCAGCGAAGCTGGCTGCCACGATGAGCGCCGTGATGTTAGTTGGCGAGAAGCTCATGATGGCTGGAATTCTACAGCGGTTGAGTGACTAACGCCGGACGGCGCGTTTGATCTGGGCGTATTGCAAGAGGATGAAGCTGTCGGTCATACCGGCGATGTAGTCGGCTACGACGCGGGCAAGGCCCTCGGCCTCGACCTCTTCGAAGTGGCTTTGCGGCAGTTCTTCGGGGTCGTTGATCCAATGGTTGAAGAGCGTCGTCACGACCTCCTCGGCCTTGTCGTGCTCGTTTTCGAGCGCGTCGCAGGTGTAGAGGGTGTCGTAGAGGTATTTTTTTTCCTGAAGGCGCTCTGCCTCGGCTTGCGGGGAGAAGAGGGCGAGGCGTGTGGGGTGGCGGCGGATGTCGCCTAGCGACTGGGCGCCGATGGCCTGAGTGTTGGCGCGGGTGTTTGCGATGAGGTCGTCAGTCAGCTCGTTCTGCATGAGCTGGAGGGCTTCGTTGAAGAGGAACTTCTCCTCGACTCCGGCGTGCTCCTTCTCGACGGCGTGATAGCAACGGCGGAGGATCGTGACGTGCTCGCGGATGTGGCTGATCTCGAGCAGGCCGGATTCGACGCCATCGTCGAGGTCCGCGGTCAAGTAGGCGATCTCGTCGGCGAGGTCGATGAGCTGGGCTTCGAGGGGCGGCCTTTGGTCGAGAAGATAGCAGGCTAGTTCGGGGTGATTCTCGACAGTGTAGTCGCGGGAGTGCTTGATGATGCCTTCGCGGACGCCGAGGGTGAGGTTGAGGCCGCGGTGGGCGGCGTAGCGCTGCTCGAAGTGCTCGACGATGCGGAGGGCGTGCAGGTTGTGGTCGAAGCGGCGGCCGTGGCGGCTAAGGCACTGGTCGAGGGCGCGTTCGCCCGCGTGGCCGAAGGGCGGGTGGCCTATGTCGTGGACGAGAGCGAGGGTTTCGGCGAGGTCTTCGTTGAGGCCGAGGGCGGCAGCGGCGGCGCGAGCGATCTGAGCGACCTCGATGGTGTGGGTGAGGCGGCTGCGGAAGTGGTCGGAGGCTCGGCTGGTGAAGACCTGGGTCTTACCGGCGAGACGGCGGAAGGCGCGGGACTGCACGATGCGCTCGCGGTCGCGCTGGAAGGGTGTGCGCGTGCGGCTTGCTGGCGCGGGAAAGACACGGTCCAGTAATGGATTATTCGGGTCGCCGGAGACCGCGCATTTTTGAGGTTCGTTGGGCATGTTCAATTCGAGTGTAACTGCTGACCCTCCCCCTCCCTTTCTGTGGGTATTTTGGGCGCATCTTGTTTATTTTGTTTTATTTACAGGCACATATTCGCTGTAAAATATTCTATCTAAAAGGCTTAGCTGCAAAATATTGTGGATCAATGGGTTACGGGTCGTTTGTTTCGAAATGGAAAAGCCCCGGCTTTGGCCCCGGGGCTTTTTCTTCTCTAGTTTTAATTATAGCGGATTGGAGAAAACTCTTTTGCAATTGAGATCTGGTTTGTTTTCTGTTGGTTAGTTCGTTTTGGGACTTGACAGAGATTCTTGGGACTCTTTGGGCAAGAACGTGCGGGCTACTTTCCCGTGACGTGTTCAGAAGGAGATGATTTCAAGATCTGGAATCATCTGAAAGTGACGTAGATTCGCCGTTGCAACACGGAAACCAAGCTCCAGCGCAGTAACCCCTATCAACAGGTCGGAGAGGGCAAGACGTACGCCCTTTGCTGCGTTCTCGCCGTCGATCTGTCCGGCTCGCAGAGCCACAGCAACCGTCACCGGGTGCACTGGCAAAGCGGCCAACAGTTCGTTCAAGAACTGCCGCCGGGTGGCCTTTCTTTCCGGTGTGTCGGCGCGGGCTGCACCGTGCGCCAGCTCGATCAGCGTCACGACCGAGACGGCCACATCCTCACCAGCTGCACGCTGGGCGATTTCACTGATTGCCTGGCGTGCATTGCTGCCCTTGCGCTCTGCCGCGATGAGCACGCTGGAGTCGAGTATCAGTCCCATGCTGGAGGATTCAGAGGCTCACGATGCGCGGCAACCGCCTCGGCGACGTCGTGGGCGAAGTCCTCGTCGATAGTCGCCGTGGAGTCTTCCGGCAAGAGGGCGATGCACTCCTCGATAGAGCGGCGCTGCGGCGCTGGTGTATGCAGGACAGCTACGGTCAACGGACCGTCTTCGATGACGACCTCTGCACCAGCGCGCACGCGGGCCAAAAGCCCAGGGAAGTCGCGGGCCGCGTCGGTTACCGAGATGTGGATCGTTGCCATACTCATGATGATACCTCGAGCTAACCCGAAGTCGTGCAGTCTAACTCTGTACCCCGTTCTTTGCCGGTGAACAAGCATCGTGAAAGACACGCTGTGGTTGCACAAACGTCGGGGACCGTCATCCTGCAACGTGAGACTGCCACCACGTAGCCTTCTTGACGAATATAATCACCTGTCCCGGGACAGGTTTGAGAGTCCTGCTCACTTTGGTAGGACACCAGATTCCGCCCGCCGAATCTGGTTTGCTTACGAAGCCCGCCGACACAACATCGTTGAAAGTCATTTTGGCATCATCACCACATTGCTCTTTCTTATTAGGGGGATATACCGAAATTTCGATCTCCTGTTTGTCACTACAGAAATTCGAAATCTTCGCAAATCCTTCATTGTTCGTTATGGTCTTATTGGGTGCCGAATTGCGCGGAGGACCCGTGCAAAAATACTCAACCTTCACATCAGCTTGAGGCTTTCCATTCAAAGCGTCCAGTACGAGTACCCGCAGGTCTTGAGCCATCATCCCACAATTACAAGAAAGCATGCATGCCAATAGAAACCAGAACATAATTCCTAAAGATCGCATTCAATTCCCCTCCTTCGATTCGAGTCGCTTAATTGCATGCCGCGGGATAACCCAAGCCACATTGCCTTTGCATCTCAATCTGGATTTCATTGCTGCCACTCACCGCGATATGGTAAGCGTTGAGACTGTGAGAGCCTTGGCCCGGGTCTAATACTCTGCCGGGGAATTCGGAGCCCAGTCAAAAACCGACTGGCTGCCAAACAGCGCAAGAGCAAGTGCCGGATCATTGCCACTGACGAAGATTAGAGCGGTGTCCCCGTCGGCTTGATCCGGTATAACGGGATCGTAAAAAGCACACAGTTGTTGCATATGCGGCGGAGGGCGTCATAGATATGCCTGTGCGTCGTGGTATTTTTTATTTTTCCGGGGCTGTCGTTACCTTTGAGAGTTTTACGCGGGCGTTTTCGAGTTTGTGCTGGACCTTGGCTACGTCAGCTGGATCGGCGTCGGCGGGCAGGGAGTGGGCGTACTCGGTCATGGAACGTTCCCACTGGGCTACGGCCATCTTGAGCTTGCCCGTTTTTTCGTAGACCTCGCCCAGGTGGTCGTGGATCGTGGGGTCACCGTTGTTGCGCTCGTTGGCTTTGCGGATGTTCTCTTCAGCGAGGGCGTATTGGCCGGTCTTGAAGTAGACCCAGCCGAGGGAGTCGAGGTAGGCGTAGTTCTGCGGATCGAGGTCGACGGCTTTGCGGATCATCGTCAGGGCCTCGGGGAGACGGACTCCGCGGTCGGCGAGCATGTAGCCGAGATAGTTGAGGATGGTCGCGTTCTGCGGGTCGATGGTGAGGGCCTTCTGGAACTGCGCCTCGGCCTCGTCGTACTTCTTCTGACGGTCGGCTAGGGTTCCGCGAAGGAAGTAGACGTAGAGCTTTTCTTCAGGCTTGGAGGCAGAGGCTTCGGCCTTCTCCAGTTCTGTGGCAGCATCGTCCCAACGCTTGAGACGGATATAGATCTGGGCAAGGGCGAGATGTGCTTCGCGGCTTTCTGATGCGCTGGATGTGGTCGAAACCTGTGCCTTAGCGAGTGCGATGCCCTGATCGACCTGTCCGGTATCGGCGAGCTGGCTGGCGTAGGTCAGTTGCACGCTGCGGTCCTTGGGGAGAGCCTTTGCGGCTTCGGCTGCAACGGTGGTGGCTTCCTTCCACTGGTGGGCGTCGCGGTAGGCGTCGATCTGGCCCTGATAACCGCTTCGGGCGAATTCGCCTCCAAGCTCAATCATCTGCTGGTAGGCTGCGACAGCTTCAGGTGTCTTGTTCTGCTCGCGATAGATTATTCCTTGACGATCGAGGAAGATGGCGCGGTTGGCCTTTTCAGGCTCAGAGTATTTGCCGTCGGGGTGAGAAGAAGTGGCAACGAGGTTGTTGAGTACACGAATGGCTTCATCGTAGCGGCCGAGCGTATCGAAGATGAGGGCTTCGTTGTAGTTCAGCTCGAGGCTATCCTGGGCGAGCGGCTTGGCCTTTTCCAGGGTACCGAGGGCTTCGGTGTAGTGTCCCTGGCGACGCTGAATTTCGGAGATGCGGATCTGGGACTGCGCATCCTGCGGCTCCGCAGTGACGACTTCGTTGAAGATTTTGAGCGATTCGTCGAGCTGGCCGTCGGTGAGCAAAGCGGCAGCAAGGCCACGTTCCGAGTCAAGATTTTCCGGGTCGAGATCGAGCGCCCGGCGATAGGCTGCGATGGCATCCTTGGTCTTCTTGAGCTGATCGTAGGTTGAGCCTAGGGCAAACTCGATGCGGGCGGAACGGTCATCGACGGGAACGGAGCTGAGGGTCTCGGCTGCACGCTTGAAATCACCCTGCTCGCTGTAGAGCCGCGCCATGTTGAGCACGACATCCTCGGAGCCGGCGTCAATCGACTGCGCGGCTTTGAACTGCGCCTCTGCCTTGGCTGAATCGTGGCTGATGCTGTAGAGCTGACCGAGGAGAAGACGTGTCTCAACATCGTTAGGCTTCAAGAGGGCGAGCTTCTCGTACTCGGCAATGGCGAGCTGGAGCATCTGGCCAGACTGGGCGCTCTGCATGTCTCCGAGGGAGCGGAGGTAGACCTTGCCCAGAAGGGTGTGGGCTTCGACATCGTCTGGATGCTTGTTGACCTGATCCTGCGCGGCGGTGACAGCCTCGCGGATGCGGCCGATCTTGAAGTAGAGATCGGCGAGACCGTCCTGGAGGAGGCGTGAGTCGGGATCAGCGCCGAGGGCGAGCTTGTACTGCTCGACTGCCTGGGTGGCGTAGTCGGAACGACCTGCGTTAACAGCCATGTCCTCGTAGAGATGCGCAAGGCCATAGTGGTAGTAGGCGGCAGCACGGTCGGGCGTGGCCGACTTCGCAGCGGCCGGGGCTTGAGCAACCATGGTATGCGCAGCAAAGAGAAGAGCTGCAGCGGGAAGCAGCTGGAGGCGGCGAAGAGAAGAGGCACGCAGAAGCAAGGTCATGAGTAATGGATTTCCTGTGCCGACGGAATCGATATCGAAAGCAACAAATCTTTAGACGGAGTCCGTTCCAGATTGGATGCAGGCTCGTAAATGACGAGCCTGATTGCAGTATGGCCGTGATTATAGCTGTTCGGGTAGGGTCTGACGAGTGGAAGCTGACCAAAAACTGAAGGCCGACCACGGATTTTCTCGGATGAGACGGAATCTAAGAACAGGCAAAGACAAGGGCAAGGACGAAATACAGGGACCCTTCCCCTTCGACAAGCTCAGGGTCAGGATGACGACCTTGAAGACACGGCGTTTAGGATGACTTCATTAAAGACACGGCGTTTCAGGTGACTACATAAAGATTTCTTATGAAAGGCCCTGTGGGTTCAATGGCGCACAGGGCCATTGGATTTTTTATCCGTGGCGAAAGTGGCGGACTCCGGTGAAGACCATGGCTACGCCGAGGCGGTCGGCGGCTGCGATGACGTCGGCGTCCTTGACGGAACCGCCGGGTTGGATGATGGCGGTGGCTCCGGCGGCGGCGATGGTTTCGAGGCCGTCGGGGAATGGGAAGAAGGCGTCGGAGGCGGCTACGGTTCCCTTGAGCGGGAGGACGGCTTTCATGGCTCCGAAGCGGGCGGCGTCGACGCGGCTCATCTGGCCTGCTCCGATGCCTACGGTCTGGCCGTGGCCGTCGGCGAAGCGGGCGTAGACGATGGCATTGGATTTGACGTGCTTGCAAACGCGCCAGGAGAAGAGGAGAGCGCGCATCTCTTCGGCTGTGGGCTGGCGCTTGGTGACGTGCTGGAGTTGGGCCTCGGTGATGCGGAGACGGTCGGCGTCCTGAACGAGGAGGCCGCCGGAGACTTGTTTGAGAACGCGCGGGGTTTCTGTGGGGGTGATCTGGACTAGGCGGAGATTCTTTTTTGTGGCGAAGCGCTCGACGGCTTCGGGTGAGAAGGAGGGGGCGACGATGGCTTCGACGAAGAGCTTGGCGATCTCTTCGGCGGCGGGACCGTCGACCTCGCGGTTTATGCCGATGACTCCGCCAAAGGCTGAGATGGGGTCGGACTCGAGGGCGCGGCGGTAGGCTTCGAGGACAGTGGCTCCGGTGGAGGCTCCGCAGGGGTTGGTGTGCTTGATGATGACGACGGCGGCGTCGGTGGCGGCGTCGAACTCGCTGACTAGCTCCCAGCAGGCGTCTAGGTCGACGATGTTGTTGTAACTTAGCTCTTTGCCTTGGAGCTGCTTGGCGGAGGCCACGCCTTTGCCGCTGCCGTCTACGTAGAGGGCGGCTTTCTGGTGGGGGTTTTCGCCGTAACGGAGGGTTTGAGCGAGGGGGTCGATGACGCGGACAGTTTGGGGGAGCTCGTCGTTAGAGAAGACGGCGGGGCCGCTGGGGACGGTGATGGCTTCGAGGGCGGTGGCGATGCCTGCGTCGTAGGCTGCGGTGACGGCGAAGGCTTTTTTGGCGAGGCTCCAACGGGTGTTGCGGGTGAGGCTGCCGGAGTTTTTCGCGAGCTCTTCAGTGAGGGTGGCGTAATCGGATACGGCGGTGACGATAGCGACGTCTTCGAAGTTTTTGGCGGCGGAGCGGACCATCGAAGGGCCGCCGATGTCGATGTTCTCGATGACTTCGGCGAAGGCTACGCCGGGCTTTTGCGAGGTTTTTTCGAAGGCGTAGAGGTTTACGACGACCATGTCGATGGGCTGGATGGCGTGCTCGGTGATGGCGGCAACGTGCTCGGGGTTGTTGCGGATGTGGAGGATGCCGCCGTGGACCTTGGGGTGGAGGGTTTTGACGCGGCCGTCGAGCATCTCGGGGAAGCCGGTGAGGTCGCTGATGTCGCGGACGGTGAGGCCGGCGTCGCGGAGGGCCTTGGAGGTGCCTCCGGTGGAGACGAGCTCGACGCCGTGGGAGGCGAGTGTGCGGGCGAAGTCGACGAGGCCGGTCTTGTCGGTGACGGAGAGGAGAGCGCGGCGGATGGGGCGGAGGTCTGTCGAAGGCGTGGCAGTGGAGGTAGGGCTGTGAGAAGTCATCACGGACTATTCTAAGCGGTTTTTTGTTGCGGGTTTAGAGGAGGGCGGAGCCGGTTAGGGAGGTGACTTGCTGGACGTGGTGGCTGGTGCACCAGCGCTTGAGGCCGTTGGCTATGTTTTCCACAGCGCGTGGGTCGGCGTAGCTGGCGGTGCCGACCTGGACGGCGGTGGCTCCGGCCATCATGAACTCGGCGGCGTCTTCGGCGTTGAGGATGCCGCCCATGCCTACGATGGGAATACGGACGGATCGGAAGACGTCGTGGACCATGCGGACGGCGATGGGCTTGATGGCGGGGCCGGAGAGGCCTCCGGTGACGTTGGCGATGCGGGGGCGGCGGGTTTCGACGTCGATGGCGAGGGAGACGAAGGTGTTGACGAGGGAGACGGCGTCGGCACCGGCGTCGGCGGCGACGCGGGCCATCTGGCCGATGCTGGTGACGTTGGGGGAGAGCTTGACCATGAGGGGGCGCTGCGAGGCTCCCTTGGTGCGGGCGACGAGCTCGTAGAGGAGTCCGGGGTCGGTGCCGAAGACCATGCCGCCGTGGCTGGTGTTGGGGCAGCTGGCGTTGAGCTCGTACATGGCGATGCCGGGGGCGTCGTTGAGGACGCGGATGACTTCGAGGCAGTCCTCGATGGTAAAGCCGAAGACGTTGGCGATGACGACGACGTCTTTGATGTGCTGGAGCTTGGGGAGTTTTTCTGCGATGAAGGGGCGGACGCCCATGTTCTGGAGGCCGATGGCGTTGATCATGCCAGCGGCGGTTTCGATGATGCGGGGTGAGGGGTTGCCGGCCATGGGCTCACGAGAGAGGCCCTTGGTGACGAAGGCTCCGATGTGGTCGAGCGAGACGATGTCTTCGAACTCGACGCCGTAGCCGAAGGTTCCGCTGGCGGCTATGACGGGCGAGCGCAGCTCTACGCCAGCCACGTTCACGTGCATGTCGGGACCTTTGGTTTTGGGTGGGGTGCTCATTTTGTCGTCGGCCTTCCGTGGGTTGATTCTACGGACGTCTCGGGGCGAATGGCCTCGGTGAGGACGTGGCCTACGGCAGCGGTGGGTTGGTTGATGCGGAGAAGGGATGCGAAGGTGGCGGCCATATCTACGGGGGCTACGCGGTCATGGTACGTGCCCGGTGTGAATGCTGAACCAAAGAAAGCGAGCGGGACGTGGCGATCGTAGGAGTAAGGCGCGAAGTGATTGGTGCCGTGGCTTCCGGCGAGTTGATACATGCCGAAGGTGAGCATGACGTACCAGCCGCCGTTGGGGGAATAGCTGTGGAGGATAAGTTGGCCTTCTTCGGTGTTGGGGAGATTGCCTGCTGCCATCTGCTGTTTGGTGTAGACGTGGCGGAGGAGGGGGCGTGGATCGAGGCGGGTTTGGCTAACGCCCGCGGGCTCAGGAGGGACGGTGGCTTCGAGTGCGTCGGGCAGTATGGCGGCTACGGTGTTCTCAGCGTCGGTCTCGGTTACGTTTGCCTTCTCGAATGATCTTGAGTCGAGCTCGAGGTAGGGGAGTTCGCTGGGGAAGATGTAGTTGATCTGCTGGCCTGGGGAGAAGCGCTGGTTGAGCTTTGCGTTCAACTCGGCAACGAGTTTGTGAGTGTCGAGGACGACTGCCGGGATTCCGAGTTTTGCGGCGACTGCGGGCACGGGAGCGATGCCGTGGTCGCCGGAGAGGCCGACCCATACGTTGCCCATGCCGCCGTCAACGTGCTTGTCGAGCCAGGTGAAGAAGTTGTCGAGATCGACGTCGATGGCACCGATCATGGCGCGCTGCTCGGGGGCGTCGGGGCCGACTATATGGCCGAGGATGTCGGTGGAGGAGATGCTGATGGTGAGGACGTCGGTGACGTCGTGGCGCCCCATCTGCTCGGCGGATACTAGCGACTTTGCGAAGTCGAGCAGGTAGGAGACGGAGGCGGGTGACTTGCCTACATCGTCGTAGAAGTGCCCGGGGCGTGCATTGGCTTCGCGAATGGCTTGATCGCGGCGGTCGCTGTTGTTGAAGGCCTGGGCCCATGCGGGAAATTCGGGGCCCCAGTAGGTGGAGGTGATGAATTTTCCGCTGGCGTGGTCGAGCCAGAAGGCTCCCTTGGAGGCGTGGCCGGAGGTGAGGATGGCGGCACGGTCTTTGAGCGAGATGCCGAAGAGCTTGGATTTGCCTTGCGTGGCGAGGACGACTTCATCGCCGAGGGTGGAAGCGAGTTCGTTGCGCGGGGAGGCTCCGGGCTCCTGGGAGGTGGGGTCGCCGATGGTGGCGTAGCGCTCGTCTTCGACGGAGCTGATGGGGTGGGTTGTGGAGCGCTTGAGATCCCACCACTCGTTGAGCGAGATGCCGTGGCCATTGGTGTAGGCTCCGGTGCCGATGGTGGAGTGGCCGGGCGCGGTCATGGTGTTGGCGTAGTCGTAGTAGCAGTCAGTGAAGTAGGCGCCGCGTTTGAGGAAGAGATTGAAGCCGTTGGCGGTCTTGAAATCGTCGCGGAAGCGATCGAGGTAGTCGCCGCGGAATTGATCGATGACGAGGACGACTACGAGCTTTGGCTTGGCTCGGTAGGCGTCGGCGAGCAGGGAGAGCGGTGCCGCAGTAAAGAGAAGGCCGGCGAGAGCGGCTGCGAAGAGTTTTGAAAAGCGCATGTATAGAAATAATAGACGTTTGAGGCAGAAGCCGACCGCGGATGAGCGCGGAGGAAGACGGATAGGGCAAAAGCAGATCCCCTTTGGGGATGACAAGCAAAAAGGCAACGGCAACGGCAGATCCCCTTCGGGATGACGGGCAAAAAAGCAACTGTAACTGCAAGACGCTAGAATAGCTTTGATGATTGATCTTGCATTTGTTCGGGCAAATCTGCCCTTGGTTGAAGAAAAGTTGCGGGCGCGAGGCATGGACCCCGCTGTGGCGCTGGGCGATTTTGCCGCTGTGGACCGCAAGCGGCGCGACGCGATTACGCAGGTTGAGACGCTAAAAGCACAGCGAAACAAGCTGACGGAAGAGATTGCGAAGCTGCGGCGTGCGGGCGAGGATGCTTCGGTAGTAACCGAACAGACGAAGGCTCTGAAGGCTGAGGTCGACTCGCTGGAGGCTACGGCGACGGCGGCTGATGAGCGGCTGCGGGAGATCATGCAGACGCTGCCGAATATGCCCAAAGACAGCGTTCCGGTGGGTAAGAGCGAACACGACAATCGTGAAGAGAAGGTTTGGGGAGAGAAGCCGAGCTTCCCCTTCCCTGCTAAGCCGCATTGGGAGCTGGGCGAGGCATTGGGGATTTTGGATTTCAATCGTGCGGCGAAGATTTCTGGGTCGCGGTTTGTCGTTCACTTCGGGCAAGGAGCGCGGCTGGAGCGGGCTTTGGCGAACTTCATGCTCGACCTGCATACGAGTGAGCATGGATATACCGAGGTGCTGCCGCCGTACATGGTGAACTCGAAGTCGATGTATGGAACGGGCCAGTTGCCTAAGTTTGCGGAAGATTCGTTTCACTGCGACGACAAGGGCGCTTATGAGGCTGGTGTCTATCAGGATAGCGATCACTGGCTGATTCCGACGGCTGAGGTTCCGGTGACGAACCTGTTTCGCGATGAGACGCTGGATGAGGCTCAGTTGCCGACCTCGTTTTGTGCGTATACGCCGTGCTTTCGGTCGGAGGCGGGATCGTATGGCAAGGATGTTCGCGGAATGATTCGGCAGCATCAGTTCCAGAAGGTGGAGCTGGTGAAGTTTGTGAAGCCGGAAGAGTCTGAGGCAGAACATGAGAAGCTGACTCGGCACGCGGAGACTGTGCTGGAGCGGCTTGGACTGCCTTATCGGCGCGTGCTGCTGTGCACAGGCGATATGGGATTTGCTTCGGCGAAGACGTATGATCTGGAGGTTTGGCTGCCAGGGCAGGGGCTGTATCGTGAGATATCTTCGTGCTCGAACTTTGAGTCGTTTCAGGCGCGACGGTCGAATATTCGCTATCGACCGGCGGGCGCGAAGAAGAGTGAGTTTTTGCATACGCTGAATGGGAGCGGGCTTGCCGTGGGTCGGACGTATCTCGCGATCCTTGAAAACTACCAACAGGCCGATGGAAGCATCTCAGTTCCTGAGGCGTTGGTGCCATATATGAACTGCGAGACCATCATCGGTAAGCAGCCAGGAAGCCGGAGCTGAGCGTGGGCAAACTTCTCAAGAGCTATTTTTTCTGGACCTACGAGCGCGGAAGCATTCACTACGACGTGATGGTGTCGCTGATTCTGGTCTTCATGTTTTTGTCGCCGCGGTTGTTGGATTTCAAAGACAAGCCTGTGGAGACGGTTGCCCTACATGCCAGCGAGGTGTTGGTGAAAGAAGCCGGGACGTCGGGAGGGAGCAGCAGGTTTATGTATCAGGTTCGTGCCGATGATATGCAGGGCGCGTCTACGGATGAAGAACGGCGCGCAGCGATTCTGCGGGTTGTTGAGCCGATATCCGGCGAGGTGACACTGGAACGCTATGAGGCAGTCCGTGATGCGCAAGGCCGTATCGTCGCTTATAACGCGTGGGTGCTCCGTTGATGCGGAAGCCTCGAACCTCAGGGAGTGTCGTACCTATGTTGAATGTTCGCCGTCTTGCCGCTTCGTTTTTGTTTTGCGGGGCTTTCCTTTGGGTTTCGGGCGGTGCGGTTGCGCAGCCTAAGCCGGGTCACCTGGATGAAGTGCTGCGCCAGATGGATGCGGCGAGTGAGAAGTTCAAGTCGGCGCAGGCAGATTTCCAGTGGGACCTGTATGAGCGCGTGGTGAAGGAGACGACCACGCAAAAGGGCATCATCTACTTTATGCGCGATGGTGGACTGATGCAGATGGGCGCGAAGGTGTTTCCGCCAGCCGCGAAGGTGATTGAGTATAAGCGTGGCCAGTTGAGCCTCTTCGATCCTGGCGCCAACCATCTGCTGCTGATGTCGGCGGGAGCGAACCAGGCGCAGTACGAGAGCTTTTTGACGCTGGGTTTCGGCGGCAGCGGGCGTGATATGGCGAAGGCCTGGACAATATCCGACCTTGGCACGGAGCAGATGAGCGATGGCGAGAAGATGGTCGCCACGGAGAAGCTGGATCTGGTAGCGAAAGATCCGGGCGTGCGAAATATGTTCACGCATATTGTGATCTGGATCGATCCTGCGCGTGCTATTTCGCTGAAGCAGCAGTTCTTTATGCCGTCGGAGGACGTGCGGACTGTTATTAATAAGAATATTCGGTATAACGAGAAGGTCGATACGCGACCGTTTGCGATCAAGACCGATAAGAACACTTCGATTGATCGGCGATAGTTGATGGCATTCTCTCTTGTTGACGGAACTTTTTCGGCGTTGATCTTCGACTGCGATGGAACGCTGGTGAATAGCGCTCCGGCGCATCTGCGCTCGTTGCAGGAGGCGCTGAAGCCGCTGGGGCTGACGATAACGGAGGAGTGGTATCGGACGCGGCTGGGGCTGGGGCCGGACCCGCTGATCGATGAGTATGAGGCTGCTTTCGGATTGTCGCCGATTGATAGAGCCGCGCTATTTGAACGGAATAATGTTGCGTTTCATGCGGCGATTCCGTTGATCGAAGAGATTACTTTTGTTGCGGATGTTGCACGGGCCTGGCAGGGCAAGGTGCCGATGTCGGTTGCTTCGAATGGCGTGCGAGCGAACGTGGAAGCTACTTTGGTAAACGCCAAGCTGCGGCCTCTGTTTGATTATGTGGTTACGGCTGATGATGTGGAGCGTGGTAAGCCCGCGCCGGATGTTTATCTTGAGGCCGCGCGGCGTATGCAGGTGGATCCGGCGAGGTGCGTTGTGTTCGAGGATTCTGACGAGGGGCTAGAAGCCGCGCATCGGGCGGGCATGCGCGGGATCGATATTCGCAGGGAAGCTCCGCTACATCTTGGCTAGGAAGCCCATGATCTCGGGGCTGGTCCAGTCCTGGGCACCGACGAACTTGCGGCGCAGGATGCCCTGTCTGTCGATGACGTAGGTCTCGGGGATCTGCACGGTGCCGTAGAGAGCGTTGATCCGCATGTTTTCGTCGCGCAGGGTGAGGACATCGACGTGGTGATCGGCGAGGAATTTGCGGTAGACGTCGGGGTCCTGGTCCATGCTGACTGCGACTACGGCGACGTTGGGCATGCGTTTTTGCATCTCGAGCAGGCTGGGCAGCTCTTCGATGCAGGGGGCGCACCAGGTGGCCCAGAGGTTCAGGACGACGACCTGGCCGCGCAGCTTGCTGAGGTCGACGGTTCGGGTGCCGTCGCTCATGATGAACAGTGGGGCAGGCTTGCCGATGTTGCCGGGATGAGATCCGCGGTCGCAGCCTGTAATCAACAACACACCTAATGCAATACTTGCCCAGAATCTACGCACGATACGCTCCACTTCCTATAATACGAAGTCGTGGACGATACGAACCAGAAGACTGAACCGATTCAAGAACTTAAGCTTTCCGTTATTGTGCCGGCGCGGAATGAAGAAGCGTTGCTGCCGGCTTGTCTTGCCTCGCTCGTTGCGCAGTCAGAGGTGGGATTTGCGCTTGGGGTGGAGTGGGAGATTATCGTCGTCAATGACGATTCGACGGATCGCACGCGAGAGATTGCTGCCGGGGTTGCGGCGAAATATCCCGGGATTACGGTGCTCGATGCGCCGCCGCTGGATTTGAGCAGCCGAGGCGGGTTTACGGGGAAGAATGCGGCGTGCTGGGCGGCGGCGCAGATTGCGCGGGGGCGTCATCTGCTGTTTACCGATGCGGATACGGTTCATGAGCGGCGTGATCTTTCGCACGCACTTTTTGAGGCTGAGAAGCATAAGGCTGTGCTGCTTTCTTACTCGCCTCGGCAGATTGTGAGCGGGTTCTGGCAGCATACGGTGATGCCGCTGGTTTTTTCGGAGTTGGCGAGCGTGTATCCGCCGAAGGAGGTCAATGACCCTCAGCGCAGATTGGCCGCGGCGAATGGGCAATTTTTGATGGTGGAGCGGGATGCTTATTTTTCGGTGGGTGGGCATCGGGCAGTTGGAACGCAGGTGCTGGAAGATGTGGCGCTGGCGCATAACATCAAGCGCGGACCTCGTGTGATTCGGTTCCGATACGCGCCGGAGGCTCTATCGACTCGCATGTACCGGACGACTGCTGAGATGGTGGAGGGATGGACGAAGAATCTTGCGCTTCTCTTCCCTCGTCCGATTTATCTGGCCTGCTGGCGAGTGCTGGATATCCTTCTTTTCTTCGGGTTGCCGGCACTTGCGCTGGGGATACCGTGGCTCGCGGGTTGGCAGCGCGGAGTAATTCTTATCCTGTGGCTTCGGACGCTTTGGCGATTCTATGCGCGGGTGGCGCGTTCGAACTTTCCTGCGGGTGATATTGCGATTTCGATACTGGGAGTGCCGCTGTTTGTTTATCTACTGATACGGAGCTTCGTCTACCATCGCGTCAAAAAGTCGGTAATCTGGAAGGGGCGCAGTTACGACACCAGCCGCTAAATGCATCCGCGGTATCTTTCGCCACGTCTAATCTAAGAGAACAACGATGATTTTTCTTACACGTAAAGCCGAATTCTCCTCTGCCCACTTCTATTGGAACGATGCGTGGTCGCCCGAGGAGAATGAACGCGTCTTCGGCAAGTGCGCCAATCGCAACGGACATGGTCACAATTACACGTTGGAGGTTACGGTTGCCGGGGATGTCGATCCAGTGTCGGGCTTCGTCGTCGACCTGAAGCAACTGAAGGATATTCTCGAGCGCGAGGTGGTCAGCGTTTACGATCACCGTCATTTGAATCTTGAGGTTCCGGAGTTCGCCAAGGCGATTCCTACGACGGAGAATATTGCGATTGCGGTGTGGAATCGGCTGGACAAGAAGATTCCAAATGCGAAGCTTCACCGCGTGAGGGTGTACGAGATGCCCGATCTTTTCGCGGACTATTATGGTGAACTATGAAAGCCCACCTCTCTCGCCGTTATCATTTTTCGGCGTCGCACCGGTTGAACAGCGATGAGTTCGATGCAGAGAAGAACTCTGAGGTCTACGGCAAGTGCAATAACCCGCATGGGCATGGGCACAACTACACCGTGCAGGTTACGGTGAGCGGGCAGGTTGATCCAGTGACGGGTATGGTTTGCAACCTTGCGGATCTGGATGGATTCGCACGAAAGAATGTAGTGGAACGGTTTGACCACACGAATCTGAATACGCTTGATTGCTTTGCGAAGAAGGTTTCGACGACGGAGAATCTAAGTATCGAGATTTATGGCATCTTCAAAGGCTTTACTGCAGCTCATGTGGAACGGATTCATGTTGAGGAGACTGGCAACAACTCCTTCGATTATGCGGGCGATGAAAGCCCGATGCCCGGTACGATCTAAGAAAGGTTAATCATGGCAAGCACGCACGCCACACTTGAAACATCGCTCGACGCCGTCTCAACCCGGGATCTCTACCGCGAGATGCTCACCCGCATTGGCGAAGATCCGACGCGCGACGGGCTGCTGCGCACGCCGGAGCGCATGGAGAAGTCCATGGCTTTCCTGACGCGCGGCTACAAGATGGACGTGACAGAGGTGCTCCATGATGCTCTGTTCGACGTCGATTACGACGAGATGGTGATCGTCAAAGATGTCGAGTTCTTCTCGATGTGTGAACATCATCTGCTGCCGTTCTTCGGTAAGGCGCATATCGCGTATGTCCCCAATGGGAAGGTGATTGGTCTGAGTAAGATTCCGCGGCTGGTCGATGTATTTGCGCGACGGCTGCAGGTGCAGGAGCGACTTACGCGGCAGGTGGGCGAGGCCATTACGGAGGCGATCAACCCGCAGGGCGTTGCCGTTATTCTCGAGGCGCAGCATCTTTGCATGATGATGCGTGGTGTCGAGAAGCAACATTCGAGCACGGTCACCTCTGCCATGCTGGGGGTCTTCAAGACACAACTTCAGACGCGGAATGAGTTCCTCTCGCTGGTTCGCCGCAATGGAAGCAGCTTCTAGCTGCAGCGACTAAACTAGTAAGGAATGAACGGTCTTCTGGTACTCGATAAACCCTCCGGACTTACCTCGCACGACGTTGTCGCCATTGTTCGCCGCGCCACTGGCGAAAGATCGATAGGACACCTCGGCACGCTGGACCCAATGGCTACGGGCGTGTTGCCGCTGCTGTTGGGCAAGTACACCCGTCTCGCGCAGTTCTTCGGGCAGGCAGAGAAACATTATGAGGGACATATCCGGTTCGGCTATGCGACAGACACCTTCGACGCCGAGGGCACGCCTGCTGGGCCGTTGCAGCCTTTGACGAAATCACTATGCGAGTTGCAGCGGATGGCGAAGGTTTTTCATGGCGAGATCGACCAGGTGCCTCCTGTCTACTCGGCGAAGAAGATCAATGGCGTTCCAGCGCATAAGCTGGCACGGGCCGGGGCTGAGGTTCCGGTGAAGCCGGCCCGGATTACGATTCACAGCTTCGAAGTGATCTCGCTTGTGGGAAATACCGTGGCGTTTACGATGCAGGTTTCGGCGGGCGGATACGTGCGATCGGTTGCGCATGAACTGGGTCAAGCGGCGGGCTGCGGCGCGCACCTTTCCAGCCTGCGGCGGACGCGGGCTGGAGTCTTCACGCTGGATCATGCGATTACGGTTGAGCAGTTGAAGCGAGCCGCCGGGCCTGCGGAGATTGAGGCTCTATTACCGCATCCGCGGACTCTGCTGCCGGAGATGCCTTCGGTTACGGTGGACGAGCAGATGGCAGGACGGCTGCGCAATGGGATGCAGGTGAATCTGCCTGATTTTTCGCAGGCGAAGTTGGTGAAGGTCTTTACGACGCCGACGGATATGCTGGCGATTACGCGGCGGGTTGCCGGCACGTTGATGCAGCCTATCGTTGTGATGGGCTAGTAGATTTTTTTCGGGATCGAGAGTGCGTTTTGCGCTGCTATGATCGAAGCTATGACACAGCTTGATGTTTTGTATCAGTATGGGGCGCCTCCGACAGAGGCTGCGACGTTGGCGTTGTCGAGGGTGCGCGAAGTCTATGGTGTCCGACGGGTTGAGTTCAATGAGAAGGAAAAGACCGTGCGCGTTGAGTATGACGCCACTCGTCTGAACGAAGCCGTGATCCACCAGTTGCTGAGGCGTGCCGGTCTCGATGTTGTGGAGAAGTTGCCGATGTTTGCCGCGCCTGTCGCGGAACCTGTTGCTCCGGTTACGAAATAGTTGCCGCCGGAGAGATTCTTCGGTAGCTTTGTTGAAGAGTTACTTCCCTGCTTTCCGCGCCCGTAGCTCAGCTGGATAGAGCATCTGGCTTCGAACCAGAGGGTCGGAGGTTCGAATCCTTCCGGGCGCACCATAAAACGCAATAACTTATAGCAATTGAGACAGACTTCCACCGTGCAATTGCGTGCATTTGGGCTTTGAATTGGCCTCCTAAACGAATCGGAATCGATTGATTCGGCTCGTTGCAATGTTTCTCGACCGAACCCACAGGTATTCACAGTCGTTACCAGTCGATCGGCTTTCCTGCCGGATTCGTTTTGGGAAATCTTTGATGCATGGGGGGCACCCCCCACGGGCGAAGCCGGCGGATTTTAAGTCCGTTTCGAGCCCTTGAGGCACCTTCCTGCACGACCTTGCATATCCTCGAATAAACTCCATACATGCATATACTTACGTTCATTTTCCACAGCGCACCAATTCGCACCAATCCGTACCAAATACCAGTACAAACCGGCACCAGATTTCTTTACTCGGGCTCCTTCTGCCGCCAGTTGACCGATGGAATGCCATTTGTCCGAACAGCCGACTTGACGGCTATGTGCCAACTTGGGTGACGGGCCGAATCGCAGTTGTCCGGAAAACCGGCAAGTGTCCCAGTTGCCGACTATTCGGCAACTTGCCTTGAGATCATTTGTCGATAAGTGATTTGGCGATTTGCCGTCAATCCAGATGCATCGCTAACGAAAAGCGCGTTTCTCGTTACTAATCTGGCCCAGTTGCCGAAAAGAGGACTTTTCGGGAGCTGACAGTTCAGGACTTCTATGCCATCACAGTTCTACGAACAGAGAGCAAATTGCTATCGCTATTCGGTCCTCAACGCTTGCGATGGATTGGTTGAGGCTGCGCGTTGAGCTGGGATGAGTCCAGCAGCTGCGGCTGCGGCGGTCAGTGTCAGGGTGGCGATGATGAGGACGGCGAGGCTCATGCCCTTGGATTCGTAGAGCTGAGATTCGATGTAGCGGACGCAAAACCAGGCTACGGGTATTCCGATGACTGCGAGGCCGATCGCGGTCTGGAGCATGGCTCCGCGCATGATCATACCGACGACGGAGCTGCGGTTTGCGCCGAGGGCCATGCGGATACCGATCTCGGAGGTGCGGCGGGCTACGGTGTAGGCGGTGACACCGTAGAGGCCGAGGCTTGCGAGCAGAAGAGCCAAGATGCTGAAGAGAGTCATGAGGCGCGTGATCATGCGGTCCTGAGTGAAGCGGTCGGCGATCTGCTCGTCGAAGGTCTGGAATTTGACAACTGAGAGGTTCGGATTGATGGCAGCGAGTGTCTGGCGGGCGATCGATTGCATGTTGTCCATGAGGCGATCGGTCTGGATGACGATGGCCCCGGCGTAGAGGGACGTGTCCTTTTCGATGGGGCCCTTGCGAGCGGACTCTGGGATGCGTTGGGTCATGGGGATGAAGTACATGTGGTGGTTCTTCCAGGTCGCGGAGGTGTATGCGGTGTCCTCGACGACGCCGACGATCTCAAAGTCTCCGGGGGATTGTGGCCCGGGTAAGCCGAAGCGTCGGCCTATGGGGTTCTCTCCGGGCTTGAAGAATCTTTTGACGAAGGACTGATTGACGACGGCGACGGCTGGTGAGGTTGAGGTGTCCCGGGCGGTGAAGCCTCGTCCCATGAGGACGTGGGTTCCTACGGAGTCGAAGTATTCGGCGTTGCCCCTGACCCAGGACGCCCCGTCGTTTAGGAAGGGCTGGCCTTGGATTTGGACGCCTTCGCCCGCGTTGTTGGCCTCCATTGGAGTGTTGGAGGAGATGCCAACCTTTTGGACGCCGGGGATGGCGTGGAACCGGTCTTCCATGGTTCGATAGAGGGCTTCAACCTGGGCGGGGGCGTAGCCCGCTGCCTGCGGATTGAAATGGACGATGTATCGGTTGGTGGAGTCGAGCTTGAGATCGATGTTCCTGAGCTTGTTGAGGCTCTGGATGAACATGCCTGCTCCAACCAGCAGCACCAGGGCCAGGGCCGATTGCAGCACGACGAGGCTGCGCTGCAGAAGCGAGACTCCGGAGGTGGTGGAGCGGAAGCCGCTGCGGAGAGCATCGGCTGGGTTTGCGTTGGATGTGATCCATGCAGGGGCTGCGCCAAAGAGGATGCCCGTGAGGAGCGAGATTCCGAAGGCGAAGGCAAGCACCACTACGGAGGGGCTGGCGTCGATGGGGACGTTCTGCGCGCCGGGGAAGGCCATGGCGAGAAGCATGCTTGTTCCGGCGTAGGCGACGACGAGGCCGGCCATTCCGCTGATGATCGAGAGGACGATACTTTCGGTGAGGAGCTGGCGGACGATTCTTGTTCGCATCGCGCCAAGCGCTGTTCGGACGGACATCTCTGCGCGGCGGCTCATTCCGCGGACGAGTAGAAGATTGGCGATGTTGGCGCAGGCGATGAGGAGTACGAGGCCGGAGATCCACATCAGAAGCTTAAGCTTGGAGGCGTAGTCGTCCTGCATGCTCTGGATACCAGCGCCGCCAGGGGACAGAACTACCCTGGCTTTAGCCAGAGCACGCTTGCCTTCTGCATCTGAGAAGGTTGTAGTGGTTGCGAATGACTGTCGGACCAACTCGGTGATTTTGGCCTGGAGTGGGGCCATGGCGACGCCGGGTTTTACGCGACCGATGATGTAAAGCCAACGCTTGGCGGGCTCGTGCACGAAAGTAGAGTTGGCCAAGACCGGCATGGATTCGATGGGAAGAAAAAAGTCGGGCGGGGCGCTGGAGAGGCGATCGCCGTAGAAGCCCTTGGGAGCGATGCCTGTGATGGTGACGGCCTTGGTGTTGATCCAGAATGTGCTGCCGACGACGGATGGGTCGCCAGCGTAGTTGTTCTGCCACATGTCATAGCTCATGACGGCGACGAACGGTGCGCCTTCAACGTTGTCCGCGTCCGTGAAGAGGCGTCCGATCTGCGGCTGAAGGCCGAAGGTGCGGAAGTAGTTGCCGGAGACGAATTCGCCACTGACGGAATGGGCGCTCTCCTGAGTCTTGCCGCGTCGAGCGATGATTTGACCGATGCCAGCCTGCATGGCGGCTAATTCTTCAAACTCCGGTGCGTTCTTCTGTAACTGGTGCCAGGTTTCTGTGGCGAACAAGGAGTAGCTGCCGTCGTCCACTCCTCCTGAAGCTTCCGTTCCCCAGTTGACGCAGCACTCGCTGGTGCTGCCTATGCGGATGAGGGTGGAGGGGTCAACGACGGGGAGATTTTTGAGCAGGATGGCATTGACCAGGGTGAAAATAGCAGCGTTGGCTCCTATGCCGAGGGCGAGGGTCAGAACGGCAGTCGCGGTGAAGCCGCGGCTCTTTCGGAGCTGCCGGAGGGCATAGCTGACGTCTTGAAGAAGAGTTCCGAGGAAGAAGCTCGGACGTTGTTCGTGGGATTGTGCTCGCACGCTCTCAATTCCCCCGAACGCCAAGACCGCCTTTCGGCGTGCCTCCTGTGGCGTCATTCCGTTCGCGATGTATTCCTCGGCCTGTCGTTCGATGTGGAACTGCAACTCGTCGTCTATTTCACGATGGGGTTTCGGAGACATCAAAAAACGAAGGTGCGTCAACCATTCTTTGATCATCTATCCTCCTACTTAAGCACTAAGGCGATTGCTGTTGAGATGCGACCCCAGTTTTCGAACTCAGCTTGCAGTTGCTTCTGCCCAGTCTTGGTTAGCGAATAGTATTTCGCCTTGCGGTTGTTTTCCGAGGCTCCCCACTCGGCCTGTATCCACCCCTTGTACTCCAGCCGGTGAAGAGCGGGGTACAGCGACCCCTGTCCAATCTGAAGTGCATCCTTCGATACATGCTGAGTCCGTTGCACGATACCCCACCCATGCATTGATTGGAGGGCAAGTGTCCTCAATATCAGTAAATCCAGCGTTCCCTGAAGAATATCTGTAGTTGGCATTGTTCCCCTCGATATCCAACAAGAGAATGCATCGCTGACCTGTCGAGTGTCAAGGGGTAAAATTTGCCTAACAGCGCGTCCTGTTCATCACACATGGCTGACAGTGAGCGATTGGCTCTGTCGCTCCCGGAAAACCGGCTTTCTGAAAACGTCAAGCCGCAACACCTAGCTCGCGCCAAGTTGCCTAAGGAGTGGATCGACAAATTCAAGGGCAAGTTCGACCAGGGCTGGGACAAGGTGCGCGAAGAGACGCTCGCCCGCCAAAAGCAGATGGGCATCGTCCCGCAAAACACTCTGCTTGCGCCCAAGCCGGCGGGTATCAAAGACTGGGACACCTTATCGCCGAACGAAAAGAAGGTGTTCGAGCGCCAGATGGAGGTGTATGCGGGGTGGGCCGCATTTGCCGATGAGGAGGTTGGCCGGCTAGCGCAGGCGCTCACAGACGATGGCCTGATGGACAATACGATTTTCCTTTACATCCTCGGCGACAACGGCGGCAGCCCAGAGGCTCGATCAGGACAAATGGGCGCTTTAGAACACCAACGATGATTTCAGCGAGGCGGTCGATCTGGCCGCCAAATATCCCCAAAAGGGTGAAGGAACTCCAGGCCTTGTTCATGCAGGAAGGCGCAAAATATCACGTGCTGCCCATCGACGACCGCGCGGGGGAGCGGCTCAATGCCGCAGTCGCCGGACGACCTGACCTGATGCAGGGCCGCACGTCGCTGACGGTTTACAACGGCGCTCCCGGCATGATGGAAAACGCGTTTATCAATGTGAAGAACCGGTCGCATTCCATCACTGCTGAAGTGGACGTTCTGGCCAACGCGAACGGCGTCATCCTCTGCCAGGGCGGACGGTTCGGCGGCTGGAGCCTCTACCTCAAGGACGGCAAGCCTATCTACCGCTACAACTGGCTGGGCCGCGAACAGTACACCATCGCAGCCACCAATCCTATCCCCGCCGGCACGGCGACCATCACCTTCGACTTCACCTACGACGGCGGCGGCTTCGGCAAGGGCGGCACGGGAACGATCTCGGTTAACGGAACCCAGGTAGCCAAAGGGGGGATCGACAAGACGGAGGCATTCGTCTTCGCTGGCGATGAAACCGCCGACGTGGGCCGCGACACCGGAACCCCGGTCAGCGAGGACTATCGCGTCAGCGACAGCAAATTCAAAGGCACGATCGGCAAGGTCACCGTTGCGCTAAAGCCGCAGCCTGGCGCTGCGAGGCAGCCGGCAATGTCTCTCGCGCAAAAGTTCGCTCTGCTCGACTGATGTCGTTATTCCCGTCTTCTGGCCGGGGGCCTCGTGCCGGTCCGCACCGTTGCCACGATTTATACATTACTAGTGGTTGTGTGGGCACGCAGCGATGCGTATTATCTCCGGCCCAGCCCAAGGTGACTCATTTGTGGACACTGAACGATGACCCGGGTGGATCGACCGAATCGGATCGGTCCTTCGGCAAGTGGACGTATGTATGGTCCGCCGTCCGACTGCAAGGAAAAAGCTAGAAGCGAGAACCAAGCGCTACCAGGTGAAACGTCGTCTTGCCAAGATTCGACCTGCCAAGCAGGCGAATCAAGCGGCGGACCATCTCATTAGTCGGCTTTCCTCCAACATCGCTCGCCAATTGGCAAGTGGACGATTTGCCGACCATACAGACAGAACTCGAAGTACCAGGATGAGATGCTACGCAAACAGAAGACGCCTAAGGAGATTGCGATGGCGGCGCAGGAGTTCGGACAGGAGGATGACATTCTCGTGCTCCGCGTGCAACGAGCCGGCGCCGAGCGTGTTGAGTTGGCCGAGCAGCTGCAGTTTGCAGTCTGATGGTCGCCGCTCTATCTGGAAACTGAACGGCTTGACGTCAACCTCTTCTGCATCCGCACGACTCGCGGACAACCAGCGATACGGGCAACACGGTCCTGATGCTGGGAGTGGTCAGCTCGCCCTTGATCCGCTGTAGCAGAAGTCTCGCCGCTGTACGACCTAGTTCGGCGGCCGGCTGGCGGACTGCCGTGATCGGCGGGGTTATCAGGGTATAGAAGTCGACGTCGTCGAAACCCACCAGCGCCACATCTTTACCGATCTCCATCTCCATTTCGCGGAGCGCATCAATCACCCAGATGGTTGATGAGTTGTTGGCGGAGAACAGAGCATCAGGGCGGCTGGGTGTTGCAAACAACTCCTTCAGGGTTGGCTTTGCGTCGGCCTGACTCGGCAGCAGCAACGACGTTGTGCGCGGCAGTTTTGCCTCCCGCATGGACTCTTCATAGCCTGCAAGCCGTTCTTTGATGGTCAGCAGGTGTGTGTTGGTCGCAACGCAAACAATCCTTTTGCGTCCGTGGGCGATGAGGTGTTCCACGGCCATGCGCGCGCCGGCCCTGTTCTCGACGCCCACCGTGTCCGTCGCAGCGACCTCAATGGGGCGGTCGATGGTGACGAGAAGAGCTGGTCCAGCCGCAACAGTCTTCAAGTAATTGTGCCTGCTGTCAACGGGAACCAATAGGATGCCATCGACGGGGTGATGCGTCATCTGCTCAACCTGCGCCGCCTCGATGGCCGTGTCGCCGCTGGAGGCGGCGAGCCACACAAGGTAGCCGTTCTCGCGCGCCGCCTCCTGCACTGCATGGGCGACGACGGAGAAAAAGGGATCTGCGAGGTCGGGAACGATAAGGCCTATCGATCGCGACAGCTGGCCCGTAAGCATCCTCGCGGCCTGATTTGGCCGGTAGTCCAGTTGGCGAATCGCTGCACGGACCTTCTTTGCCGTCTCCTCGGAGACATAGGGGTGGCCATTGATGGTGCGGGACACGGTCATCGCCCCGACGCCCGCTGCTTGTGCGACGTCTGCCAGCGTGGCGCGTCTTGTTCTGGCGTTCTTCTGCACTGTTATTTTCCGTAAACGTTTATGGGATGGCAGTCCGGCCACGAACATACCAGAAACTCAATATTTCTGAGAAATTAATCCAGTTTTCGATTGACAGCGCCATACTGAAACGCGTACACCATCATGCGAATGTGATAGCGCAATCATATCGTTTCTGTCCAGACAGGAAAAACAACCCTTGCAAGATCCAGGGCAGTTTCATTTTCAAAGGAGCAGCCATGTTGAAAGCTATTGGGACCAAAGTCTGGTGTCTTTGCGCGGTGCTATCGATTGCCGTTGGCTTTGCGGGCCGCGGACTCGCCCAAACCGACACTTCATCTCTCTCCGGCACGATCTCGGATTTGTCGGGCGCGCTTATCGCCAACGCGAAGATCACAGCGCACAACAATGCAACTAGTGCGGACCGGGACACCACGAGCAACGAATCGGGCAATTTCACCATCGCCAATCTCGCGCCGGGCACCTATACCATGCGTGTGGAAGCGCCAGGCTTTCAGACGACAGTCCTCAACGGCGTGCAGGTTGATCCAAACATCGGCCGCCGTGTTGATGTCGCGCTGAAGGTCGGCGAGACGACCACTTCGATCACTGTAGAAGCGAGCGCCAACGCCGTGCAGACGGAGAGCGGTTCCGTTGGCCAGCTCATCACACAAGAGCAGGTAAGGAACATCCAGCTCAACGGACGTAATCCGCTCTATCTCGCGCAGATGGAACCCGGCATTAACCGTGCCAACTCCATGGCGGCCTTTTCCTTCGGCCTCGATAACGGCATTAACGTCAACGGCGCGCGATCGCAGGAGAGCTTGATTACGTACGACGGCGCACCGATGGTGCGCACGCGCTCGAACGGCACCAGCGTAGGCGTTGCCGACGTGGACTCCACTTCCGAAGTGCAAGTGCTGACCACAAGCTACGCGGCAGAGTATGGACGTACCTCGGGTGGACAAATTCGAATGGTTCCAAAGAGCGGGACAACCGACTTCCACGGTACTGTCTTCGAATATTTCCGAAACAACGCGCTCAATGCCAATACCTGGAGCCGTAACCTTAACGGACAGGGACGCGGAGCATTTCGGTACAACCAGTTCGGTTGGAACCTCAACGGTCCAGTCTTCATCCCCGGCCACTTCAACAAAAATCGCGACAGACTCTTCTTTCTGGTCGGTCAGGAGTGGGTGAAGTACAACCACGATGACACCTCAAGCTCCACGCTCAAGGTTCCAACAGCACTCATGCGGCAGGGGAACTTCAGCGAACTGCTCGGGCCGAACATTTTTTACAGCAGCCCCATCCAACTCGTGAATCCCAACACGAATCAACCGTGCCCCAACAACGACTTCAGCGGTGGAAAGTGCGGCATCCCACTCAGTCCCAACGGCATCGGCCTGCTCAACGCGTATCCGGCGGCCAATCTCACAGGCAATGCCTCCAGCAATTGGACTGATACCGCTCTCTATACCGAAAGACAACGCAAGGACAGCGTTGTAGTTGATTACATTCCAGCTGATGCGCACCATATCCGCTTTAGCCTATTGAATTACAACTACAACGACTACGAGCCGCACTTCGGCAACTTCAACACAAACCCCCGCATCTTTGATCGCCCCAATCAGATCGGTGTTCTGCACTGGACCTGGACGATCAACCCCCACACGGTCAATGACGCCTTTGCGTCCGGAGCCGCAGATCACGTCGACATCAACATCGACACATCGTCGGGCCGTTATGACCGTACCAAATACGGCATCAACTACCCATACCTCTTCGGGGCCGCAACCAAAGTGGTTCCCAATAAGATTCCGACGATCCAGATCCAGAACTTCGGCACGCTCGACGGTGGTCCCTACCCGTCTCGCTCTGGTGGCATCGTCTATACCTTCGGTGACAACCTCAGCAGGGTTTGGGGAAACCACAACCTCAAGTTCGGCTTCCAGTGGGAGTACGCGGGCGAGAACAACTACGACCAGATTAGCGTCGACAACACACGTCCCGGCACGACCAACAACCAGAACGGCCTCTTTAACTTCACCGACACTCGTGCTGGGGGCCCGGCCACAAAAGCAGCTGTTGCTAACGTTGCCCTCGGCCTCTTCGATACCTACGGTGAGATCGGAACACGCTCCTACACCCTGTTCCGCGGCAACATGTACAGCATGTACGGCCAGGACCAGTGGCGCGTCAATCCGAAACTCGTGCTCGAATACGGTCTCCGCTACGACATTATGACTCCGTACCACGCGCTATGGGGCAATCAGGCCTTCTTCAGTCCGAGGAATTATGACCCTGCACTTGCTCCTGTCGTCAATCCCATCACCGGCTTCCTTACCGGTGGAGATCCCTACAATGGCGTCGTCATCCCCGGCACCGGCTTCCCCAGCAAAGCCAAGGGCCACGTCCCTGACTCTATCCTCAACGGAAATTATCAGCGGCTCTTCCGCGGATACCCCACGGGATATTCGCCAACAGTCTACACCGACATTCAGCCTCGCTTCGGTTTCGCTTATCAGGTCAATCCCGGCACAGTGATACGCGCTGGAGCAGGCCGTTACGTGCAGCGCCTCGGCATTAGCGATACAGTGCACGTCGGTGGCAATGCTCCCTTCCAGCCCGCATCAACAGTGACGCTCGGCAGCGTCGATAACCCTGGCGGGCTCGGGCAAAACGCCCTGCCGCTCGCTTTCACCTCTCATGCCCTCACCTACCCGAGCCCAGAGGCTTGGGGATTCAACGCAACGGTTGAGCATGAGTTCACGAATATCGCAACCTTCACAATCAGCTACGTCGGACGTCGGGGCTATCACCTGGAGCAACTGTCGAACATCAACGCGCTCCAGCCCGGCACTGTGCAGGCAAACCCCACAGTAAAAAACCCGGATGCGCTTCGCCCGTTCGCGGGCTTCTCAACCATCGTTCAAGCCACGAACGTCGGCAGCGCGATGTATCACTCCATGCAGGTGAACCTCAAGCGCCGCCTCACCAAAGGACTGCTCTTCGGTGCTGCCTATACCTGGTCCAAGAGCCTTGACTTCGGGTCCTCGAACGGCACCAGTCTTCCCAATGCCTTCGACAACAGAAACTTCTATGGTCCCAGCGATTTCGATACCAGACACGTGCTGGTCCTCAACTATGTCTGGGAAATTCCCTTCGCCAACAATGCGAGCAATCTGTTTGCGCGTACGATGCTCGGCAACTGGCAGTTCTCCGGAACCGTCCAGGCGCAGTCTGGCCGTCCGAATAACAACACCGTCGCGCAGGGCACCGACCGCGCCGGAGTTGGGCCAGGTTCTGGCAATCAGCTCTGGGTTGTCTCTCGGCAGCCGAACTTCCCGCGCCAGTTCTCTCGTGCTGGAAAGACCCCCAACCAGTGGTTTGAAGGTGTGGGCTCAGGGATTTGGTCGCCGGCCCCTGTGGGCACCTTTGCTCCACGCGGCATGCGTAACTTCATCTACGGACCCGGCTTCCAGAGCTTCTCCGCCGCGCTCCAGAAGGGCTTCCACATCGTACCCAACCATGAGAACCATCAACTGATCTTCAAAGCTGAGAGCTTCAACTACACCAACCACCCCAACTGGGATAACCCGGATGTCGGTCCAACCAGCAGCACATTCGGCCGCGTCACCCAGAAGGGAAACACCTACGCCTCTGAACGTCAGTTCCAGTTCAGCCTCCGGTACGTGTTCTAAACGTAGCTTGCCTAACCCGATGGGCCGCCTCTCGTGAAGCGGCTCCTCGACTTGAAAAAGTTGCGTCAGTGTTGAAAGGGAGCCCGCTGCAGCTTCTGCAGGGGCTTTTTCAGCATCCACCCAATGCTTTATTACCCCGGCCACGTCTCTGGCTCAAATGGATGGCTCTAAGCATGCGACCTGTGCTTTCCCCTGTACCCCCTCGTAGGAAAAAGCCTACACATCGATGCCTCTGCCGCTCCGGGCTCTATGCAAGCGTCGCAGGACTCCTTCTCCCCATCGCAGTCTCCGTTCCGGTTGGCGGCCAGACCATGAAGGCCCCGGACATCAAACAAACACCGACTCTTTACGTCGTCCCCTATGCGCACCTCGACACGCAGTGGCGCTGGGAGTTTCCGCAGACCATCAGCGAATATCTGCTGAAGACCATGCGGGTCAATTTCGACTACTTCGACAAGTACCCGCACTACGTCTTCAACTGGACCGGGGCGAACCGCTATCGACTCATGAAGGAGTACTTCCCCTCCGACTACGCGCGCATGCAGCAGTATGCCGCGCAGGGTCGGTGGATTCCCGCTGGCTCCTCGATTGAGGAAGGCGACGTCAATCTCCCCAGCGCCGAAGGTATCTTCCGCCAGATCCTCTATGGCAACGAGTACTTCCGCCGCGACTTCGGCAAAGCAAGCAGCGAATATATGCTGCCGGACTGCTTCGGTTTTCCTGCCTCGCTGCCGAGCATCCTCGCGCACGCCGGAGTCAAAGGCTTCTCCACGCAGAAGCTCAATGCGCAGTGGCAGCCGGCGCCGAAGATAGGCGGGCCGGGGTCGCCGGAGCAGACGCCCGATGGTATCCCGTTCAACGTCGGCCGATGGATCGGCCCGGATGGCGCGAGTGTTATTGCCGCGCTCAATCCTGGCGGCTATGGCAGCAATGTCTACACCGATCTCAGCAAGGCCCCCACGCAGTCGGTGGCTTCCGCGCCGCAGCTCACGAGCGAGGAACGCGCGAGGCTCACTCCCGCGCAGCAGCAGACGATCGCTCGTCCACGCGCAGCTGAGCAGAACTGGGTCGAGCGTATCGATCTCAATGGCAAGGTCACAGGCGTCTTCGCCGATTACCACTACGTCGGCACCGGCGACATTGGCGGTGCGACGCAGGAGTCTACCGTCAAGCTGCTCGAAGCTATCGTCATGAAGAGTGAGACCACGCTGCCCGCGCCTCCGCACGGTGCGTTTGCGATGGGAGAGACACCAAACGCCGAGCCTGCCGGACCAACCGCGCGCGTGGGTGATGGACCTGTGCATGTCATCGAGTCGGCCGCGGACCAGATGTTCAACGACATCACGCCGGGGATGGCCTCGCGCCTACCTAAATACAAAGGCGATCTTGAGCTGATCAACCACTCCGCCGGATCGCTCACCTCGCAGGCTTATCACAAGCGATGGACGCTGAAGAATGAATTGCTCGCCGATGCGGCGGAGAAGTCCTCGGTTGCAGCCGAGTGGCTGGGTGCGCGGCCGTATCCGATGAAGCGACTGAACGACGCCTGGATGCTGGAGCTCGCGGGCCACTTCCATGACACGGGCGCGGGCACGGCGACTCCGCGTGCCTATGAGTTTGCCTGGAACGACGACACCATCGTCGCCAACCAGTTCGCCGGAGTTCTGACCAGCGCAACAGAAGCTATTGCAGCTGGCCTCAACACCGATGTTGCCGGGACGCCCATTGTTGTCTTCAACCCACTGAACATCGATCGCGAAGATCTCGTCGAAGCCAACATCAGCTTTCCACGCGGGACACCCAAAGCAGTGCGCGTCAGCGGTGCGGATGGCAAGGAAGTCCCCGCGCAGATCACGGACGGCAAGGTTCTCTTTCTCGCCAAACTTCCTTCCGTCGGCTACGCCGTCTACAGCGTGCTCCCCGCCGAGAGTGCTGACGTTCCTTCAACGCTCAAGGTCAGTAACTCATCGCTTGAGAATGTTCGCTATCGCGTCCAACTCGACTCGAACGGTGATGTCTCCAGCATCTTCGATAAGTCGCTGAACAAAGAACTGTTGTCCCGGCCGATTCGCCTTGCCATCTCCAACGACGTGCCTAAGGTTTATCCCGCATGGAACATGGAGTTCGAGGACGAGCAGGCGGCGCCGCGCTCGTACGTCTCTGGTCCGGCGAAGGTCCGCGTCAAGGAGAACGGTCCAGCGCGCGTCTCGCTTGAAGTATCCCGCGAGACGGAAGGCTCGAAGTTTGTTCAGATCATCAGCCTCGCCGCGGGTGACGCCGGCAATCGCGTTGAGTTTGGTAACGCAATCGATTGGCGAACGCTCTCGGCCAACCTCAAGGCCGTCTTTCCCCTCAGCGCATCCAACGAGAACGCCACCTATAACTGGGATATCGGAACCATCCAGCGCCCCAACGCCGACGATCGTCAGTTTGAAGTCGCGTCGCATCGCTGGATCGATCTCACCGACAAAAGCGGCAGCTTCGGCGCAACCATCCTGACCGACTTCAAGAACGGCTCCGACAAGCGCGACGACAACACCATCCGCCTGACGCTCGTGCGCTCGCCCGGCATGCAGCCTGCTTCGAACGGCCGCCCGCAGAACTATACAGACCAGGCGAACCAGGACTGGGCTCATCACGAATTCGTGTTCGGTCTCGCCGGACACAGCGGCGACTGGCGAGAGGCCCAGACCGATTGGCAGGCATACCGCCTCAACGATCCGCCGATTGCCTTCGAGACAGCGAAGCACGCAGGCCCGCTCGGCCGCGAGTTTTCTCTGCTTCGCCTGAACAACTCGCGCATCCGCGTTCTCGCTCTGAAAAAGGCTGAAGATTCCGACGAGATCATCGTCCGCATGGTCGAGCTCAATGGGAAACCTGCGTCCGACGTACGCGTCTCGTTCGCTGCGCCAGTCACCGCAGCGCGAGAGGTCAACGCGCAGGAGCAGCCCGTCGGCACTGCAAACACCAGCGACGGAGCACTCGTCACGAGCTTCTCGCCCTACCAGCCGCGCACTTTCGCCGTTCGGCTCATCCCACCCTCTGCGAAGCTTAATGCAATCCAGTCGCAGCCCGTAACCCTTCACTACGATCTCGCCGTCGCAAGTAACGACGATACGAAGATCACCAACGGTGGCTTCGACGGCAAAGGCAACGCAATGCCGGCCGAGATGCTGCCAGCACAAATCAACTACCACGACGTACAGTTCAACCTAGCGCCCGCAAAGACCGGCACCCCTAACGCCGTCGTCGCTCGTGGACAGACCATCGACCTACCCTCAGGCCGCCACAACCGTGTCTACATCCTCGCCGCCTCAGCCGATGGCGATCAAAACAGCTCTTTCCGTGTCGGCGCTCGGTCCGTCAATCTCAACATCCAGGACTGGAGCGGCTTCATCGGCCAGTGGGACACCCGCATCTGGAAGTCCCACGACGACCGCAACTGGAACATCTCAGCGAACCACGCCGTCTGGCCCGCAGCAGACCTACAGGAACGTGAACGCCGTCCTCCTTCACCCCGCTACCCCGACGACTATGTCGGCCTCACCCCTGGATTCATCAAGCCCGCCGGACTCGCGTGGTACGCATCGCACCGTCACACCTCCGACGGCCTCAATCAGCCGTATCAGTACTCCTATCTCTTCGCCTACTCGATCGATCTCAGTAACAATGAGAAAACCCTGACCTTACCGAGCAACGATAAGATCAGAATCCTTGCCGTCTCAGTCGCTGAGGGAAACCCCCAGCTAACCCCGGCCCAGCTGCTCTACGACACACTCGGCCGGACGGAACCTCCCCCTCCCTTGGAATAAAGTGCAAGCATGATGTTGCATTCGATTAATTGATTGAATTCTGAGTGAGAAGCCCCGGGAAGGATCCGGAGCTTTTCTGGGCTACTCTTCCTTGTTCAAGGTCCAGTACGCCATAACTGCGCAAATTGGTATGGGCTCTCTATCGTACCCTCCAGCGCGTCGAGAGCGTGGCCAGCTTGTCCTCTAATCGTCTGCGGCTGAGTCGTCCACTCCTTCGGCGACTTCGGCACTGAATTCTACTCGCGACTCTGGAGGACGGGTCCCATGGCATTCATCAACGCCTTCAGCGAATGCGAGATGCGCTTCACGAAAGGTCCAATCTTCATAGCGCATCAGGTACAACACCGCCAGCAACTGCGGCTGGGTGAACTGCCGTTTGCTGAACTTCGTGGAACGCCGCTACATCCTCGCTCACAAACCAACCGATGCCGAGCAAGAGCAAGCCTGCTGCGGCAAAGGGCACCCTCATAAGCTGCTTTTGGAGTTCGTCGAGCAGCGAACGGAACATTTCGAACGACTTCAGTTCCAACTCCAGCTCGGGCAGCATGCTGGGCATTGTTCCATGAATTCGGGGAGGGTCTCAAGGTGCCAGAGTCGTCGAGCTGGCTCTTGCTGGCAATAGGGCTGGCGGGAACTGGCTGCCATCCGCCGCAGATGTCTTTGCGCACGGTGAATCTCATCTCGCGCTGGGATGAGGAACATGGTTTGTTACGCAATCACTGAAACTCAGGGTTTACAGAAAATCCTTGGCGCAGTAGCGTTGCAGGGTATGCAGCGACTGACACGGTTTATGGCAGTGGGGCTGGGATTGTGTCTCAGCCTCGCGTTGTATGCGCAGGGCAACAGACTGAGTGAAAGAGAATGGATCAGTGGGCCGTGGATTCGGCCTTCAGATGCTCCTGTCATTACTCCGCGGCCGGAGTCGGTGTTCGATGATCCGGTGAGCGGCAAACCGGTGCACTGGGAGGCGCTGCATACGTTCAATCCGGCGGCGGTGGTGCGCGAAGGCAAGGTGCATGTGCTGTATCGCGCGGAGGACGACTCGGGCGAGATGAAGATCGGCATGCATGTCTCGCGGCTGGGGCTGGCGGTAAGCGAGGATGGCGTGCACTTCGAGCGCATGGCTGCGCCGGTGTTCTATCCGGATAGAGATGCGCAGGCCGATCGCGAGCAGCCGGGAGGCGTGGAGGATCCCCGTGTTGCCGAGGCGGAGGATGGAACGTATGTCCTGACGTACACGCAGTGGTCGCGCAAGCGGCAGGCGTACAGTGTAGGCGTCGCGACCTCGAAGGACCTGGTGCATTGGACGAAGCACGGGCCGGCGTTCGCTGGGGCGAGTGACGGCAAATACGATTCGCGGTTGTACAAATCGGCGGGAATTGTGACTCGGCGTGTGGGCGAGCGACTAGTGGCGGCGAAGATCAACGGCAAATACTGGATGTACTGGGGCGAAGTCAAAGTGGGGATCGCGACCTCGACGGATTTGATTAACTGGGCTCCGGTGGAGGATAAAAGCGGGCAGCCGATGGTTCTGCTGGAGGCGCGTCAGGGCAAGTCCGACAGTGGTTTTCCGGAGACGGGCCCCCCCGCGGTGCTGACGGAGCATGGAATCGTGCTGCTGTACAACGCGAAGAACGCAACTGACAACACGCGCGACAAGGGCTTAGCGGCAGGAGCTTACAGCGTGCAGGAGGCATTGTTCAGCGCGGATGATCCAACAAAGCTTGTTGCGAGAACAGAGCAGCCAGTATTCAAGCCGGAGCGGCCGTTTGAACAGAGCGGTCAATACACGGCAGGAACAACCTTCGCGGAAGGACTGGTGCTGTTCAAGGGCAAGTGGTGGATGTACTACGGTTGCGCGGATTCGTTTGTGGGTGTGGCGGTGGCTCCCGTGCGATAGTCTTCGACGGCCAGGTGCACGGCGCAGAGATCAAGGGATATTCTGAATCGTACCGCCAGGGGCTGGTGAAGGATAGCGGGGTCCTCGTTGCTCGGGTGGTCTTTGCGACCAACGAGACAAGATAGGCCAAACCTCGGGAGCGACATGATGTTTTCTAGGGTTTTCGGGAGAGCGTATGGGTAGGCAACCCCGTTTGGCATGTATGGGGCGCCGGGCATCCTACTTTATGTAGATGTAGGAGCAGACGAAGGCCTACCTTGACGTGCGAATTTCGGCCTATGAGCGCCTCCATCGGGAGGCCCTCCATGAAAGGTCTTAATCATCGTCGTTTCGTTCTCTCCGTTCTGGCTGTTGCTGCGGTGGCAACCTCAGGGCAATGCCCACAGCCAGACCAGACACCGAAGTGGAATCCCGATAAAGCCAAATTCATGTGTTCTGCTCCGACGAGTTCGAAGGGGCCGGCCACGGAAGAGGCTGCGGCTTCTACAGGCGACAAGAAGTATTGCAGCTCAGCTCGCGACAACCTAGTGAAGGCTTGTCCGGCAGGGAACGAGGGAAAGGCCTGCAGGAGTCAGGCCAAGGTGGTCTTCAACTCGTGCTACAAGAGTTCGAAGGAGACCGTGAGCGATCACCCTGCCGCTGATACAGGCAAAACGGATGCAGCCACCTGCATGAGCATCTACACGCAGGCCCAGCAGGCGTGCGCAGCAAGAAAGCCGCAAGCAGTCTCTCCTGGTCAGCCTATGGTTCCGGATACCTGTATGCAGGATGCGATCGCAGCCCAGAACAGGTGCCTTGCGAACAGTCACTAAGTCTGACATTACTCACGCGCGTGGACCGATCCCTCATTTCTGCCGCGATGAGGGTGCGTCGGTATGGGGCACCCGGCCAAACTGTCGCGGTAGGGACGACCATCGCTGATCGCCCCCGCAGAGAATCCGTACGAGCGCGTCTACGCATAGGGCTCTTACGAAGGATGAGTGGCGTAGAAGCGTGCGTCGGGATAGGGATGCAGGACGTGGGGTTGGGGAATCCATCGGTTCAACAGTGGGGTAAGTCGTTCCCACCGCACCTGTGCTCGCTGGCTGCGCCGGATAAGAACACTCCGCCACAGCCAGTTGACACGTCGTTGGAAGATGCGCAGCTGAGTCGTGTTGCCGGGCACGGCGAGGTATTGGTAATAATCCAGCACAACAGTCCGAATTGCATTGGAATTGGAATATTCCTTGAACACGCGCTCGTTCCATAAGCGGCCGTCCTTACCCGCTGCTCGGCTGAAGGAGAAGACGACAAAGGCGGGCTTACCTGCTGCAGCGGCAGGCAACGCCAGCGGCTTATTCGTGAGGGTCTGTCCGGAGACTTGCGGGAACGGGTCTCCAGTATGCAAAGGGGACGCGCCAGCCTGCTGACCTGCACAGGCTGGTGGCGCAAACGCAGTGATGCCGGCAACCAATACCGCGAATGAAAAATGCCAGGACATATATTCTCCTCCAGCCGGTTTAGGATGTTTCAGCACAGCAACGGGACAAATTTCGAATCACCCTATCCGAAGATCGAGAGGCCGATACAAAGTACCAGGTCTTTCCGCTCATTCAATCTCTCCTGCCTCCTTCTCGGTGATCGGTTCCCCCTTGGTCCCGGACATCGGATCACCTAGCGATGTCGACAATGGGATCGGAATTGCTTTCGATCATCTCGGTGCGAACTGCGGTGGCAAATGTAGGTATCCCGTGGTTTCCATTCGCCGTTGTCGCGTTCTTCCCAGGCAACGGTGAACTGTGAAGAATTATCCACGTGGTAAACAAACCGGTTTGCGGGGAAGTTGTTTTCCGGTTTCGCCACATATGTCAAAGTCATGGTGGATCCAGTCCACCCATCTGATCGAAATACCTCGTATCCAGGGTCGTCAGCGTCAAAGAGCAGGAACTCGTCGGCGTCCCGATCGTAACCCACCCGGAAGTGAGCGACGATATCCTCCTGACTTTCGGTGAGGGTGGTCCATCCACCCTGAGCAGTCGAGATCAATTTCCTACGCGGCACACGGTCCGGCGTGACCTGCAAGCGGGCCGTCAGATCTCCGGCTTTGCATTCCCACTGTCCAGCGAACGTGAAGCCAGCAGGGGGTGGAAACTTCGGACTGATGGGAAGCACCGTCTGAGTATGCGCGGGAATTAGAGCAAGAAAACCCGCAGCTACGAATATGACGCAGGTGAGAATCTTCATCGTGCCACCTGTCCTCGCTGGATGGACCTTGCGGCAGAGGCTGTTGCAGGATTCCCGGCAAGCAAGCGTCCTTTTTCCAGGTGATACACGGCGTCCGCATAGGACGCAGCGTGCGGATCGTGGGTCACCATCACAACGGTCTTGCCGAATTTCTTGCACAGTTGCGCGAGCAACCTAAGGATTTCGTCGGCAGAGGTTGCATCAAGGTTCCCTGTCGGTTCATCTGCGAGGATTAGGTCAGGGTCGGTCACAAATGCACGAGCGATGGCGACCCTCTGCTGCTGTCCTCCGGAGAGTTCGCTGGGCAAATGGTGCAGGCGCCCTTCCAGCCCAACAACGCGGAGCGCCCGTTCGGCGTGCTCCCGGCGTTTTGCCGGCGAAAGCGAGGTCAGACGCAACGGGAGTTCGACGTTGCCTAGTGCGGTCAGAACCGGGATCAGATTGAAGGACTGAAAGACAAAGCCCACGTGTGCATTCCTCCAGCGAGCGATTTCCCGTTCACGGAGCTGGTGAGGATTCTGGCCGAGGACGTGGACCTCCCCTGATGTGGGCCTGTCGAGCGCCGCGACTAGGTGAAGCAGCGTCGATTTGCCTGAACCCGACGGGCCCATCAGTGCCACGAAGGCGCCTTTTTCGATCGCGAGGTCGACGTCTTTGAGCGCAGTGATGTGAAACTGGTTCTTGACGAACTCCTTGGTGAGCCCGCGGCTTTCAATGATCGTGTCTGTCATGGGTGTTCTCCTTCGACTCGAACTTTTTCTCCGTCCTTGAGATTTGCGGGCGCGTTCAAGATTAGACCTTCGCCCCCGAGCAGGCCCTGGGAGATCCGAACTCCCTGAGGAGTGGTGCCGGCAATCTGAACATGCCGGCGAACGGCTCTGCCTTCTGAGACAACAAAGACGCTCTGGTCCTTAACCGCGGATGCCGGAATGGTGATGAGCGGATTGGCCGTTCCCTGCTGGTGCGGCGCCGCGGGATCAACGAATGCGACGCTCGCGTTCATGTCGGGCCGGAGTCGATCGTCGGGGCGCAAGATCTGTACCTTTACCTGGACGGTCGCCTTTTGCCGGTTGGCAATGGGTGCAATCTCCACCAACTGACCTTCGTATCTGCGGTCAGGGAACGCGTCGGTCGTGACAGCCGCCTTGCTGCCCATGTGGATCTTTGAAAAATCGTTCTGCGAGATGTCAAGCTCAACTTGTAGATCGTTCAAGTCGGCGAGAGTCACGACGTAGCCCTTCGCGCCCTTGTCGCCGACAAACCCGTTGGTTACGAATTCGCCCTGTTCTACAGCGCGCTCCAGAACGCGTCCGTCAATCGGCGATCGGATGATGGTGTTATTCTTCTGGTCTTCGTCGTATGCGAGCAGTCCTTCGGCCTGTTCGACCTGTCCCTTCATGGCGTCGATCTCTTCGTGCCTTGGCCCTTTCTCGACCAGATCGTAGGCTTGCGTGAGCGAGTTCACCCGGGCCTGAAGATTCTTGTAGTTGTACTGCGCATTATCGAAGTCCGCCCGCGAGATGATTCCTTCGTGGTAGAGCGCTGCGTTCCGGTCAAAAGAAAGCTTACTGTTCGTCAGATCTGCTTGAGCCTGCACTACATTCGCATCTGCCTGGGTGATCTCCTGCGGACGCGAGCCGTGTTCAAGTTCTAGGAGCTTAGCCTGAAGATTGGCGAGGTTTCCTTTCGCCTGTTCGACCTGGGCGCGATACTCGGTATCTTCGAGCCGAACGAGCACCTCCCCCTTCTTGACCTCACTTCCTTCGTCGACGCCGATCCAGGCTACTTTCCCGCTCACCTTGGAAGCGACCTGGATCTGGTGATGAGCAATGATGTAGCCGGTGGCATTCAGAACCACAGCATTGTCTTCGCCTGCCGGGCTCTGCGCCGCCATCACGCGCGTCACTTGAACGAGCGGTGCTCGATTGTGGAGCAGGTAGGGAACGATTGCAGCCATAGTACCGATTGCGACCACCGCCGCAATGGCAAGCCATGTCACGGGGGACCGTTTCTTTGGCTCCGGCTGCGGAGTCCGCGAAATTCGCAGACCCTCGAGTTCGGTATCCAAATCAGACTTCATGCAGAGCCCCCAGGATCTCCTTCTTTGCAGCACTTCTTGCCGGGAAGACCCCTCCTAATACCCCGACGATTGCCGCGAATACGACGCCAACGGTCATGTTGGAAAGGCCGACGCGGAAGTGGAATGCAATTTCACTGAACGTGAAGAAGTTCCCTACCCCGGTGGTTACGCCATTGAGGGGCAGGGTGATGAGACAGCCGAGGATCCCTCCGGCGATAGACAGCAGCAGCGCCTCAATGAGGAAACTCGTCAGAATACTCCCGCGCGAAAAGCCCAGAACGCGGAGCGTGCCGATCTCGCGGCTGCGTCGGGAAACCGCCGCATACATCGTGTTCATAGCAGCAAAGCTGCTTCCGATAGCCATGATGATTGCGACAAGGATTCCCAGAAACGCAAGCGGCACCCCAGACGAAGTCTGGCTGGCGTAATACGCGGGCTCCTGGATTCCGGACAGATTCAACTGACGATCATCATCGATGACTTTGATCAGTGAAGGAACAGCAGCGGCGTCGCTCGCGCGGACGAGAATGGAACTCAGATTGTCTTCGCGGTTGTAGTCGGAGCTGACCTGGTTCAGATCGCCCCAGATCTCGCTGTTCACCGTTGACTGCCCGCCGTCCATGATGCCGACGATCTGCCAGTCGCCTCGGCCAAAGTGAAGACGATGACCAAACTGAGCGTCCGGATAGCGCTGAGCAATTGACTTGCCGACCACAATCTCCCTTTGCCCAGTCTGAAACCACCGGCCCGTCGCCAAGTGCACGTTGCGCATCGCGATGCCTGTCGGAAGCAAACCGCGCAGGGTAACGTTCATGCCTTTTGGCTCATCCACGCTAGGCAGATTGATCACCTGCGTCATTTCGAGCGACACCATCGGCTCATTGGAGGAACCCCTTGCGATCCCGCTCATCGTGCGCAGCAAGGCGAACGATTCTCGAGTGACAGAGCTTCCCAATTCCGAATTGCCTCCCTTGCGCAGAACCAGAATCTGCAGGGGATTCCCGGTGTTCGCGAAGGTAGCCCTGAGCCCTTCGATAAGCGCCAGCGACGACACAAGTACTGCCACCGCGAGGGAAATCCCGGCAGCGGTCATCAACGTCGTGGTCTTGCGAACGATGAGATTGCGAAGGTTATATGCAAGAGGAATCTTCATGGTTCACCCCGTATGCGTGAGTGATTCGACGATCGGTGCACGTGCCGCCGAAACAGCAGGCACGAGCGCGCTGATGATCGAGATCGCGAGAGCCGCGAGGATCGTAAGCGCTGCGCTGAGCGGAGTCATGGAGAACGACCGCAAGGATTGCACGAACGCGGAGCCATGATGTGCGGCCTGCGCGATTCCCAGGCTAAGAACGACGGCAATCGCGCAGCCCACAATGCCGCCCACTAAGCCGATGAACGCCGACTCGCTGAGGATCATTCTCAACACTTCAGACGAGGAGAATCCCAGGGTTTTCAGGATCCCCACCTCGCGGATCCGCTCCCGGACCGACATGGAGATGGTGTTGGCTGAGACCAGCACAATGGTGAAGGTGACAGCGCCGCCGATAGCAAGCAGAAAAAGCTTCACGTTACCCACGAACGAGACGAAGCTGAGCATGAATGCATGCTCGCTTTCGGTCCGCGTGGGGGCTGGCGATTCTGCAAATGCCGCGTCGATTGCGGACGCCACGCTTGCAACATCATCCTTCGATCTGGTTTCGACGTAATACTGCTGCACCATGTCATTGCGCGGATCGGTTGTAGGCAGGCTGTCCTGGAGATAGTCGCGGTTGAAATACAGGACTTCCGTGTCGCCCGGATCGTCGAAGATGCCCACCAGCGTTAGATCCAGCGTCATCGGCATCATCGTGCCGACTAAATTGATGCGCTCGCCGATCTTCCAGCCAAGCTTGGTCGCCAGAGTGCGCGATGCGATGCAGGCTGTCTTCTGCTGCTCGAACGCAACAATCTCGTCCTGCGGCATCGAGAATTCCGGATACACGTTAAAAAGATGGGCCGGCTCGATGCCGAACTGCGCGAAGTTGTTCCTGGGGTCGCGCGCATCCTTATAGGTACCGCCGAACCAGCGTAAGCTCGTCACATCCCTGACCCCGGGAAGCGTCGCGATCTTCTTTTCATAAGACAAGGGCAGTTCCTGTGTCAGAGAAACCTTGTGATGAACCACCAGACGAAGCGCCTCCCCTCGAGTTGCGGGGGCAGAAAGAAACAACGCATGATAGAGCGCCATCAAGACCGCGAGCAGGCAAAACGAAAGGGCCACGCTTGCCATGGTCAGGAATGCGCGGCGCTTACTGCGCAAGGCATTCTTTACGATAAAGAGAAGATAGTCGCGCATCGTTGATACCCCCTGTTGAATTTCTCGCAAAAACGTGTCCTTGGTCGGGCGCAATCAGCTTTGTCGCAATCTACAAGGAGTCACCAATTGATATAGGCGCCACTGTCTTGGGGCCTCGGGTCAGCGCTATGGCGGCCAGAAGCATCCAGATGAAGCCGACAAATCGCGTGATCGGGATGAAAAAGTTTGCCGGATAGGCAATCAGGCCGAACCAGGAGAGTTCTCCGGTGATGGCGAGAACAATTCCAAGGAACGTGAGCCATCGCGGAAGCAACCGCATAAAGTAGCTGGTCACCGATATGCCCGCTGCAAGAAGACCAAAGCCGATCGCGTACAAGACCCCCCCGCACAGAAAACTGAGAAAATAGATCGCCTTCACGACGGCTACCGAATCGGAGACGTCTGGTACGGACAAGATCCAACCTACAGTACCGGAAAAGAACAGCGCGATCGTGGCTACCAGGCCGCCAAGTAAAGTAATGTTTGTTCCCGCTGCACGAACACCCATGAAGCGCAACCGGCTCACAGTCGTCACCGCAAAGATGCCAAAGGGGACCGCAGAGCCAAAAAGGAAGAAGCTGCTCACGCGCACTGCCATTGGGCTTTGAGTGACAAACAGGCGTACCTGCTCGGCTGGTGCAAACGGGCTGACAAACGACGCGCCGTGCCGCAGCACTGATCCCGCGACGAGACCGGCTACAAAAAGCACGATGTGAACTGACGCCAGCAGGATGATGGATGGACCACGGAATCGAGGAAGAGGTTTCATTGCGAAATCATTTCTACACTAAATGAATATTATATGCAATAATTCATTTCGACATGACTCACGAGAGAATGGAAAGAGGAGAACCGGCGTTCCTCCTCGCCCAACTGGGCGCGCATGCCGCTTCGCAATTTGCTGAAAGATTGAGGGTTCTTGACCTGTCACCGGCCGACGCTGGCATTCTGCGCCTGCTGCGGGTTGCCTCCGGAATCAGCCAGCAGGAGCTTGCGGGCAAGTTGAGGATCCATCCGAGCCGCCTGGTGGCGATTCTGGATAACCTTGAAAAACGAGGCTGCTTGGAGCGGAGACCCAACCCCGACGACCGCCGCTTGTATTCGCTTCATCTGGCAAAGAGCGGAGAAGAGGTCCTCGGGAGGATCGGGAAAGTGGCTCGGGAGCACCAGGAGGCCTTGCTTGCCGCACTCAGCGATGAAGAGCGCGCCGCTCTTGGTTCTCTCTTATTAAGGATTGCCGACCAGCAAGGACTCACACGGGGAGTCCATCCGGGATATCGACTCATGGGGGCATCCAAACGCCCGGCGGCGAGCGGAGCGCAAGAAGATGCGCAGTCCATTGGACAAATCAAAACTCCCTGAAATTTCAGGTCAATCCAAGACCGTTTGGGGTTGTCTGTTCACTTCCAGAAATGGATCCTGGCGGCAGCCCTCGGTCACACAAGTCGATTTTTTTAAGGTAAGCCCAGCCAGGATTAGTCGGCAGAAGACGTGAGGAACGGCATTGCTCTGCCAATTGTCGCTTCTCAACGAGCGATAATTCGCCGAGTCACTCAGCGACCGCTCTAGCCGCATCGGAGGAACTCCCACCTTCAGGCTCGTTCCACCTTTTCTTTGGTGTGCCATTTGACCGAGTTTTGATCCAGAGATACAAACCAAGCTTCCGCAGGCATATTGCACACCAAAAAGGAGGTGCCCATGGCTCAGCCGGTAAATGCAGCACCTGCGCGTGAATCCGCTAAGCAAGAAGATCTGTCAGGACCACCGGCCGCGAACCGGCATCGTCTTCCGGACGAACGATTGGGTCTCACACACCATTTCTCCATCGCCGGCCACGAGGGGCTACATAACCGTCGGTCTTTATCCAAATGCGCAGCCGGGCGAAATCTTCATCCGGATGGCTAAGGGAGGGGGCGACCATCGCGTGAAGACCGAGGCGACGCAGGACCAGGTCCTCATATCGGTCTGCGTCGTTGTTCTCGCCCAATGCTCGCGCCAATGCTATAGCACTAAGCGGACGTCCGAAAGCGGTTGAATCCGGATTCCGATCCGGGCCGAGCGTCAACCATAGGTGAGGTCGGTGCTCTGTCCGACCTCGATAATATATCCGTCAGGATCGCGGATGTAGCAGCGCGTCTCGCCGTACTTGGGGATCGGCTCCGTGATGAACTCCGCTCCT